>Ga0073936_10009722_pt1 | contig 11906 bp, 6 predicted proteins | sample AliMusrvi5mmetaG_FD_87041 | JGI IMG/M metagenome (GOLD analysis project Ga0073936, IMG submission 87041) | Freshwater lake bacterial and archeal communities from Alinen Mustajarvi, Finland, to study Microbial Dark Matter (Phase II) - Alinen... | ecosystem: Environmental > Aquatic > Freshwater >... | reverse complement strand
CTTGACAACGCGCTGGTCGTACCCAGAAAGACGGCTTGGTAGTTGTGGCTTCCGACCCCGGGAACGAGTTTCAGCACCGCTTTTCCCGCGCTGGTCAGCTGCGCTGTTCCCAGCAAATGAATGTCGGTGCAATACGAATAGCCCGAGTCGCAGAAATTCACCTGTCCGGTTTTAACCGTGGCGCCTCCGGAAGTCACCACCACCGACGCGGTCAGCGTAACCACGCTCCCAGCGTTCACTGTCGTCACCGCACCCGCCCCCGAGGTCAGAGCCAGCGTTGTGGTGGTGGCGGAACTCGAAGCCAGCATCGGCTGCAAATTGCTGAAGAGTGTCATCACCAGGGCAAATGAGAACCACAAGGACCAGCTGAGCCTTCTAGCGTTCAAGGACTTTCTCCATTCTTCCGTTCTCTGAACAGGCAGTTTGAACAGTGTTGTATCGGGGTTGGCGCAGGATTGCGATGTGCTGTTTTTGAAAATTGTTTGACGGGCGCGAGTCCGCATCCGAACAATGTGGCTTTGGTCAGGCCAGGGGAGAAGAGAGCCGGCGGGACGCTTGCAAGCATCCTCCAGCCCGCTGCTGGGCGAGGTGCCTTCCCCGTTTTCGAGTGGAAGGGGAAGAACTTCCTCTTGCAATGGAGACGCCGTGCCAAGTCGTGGAACTATCGAGATTCCCGGGGCGGAAGGACGAAGCCCCGCATGGAACCGAGATCCTGAAAGGCGCAGGAAGGCCGCATGGACCGTCGAAACAATATAAGCCGTCTCTCTCTTCGGGACAGACGGCGATTTATCGTGCGCTTTCCTATAAGCCTGGCCATCCGCATGGGGAACCTGGTTCCGGATTGCTTGATCGTCAGGCTGGTCGTAAGGTCTCGCACTTGCAACAGGAACCGGAAAAGCCTTGATTCCTGCATTCTTCGCGTACAAAAACGGTCTTGCGTCTTTCATGTCGCCTCGTGCGTAATGGCGTCTAATCAGCCTTACGTTAGAAAATTGCGCACGAGCTTTCTTTGAGTATGGTCAACGAGGCTGCAGATTTATTTGCGAGGCAGAAGATCCGGCCCATGCCAGCGGGTGCAGGTTGCGCCTTGGAGGATTGGCCGGAATCGGCTCCTCCAAAAGCCCCGAGGGCGTCGCTTTCTCGTATCTCGCTGAATAAATGGACCGTATGTTGCCAGATAAATAGGCCGCTGGTTGCTGCTCAGCAAAGTCGCGCCCCGGCATTCGTGGAAGCTTAAATTAGCAGTGCTGTGCGGGTCACCGGAGCATCACGGATGGCTCTCTCCTTTTAATCCCCAGAGGCTGCATCCGGGTCAGGCGCGACGGTAGCCGGTTCGCCGGCGTATTTCGACGCTAGATCGGATCAATCAGAAGGGAATCACTCAATGATGCGTATCGCGAAGGACGCCGAACTCCCAACCGGAATGGGCGTCGTTCTTGGTTTTTTCCTGTCCATCCCCCTGTGGATCGTGATTATTGCCGCCGGTTACTGGATCCATCGCTTGGTGAGCTGGCCAGGCGTCCGCCCAGAACGAAAAGTTGTGTGCCCTTGGCGACTCTGCATTCTCAGTTAAACGTTGACCCGGGATCGCGGGTGAACTTCGAGAGGCAGGGATATTGCTGCCGGCTCGGTGTCCCCGGTTCGGGGGCGCTCTGTCACGTTCGCGTCTCCATGCTTCCTCAGCCTTGGCGCATCCCTTTCGCCAGCCGTTGAATGGAATCGGCGGCAGCGTTCCCCTGTGGCTGCGAGACAAATACCTGAATTCCCCTCCGCTAGCCGACACCTGCCGACTAGCCGTCAGGTGTTGGCTAGGGTAGACTTGATGTCAGGGTAGAATCCGATTTGGCCCGGAGATGACCTCAGGTTCAATCGCCTGCAACCAGACGAAAAACTCCACGTTTTGGAACTTCGTGTTCATTTGGATTGTGGCTTCGGTTGAAGGTGGTGTCTTTCGGGGCTCCGGCAGTGAAAAGCCCCCAGCAGCAAAGCAGGTCAGTATTCTGCAATCTATTGATTTTGAATTGATTGCGGCAGATGTGAGCTCGTAGCTCAGTTGGTAGAGCAACGCCCTTTTAATCCGATTTTGGGTATAAATGGAAGCCTTGGCAAACCAATGGTTTATGTACATAAACTACTTATAAACAACGATATAGATGCGTAATGGACGCTGCATCTGATCGCACCTAATCGCACAATATACGGAACGCAGTGGCTACAAATTGGCTACCTAAATTCCGGTGCAAGCTGGTGCAACAGGTACGGAGAAACCGCAAGCGGTGTTCGGTCGGTACTGACACTTTTGACGATGGGTCGTGTGCCCTTCTCTGGGCTGCAAGTTCAGTCTCTCAAACCGAATGCGGGGTCTTGAGATTGGTTCCTTCGGGACCTAAAGTCACTTGCCGCGCCGGTTTCCCAGGCTTCATCAGTGCCTCTGGATTTGAACTGTCACCCCGTGTTGCCACACCCTACCTGTCGTCTCCCACTTGCGAAACCTCGGCTTTTGCCCGCAATGCCTCATACAACTGGGCCGGTCCGAGCAGTACATCCTTCAACCCACTCCGCACCTTTTCAGACTCCAGGGCCTGTTTGCTCATCGTGGAATGGGCCGCCAAGGCGTCCATGATGGCGTTCAAGATGCCACTTGCCAGGTCGGGCGAATTCGAGAATTGCTCCTTGGTATTGTTGGAAGCCTGTTGCACCAGAACATCCGATTCCAGTAGCTTCCCCTTGATGACGTTGTTGACGTACACCAGTTTGTCGTCTTCCGTCAGTTCGCCCTCGAACAGGTCATTCACCTTGGCGATGATCTCCGCCAGAAGTGCCTTCTCTTTTTCCTGGACCGAACCGGAACCAATGTCTGTGATTGGTGGCAGCTTTGGGGTCTCGCCCTCGCCGAGAAGCATTGCCTGCTTGCCCTTGTTCTTCAGATTGTGGTGCGTCAGTTTCACCTTCGACAGGTCAATCTCCTCCCGCTCCCGACCGAAATCCAACAGCGGCAGCAAGCGCCGGTAGAAGATGTGCCGGCCTTCAAGAGCGGTATTGCCGTAGTCGAATATTTGCGAGAGAAACGTGTAGACCCGCTGAAACGTGCCCATGTCCCGCTTGAACAGGATTAGGCTTTCCATCTCATCTTTGGCTTCTTCGGCGATCCTGCTATCTTTGGTGGCTTGCGCCGCTCTCCAGCGAGCCTGAGCCTGCTTGTACTGGGTCAGCAACCGGTTGACCACGGGCTCAAGCGCGGCCAGCAGATCGCTCTGCTTCGCCTTGGAATCCAGTTCCACTTCCACCACGCGAGCCACTTCAAAGTCGTCGTAGTGCCCGGCACCATCCAGCTTCATCCGCAGATCGAACACCAGGTTTGGATCCGTGACGTTCGCAAGCTCCGCAGTCTTGTAGTACGCCTTGAATGCTTCCAAAACCTCGGCGGGATCGTTCTGGAAGTCCAGCACGTACGTCGTCTTCTTTTCGCCAAACGGACCCGTGTACGAGCGATTCAGTCGCGAGAGGGTTTGCACAGCCTGGAGGCCCGCCAGCCGCTTGTCCACATACATTCCGCACAGCAGCGGCTGATCGAATCCGGTCTGGAACTTGTTCGCCACGAGCAGGATCTGGTATTCCTCGGTGCCCTCGGAATCTCGCGCATCAAATGCGTCCCGGATGGCCCGCCCGCGCAGATTGGGGTTGAGCGTCTTGCTTGTCTCTGTGAAGCCGTCAGGGCCGGATTCAGAATCATCGACCTCGCCAGAAAACGCCACCAGAGTCGCAATTTTGTAGTTGTTGGCCTTGATGTACTTGTCGATGGCCAACTGCCAGCGCACCGCCTCCAAGCGGCTGCCCAACACCACCATCGCTTTGGCATGGCCATTCAGCAAGGGCTGCACGGTGTCGCGGAAGTGCTCCACAACCACCGCCACCTTCTGCGCGATGTTGTACGGGTGCAGCCGAACCCAGCGCATGATGCCCTTCATGGCCGCGCTACGCTCGACCTCGTGCTCGTCCATCTCCTTGCCGCCATGCGCCAGCTTGAAGGCGAGCTTGTAGCTCGTGTAGTTCTCCAGCACGTCCAGGATGAAGCCTTCTTCGATCGCCTGGCGCATGGAGTACACATGGAAGGGCGCGGGCAGGTTATCCGGTCCGGCAGGCAGTTCGGGGTTGGGGCTGCGGCCAAAGAGCTCCAGCGTCTTTGCCTTGGGAGTCGCCGTGAACGCAACATAGGTGATGCCGGCGTGGTTGGTGCGCGCGGCCATCTGCGCGGCCAGCACGTCTTCCGTGCTCACTTCGCCGCCATCGGCCACTTCCTGCAACTCTTCGGCGGTCAGCACGGCTTTCAGCTTGCTGGCCGCTTCGCCGGTTTGCGAACTGTGGGCCTCATCGGCGATCACGGCAAATCGCTTGCCTTCAGTGGCGGCCAACTCCTGCACCTTCTCAAGCGCAAAGGGAAAGGTTTGAATTGTGCAGACGACAATCTTCTTCGCGCCGCTCAGCGCCTGGGCCAGTTCGCCGCTCTTGCTGGCGCTCTCTCCGGTGATCGTGGCCACCACGCCCGCCGTGCGCTCAAAGTCGAAGATGGCCTGCTGCAACTGCTGGTCAATCACGTTGCGGTCGCTCACCACCAGCACCGTATCGAAGACTTTCTTCTGCTGCGCGTCATGCAGGTCAGCCAGAAAATGCGCCGACCAGGCAATCGAGTTGGTCTTGCCGGAACCTGCCGAATGCTGAATGAGATACTTGCCGCCCGCGCCCACCTGGTACACATCGGCCAGCAGCTTGCGCGTGGCATCCAACTGGTGATAGCGCGGAAAGATCACGCTCTTGATCTGCTTCTTCGAGTCCTTCTCCGTCACCAGGTAGCGGCCCAGAATCTCAAGCCAGCTCTCCCGCGCCCACACCTCTTCCCACAGGTATGCGGTGCGGTGCCCGCCCTGGGGATTCGCCGGATTGCCCGCCGCGCCGTCATCGCCTTTGTTGAAGGGCAGAAAGCGCGTAGTCGGACCGGTTAGCTTGGTGGTCATCTGAACTTCGCTGTTGCTCACCGCGAAGTGAACCAGGGCTCCCGATGGAAACGCGAGCAGCGGCTCGGCGGCCTGGCCTTTGGAACGGGGTAGCCGGTTAAAGCGGTACTGGTCAACGGCGTCTTCCACGGACTGGGTAAAGTCCGTCTTCAACTCGATGGTGGCTACCGGCAGGCCGTTCAAAAAGAGCGCGAGGTCAATGCAATTCTCGTTGTGCAGGGAATAGCGCACTTGCCGGACCACACGGAGTTTGTTGGCGGCGTAGCGGGTCAGAATCTCGGGGTTCATGGCCAGCGCCGGTTTGAATTGCGCCAGCGGCAGCTTCTGTTTCAGGGGAATCATCTGAACCCCGTGACGAAGCACATCCAAGGTGCCTTGAGTGTTCAACTGTTCCCGCAGCCGTGTCAGTAGCACTTCCCTCGCCTGCGCCCCATAATTTTTGGTCAGGGCATCCCACGCCTTGGGCTGGGCCCCCTGCACCCAGGCCAGCACATCCGCCGGGTAGAGAGCCAGTGCGCGGTCGTAGTTGGCGGCGTTGCTCTCGGCATAGAGCCAGCCGTGGGCGGCCAGATGATCGCATACTTCGGTCTCGAAGTTGATCTCCTTGTGCAGGTTCATGCGGCTTCCTCGACGGCGAGGCCACGCACGTCAATCTTGCCGGTGACGGCGGCGGAGATGAGGGCGGTGCGGCGCTCTTTCAGTAGGTCGATGGCGCGGGTGGCGGTGAGAACCAACTCGTCGAGTCTTACCAATTCCAGATCAATGAACCTCGTGATGGCGCGCTGTTCATCTAGCGGCGGTGCCGTCATGACCATGTTGGCAACGTCATCGAGGCTGAGCTGAATTTTAGTGCCGCCATAGCCCTGAGTGTCGAGGTAGGTCTTCCCGAGGTTAGAAAGCGTTACATAGGCAGCCCACCGTGGCAAGAGGCGTTTCTTCCAAAGCCGTCCTAACGCCACGTGCTGGCTGACGTATGCGGTTTCGATACCCTCCGGCACTTCGGCGACCGATCCAAGATAAGCAGTGATTGAGAAGAGCAGGTCGCCTGGCTGAACAACGGTACGAGCCCCCTCTGCTCCAAAGGGAACCTCAACGCGCTGAATATCCGAAAGGTCCAACACGATACCTTCGCGGGTCAGATTGCCTATGCGAATAAAAAGGTCGCCCTCTTCTGAATAATTCTCCGCCCACCCCCGCGAACCGCTAGTTAAGAACTTGAGGTCGCGCTTTAGTGGGATGACTTCCCAATGCTGAGGCACCTCGCCGAGCCATTCAATGCCGGAATCCTTCAAGGGGGCATTGGGGTTCAATCCTTTGGTGACTGCATGGGAAATGACGGCCTGCCGCTTCTCTTTCAGCAACTCAATCAGACGCCGCTGCTCCTCGACCAGCGCGTCAATCTTGACTGTAGTTCGGTCGAGAAAAGACGCAATCACCGATTGCTCCGATTCCGGAACTACGGGGAGATCAAGCTGCGAAAAGTTGCTAAAGCGCATTGCCTGACCATCCCTCACAAGATTTGTGGTGCTCTGAAGTGCTTGAATATACCGCTGTGACTTTAAGAGGTAACGGAAGAATGGAGGCTGCACAGCCGAAGTGGGAATCAAGATGACGTAAGCAGAACTGATGCTCCCACGTTCTCCGCACCATTCAATTCCACCTTGGAAACTACGCATGCTAATCACAAAATCCTGTGGCTCAACGTGCTTCAGAATGTCGGCACCATGAATGACTTGCATGACCGAGCGTCCCTCACGTTCCATGAAGTCTTCTTGATCAATTACGCCATGCGTCTGTGATGCTGTAAGCTGTTTGTCGTTCTCCCTCGCTCTTTCCTTTCGCTGCGCAAATAGGCGACGACTTTGCACAACCCCCCAATGTTCCGGCACCTCACCCAGCCACTCGACGCCGCTGTCTTTGTACCTCGGATACCGGGGCAGGCTCATGCGCCCTCTCCCTCGGGCGCGTTGAGCAGGTAGAACTCGTGGAGCTTGGCTTGGAGAAGTTTCTTGTCCGGCAGTTTTGTCTGGTACTCGGCAATCAGCGCCGGAGATAGTGTGCGGCTCAGAGCATATTCCACGACCTGATCGTTTTTGCTGGCGCACAGCAAGACGCCGATCGAAGGCTGTTCGTGCTCTTTGCGCACATCGCGGTCAAGCGCTTCCAGGTAGAAGTTCAGTTTGCCGAGATACTCCGGCTCAAATTCGTTTACCTTGAGTTCAAAAGCAACGAGGGCGTTGAGTCCGCGATGGAAGAAGAGCAGGTCGAGGGCAAAATCGCGCCCGCCGACTTGCACAGGAAATTCGGAGCCGACAAAGCAGAAATCCCGGCCAAGTTCCAGCAAAAACTCTTTCATCCGGTTCAGCAGTCCGCGGTGTAGATCGTTCTCGGTATGGTCCTGCGGCAATCCGAGAAATTCGACAGTGTAGGCATCTTTGAAGATGTCCTGGGCTTCTGGATACATTTGTCGCACCACTGGTGCGAGTTTTGCCGGGGAGAGCACCACTCGTTCAAAAAGAGCGGCCTTGAACTGGCGCTCCAACTCCCGCTTGGTCCACCGCTCCCGTACCGCCATGCGCAGATAAAACTCACGCTCTTCGGGCCGTTTGCTCTGCCCAAGAATGATGAGGTTGTGGCTCCACGGCAATTGGTGCGCCAGTGGCGCACTAATTGACTCGTTCCGGTATGTCTCGTAGAACTTCTTCATTCTGAAAAGGTTACTTGTCGTAAAGCCGCGCATTCCCGGCTGTGTTCGAGCAATGTAGGCGGCCAGTTGCGGCACCACGCCATCGCCCCACTCGGTAGCCTCGATCTTGTGACTGATGTACTGGCCCACCTGCCAATAGAGATCGATGAGCGACGTGTTGACGGCCTGGAATGCACGCTGGCGGGCAGCGGCAATCAGGCCGGCGACCTCGGCAAAGCCCGCTTCATCCGGCGGCGAAGGAGGCGCGAGTTTGATTTTTGGGCTCATTCGGCCAGCCCCTCCAGCATACTCATAATGCGACTTGTGACGCCCTTCAGTTCAACATCAATTTCATCGAGCGAACGCGGCGGCTTGAAGACATAAAAATGCCGGTTGAAGGGGATCTCGTAACCGACCTTGGTCTTTTCGTGGTCGATCCAGGCATCGGGAACGTGGGGCAGCACCTCGCGCTTGAAGTACGCCTCCACGTTTTCCTTGAGGGGCACGTTCTCAGTGTCGCGCAGGCTGCTGTCCGGCTGCGGGTCGCCTTTGTTTTTGCCCTTGGCAACCGAAACCACATTGCCCTGCTCGTCGCACAGAGGCCGTTCGACGGTGATGGTGCGGTAGCCGAACTCCTCGTTCTTGAAGATGCGGCTGATGGGAGCGCCGTCCCTCCTGACCTCCTTAAAGGAGCCGAAGAGGCGGGTGATCTCAGCGATATGATCGTCGCTCAGTTCCTTGCGCTTGCTGCCCAGGCTCTTGCGCATCTTTTGCCAGAAGCCGCTGGCGTCGATCAGTTGCAGCTTGCCCTTGCGGTGCGAAGGCTTGCGGTTGGACAGAATCCAGACGTAGGTGGAGATGCCGGTGTTGTAGAACATGTCCGTGGGTAGGCCGATGATGGCCTCCACTAGATCGTTCTCCAGCACGTAGCGGCGGATTTCGCTCTCTCCGCTGCCCGCGCCTCCGGTGAAGAGTGGCGAGCCATTGAGGACGATGCCGAAGCGGCTTCCGCCATCCTTGGCGGGGCGCATCTTGGAGATCAGATGCAACAGGAAGAGAAGCGACCCATCGCTAACGCGCGGCAGGCCGGGACCGAAGCGCCCGTTGTATCCCTGCGTCTCGAACTCCTGCCGGACAGCCTTCTCGACCTTCTTCCATTCCACGCCAAACGGTGGATTGGAGAGCATGTAGTCGAATTTTGTGTGCGCGTGGCCGTCGTCGGAGAGGGTGTTGCCGGCAATGATGTTGGCCACGTTCTGACCCTTGATGAGCATGTCGGCCTTGCAAATGGCGTAGGACTCATCGTTCAGCTCTTGCCCGTGCATGGTGAGCCGGGCTTGCGGGTTGTGCTCGGCCAGATATTCGCCGGCAACAGAGAGCATTCCGCCCGTTCCTGCTGTCGGGTCATAAATGGTGCGCACCACGCCGGGCTTGGCCAGTACTTCGTCATCTTCGACGAAGATCAGGTTGACCATGAGGCGAATGACTTCGCGGGGAGTGAAGTGTTCTCCGGCAGTCTCGTTAGAGATTTCAGCGAACTTGCGGATCAGTTCCTCGAAGACCGTGCCCATCTCGGTGTTCGAGACCGCCGTCGGATGAAGGTCGATGCCGGTGAACTTCTCGGCCACCTGGTAGAGGAGGCTGCACTTGGCAAGGCGGTCGATTTGGGTGTAGAAATCGAACCGCTCGAAGATGTCTCGGACGGATGGCGAGAATGCCTGGATGTAGCTGTACAGGTTTTCCTTGATGTGGTCCTGATCGCCCATGAGCGTCTTCATGTCCATGGGAGAAGTGTTGTAAAAGCTCTGCTTGGCCTTGCGCAGCAGGAAGGGCTCAGGGTTGACCCCGGCGTGGCGCCGTGCGTCCAACTCGGCCAGAACGGCCTTCTTGGTCTCGTCAAGCACGCAATCCATGCGACGCAGCACTGTGAAGGGCAGGATGACTTTGCCGTATTCCGACTGTTTGTAGTCGCCGCGCAGCAGATCGGCAACCGACCAGATAAAAGAAGAAAGGCTCATTGGCTTATAGTCGCTGTCCAGCGGTGAGTTTCAGGATGCACCTATCTTACCGCGCCAGACCCTACGCGTGACGCTGATTGCGTTATCTGCAGCCGCCTCGCAGGTCGATCAGCGAAGGAGATTCCGCAACCTGGCTCGATGTCGATTTTAAGGATAGCGGCACGCTCATGCCCGTCGGGCGGGCTGAGATGGTCTCCCGCCAAGGCGGGAGCGCGAAAGAGGGTGGGTAGACGGGCAGGCAGACATAAAAATGGCGGAGCCTGCGAGATAGGCTCCGCCGGAATACTCTGTGAAATTACGCCGCTCTTGAGTTCTTCGCGGCCTTTGCCGCTGGCTTGGGCGCGACCTTCTTCGTGGTTTTCGCCTTGTCTTTCGCGACGAATTCCTGCCTGACCTTGGCGGTTATGGCGGCCACGTCCACCTTGTAGCAATCGGCGGCCTCGCGGAGTGCCTTGCCGGATTCGCTTGGCGATTGCGCCGCTTGCAGGATGGTCATTTCGACCAAAAGCCGTCCGAGCGTGCTTTCATCGGATTTGCGCAGAAAGGCCGCAAACAGCTTGGCCGGTGTGTCGGCGGTGCCGTTCGGCTTGCCAAGGTTGTGCTGGCGCAAAACGATGGCCAGACGGCGTTCGTCCAACATTGCCGCAAGACGCTCGACCACAAAAAGCAGGTCGCGCTTCATCAAACGAACTGGGACAGCCTCGACAATGGCGCTCAATACGCGAAGTCCCGTTGTCTGGGCGATTGCTTCCTCGCGGCGCTGCTTTTCTTGAGCGGCCTTGAATGCTCCATCGTTGGCAGGTGCTTTCGCCTTCTTTGGATGGTGAATCGAACAGTCGGCGTTTGAGCATATGCGCCTTAGCTCTCCTTTATCCGACCCTTCGGTGACGATGGCCTCGGTGGTGTATTTGCAGGTTTTGTACTCCGGCCATTCGGCTTGCTTCTGGTTTGTTGGCTTCTCCGCGCGAATCTCGACATACTGGTTGCGCGGAATTGCCGGGCTATCATCCTGCGGCTTGCCGTATGCGCGTGTGATCTGTACCAGCTTTGGTTTTGCCACAATCGTCTTTGCAACGAATGCGTCAACCTTGCTCTGGTAGCAATCCGGCGAAGTGCAAGCGTCCGCCTTGATTTCAGCAAAAAGCAGGGTATTGAAGCCGGTGCGTTTGGGGCAGGTAAGGCAAGCTCCTGCCTCTGGTACAAGCTCCGCGTCGTCCTTCGGAAAGGGCGCGGAGTCCAGTTCCAAAAGGATGTGGCGTTCAATCCACTCCTGCAATTGCCGCACGGGAAGCAGAATGCGCCGGGGTTTTCCGCCGCTGACGTAATCCTCTCGAAAGCAAGCGGTGAGGGCTTCTTCTTGTTGTGCAGGCTGCAACTTGGCCAGCAAAAGCGCATGGCCAGTACCGATCTCGTCCCGGTAAAAGACCTCGACCACTGCGGGAACAAGGTCAGTCAATTTCAAACGACCGGTGATATATGCTGGCGTCTTGGCGGTGCGTGCCGAAATCTGTTCAATGGAGTATTTCGGCTCTTCCAAATTGAGAAGTGCCCGGAAGCCGCTTGCTTCCTCCATCGGATGCACTTCGGCGCGAATCAGGTTTTCGACAATAGAAGTCTCAAGCGCCTGTGCATCCGTCAGTTCCACAATGCGAACGGGAACCGACTCCTGACCGGCCAATTGTGCCGCGCGGTAGCGCCGCGCTCCTGCAACGATCTCGAACGATTGCGGGCCTTTCGGCCTTACCAGCAACGGCGAAAGCAATCCCTGATTGCGAATGCTCTCGGCCAATTCGTTGAGCGCGGCTTCATCGAAGCTACGGCGGGGATTCATGGCTGACTCGGTGAGACTTGCGAGTGGCAGGTTGCGATATTCGGACTGAACTGCTGTTGTCATAAACTCATCTCCTTTGGTTGTCGAGAGTGAATGCGTGAGCGGGCACGAGCAAGCGCACCCGCTCAGGTGGGCGGGTCTAGCTCGCCTTTGCCAGTGATTCGGCTTCTTCGGCGAAAAGCGCGTCGAGGATGGTTGCGGAGGCTTGCTGGATTACGGCGAGCGATTCGGTGAGCAACTCGGCGTTGCCGTGGTACAAGCTGATGTAGTCGGCGCTGGCGCTGCCAGTGTTCAATCCCACGGCGCGGCCCACGATGAAAGCGATGGACTCGGCTTCGGTTTCCCGCACGGTCTTGGTG
>Ga0073936_10009721_pt1 | contig 11906 bp, 8 predicted proteins | sample AliMusrvi5mmetaG_FD_87041 | JGI IMG/M metagenome (GOLD analysis project Ga0073936, IMG submission 87041) | Freshwater lake bacterial and archeal communities from Alinen Mustajarvi, Finland, to study Microbial Dark Matter (Phase II) - Alinen... | ecosystem: Environmental > Aquatic > Freshwater >... | reverse complement strand
CCCACCAATCGCCTGTTCTGCGAATCTTTCGCCGATCTCCCGGTCGAAATCAGGGGGGTTGAAAATCGGATCAGTGAAATCCGCCGATTTCGAACCATCGCCACCCTACTCCAACCCGGCCCCTGTGAAATTCACGTCACCCTTTACGGCACTCAAATCCGAAAAACCCAAAATTACTTCTTCACTCAGCGGGAAGAACGCCCGGTTTCGCTCTCCACCACTCCCATTACCTTGAGTGCCATCCCCCTCCCCCACATCAATCGTCCGCCCTCGTTTATGGGCACCATCGGCACCGGGTTCGCACTGTCCGCTCAAATCGCCCCGACCTCCGTGGTCGTCGGCGATCTGATCACCGCCACGATTCGAATTCAGACCGATAACCCCCTTTCCACCCCCGCCCTCATGACGACCCCTGACCTGCCAAATTTTAAATCTTATCCCCTCAAAATCGAACCGGTTACCGATGCTCCCCGGGTCCAGTCTTTCTCCCAGATCGTCATCCCCCTTACCGATCAGGCGCGAACATGGGGGCCCATCACTTTCGCCTATTTCGATCCCCGCCAGCATACGTATGTTCTCCTCAAACAGGGACCCTTCGATTTGACCTTTCTTCCCGATCGACCGACCCCGGTCGCCGATTACCGGCCGTTGCCAACTCTCAGCTCAAACTCGGCGACATCTGCCTTGATTCTTGCCTTGCGAACCGGTCGCTATCCCGGATTCAAAGCCTTTTCCGATCTTTATAACCAGGGTAAATTTACGGAAGCCTTGGAATTGCCATTTTCTGCCCGCAACACGGATTCCCAATCCATCGCCGATGAATTGCACAACCGGGGTTGTGCCTGGCTCGCCTTGGGCATGGGTGAAAAGGCCGCGGCCGTTTTTCGTGCAGGTCTCTATCGCGATCCCCGGGCTGCCGATCTGAGGGAAGGTTTCCGTCAAGCGGCGCTATCTCTCGCTACTGTTCCACCCACCGTCAGCTACGATTCCCACCTCTGGGATCAAGCCACGCTCGGGGAATGGACCGCGTTGCTCGGGCTGGGACTGGGATTTCTGGTTATCGGGTTTGGGATCCGGCGACTGCAGGGCCGATGGATGCACGTCGGCATCGGCCTGTACCTTCTCTCGATCATCTGTCTGCCTCTCGCCGTCGGAGGCATCCGCTACAGAAAGGATCTGATCCGGTATCCTGAAGCCATCCTGACGCCGGCCTCAACCCCTGTCAGACTGGCCCCCTCCGAATCCGCACAGCGCTACACCGATCTGCCCCGCGGATCCTGGGTTCGCATCCGTGAAACGAACGGGGAATGGATCCGCATTTCAACCGAATCCGTTGCCGGCTGGATTCCCGCCGCCTCGGGCGAAAAAGTCGTACCCTTCCCGCCCTGAAGCGCTCCCTCACACATCCCGAATTAATATCGTTCGTTGGTCCCATAAATATTTGAGACCCGAGACCAACGTCAACAAAGTAACCGCCAGCGCAAAGCCCCAGACAGACCACTTGAAGATCGGATTAAATACCGGCTGAATTCGGGATAGACCCTCCGCCGACAACATAATCGGAAACAGTTCATCCCGCAGAGCCAAGCCCACCAAAACCAAAAAAATCAACACCGTCTGCCAGAACATCTTTTGCTTGCCCCAGGAACCGGCGGAAATCAGCTCTCCATCGCGGATCGCCAGCAACCGGACTCCGGTCACTACGAATTCCCGGCTGATGATCACGATTACCATCCAGGCGGGAACGATCTGGTCGAGCGCCACAAAACTGACAAAGGCCGCACAGACCAGTATTTTGTCCGCCACCGGATCCATTAATTGACCGAAGGCGCTGATCAGATTGCGTGAGCGGGCGAGTTTTCCATCCAAATAATCAGTCATTCCCGCCACGATAAAAATGAGCATCGCGAGGGTTTTTCCGTAGGGGATCATCGGAACCGTCAGGCAGATGGCGATCAACCCGGTCAATCCGATTCTCGCCACGGTCAATTGATTCGGCAGATTCATGGTTGGATTGGCCTTCGCTTCTGAAACACACGGGCGATTCTATCGTAACCCTCGAATCCCGTCCAGTGCGCGTCATAAAAATTACCGGCCTTCGCCGAACGCGGCACCCGATCAACCCAAGTCAGACCATCCACCTCGGGCGCCTGGCCAGGACCACGAGCCAGCCAACTCCCCGGCTCTCCGGTCGGTTTCTCCAACATCAAGGTTGTAGATTGCCCGATCTGCGCCCGGGCTTTTTCCAATACCCGCCGTTGCTGGTCCCGAAGGAGGGTGCGCCGCCGATCAGCCGCAAGACGGGTAGAAACCACTTGTCGTGTCATCCGCGCCGCCGGTGTTCCCTCCTCACGGAAAAAAGTGAAAACACCCAAATGGTCAAAAGCGGCTGAGTCCAGGTAATCCCGCAAATGTCGAAAATGGGATGCGGTTTCGCCGGGATATCCCACCAGGCAGGTCGTCCGCAGGGTGATATCCGGCAACTGTTTCCGAATCCGTTCGCACAGGTTCTCCACGGGACGAATGGTTGTCGCGCGCCCCATGGCGCGGAGAATGTCCGGATGGCTGTGCTGGATCGGGATATCAAGATATCGACAAACCTGGGGCACTTCCCCGATGGTATCCAGCAAATGCCGATCGATCCCCGTCGGATAGGCATACAAAAGCCGGATCCAAAATGCGCCGCCCAACCGTCCCAGGGCCTTCAATAAGGCGCTCAAATCCATTCCCCGTCCCCGGTCACTCCCGTAAGCGGTCACATCCTGGGCAATCAGATTCAATTCGCGCACACCCCGCTCCAGCAATCGGGCACTTTCCTTGACAATCGAGGCGATCGTCCGCGAGCGATACCGACCCCGAAAAAGCGGGATCGCACAGAATCCGCAGCGATGATTGCACCCTTCCGCGATCTTCACATATCCAAACGGGCCACCCGTAAAAACCGGTCGATTGGATCGCGGCTCGAAGGTTCGGATCACCTGTTCTCCGATCACATTCAGCCGATCTTCACCGGCGGCTAACCGGCGAATTAAAACTCCGACCTGATCCAATTGATCCAATCCGAAAAAAGCGGATACCTGGGGGAGCGCACGGGCCAGTTTTGCGCCTTCGCGTTGGGCCAGGCATCCGCCCACCAAAACCCAGCGGCATAATCTCGCGGCCTTACGGGCACACGCTTTTTGAATGGCCTCCAATGACTCTTTCTTAGCCGGGCCAATGAAACCACAGGTGTTGATCACGATCGCGTCCGCCACCTCCGGGGATGTCGCCAGTTCAATCCCCTCCTCTCGCAGGCAGGCGGCGATATGCTCGGTATCCACCAGATTTTTAGCGCATCCGAGGCTGATAAATCCCACCCGGACCGGTTGCGAACCCGCCAACAAAAGTCGGGGATAAGAAATATTTCGGGGAACATTGGACATGGAATACGCTTCCCAACAGTTGCCAGACACGCTGCGAGATCTCAGATCAACCGACCGCCCTGTTCATTCTCAGGGCTTGTCGTCGAAATACGTCGCCGGGGGATCTTCCGCTAAAACCAGTCCCGACGACCCGTTGCCGGAAGTGGATCCCTGGGTTCCGGAAGCGGCCGTGGACCGAACCGCTGTGGTGCCGGGATTCGAAGTGACGGAACCACCGGATAATCGTCCCCATCGTTTCAGCCCGGAAAACAACAACACGACGGCCAGGATCATCACCAAGCCGATCGGAATATATTTTAGGAACCGACCCATCCCGGCAAAGACTGATCGGGTCGATGGTATGAAAGCGGGACGGGGAACCGAGGATGGACGGGGGCGCGGTGGAGGGGCAACCGGAGCCAATTCGGGTTGCTTTTCTTCCACGGGGGCGGGAGCAGGTACCGTCTCGATTTGCGGAGTGCGCTTCGGCTCCGGAATGGGGGAAACCAAGGTTGGGCGGGGGCGAGGCGGGGACACGATCGGAGCCACCGCGGCTTGTTTGTCTTCAAACCCAGGAAGAGCGAGACTCTTCTCCGGCTGCGGAGGGCGCTTCGGCTCCGGAGGACGGGACACCGGGATTTCCCGAGGTGGGACGACAGCGGGAGAGGGCGCGATCCCGGCTTCCTCGATGGAAGGGGGGCGCTTGTGATCCGAACGGGTCCATCGGGTATAGGCTTCGATCATCGGCTCAGGCGCCAGCCCGAGATTTTCGGCATAGATTTTGATAAACCCGCGGGCGTAAATCGGAGCCGGCATCTTTTCCCATATATCGGCTTCCATCCGATCCAGCATCTGGGGTTTGATGCGAGTCGCCTCGGCTGCCTGGGAAGCCGTGATCCCTTTCGATTCACGGGTTTCGCGAAAGATCTGGCCCAGTGTACGCATCAGGAACTCGCCTCCTCTTCACCGCCGTTTGTTTGCGGAGAATTATTGGGAATATCGCCATCCAAATCAATCAGGATTTCGCGGGGATCCGATCCCCGTGCGGGACCCACAATTCCCCGTTCCTCCAATAGATCCATGACCCGGGCCGCACGAGTGTAACCGATCCGCAAACGACGTTGAAGCATGGAGGTTGAGGCGCGCTGGGTCTGACGGATGATCTCGATCGATTTATCGATCAATTCTTTTTCATTTTCATCACCGTTCCCCGTGCCCCCTCCCCCCTCGATCATCGCCTCCAAGCTGGCCATTTCGCCCGGAACATCGTCAGCAGTTGCCCCGCTTACCGCGGGCCGCGGTCGAGGTGTAGTGGAATCCGGCAGGGAACCATTTGAAGCGTCACTCTTCGGTTTTGATGGCGCTTCAACCCTCGCCGCATCGAAAACGGGCGGCGGGTACAAGGCCAAAACCTGTGCCTTGTAAAATTCAACAATCTTGTGCAAATCGCCATCGGACGTCATCGCTCCCTGTGCCCGCACTAATTTACTGCTGCCGGGGGGCAGAAAGAGCATATCCCCTCGCCCCAGCAATTTATCGGCGCCATTGGCATCCAAAATCGTCCGACTATCAACTTTTTGCGCCACCTGGAACGCAATTCGAGCCGGAAAATTGGCTTTGATGGTCCCCGTGATTACATTCACCGACGGACGCTGGGTAGCCAGGATCATGTGAATTCCCACGGCGCGCGACAACTGGGCGAGCCGTGCGATCGAATTCTCGATTTCGGCCTGGGCTGTCAGCATTAAATCCGCCAGTTCGTCGACAATGATGACGATATAGGGCATCGGCTTTTGATCGTCGGTGGTCCCGTCTGAATCAGGCGCTCCCGCGGGGAAGAGTTCGCCCTGTTTCAGGCTCATCTTGGCATTAAACCCTTTGATATTCCGCACCCCGGCCTTCGCAAAGACCTTGTACCGCCGCTGCATCTCGTTGATCGCCCATTGCAGACCTAACGCCACTTTTTTGGCGTTTGTGATCACCGGCGCCTGGAGATGCGGCAATCCGTTATAATTCGAAAATTCGACAATCTTGGGATCAATGAGGATCAACCGCAACTGGTCGGGGGTGCGCGACATCAAAAGTCCCGCCAGAATCGAATTCACACAAACCGTCTTGCCCGAGCCGGTGGCACCCGCGATCAATAAATGGGGCATTGACGCCAGATCGGTTATCATTTCCGCTCCGCCCACATCCTTACCCAGAACCAATGGCAGGGCCGCCCCGGAGTCGGTCCAAGGCGAACTCTCCAGAATCTCCCGCAACGTCACCGGGGTCGAAGTCATGTTGGGGACTTCAATTCCCACCAGCCCCTTCCCGGGAATCGGCGCCTGAACGCGCACGCTGGTTGCTTTCAGTGACAAAGCCAGGTTGTTGCTCAATCCTGCGATTTTTTCAACCCGGACACCCGGCGCCGGCAATAGCTCATATCGAGTCACCACAGGCCCCACTTCGATATTTTCAATCGAGGCCTTGATGTCGAATTCTTCAAGAGTTCCGATCAGGATCCGCGAGGTGGTTGCCGTATCGCTGCCTAATAGCGGCTGTTCGCGCGGCGCATTCTTTTCCAACAATTCCAAAGGCGGTAATTTATAAACCCCGGGTGCGGGAACGGATTGGGAATTCAGCGCTTCGCCCATGGGCGCCGAAGCCGGATCGAGCTTACGGCGAATGGGTCGGGGTGGCGTCGGCTTCTCGACCGCTACTTCGGTCACTGGCTCAGCCGCTACCTCATCAGGTTCCGATTTCCGGGCGGCGATCGTTTCCTTCCGAAGCGGAGGCGTCGGGGTGACAATCTCCCGGGATTTGCCCGCCTCAACCCCGCGGCCATCCCGCTTGGCACTCACGGTCGAAGCCGGTAAGGTTTCCTCTGCTTCATCGTCGTCCGCGGCTTTCACCGGGTCGGGTAAAATCGGATCCTTGCGTTTTCCAGGGACCGCCTCGGCACGAACAGTCCGCCCGCGAGTCCTCTCAGGTATCGGTCCCAGCGGCAATAGCGGTTCGTCGGCGCGGATGACTTGGGAGTCCCGACGGCCATTAAGATACTGATAGGTGTTCCGGACCCGGTGCCATGCGGCCAAAAGCGCATCCATTCCCAGGAAGAGCACCACCGAAACCAGAATTAATGTGATGGACAGGATGAAGGTCCCCATCTCTCCCATCAAAGGAACCAGCACCCGACGCGTCAAAAATTGGATCAAGACACCGCCCGGATCCTGAATATTCAGGTATTCGACACAAAAAGTCGTCCAGTAATCGGTCATCAATTCGAACAGACATCCCAAGGCCGGCATCAAAACCAAAACCAACCCCACTTTTGCCCGGATATGACTCACGCCCCGGAAAATAACCATCAGCCCGAAAATCAGGAGCCAAACGGGTACCAGATAAGCCCCCAATCCCATTCCGAGCAACAATATATAAGCCGTCCAAGCGCCGGCCAGACCGATAAAGTTTGAGGGAGGATTATTCGGCGGCGCCCGCAACAGGGGGATATCCCGCCAATCATAGGATATCAGGCTCAGGAATAATAAAATACACAGCGCAAACAGTAGAATGCTCCACGCCTCCCGAATGCCGCTGGGTTTCTTTTCGGTGTCCATAAGTCGTGAGATCCGATCCTACTCCTCCGTTGGCGACTGTCCCGCGGCTGTCCGGCAACGTTCCAGCAATTCTTTCTGGGCCTTCAGATTGGTCTCGCCGGACAACCTCGCCATCTCGAAGGCTTGACGGGCCACTCGCAGGGCCCGGGGATAATCGCCCGCGGCGTAATAGGCTTCGGCCAGCGTGCTCCAGATATTGGGATCCGACGGGGTCACCATCAACGCGCGGCGCGCATATCGCAGGGCTTTCACCGGATCGTGGATCGCGGGATCCGTGGCCTTGGCATAAATCCAGGCGATATTATTCTGCACCGACGGATGATCCGGCACGCGTTTCAACAGATCCAGCAATAGATCCAACCCCTCGCGATATCGACCCACCTGGCTGTAGGCTGTACCCAGTCCGAAGATCACCGCCTCGTTCGTGGGTTCCGCCCGGTGAGCGGCCTCGAAGTTTTGAACGGCTTCCTTCCATTTATCATCCGCCTGCAAGATCTGCGCCTTTTCCACCAAAGACCCCACCTCGGTGGGTGCCGATGGCGGCACATTCGCCGCCTGCTGCGCCGGTGCGGTCCATATCCACCCGCCGGCTAAAATCGTTGCCAATATCAGGGTTCGTTTCATATATAACACGCTCCTTGTCTCTTCTGCGGTCCCGCAATCTACCCCCATGAACTGGAGGAATCAATGTCCAATTTTCCTGAATCCGCCACCTTAGTCCCGAACCGTCACCCGCACCCGCTCCGGATTCGTTCCCACCGTCATCCCCATCGCTTCCGCACCGTGAATCCGAACCGGTAACTCCTGCTCAATCCCGACGGTCAAACCGGAGGCATCGACATAAACCCGGGGCGGATTTGTTTGGTAAGCGGACAAAGACTCGGCGGTGCCTTGCATGGTGAGGTCTACCCGTGCCGGATTTAGATCCACGCGGCGAACGGGACCGGCATCCATCAAGACCCCCACCGGGAGTTGCTTCCACTCGCGCTGCTGGCCTTGTCCGGAAATCTGAACCCTCACCTGGACTTCGGAGGGTTCAATTCGAGCCGGCCAGTTGTCCTCGGGCGGCATCACCCCCACTCGTCTAACAAAAGAACTGATCCGCCCATCCACATCGACGGGCAGGGTATCCAAAATTTCCAGCGTTTTCAGCTTTTGCGCCGGACCCCGGACTAAAACAATGGACGGTTCACACACCACGTCCCGCACTTCACCCGCCTGTGGTTTGCCGATCACCCGCCCTCTAACCGGTACCCGTTTTTCCTCTTCCTGGTCCACGGCCAGCAACAGGTGGGAAGGAGATATTTCGACCACGGTCAGCCCTCGAATCCCCTCCACGTTATCGTCTGTCAAATGCACTTGGCGCCGATCCGCCACGCCCAAATCGCGTAAATCGACCAGGATCCGCACCCGCCGATTGTCGATCCGCCGAACATCTTCCAACGAGCCCCGCAGGGTGACGTCCACCGTTGAAGACGATTGATGTTGGATCGCCATGCCTTCGCGCAATTGAACATCGATTTTCACCTCGCGCACCACGGTCTCAAAACTTGTCGCATCCCGAACGGCATACCAAGTCACCAGGGCGAGCACAAAGGCCATGATTTTCAATTCAGGATGGTGGAACAAAAACCGCATAAACCAGGAACGGGAGACCGTCATGTGTCCTTCCCTTCCACCACTTCCGGGGACCGGCCCGGCCAACGCTGGTTGATTTGCCAGACTACCCGCCGCCACAGGGAATCGGGCTCATCGCTGTGAATCAACAGGTTTAACAGCGTCCGTCGCAGACTGTCCTCGTCGAATCCACGGGTCAATACCCCGCGGTTACAGATCGAAACCTGCCCGGTCTCCTCGGAAACAATCACGACCAATGCGTCGGTCTCTTCGCTCAAACCCAGTGCGGCCCGGTGCCGGGTGCCCAATCCGCGACTGATTTCCGCCCGCTGCGAAAGGGGAAACAGGCAGGCAGCCGCGCCAATCCGGTTCCCGCACAAAATCACGCCGCCATCATGTAGCGGAGTGCGGGGCACAAAAATGCTCAACAGCAATTCAGCATTAACCCGGCTGTCGATCGCGATCCCCGTGTCCTGGATCGATCGGGTTCCGATCTCGCGCTCAATCGCAATCAAGGCCCCCATTTTCATCTTAGCCATATCGCAGACCGCATCCACCACCGCATCCACCATCGCCCGGGTTTCAGAAACGGACCGCAACACCGGCTTACGCCCAATCTCCGCCAAGGCCCGCCGAATTTCCGGTTGAAAGATGATTAGAACACCCACCGCGGCATAGATGAAGAATTGGCGCAACATCCAGTTCAATGTGTTCAAGTGCACCAACTGCGTCAAGGCCAGCAGGGCCACCAGCACCATCACCAATCCGGTCAATACCTGCGCTCCTCGGGTGCCTCGGAACATCAGAAAAAAGAAATAAAAAAGGCCGGACATGATCAGGATTTCAATCCATGCGCGCCAGCCCGGAAACTCAAGTATCGCCCACCAGGTCATGCCGACTGCTCCTCTCGCATCAACCCCACCGTCACCCGTACCGCGTCCAATGACGCGGCCCCGTCATGCACCCGCACGATTTGGGCTCCTCGCAAAACCGCAAACACCAGCCCTGCCAGACTCCCCGCGAGCCGGTCCGCCGGCGCCCGGCCAGTCATTCGACCGATCATCCGCTTGCGCGAAAGTCCCACCATCACCGGACGCCCCAATGCCGCCAGCGCGGGCAGACCTTCCAACAACCGCCGGTTATGCTCAAAGGTTTTGCCAAATCCCAACCCGGGATCCACCGCCACGCAGTCAGGATCAAGTCCCGCGGTCCGAAGCGCCTCCAGCCGTCCGCCCAGGTAGGCACACACCTCCGACACCACATCGCCATAGACCGGATGGGCTTGCATGGTCCCCGGCTCTCCCCGCATATGCATCAAGACCACTCCCGCCCCACTTTTCCGCGCCACTTCGACCATCTCCGGATCGTACGTCAAAGCCGAAACATCGTTCACAATGTCAGCGCCCACCGCCAACGCTGCCGCGGCCACTTCCGCTTTACGGGTGTCGATTGAGATCGGAATTCCGGTCCGTTCCCGCAACCCGCGGATCACCGGTATCACCCGCGCCAGCTCCTCGTCAGCCGGTACCGAAGCCGCTCCGGGCCGGGTCGATTCCCCTCCGATATCCAGCACATCAACCCCTTCCGTCACCAATTCAAATCCTCGTTGGATCGCCGCCGTTGAATCCAAATATTGACCGCCGTCCGAAAAGGAATCCGGCGTAACATTCACCACCCCCATAACCAAGGGCCGCGCCGTCCACTCCAGGCGCCGATGGCGGCATTGCCAATATGCGGATCGCGCACTCATTCCCACTCCCGGAAATCAGGCGCCCGCCGGGGGTGTTGCCGATTCCGCCGCCAGCCGCTCCTCATCCGTACGGATCCGGCCGTGTTTCAATAAATCATCCACGTCAACACCATCCAGCGTTTCCCGTTCGATCAGGGCGGCGGAAATTTTCTCCAAAACTTCCCGATGGGATTCCAAAATCTGCCGCGCCTGAGCAAACGCCTCGCGCAAAATCCGGCCCGTTTCCGCATCGATCCGCTGGGCGGTCGCTTCGCTGTAATTGGGGGACCGCGTGACTTCCCGGCCCAGGAAAAGCATCTCTTCGCCATTTCCAAAGGACTGTGGCCCGATCTCCGGACTCATGCCCCATTCGCATACCATCAGCCGGGCCAAACGGGTCGCCTCGCGCAAATCGCTCCGGGCACCCGTGGTAATATCTCCGCACATCAATTCTTCCGCCGCCCGACCGCCCATCAGGGCCGCCAGCATGCCGAGGAGATTAACCCGGCCCTGGGTATATCGATCCTTCTCCGGCAACTGCATCGTCGCGCCCAGATAGGCTGAGCCCCGGGGAATGATCGTGATTTTATGAATCGGTTCGCTTTCGGCGACCAATTTCATCACCAGGGCGTGTCCGCTCTCATGAATGGCCGTGATTCGCCGCTCCTTGTCGTCCAATACCCGACTCCGCCGCTCACGGCCCCAGCGAACCTTGTCGCGCGCCTCTTCCAAGTCGGACATAACCACAACATCCTTGCCGGTCCGGGCGCCCAATAAGGCCGCCTCATTCATGAGATTCGCCAGATCGGCGCCGGAAAAACCCGGTGTTCCCCGCGCCAGTCGCTGGAGATCCACCTTGCTGTCCAAGATGATATTGCGCGAATGAATCTTCAGAATTTCTTCCCGTCCAGCCAGGGTGGGCAGATCAATCACGATCTGGCGGTCAAAACGACCGGGCCGCTGGAGCGCCGGATCGAGTACGTCGGGACGATTGGTCGCCGCGATGATAATGATCCCCTCTTGCGTATCAAACCCATCCATCTCCACCAATAAGGCGTTCAGCGTCTGTTCCCGTTCGTCATGGCCGCCCCCGATTCCGGAAAAACGACTGCGGCCCACGGCGTCAATCTCATCAATGAAGATGAGACAGGGGGCATTCTTTTTGCCCTGTTCGAACATGTCTCGCACCCGGGACGCCCCGACCCCCACGAACATCTCGACAAAATCCGACCCACTGATGCTAAAGAAAGGGACTTCCGCTTCGCCGGCAATGGCCTTGGCCAATAGGGTTTTTCCCGTTCCCGGAGGTCCCATCAGCAATACGCCCTTGGGAATGCGTCCGCCCAATTTCTGGAATTTCTTGGGATCTTTCAGGAACTCGACGATCTCGACCACTTCATCCTTCGCCTCGTCGATCCCGGCAACATCCTTAAAGGTCACCCGCTTCCGATCTCGCGTCAGCATCCGGGCCCGGCTTTTGCCGAAACTCATGGCCCCGTTCCCCATCGCCCGCATCTGCCGGACGAATAAGAAATAGAGTATTCCCAAGATCAGGAT
>Ga0073936_10009712_pt1 | contig 11914 bp, 4 predicted proteins | sample AliMusrvi5mmetaG_FD_87041 | JGI IMG/M metagenome (GOLD analysis project Ga0073936, IMG submission 87041) | Freshwater lake bacterial and archeal communities from Alinen Mustajarvi, Finland, to study Microbial Dark Matter (Phase II) - Alinen... | ecosystem: Environmental > Aquatic > Freshwater >... | reverse complement strand
TGTATAAAATATATAATTTCAAACCTAATTTTTTATCAAATTCCAAAAAGACCAATTTCTCTTCCCTTGCTGAAAAGTTAGTTCCATTTTTAATTGTCGCTGCCACTTTTGTCTGGCTCTGGAGATAACATGGACCAAACCTACCTTTCATCATTCAAGTCTTGGTTAATCACTAAATCCTATTCTCCCTCCACTGTTCGCAATTATTTGGCCGACATCAATCACTACCTCCTCAACACTACTGACGATATTTTTTCTCCTCAATCGGTTTCTCACTACCTGGCCACCATCAACGAGGATCTCAACAAAAACCGTCACCTCTCTTCTCTTTCCAAATTTTTCCAGTTTGCCATGGATCAGCATCTGATCACTGTCAATCCTTTAAAAAAAGCTCAAAAACCTTTTTCACCTACTCCTCAAAACATAATTGATGATTACCAGTCATTTTTAGTCAAAAAGCATTTTTCTCAAGTCACCATTAAAAATTATTTAAACGATATTCAACAATTTATTGATTGGCTCAAATCAAATCAAATTGCCTCATAATTTTTTTAATCAGTCTAGTTTTGATCGTTATGTCGCTTATCTCAAAAGCACCTCTCTTTCTGATGCCTCACTTAGACGAAAAAATTCTTCTCTCTCTTCTTTTCAAAAGTTTCTCATTCAAAAAAAATTAGTCGATTCACCTCTTCATCATTCTATCTTTCCTGTTTCTCTTCCCATCAAAAAAAACTTTTTATCATCTCTTTTCCATTTTTCCTTCAAACTAAAATCACCAGAAAATAAAAATCCCAAATTTCGAGTTTATTTGATTATCGCTTCCCTTTTAATTATTTCCACTGGTATTGGTTTTACCCTTTATACCCAAGTCATTAAAAAAGCCAAACTTAATTTTGCTTATAGCACTGCTTCCTCCCCAGTTTATGCCAACCGTTTTCTTTCTTTCCAGGGCCGTCTAACCGATACTTCTGGCAACCCTATCACTTCTTCTACTACTATTCGTTTTGATCTTTATGATGCTGAATCTGTCGGCACCAGTCTCTACAGTTCCAGCACTGGCAATTCTCAAACTGTTGTCCCCGACGACAACGGTGTCTTCTCTGTTACTATTGGAAAAACTCACGGGGCAGAGATTCCTAACTCTGTTTTTACTCAAAACCCAGCTGTTTATTTGGAAATTACTGCTGGTGGGGAGACTATGTCTCCCCGTCAACCGATCGCTACTGTTGCTTATGCTATCAATTCTGAGAGTTTGCAGGGTTTATCACCATCTGCTAGCGGTCTAAAGGATACAGTGATGGTTTTAGATTCAAATGGCAATTTGAACCTCGGTGAAACCTCCCCCACTATCAAATCCACTTCTGGCACTCTCGGTATCGAAGGTCAAGCTATTCTTATCAAAGCTAGTGATAGCAGTGGCGGTAATATTGAAATTAATCCTGATGGCAATGGCATTATCAAGCTTACTACCGAAGGTGCCGGTTCTACTTCTGTCGGTGGCTTTATTGATGCTACCAATGCCAATCTCTCCACCGGTAACCTCTTCAATGCCAACATTCGTAATACCAATCAGGGTTACAATTTTATTAATTTTAGTAATTTTGATATTGGTACTACCAATCTTAATTCTCGTTTTTCTATCGATGCTTCTGGCACCGTCAACATTGGTAACAATCTTTCTGTCGGTGGTACTTTTCTCTCTGTCGGCTCTACCAATCTAGTTACTAATCTAAATGCTAATTTTCTAAACGGATATACCTACAACAATCTCCCTTACGACAACTATAACAATTGGAAACTCCAATCCAATAGTATTGGCACCACCAATATTCTCAGTGGAAACACTGTCAATTTTGTCGATGGTGTTGGTATTTCTCTAGCTCAAACTGGATCAACCATCACTATCAACAATTCTTCTGTCGGCACCACTTATGCTGCTACCAACGGTCTTAGTTTAATTGGTAATAGTTTTGGTCTTGGTGGTACGTTGACTCAAAATACCCAGATTGGTACTTCTTCTTTTTCACTTTCATTTCTAGGTTTAGGTAATACTCAGTCACTTTATCTAGCTTCCAATGGTAATGTTGGAATAGGGACAACTAATCCTTTATCTAAATTTGAAGTAAATGGTAGTTTTAAGGTTACTGCTTCAGCTACTGGTGGAATAAATGGCGGAGGACAAATTCAACTTCCAGATGCTTCTACTTATGGGGTTGGTGGAAATGTAAATATCTCAAGTGGAGGAGGAATGGTTGGTGGAGGAAATATTAATCTAACCGCTGGGTCTTCTACTGGATCTGGTGGAAATATTTATTTGTTTCCAGGGTTTGGTGGCATTGGTATAACTGTTCCAGCTAATATTATTTTGGGAGCAGATTCAAATGGTTCTATTGGCGGTAATGTCGGTATTGGAACCACAGCGCCAAAATACAAACTTCATGTCAATGGTGATGCCCTAATTACTACTCGTTTAGGTATTGGTTCTACAAACGCTTTATATGCTCTTAATGTTGGTGGTACTTCCAATTTTAATAACTTATTTACTTCTGGTTATGTTGGTATTGGCACTACCGCTCCCCAATACGGTAAATTAGAAATTAAGCCAACTATAGGCGATTCTAACACTGGTTTAACTCTTTACGATAGTTCTGCCACCACCGGCCGTCTTTGGTTAGGCAACAATGATTTACTTCTTCTCACTAAAGGTACTTTAGCCTCCAATGGAATTGCCATCAATCTTACCGGTCAAGTCGGTATCGGCACTACCAACATGACCTCCAAACTAACCGTCACTGGTGACGGTAGTTTTTCTACTTCTCTAAATGTTGGCACTTCTCTCAATGTCGGTGGTACTCTTTCAGTTACTGGCAACAGCAGCTTTTCTAAAAATCTTTCTATCGGTGGAACTTTAAACCTTACTGGCACCAACGTTACTGCAGTTGGTACCACGGCCCTGTTTATCGATGCCTCCGGTGTCATCACCAAAAGAGCTCTGGGCAGTTTAGCTTTTGCTAACTCTGCTATTGGTACCACTTATTTCGCCGGCAATGGTTTAACTCTCGCCAGTAATACTTTCAAACTCGGTGGTATTTTTTCTCAAAACACCGATATTGGTTTTTCTGGTTTCTCCCTGACATTTTCCGACAATGGTTCTACTTTAGCCTCTTTCAACAATGTCAACAATACTTTTACCAATCCCACTTCTTTTCTTTCCAGCGGTGATGTGTCTATTGCTTACGATTTAAATTTTACCAACTCTGGCGAATCCAATATCAACAGTGCTAGTCCTCTGTCTATTACTGCTGGAGAGATTTTTAATTCCAGCAATCTCACCCTAAAAACTTACAATTCCGGCAAAATAATCCTCGGCTCATCCAATGTCACCCTTCTCAATGACGACGGCAGTACTAATTTAGAAATTAGAACTGATAGTACTCTTTCCGGTAACACTTTTATTGGTAACGCAGTTGGAATGGTTAATTCTGGTGGTTATGCCAATACTGGTTTTGGGTCTGGTGTTCTTTCTCACAACACTACTGGTTGGGATAATACTGGCATTGGATGGAACACACTTTATTCCAACACTACTGGAAACCAAAATACTGCCGATGGTTTATGGGCGCTTTATGGTAACACCACTGGCGGCCAAAACGTTGCTTTTGGTAAAAATGCCGGTGCTAGTTTAACGGTCGGTTCATCCAACACTTTTGTCGGTTATGGAGCCGGATACAACGTTTCATCACAAGCAATTGGTGTCACTAATTCTATTGCCATCGGTGCTGGAACTTTTACTACCGATAATAATCAAGTTGTAATCGGTAATGACTCTATTCAACAAACCTTTCTAAAAGGTAATATTGGTATTGGCACTACCAATCCTCTTTACAAACTTCATGTCAATGGTGATGCCCTAATCACTACTCGTTTGGGTATTGGTTCTACCAATTCTCTTTATACTCTTAATGTTGGTGGTACTTCCAATTTTAATAACTTATTTACTTCAGGTTATGTTGGTATTGGTACAACTACTCCTTCTTCTATCGCTCAAATATCTTATTCTGACATTGGTACCTCCACTGTCACCAATGGTTTAACTTTATTAAATTATGGTTCTACTACCGGAGAGTTAGTTGGTATTCGTCTTTCTACTTATGCCGATGCTAACTTAGGCGGGGCCTCTCCAAAACAATTTATCGGCGCTATTAGATCAGCCAATGGCGGTGGTCAAGGCGATATCGTTTTTCTTAACCACGATGCTACTGATTCCAGTGTAGTTGGCATGAGCGACGAAAAAATGAGAATTACCAATGTCGGTAAAGTCGGTATCGGTACTTCCACCCCAGGTTCTTGGCTCTCCGTTTCTGGCAGTGGCCAACCTTTTTCTGCCACCAGAACCGATGGTGGAGTTGTTGCTTCATTCAATAATTCCGGTTGGAGTAGCTCACTTTCAATTAATTCTGTTTCTTCCAATAATTTATTGTTACAAAGCGGAAGTGGTGATATCCTTTCTATCGCCACCAATAATAGCACTGTTCCCAGCTTAGTCATTGATACCACGGGTAAAGTTGGCATTGGCACCACCACCCCCACTCATCAGCTCGATATCAATGGTGATGCCTTTATTAGCACTAATCTTTCTATTGGAAAAACTTTAAACATAACTGGCGGCAGTGCTGATTTTGTTCTTACTTCTGATGTTTCTGGCAACGCTCGTTGGGCTGCTGCCTCTGTCGGCACTACTTATGCTGCTACCAACGGTCTCAGTTTAATTGGTAATAGTTTTGGTCTTGGTGGTACATTGATTCAAAATACCCAGATTGGTACTTCTTCTTTTTCACTTTCATTTTTGGGTTTAGGTGGAACTCAATCACTCTATTTAGATCCTAGTGGAAGTGTCGGTATTGGTACTACTTCATCAAATTACAAATTAAACGTAAATGGATCTCTGGGAGTAAATGGAGATACCGGCTCAATTACAATTTATGGTGGATCAGTCCATCCTACTTTTTCAAGAAACCAAAATACTGGTGGACTTAACATCAATACAAATGCAGCCTTGGCAGCTGGTATTGGATACAATTTCCAAAATAACAACACTAGTCTTTTAGCCATTAGCAATCTGGGTAATGTCGGTATTGGCACCACTGCTCCAGGAAATAAACTTGATGTTATTGGAAACATAAATCTTGACACCGGTGGAATTTACAAAATAGCCAATTATGATGTTCTAAAAGCCGATCACACTTTAAATAATTTATTTTTAGGTGAAAGTGGCAATTTAACTGCCACTGGAGTAAACAATGTTGCCATTGGTCAAGTTGCCTTATCTGCTCTAACTACGGGTAATGATAATATGGCCATTGGGAGAGAAGCTTTAACCCATCATTCCGCTGGAGCCAACAATACTGCTCTTGGAACTTCAGCTTTATACAGCAACACCACTGGCAGCAATAACACTGGTATTGGTTATGCTACTTTAAGAAATAATTCCACTGGAACAGAAAATGTGGCCATCGGTGTTCACGCTGGTTATGAAATTTTAGGTAGTAAAAATACTCTAATTGGAACTTTCGCCGGTAGAAACGCCACTGGGAATAGTGGCATCAAAATTGGTTATTATGCTGGTGCTTATTCTGTTGCTGACAATGAATTTTATTTAGATAACCAAGACAGAGGTAACACTGCCACCGACAAAACCAATGCTCTTTTATATGGAGTAATGGCTTCTATCCCTACCAATCAAAAATTGGTTATAAATGCTAGTGTTGGTATTGGCACTACCGCTCCCCTCAGTCCTTTTGATATTGGTTCTACTCGCTCGGTGGTTATTGGTGGACAAACCATCCCCGATATTTCAGCCAATATTACTGGCTCCGTTGCTGCCAATGCTTTTTACGATACCAGTGAAGGTCATTATTTTCTTGATCCTGCTGGCAGTGGTCTCAACAATATTTCTCTCAGTTTAGCCAGTACTGGTTCGATGAAATTCAATGTCAAAAATGTCGGTGGTAACAGCCAATATGTTCTCAATGATTCTGCTTCAAGAATCCAAAATTTTTCCAACGGTTTATCACTTGATACTGGAGATTCCAATATCGCTGATACCAATATCAATTGGAATTCTCAATTATTTTTAAATACTTCTGGCAATGTTGGTATTGGCACGACCAATCCAAATCATAAACTTGATGTTATTGGTGATGGTAGTTTTTCGACCAATCTCACTATTGGTGGTACTCTAGCAGTTACTGGTCGATCCACTTTTACCAATGGTTTATCTGTCAATGCTTCTGGCATTGGAATCACTGGCAATAGCACTTTCACTAACAATCTCACTGTTGGTGGCACTACTAATTCCACCAATATATTTACTTCTGGCAGTGTTGGTATTGGTAGAAACAATCCTAGTTACCGACTTGATTTGGCTAGTAATTTGGCTTGGAATACTACTGGCATCTTTGCTCGACTTAGCAATGGAACAACAGACGAAAGAGCTCTATTGTTTGGTCAAATCAATAATGGCAGTGATACTTATAATTACATTGAAAGTCAATCGAATACCGGCGGTCCCCGTCCTATTTTGTTAAATCCCAGTGGTGGTGGTGTTGCCATTGGCACTTCTTCCCCTGGCAATTACAAGCTAGATGTTGCCGGAGATATTAATTCTTCGGGAACAATTTATTCTAAGGCTAATAATACAAAATATTTTCAAGGTGGTGATGATGCCGCTCTTTGGGATATAAACGCCGCAAATACTGTGGCTGTCTATGGTGTAGAAGATTCCACCCTCGGTGCCATAAAACTTGGTTCTGCTGGCCCTATCCTTTCCGGCAGTGGTAGTGGTCTTAATGTTAACAGTGCTTTAACTAGTAATTCTTTAACTACTAGTGGTTCTTTAAATATAGGTAATTGGACTATTAGCGAAGGCAGTGTCACCTCAGGTTATTCTGCTTTAGTTTTTAATGGTCCTAGCGGCAGAGTTGTTGCTTTTGATTCACAAGGCAGCAAGGCTTTTTATCAAAACAGTGCCAGCTGGTCTGCTTCTGGAGATTTCTTCTCTGATGCTCAGTTTAAAACCAATATTAATAATATTAATTTAGGTCTTGACGCTATCAATAGTCTCTCTCCAGTATCTTATAATTGGAACCAATCTGGCACTGATTACATGAAACTTTCTCCAGAAGAACAAGCTCAACAGCAGTTTGGTTTTATTGCTCAAGATGTAGAAAAAGTTCTTCCCGATTATGTGGTTACTAATTCAGACGGTTACAAAGCCATCAATTATATTGGACTTATTCCTCTTACTATTAAAGGAATCCAACAAGTCGACGCCAAAGTCGTCAGTTTAGACAAAGATCTCTCCCTCACCTCTACTGGCCAAATCAGTGTCAATTACAATGTCTCCGACAGTGTTCTCGCTTCTCTTGGTTACTCTGGTGCCAAAAACGAAATCGATTCTGCCACTTATTCTCTCACCGATTCTCTTGGTGCCACTGTCACTCGCATTTCCCAATTTGGCCAAATTGTCAGTGCCAAAGTTCAAACTGGTCTTCTTTCTGCTACCAACATTATTTCTAAAAATATTATTGCTGAAAAATTAATTTCTCAACAAACTCAAACCGATGAATTAAAAACCAACTTTATTTCTCCTCTTGGGTCTCAGCCTGTCACTATCAATGGTGATGCCTCTGTTTCCGGTACTCTCGCTGCTCAAAACATTCAAACCAGCCAAGTCACTACCGACAATCTAGTTAGCCACGATGCCACTATTTCCGGTACTCTTTACGCCGACAATATTATTTCTCACCAAGGTTCTATCACTGACCTTATGACTACCAAAATAAATGATCTTCGTGACCAGCTCACTCAAATTGTTTCTACTCGTATCGCCACCGAAAGCGCCCTCTTGGCCGATTCTCACGATTGGTCAAATTCAGTTGCTACAGATTCTGCCAAAATTTCGGGAGATTTAGCTCTCTCCAACAACCTCATTGTTGGTGCCAAACTTATGGTCAATGGCGATTCCCAACTCGGCAATGCCTTTATTTCCGGTACTTTCACTGCCGGTGAAATTGCCATTGCCAACAATATTATTGAAACCACCAACACCGCTCTCTATATCCAGCCATCTGCTACTGGCTCAGTCCACATCATGGGTGATACTTTAGTAATTGCCCAAAATGGTGATGTCCAAGTCAACGGCAATCTAACTATTCATGGCTCGCTTTTCGCGCCTCTCCTCCAGGCCAACGAAATCAATACCAACAAACTTACCGCCGTCAATTCCAATTTAAGCGATATCCAATCCAACAAAATCAACATTGCCACCGACTCAGCTTCGACTGTTATCGCTGGCGACAATCAAATCGATTTGGCTACCAGTTCCGCCCAGCTCAATTCCAATGCCACTGCTGGTACCACTACTCTCCCAGCTGGCAAGACTGAATTAGTCATTCACACTGACAAACTTACTTCCAACTCTATGGTTTATCTCACTCCGGTTGGCTCCACTCAAAATCAAGTTGTTTATGTCAAAAATAAAGTCACCGACAGTTCAGGCAATTACTTTACTATTGCCATCGACCAACCACTTACTCAAGATATTCAAGTTAATTGGTGGATTATTAATTAAAAATTTATCTATAATTAAATTATGTCTGATCTTACTCCTGACCAAATTAATCAATTACAACAACTCGGCATTGAAATAAAACCCACAGAAAAAAAGCCTCCCTTTTTAAGGGAGGTCCCTCCGATAAAATCGGAGAGGAGTGGGTTTAATCCCATTTTTCCTCTTCTCTCTATTTCTGGCCTCACCATTCTTTCTTTTTCCGGCCTCATTTTATTTAAAAATAAAAGTGCTGTTTCTACTCCTATTGTCAAAACTAATTATCAAGATTCATCTACTCAAGTTACTCCTACTCAAGTTCCCAAGTCCATTCAGCATTACCTTCTCACTTCCCAGCAATATTTTACCCAAGCCACTCAAAATCAAAGCGTTGACGCCCTCAATCAATCTATTCTTGCCGCTACTCAAGCCATCAAAGAATTTCCCACCGATTATCGTGGCTTTTATCAGCGCGGTCGTATCTATCAAAGCGTTCTATCTTCCAAGCCTGAACTTATTTCTCAAGTCATTGCTGACCTTTCCCAAGCCCAAAAGCTTGAACCTACCAACTCCGATATCGCTCGTAGTCTTGCCTCCGCCTATGCTCAAAAAGGTGACGCTCAAAATACCATCAATTATCTCAATCTCACTGTCTCTCTTGATCCTACCAAAGCCCAAAATTTTTATGATTTAGCCAAAATTCAGCAACAGGTTGGTCTTTTTTCTCAAGCTCTCGACACTTACAATCGTCTTCTTACTCTAGTTTCTGACTCTACTCAAAAGACTGAAATAGAAACTGAAAAAACTTCTCTCGAAAAAATTATCGCTCAAAACCCCAATTCTACTTCCAATCTTTCCAATCAAAACATTCCCACCATCTCTACTTCTCCCCTCAATCTTGATTCTCCCACCATCCAAGCCTCAATCGATGGCGGTCTTATCGTTGCTGCCCCCGAAAGTTTAGACAAAATTAATGTTTCCAACCTTACCGCCTCCAATTCTCTTTCTGGATCCAGTATTCTTCCCGCCAATCAAAAAACTATTACTCTTACCAATAGCCAACTTTCAACTACATCCCAAGTCTACCTAACTGTTACAAAAGGTGGCAAAAACCAAAATCTTCAAGTCATCTCTAAATCAGATAAATCTTTTACTATCGGCCTCGATACTCCTATTTCCGAAGACGTTGAATTCAATTGGTGGATTATAAATTAATTACCTGGTGTTGGACTTACTTCAGTATTTGGCGTTGGAGTTACTTCCACTGGTGGCTGCATCTCATTCGTTTGTACCTTTATTTTATCTTTAGTTGCATCAATTGTTGGCAATGCTTCTGGTGTTTTCAATGCTTCCGGTGAAGTTGATGGTGTTTGTGAAGTTTGATCCTGTTGTTTAGCCGCATCTTGTTGTTTTTTAGTTGCATCATCCAATTCCTTTTTCCAAGAAGTTAATTCATCATTAGCCTTTTGATAATCAGCTGAAGTAGTTGGCACCAAACTCACCGATTGTTGTAATCGGGTAACTGCATCTTGCAGTTTGTTCTGTTGTTTAGCTGCATAAGCCCAGTTATACCAAGCATTAGCATAATTTTGTTTATCTGTTACTGCTAGTTCAAAAGCTCTCTCAGCATTAGGATAATCTTTAGCTCCATAAAGCAAAGCTCCTTCTTCCATTACCAACATTGGATTAACCGGATCAATTGCCACTGCTTGTTGATAAGCCTGCAGGGACCAATCTGCCGTTCCATCCACCACTCCTACCAACGATCTGTAAATTCCCGCCAAATTAGCCCAATAATCCGAGATATTTCCATCCAAACTAACGGCCGCCTTCCCTTCTCTCACTGCTTGTTGCACCAACACTGAAGCATTTTGTTTATCACTGTCAGTTGCCTGATCTTTATTCAAAAAGTTTTGTGCCAAAGCCAAGTTAGTTTGGCTATATACTGCCCGATAATCAGCCATCGATGGATTCATTCCGATTGCCTTAATTTGCAAATTGTAGGTACTACTACCATCATTTTTAGAAGTTGCTACCAATGACTGTCTCCAATAATAATCACCCAAAACTATTTTTACCATTTTAAAACCACTCACTCCTATCATCGCCAAAATCAATAAAGTCACCATCAAAGGCATTACATTAAAACCATTTTCTCCCAAACGTAGCGCCATTTTCTTTTCTTTAACCTCACCAAAACTACTGGCTATTACCCAAAATAACAAAAATAAGGTCATCAAATTAATTGGCAACAACAAAACCGCTGCTCCCAATATTCCTACTTGCCAAAAACCTGTTTTTTTCCATTGCTTGCCGACTCTGGCTATCATCAATCCCACTATCAACAATCCTACCAATCCTAATTCAGTCCAAATTTGCAAAATTCCCATTCCTGAAATTCCAAAACTACTTCCCCAAAGGTTAGTCAAATTAAAGCTGATTGGTCTGAATCTTGAAAAAGCCTCAATAAAATTCCCCGGACCCACTCCAAAAATCGGACTATTTTTCAAAGTTTCCACCGCAATTACCCAACTAGTTCTAAAATCTAAATATCCCCAGCCTGTTTTTATTATTTTATAAATATCCAACAACAGCAAAAGTCCTAAAAACACTACTGCCATCGCTTCTTTAAAATATCCATTCAAATCGACTTTTTCTTTCAATTTAACTATCAATCTCTTTATCCATTCCAATGCCAAGAAAAAAAACAAAACTGTTTCACCCAAGATTGATCCCGTTATTGACCAGCCATTTCCAATTGAAATTATTGGATTGTTTTTTGGCCAAAGGAAAGGCAATTTAGCAGTCGGAATCATAAATGCCAATAAAGAAAATATTCCTACCACTATTGCCGAAATTGACAAAAAATCTATTTGCTTCTGATATTCTTCTTTATCTCTCACTTGTAGCCACAAGAAAAACCATCCCGTCAATCCCACCAAACCGCCAATTCCAATGCTAGACATCAAAGATCTTGTTTGCCCACCCAAACTCATTCTAAAAAAAGATACAAAAGACCAAATCAACAGCACCAAAAACCATCCAAACCATTTATTTGATTTTAAAGTTTCCTTTTTCCCCATCCACAAATCAATTAACCACAAAACCAAGCCAATTATTGCTGTTGCCAGCAAAAAACTACTCTTACCCAAACCAAAACCATCATAAACAATTGGCAAAAAGAAAATTGGCAACAATAAAATTACAATTCTGGTATATATTTTCAAAACTGTCTTCATTAATCCAGCTTAACAAAACCCTATCTTTTAAACAACTTATCAAATCCCCTTTTCCCCGCATTATCTC
>Ga0073936_10009711_pt1 | contig 11915 bp, 7 predicted proteins | sample AliMusrvi5mmetaG_FD_87041 | JGI IMG/M metagenome (GOLD analysis project Ga0073936, IMG submission 87041) | Freshwater lake bacterial and archeal communities from Alinen Mustajarvi, Finland, to study Microbial Dark Matter (Phase II) - Alinen... | ecosystem: Environmental > Aquatic > Freshwater >... | reverse complement strand
CTGCCAGTATGATTCGAATTTTCATGTCTAAAGATATTATAAAATATAAACCGCCAACTTAATAAATTTAATTAAGCTTACAATTTATCTTTTTCGAGCTAAGTATTCTCCTCCGGTGAATTGGTCTCAAAAATTTCTGAAGAACGATCGCTCATGTGTTCATACATTAAAAAGATAAGAACGTTTCACCTAAAAATCATAGGATATGAAAAAAGTCTCTACTTAAAGTATTGTGCATTCTGATTTTATGATTCACCGATTTTGTTTGTGAAAGTCCGGAATACATACCCAGAAAGACCAGGTATGATTATCAAAAAAGTAATTCAGGAAAGCAATCCGGCAGTTTCAAACTGCAAAATTATTTTGAATTCATTTTATAGGTCACAACCCCAAAATTATTAATCCCTGCAAACAGGTAGCGTTTACCCTTAATCGTCAATACTTTTAGTGATTTAACATCCCCTGTTAAGGAGAGTCCTGAAACAGCTTGGGGAATGTACTTAAAATTACCTTTCCCGTCACCTTCAAATAATTGACCATAGTTGGCATCCATCACTCCAAGTCGTACGCAATTTGCACTTTGATTCCCCGCGAGAATAAAATCCGGATTACCATCCTTGTTGTAATCCAGAATTTCTATCGCATAAACGGGAGCAAACTGAGCCTCAATGGGAAGAATATGTTTTTCAAATTTACTTCCTGTGTTTTTAAAGAAAACTGTTCTTAATTCAGTTGCGGACAGTTTGGAGGCTGTTTTTAAATCCTGGGCTGAGAAAATATCAGAAATCCTCGCAGTGGAGTAGGATTTGAAGTCCGGGAATTTTCCGCGAAGGCTATTAATCTGATCCAACAGCTGGTTACGGCTTGCAAAAGGATATGACTGGTTTTGAATATAATATGTCAGGATAGGATCAACCGTTCCATTATTATCAAAATCCTTAAATGTAAATTCGATTGGTTCTTTGGTTGAGCCTTTCAATTGAGAATTTGTTCCAAAATTTCCAACAATCAGGTCGATATTGCCATCATGGTCAAGATCGGCTGCCGCTATTTTATTCCAGAATCCTCCTTCGGGGAGGTCAAACCAGGATTTGGTTTCTTCCCTGAATTTTTTTCCATGATCATTAATAAAAACACGAACGGGCATAAATTCTCCCACGGTAATCAAATCCGGAAACGAGTCTTTATTGAGATCAACCCATACCGCATCAGTAATCATACCTCCTTGGTTCAGATCGGGAAGGTAGGATGGCGCAACATTTTTAAAGTGACCCGATCCATCGTTTATTAGAATATAACTTTGCTGAGGCATCGGGTATTCGCCGGGCATCACGCGTCCGCCCACAAAAAGATCAAGATCTCCGTCTCCGTCGATATCTGCAGCGCGTACACAGGATTTTGAGCCGATCATCTTCGGGAGGGCGTCTGTTGCCCTTGTGAATTTGCCCTTCCCATTGTTCAAATATAACCGATCCTGAAGGGCCTTATCATTTTTATTATATTCATGATAACCACCGCTGACGACATACAAGTCCATATCCCCATCATTATCGGCATCAAAAAATATGGCATCCGCATCCGTACATTCAAAGTCTTCCTTGAAATTAAAATCGGGCGAAACTTTAAAAGATCCATCAGGTGATTGAATATAGAGTTTCCCGGGGTTCTCTTTTGTCCCACCTACATAAACATCCATCAGTTTATCACCGTTGACGTCAGCCACCGCCATTATCGGTCCGCAGGGCGACAACATATTCTTCATCAGGGGCTGACGGATAAAGTCATTCGATCCAAACTCCTTGTGTTCATAGTTTATGGGTGAATCTACGGGTGAAAATATTTTCCCGGCTGAGGTAACGGCAGCTGCTTTCTTTTTCTCACCCTCCTCCGTTATTGTAATCAACCGGTTGGCTTTAATATTTTTCAAAATGCTGATTTTCCCTCGTGGCCATTCTATTTTGATTGAATCAATAATATCAATATCAGCTAATCCAAAATGGATCTTATTGCTGACGCAGGACTGAAAACCACGTGTTGGTGACTGCTCAGCATATTGCGCACCATAGCGTGTATAAACATATACTTTGCTCCCCAGCCCTGAAGTGTTCTTATCAGCTCCATGTAACTGAATAGTAATATAATTGGTTGAAGGTAGATTCGATTCACGCAACATGTTTCTGTATATTGATGCGGTTTCGTTCTGGTTATTGACTACAAGATCCAGATCTCCGTCATTATCAAGATCTGCATAAGCAGCTCCGTTGGAGAATCCTTTTTTCTCAAAGCCCCATTCGAAGCTTTTATCCTTAAAAGTTAAGTCTTTATTATTTTTAAAAATATAATTGTGAACGGGTGTAGATGGCATGAAGCTCACAAGTTGGAAGGTATCCGCTTTCTCCTTAATTCTTGCCTGTTGCATATAATAGTCCCTTTTGAACTTTAAAAAATCCCGATTGGTGTAATCCTTAAAATACCCGTTGGACACGAATAAATCCTTCCATCCGTCATTATCAAAATCGGCAATAAGTGGGGACCAGCTCCAGTCAGTATTTGAAACACCAGCCAGCTGACCGATTTCGCTGAACGTCCCATTCCCATTGTTCAGTTGAAGCATATTGCGTTGTGTTGCGTGATAAAAACCCTGCATAACATTCATCGCATAATCCACATAGTTTTCGGGTACGAAAAGAAGTTTTTGACGGGTATTGTCTTCTGGCAACATATCGGCAGTAAAAATGTCCGGCCAGGTATCGTTATTAAAATCATTTATATCGCAACCCATTGCAGATAGTGATATGTGTTGAACATATTCGGTGAGTTTATTGGTGAAAGTTCCGTCCCTGTTGTTTATGTACAGATAATCGGGTTCGATATAATCATTTGTTACATAGATATCAGGCCAGCCGTCTTTGTTTATATCCGATATGACAACTCCAAGTCCGTACCCCAGCGAATTGGATAGTATTCCTGATTTTTCCGTCACATCAGTAAAATGGCCACCCTCATTTCTGAATAATTTGTCGCCGGCATAGGGATCAACGTTATTTCGTCCCTGATCGAATTGCATGCCCCTGATAACTTTAACATTAGTAGCCAATAAATACATATCCAGATCACCATCGAGGTCATAATCGAAAAATGCACCCACGGTTGAATAAGCCGTAGCGTCCAACCCATAGGCTTTGGCCTCATCTTCGAATTTCAGATTGCCTTTATTAATAAAAAGTTGATTTCTTCTCTTTTCCGTTGCTTCTTTGCCGGAGTAACAGACGTAGATATCAAGCAGACCATCTCCATTTATGTCAACCAGGGTTACACCTGACTTCCAGCCCTCTCTTCCTCCTACACCTGCACTTTCTGTGATGTCCTTAAATTTTAAATTCCCCATATTGAGGTACAATTTGTTGTATCCCATATTGGAAATAAAATAGATGTCATCTAACCCATCATTGTTAATATCGCCAATTGCTACACCACCTCCATTATACAGGTTTTCATAGTTCAGCGCATTATGTTGCTGATTCTCTGTAATTATATTTTTAAATTCCACACCTGACTTTCTTGCAGGAACCGATTCAAAAAGTCTTAACGGCTGCCCGTTTAAACAATTAGCTACCAGTAATAGCAGCGCCGTTCGATAAGCTTTTGTGAAAAATGCGGAAATTAAATTCTTAATCAATAATCCTTTCATAGGTAAATAATTTGTTTTGTACCAGCCAGGTGGAATTTGTCCCGATAAGTCGGAGCTCATTTCATAACATATCTTTGAATATTCAGCCAATAAGCACGCAAAGTTGCAAAAATTTATTAAAATCATGGTACAAGTAATGAGCTGCCAACAAAATAAAATCGACTTCAATTAAACAATTATTTAAACCGGATTGTTGATTGACTATGAGTTGGCACACTTATACAGTTCAAATCAGATCGGCTTATTAACCTTATATTCAGGAATTGCAAATTTAATTTTAACTCCCTATTATCCTATGACTTACATAAAAACAGACGTTCCGCAACCCGGAATTGTTGAGCTCTTATTTTATAAGGGTTCGACAGGAAAAGCGCTATCCAATTTAGCGCACACCTTGATGCATGGCCCATCTCAACTCAGTTCGGGGGAACGGGAACTAATTGCCGCCTACGTCTCTAATTTGAATAATTGTGAATTCTGTCATGAATCACACAGCGCTTCCGCAAATTTTCATTTAAATGATAATGGAAACGCGGTTTGCGGTGTTAAATCTGATCTTGAGACTGCCCCGGTTTCTGAAAAGATGAAATCACTGCTCAGAATTGCTGGACAGGTACAAAAAGGGGGGAAGAGTGTAACCACTGAACATATTGAAGCAGCCAGAATTAAAGGGGCGTCCGACGAAGATATTCATGACACTGTATTAATTGCCTCCGCTTTTTGCATGTATAATCGTTATGTAGACGGTTTGGGGACAAATCTTCCACCTCAGAAAAGCGACTATCTTCCAATGGGTAAAAGGATGGCAAAAACAGGATATACCTATCCCCCGCTGTTTTTAAGAAAATTTGTAATCCGGATGATGAAAAGAAATGGCAAAAAGGAATAAACAAAGCCTAATCAAAACGATTGTCGCATTCCTCTTTGCCGGAATTCTTGCTGTTCCTGTTTTAATGGGTTATTTAACACGCCAGACAGCAACAATTACAAATACCTTGGACCCTGCTGCTGCAATAAAAAAGTTTGGGTTCTATTTCGAAGAAGTGTCCAAAAAGTCAGGAGTAAATTTTGTTCATCATTCTCCAAAACTAGATCCTCAGATAGACCCAATACTTCCTCAGATCGCTTCTGTTGGAGCTTCGGTTTCGGTATGTGATTTCGACAATGACGGATGGAATGATTTTTATGTTACCAACAGCTGTTTTGGTTATAAGAATGCTCTTTTTCATAATCAAAGAGACGGCAGTTTTATTGACGTTGCTGATAAAATGGGCGTTGCTGATCTGAATAAAGCAGGCTCAGGCGTCTCCATGGGTACTGTCTGGGCAGATTATGATAATGATGGTTACGAAGATCTGTTAGTCTATAAATGGGGTCGACCGGAATTATTTAAAAATGATCATGGCAAAGGCTTCACCAATGTAACTGAGAAAAGCGGATTGCCGGTCTGGTTGAATGCCAACACCGCAATCTGGTTCGATTACGACGGAGATGGGTATGTTGATCTTTTTATAGGCGGATATTACAGGGAAGATATTGATCTATGGCATCTTAAAACTACCAAAATTCTGACTGAGAGTTTTGAATATTCGCAAAACGGAGGAAGAAATTACCTCTTTAAGAATTTGGGGAATGGGACTTTTAGCGATGTTACAGCTGAAATGGGGTTAACCTCAACCAGATGGACATTGGCGGCAGGGGCCGTAGATTTGAACCGGGATGGGTATCCCGAGCTGATTATAGCGAATGATTACGGACTCAACGAATTCTACTTTAATGAGAAGGGGAAACGATTCATTGAAAAGGGGAATAGTGCGATGATTGGGTTGTCTCCCAAAAGTGGCATGAGCGTAGCTTTTGGCGACACATACAATAAAGGGCAATTCGGCATTTACATTTCCAATATTACGGAGGAGGGTATCCTGTTACAAGGGAACAATTTCTGGGTGCCAATCCCTGACAAGGAGAAGGTTTTATATGAAAATGTTGCAGGCAAAAATGGGATTGAGGCTGGTGGCTGGAGTTACGGAGCCCAGTTCGGAGATTTGAACAATGACGGATTTATTGACTTGTATGTCGCCAACGGGTATATCTCCGGGGAGAAAGGGACGAGTTACTGGTATGATTATTCAAAGGTTACAGGGGGCAATTCGGCAATTATTTCTGACCTGAAAAACTGGCCTGATATGAAAGGGAGAAGCCAGTCAGGGTACCAGCAAAATAAAATCTGGGTTAATGAAGGCACAGGTCATTTCCGTAATGTTGCGAAGTATGTAGCTGAAGAAGAAACCTTTGACAGCAGGGCCACTGTTATGGCTGACCTTTGGAACAGGGGTGTACTTGACGTGATCGTTGCCAATCAAAATAACCGCCTTATGATTTACAAGAATAATGTTGACCTTGTAAATCATTGGATTGCATTTGAATTGGAAGGAGTCACAAGCAACCGAAGTGCAATAGGCGCAATTATTGACCTTTACTGGGATTCAAAATTGCAATCTCAGGTCGTTACCGGAGGAATCGGATTCAGTGCCCAAAATCAACGCAGGGTTCAGTTTGGGTTGGGAAAAGGTTCAAAAGTCGATAAAATAGTCATTATCTGGCCGGGGGGTACTAAGCAAACTGTTCTAAATCCTGAGGTGGATAAGATACACAAAATACGGGAAATCTAAGAAGAGCCTATTAAAGTATTGATTTTCAATCCCGTCTGGGATTATACCCGGGTAGGAAACAAAATAAAATGCAAGGTTTCGTTCCGGATGGGACGAAATATGTTATGGGATTTTCACTTTCTACCCATATTTTATGCCTATGGCACAATCTTAGGACAAAGAATTATGGGCGAATAAAAACGAAATATTAAATTAACAGTCAAAATTTAAACAGAATAGCTGTGGTGAAATACTCAGATTATTTACATCAAATTAAAAGCAAGTTAACCGGATTAATCAATTTTCAGTACGCGCCGCCGTTATTGATCACGCTGATATTGCTTACCGGTCAGTTCACGTTTGGCATCCTTGAGGGTTATAAACCTATTTTGCTCTCCATCGGATGCAGTATGCTCACTGAGTTTGTTCTTTCGAGACTTGTTTACGGAAAAACGAAAAATTTATCGAGTGCCTATATTTCCGGTATAAGCGTGGGAATTCTGGTTCGTACAACCCTCCTTTGGCCTTTTGCAATTACGGCCATACTCTCCATAATGTCAAAATATGTCTTGCGATTCAGGGAGCGGCATATCTGGAACCCATCCAATTTTGGAATCTCCTGGATGCTGGCCTTTGTCCCCTTCAGTGTAGCCGGCCTAAGTATTCAGTGGGGTAATAATATCTGGCCGATGTTAGTAATCTGGTGTCTGGGATTATTCATTGTATGGAGGGCCAAACGACTGCATATAACCGCAACCTATGTGATCAGTTTTATACTATTCTCGTATCTGAGGAGCAGGATCACCGGTGATCCGTTTTTTACCGAAGTCGCACCTCTGACGGGACCGATGTACCAGTTATTTGTTTTTTTCATGATCACGGACCCCGGAACAACAGTAAAGAACCGAAACGGACAAATACTTGTTGCTTTCCTTGTAGCCCTTGTGGAGTTTTTCTTAAGGCTGAATCAGGTAATCTACGCACCATTTTACGCGCTGTTTCTTGTAGGTCCGACTGCAATGGTCATTTATCTCCAATTACAAAAAATTCAACAGTCAGGAATGAATTTCATAACAACTGGAAAACATAACTAAAGTACAAACTAATTCATTTTTTCACAACTACAGATTTCCCGGTTAACGATTACCTGGTTCAGATTCATATAGGTCAATCTATTGGATATTGAATCAATACATTTATTGCAACTGGAAAACAGACCTAAATCCCAGACATCAGCAAAAATACGGCCTGCCTTTAATCCAATACCGTATTCCAAAACTGTCTCAAGCGAATGGATGTCGGGTAAGCTAAAGTCACCCTTTTCCATCAGATAGTCCATCACACCGTTGCCGGCCCTGACCGGAATGACAATGCAGCACTCAACCCCGGAACTGAATGCGAAATCGATTGACTGTTTCGCCCAATAAATACCTTCTGATTCAGAAAGGAAAGGTGGCCTAAGAAGCACAAATGCTCTTGTCCTGATGCCATTTTGGGTAAGAAAACCGACCGATCTTTGGAAGTCCTCAGGAGTCATATGCTTATTGAGCTTCCGGAGAACCTCAGGGTGAACTGTTTCCAACCCGATCGCAACCTGCAATTCGGGCTTAAGCATATCCCTGAACCGAAGGCATTTATCATTGATCAGTTTGGCATGGTTTTCTACGATAACGGTTTCGAAACCACTGACCAGTGATGCAATTCGTTGATAGTCGGCTTCCGGAATAGCCCCTTCGTCAAAGAAACTCCCGCTGTTATACAATTTCAGATGCTTTGCATAAGGCATCTGTTTCAGAGCCCATTCAATCTGATCCGGAATAGCCCCAACAGGAACCGGTCTGTCGGTAGTATTTTTCCACAGATCGCACATCAGGCACCGATAAGGACACTCCTGATTGGTCATAAAAATGATTGCCGTATCTTCTATCTTACCCGAAATCGTACGCTCTTTTTCGACCAACCAGGCATAAGGTTTATGAGGGTCAACCGGATTTTTTTTTCCGCGCCCCGAAACTATCCAATTGTCATTGATTATAACAGCAGGACTCTTCTCACTCATATTTTGAATAAAACTCCTTTCTGTAAGCGATATCACTGGCAGGAAAATGTTGTTTAAAGACCTTGTCAGAGGCCGCGCCATGCTGAAAACGTCTTTTCTCAAAAACCGGCATCTCCATTCCTGTAATCGCCTTAACACCATCAAAAACCATCTGACCTTTAAGATCGTACAGTTTATTGTGGTCCCAGTTGGTCATTTCGATATATGGAATTCCCTCGGAAATTTCGATCACATTTGGGAGTGTATATGGACTGAATCCTTCGAAACCCAATAAATCGGCCGGGGCAAAGGATCTCATATATCCGCGGCTTAAGCCTCCGGAATAGGTCAGGGAATGTTTAATTGATTCTACTCCCCACCCTTCGTGGTACAACATGAGGTTATTCAGCACGCTGCGAATGGTCAATTCGGGATTCTCTTCGATCGGGTAGTCCTTCAGGTTTTCATCCCCACCGTCGCCGTCGATTAAGTATTTCCACTCAGGGTAGCGGGAACGAATCCCCTTCAGAAGCGCCAGATTCATTGTTGCCGACTGGATATCAAGCGATTTATAATCTTCAACAACTTTTACCGCACTTTTCCAGTCCAAAGAGGAATAATCAACTTCGATGGGTTCAAGGAAGAGTTCGAGATTCAGAGCTCCAAGAAATTTTCTGGCCTGCAATAAATCGGCACCGTCACCGTCAATCGAGAGTGTAAATGCTTTAAGTCTTGAGGGACTTTCGCCAAGTTCTCTGAGTGCATGATAAGTGAGTAAAAACACTGAACCACTATCAATTCCTGCAGAAAAAGTAACCCCAATCGGACCCGACTTAGCCCGTAACTGGATCCATTTTTTGATTTCGTTGTACAAAGTACCGATATAGTTTTCACTTACCTGAGCCTTATCTTCAATGGCAAATTTATTGCGTTCAGGGGTGAAGAAGCGGGTATAGATGGGGTTCGGATCCGGGCAACCCAGAAGTTCAATTTTAGTAATGTAGTGAGCCGGAGCCATCCGTGTATAAGATGGGTGAAACTGGTCATCCATCCCCTCTCTTTTCAGGTAATCATAAATAACATCAATACGTTCAGCGATGATCAGACTTGGTCCAATCTGACGTTTTGCAATAAAATAACGGATCGGCCTGCCGATAGACCTTGCCATCCGGATTGTTTTCCCCTCAACGGATACGAGTGAGAACTGCCCGTCAATCTTACGGACAGCTTCAACATTCCCGGATCTGACAATATTTACTGCCTCTTCATGCGTCATATTATAAATAACATTCTTTTCCGGATTCGTTAGATCCACGACATTGCTAACATACATACTGTTCATATTCAATCTTTTATTTTGTTTTGAAACCTAATTTTTTCTCATTCTAATTTTCCCATCCACCATTAAACCTTTACCTTCCTGATAGGCAATCATCTCAGCAAATGTTTTAACCGTAAACGACTTGTCCCCACAACACCGGCCTGAACATGTAAAGGCAAATTTCCTGTATTTGATTTTTTTTTCCGTATCATCAATTAAAGAGCTAAGGGAAATAAACCCTTTTTCATCTGCATCTGAAGCCCATATGGGTTCATTCTGGGAATCAGAAATCCGGACCCATCCCTCAAACATGTTATTTGCCACACTTAACTTAAAATGCCTGTACACATTTCCTATATTCTGGCATCCAATCCAGGCACCCTGGATATCGTTCATAACAGCTTCCTCATTATTAATATCAGCTGAATTAGAACAGCTTAAAAAAACAAAAAATAAACCGACCAGCCAATAACCTCTTATATTCATTGCTAATATGAATTTAGAATTAAAATCGAATGACACGATTTTATTTAGTCATTATCCCTTTTCCCTGCATAATGACTAAATACTTGTCACTATCAATATTCTTAAAAATCTCTTTCTTCCCGTCAGACCATTTAACCTCAAGCTGGTCGACATTTTTTTGTTTTCCAAGTCCGATATGCATCCTTGGATCATTGTTGGAGAGGTAACTTGTCGCCCACTGGTTAATCAAAACCTGTTTTTTACTACCGGAAGTAACAGTCACTTTGGCTCCAATTGCCGCGGCAGGACCGTTTATCCCCTTTAGAGTCAATCCAAGCCAATGGTTGCCGTTTCCACCCTCATTTTTAAGAAGTGCTGCAGTGGCCTGTTTATCGACGTGAGTGATGATTATATCCAGAAATCCATCATTGTTAAAATCCCAGACAGCCAACCCCCGGCCGGAACGTTTGGTTGAAAAATAGGATCCATGCTCTTTCCCCACATTTTTAAAATGGCCTTCCCCGTCGTTCTCGAGCAATAACGGGTATTGAAGGATCAGTTCCTCCGCAGTTCCGTTTGCGGTCACAATATCAAGATCTCCGTCATTATCATAGTCCAGAAATTGGGCACCCCAGCAACCCTTCCCTTCCATCTCCGAGGCAAGGCCACTCGCTTTTGTAATATCCTCAAAGGTACCGTTGCCAAGATTGCGGTACAGGGCACCGTGATCCAAATCGGAAACCAGGATGTCTGTTAAACCATCTCCATCGATATCTCCGATTGAGGCATGCATTGAACCTGTGCCTATTCCCTGATCGTTGGCTGCCACACCGGCCGCTACAGCAACTTCCTTATAGACTCCGTTATCATTACGGAAAAGGAAATTCAGCTGATGATCGTTGGCCTGAAGAATATCAAGATCGCCATCGTCATCATAATCAAATACAGTCAGTCCCATACATTTTGAATTTGGAAAGTACAGGTTATTTTTCTGTGTAACATCAACAAATTTTCCGTTCGGCTGCTGTTCATAAAGTATTGAAGGCTGGCCATTATACTCAGCAGGGCTGGGCATTAAATCGGGTGTTCCGGGCGAATTGTAAGCAGGATCAAAGGCCATGAAATTACCAACCATGGCATCGAGCCTGCCATCCTTATTGTAATCCCAGAATGAAACCCCGATGCTCCATTTTGTGAACCCGTTCAATTTCTCTGGACCGGCAAGGCCCAATGAACTTGTGATATCCCTGAACGTACCATCGCCGTTATTATGATAGAAAATATTCGGACCGTAATTCAGAACATAAAGATCCTGGAAACCATCATTATCCAGGTCAATCGCTCCGGCAGCCTCGCTCCACTGATGGCCGCCCACCCCCGCTTTTTCAGAAACTTCAGTAAATGTGCCGTTACCGTTATTTTTGTAAAGCTCATTGTGTGCATTTTTAAAAACTTTACCCTCAGGATCTGAAATCCCTTCAAGATAAGCCCCATTCATCAGGTAAAGATCCATTAGCCCGTCATTGTTGTAATCAAATACGGTGATACCAGAACCGCTGCTCTCCAGGATATTCTTGTAAGAGAAGTCGCCAATGGTGTACTTGAAATTAATTCCGGCCTTACTGGTTACATCAGTAAACATTACAGGTTTATTCTGAGCAGAAAGATTAGCAGATAAGACTATCAGCAACAGGAGGGAAAATGAGCAGTAAAGCTTACAAGCCACGGAATCAGTTTTAGGAATCATAT
>Ga0073936_10009710_pt1 | contig 11917 bp, 11 predicted proteins | sample AliMusrvi5mmetaG_FD_87041 | JGI IMG/M metagenome (GOLD analysis project Ga0073936, IMG submission 87041) | Freshwater lake bacterial and archeal communities from Alinen Mustajarvi, Finland, to study Microbial Dark Matter (Phase II) - Alinen... | ecosystem: Environmental > Aquatic > Freshwater >... | reverse complement strand
TTACGGAGATGTGCGTTGCCTGCACCGGCTGCGTAGACGTTTGCCCTGAAAACCTGATTCGGCTGACGGGGCTGCCGGAGCTTTGCCGGACGGATGAAGGTCGCGACTATGTTGCTGGCCTTCTCGCAGTGCCGCCAGCCGAACTTGCGACGATCGATCCCGAGCAACTGGCCAACCTTGGAGGCGTGCTGCTGAAGGACGAAAGCACCTGCATCCGTTGCGGCATGTGCGCGGCACGTTGCCCGTCGCACGCCATTACCATGCAGCGCTTCAACTTCCGCCGTCAATGCGTCAATGTACCGGGAATCAATCCCAAGCTGAAGCAGAGCCCGGCCCAGGCGAGGCCATGACGCCCAGCGACTTCTATCTCGCGCTGGCCTTTGGTTTCGTCTCGAGCCTTCATTGCGTGCAGATGTGCGGGCCCATCGTGCTTACCTACAGCGTGGCAGCCAATACAGATGCGGCGCGACGCTCGCAACTGGGGCTGCACCTGGCATACAACACAGGCCGCACACTGACCTACATGTTGCTCGGCGCCATTGCCGGGCTTGCCGGCGGAACAATGACCTGGGTGGGCCGCGTGGCGGGAATTGAAAACGTTGCCGCGATCGTGGCCGGCGTTGCCATGGTCATCACTGGCCTCGTGCTGCTTGGATTCGGCTTGAAATCGTGGCGAGGTTTTGCCCTGCCTGGCCGGTTCCTTCGCCCAGTGGGTAAGCTCATCACTTCGCGCTCGGTCGCCAGCAAGTTCGCGCTTGGTCTGTTGATGGGCCTGTTGCCTTGCGGCCTTGTTTACGCGGCACTGATGAAAGCAATCGGAACTGCAACACCCCTTGCGGGAGCGCTGACGCTGATGGCCTTCGGCCTCGGCACCAGCGTTGCGCTGGTTGTCTTAGGGCTAGGCTCTTCAGCGGCCACGCGCAAAATCGCACGGTGGGGAACCACGGTCTCAGCCATCACGGTGATGGCGATGGGAGCCATTCTGATAGCGCGGGGCGCCATGGCCGGCCCCGTGATGCACTGCCACATGCCGCACATGGCTTTCCAGTAAAGGCGCAAGAAAATGGCAACACTCAAGTCAAGCAACGCTACACCCGCCGCAAGGGTGATTCTTCCGGGCACGCAGTATCATCGCATCCGCAAGACCGTTCAGCTTATCTGCTTTATCGCTTTCATACTTCTTCCGCTATTCAATATCATTCGCTTTGATATTCCGCACGAGAGGTTCTACTTTTTCGGCACGGAGTTGTGGATCAGCGAGTTCTCAATTATTTTTCTCACGATGATGTTCTTGATGTTCTCGATTGCCGCCGTGGCCATGCTCTATGGGCGCATCTACTGCGGCTATCTGTGCCCGCAGATGATATTCTCCGAAGCCGCCAATTCGCTTGAGGCGGCTATCAAGCGCATGGTCAACCGGAGGTTCTCTAGCCTCGGCGCGATTGAGCGACGCGTGATGGCGGTTGCGCTGTTCTCGGCGGTGCTGCTGCCGGCCGCGGTCTTTGTGAGCTTCGTCTTTATCTCCTTCTTTGTTCAGCCGGTCGACTTGTTTCACCGTTTGCTCTCGCTGGATATCCGTACTTCCGGCGGAATTCTGGGCGCTAGCGTTACACTGGTGACGCTGCTGGACTTTGCATTTCTGCGCCAGCGTTTCTGCACTGGCATCTGCCCTTACGGCTACCTGCAAAACATGCTGGCCGACAGCAACACGTTGCTGGTTCACTTTCATGACGACGAGGGCAAGTGCATCCACTGCGACAAGTGCGTGCGCGCCTGCCCGATGGGCATCGACATCCGCGAATCCTCTCACCAGCTCGAATGCACGCACTGCGCGGAATGCATCGACGCGTGCTCTACGATTCTCGGGAAGTTGGGAAGGGGATCGCTGATTCAATACGCATGGGGCGACGCAGGCAACAACGCGGTGAAAGAGACAGCATGGTATCGCCGCATCGGATTGCGCGACGGCAAGCGCATTTTCGTTCTGCTGCTGATGGTTATTTATGCGTCGGGACTGTCGATTGCGATCAGCCTGCGCCAACCGGTGCTGGTGCGTATCATGCCGAATCGCATCACGCTTTACACGATGGACGCTGACGGCCTGGTCCACAACCGTTTCAGGCTAGTGGCAATCAATCGCGGCAAGACCGACGCGAGGGTCACTTTTTCACTCGCAGACCTGCCCGCGGCAAAGATACTCGGCGTGGAAGATGGGGTAAAGCTCAAGCCTGAAGAAACGCTGCAGCGCGAGTTCGATGTTGCAGCCGCCGCCTCGGCCGTTGGGCCGGGCGTCAACCATCTTCGCATTCTCACCCAGGTAACGCCGGCGCAAACTGCGGGCGAGTTTCAAGAGACATTTATCGCACCGATGGAATCGACACCGGCGCCTGCCGGTAAATGATAATGCGAGAAGCCGGCGCTGCAGATACGCGGCGCCAGGCGTTAAACGAATCGCAAGGAGCAGTGATGAACGGAACAAATAACCCGGCAGAGACTCCCTTGAAAAGCCGCCCACCGGCGCCGCTTACGATTCTGCTTGTTATCGTGATGGTGGTGTTCTGCGGAATTCTCATTTTTGTTTACGTGGCCACCAAGCGGGCAAATCCCGTGATGCTCGATCAACAGGGCAAGCCGCTTCAGCAGAGTTCAGAGCCAGCCTCAACGGGAGCGCGCTGAAGATGGCGGAAGGCGCTACCTGCGGTCTGTGCGAACTGCCCTGCGGCCGGAAGCCGCAGGTGCGCAGTTACGATGGCGGCGACATTGCTTTCTGCTGCATGGGCTGCGCGAATGTGCACGCCATTCTGCTTGAAAGCGGCGTACTGACCAGCGGACAGAACATTCGCGAGACTGAAGTTTTTCGCCGCAGCCTGGAGCTCGGCCTCATTTCCAACCCAGAGATCAACGCGCCGGTTGTTGTTGTCGACCCGAGTGCTCCTACACAGGAAGTGCTGCTCCAGGTAAACGGGATGTGGTGTTCGGCCTGCGCGTGCTCAATGAGCCACGCGCTGCGGAAGTTGCCCGGCGTTGTGTCTGCCGACGTGTTCTTTGCCTCCGATCTTGCCAAGATCAAGTACTGCCCGCAATACCTGCCGCCCGACTCAATCACGGCGCGGATAAAAAAACTGGGTTACGAAGCATCCCGGTTCGACGGCGAAAACACTGCCGCAAAAACAGAGTCACGGGACCTGTTGCTGCGCCTGGGTGTTGCCGCTTTTCTGTGGGCGAACATTGCAGGTTTCAGCACCATCCTCTACGTTGGCTACTTTGAGCAGATAGCGCCAAGCGCCGCACGCGTACTGCCAGTGTTCCTGCTGCTTCTTACCACGCCACTGGTGTTCTATTGCGCGTGGCCCATTCTGCGCACCGCTGCAGTAGGTCTTGCGAACCGGCAGATCCGGATGGAGGCTCTACTTGCGCTTGGCGTTCTGTCTGCCTACTCGCTGAGCGCGGCCAAGGTTCTGCGCGGGGAGACTCATCTCTACTTTGATACGGCTGCTGCCATTGTTACCCTGGTGCTGACCGGCAAACTCATCGAGCGAGCGGCCAAGGACCGCGCAGCGCGCGCGATTGGAATGCTCTATCGCCTGATGCCAAAGAAGGTGCGGCTGATGAGCGCCGCGGGCGAGCGATTCGTTTCGATCGACGCCCTGGAGCCGGGCCAGGTTTTCGTGGTGAAGGCAGGCGAGCGCATTCCGGCCGACGGCGTCATCGTCGACGGCGAGACATATACCGACGAGTCGCTGTTGAGCGGAGAAGCCGCGCCGGTTGCCAAGCGGCCGGGCGATACAGTTGTCTCCGGCAGTCTGAATGCCGGCAGCATGATACAGGTGCGAGCCACAAGAACCTCAGACGACAGCGCGCTGGCGCAAATTATCCGGCTGGTTGAGCGCGCATTGGCCAGCCGCGCGCCCATCGAGCGCACAGTGGATCACATAGCCCGCGTATTTGTTCCGCTGGTTGTTTTACTGGCCCTCGCCGATTTCGCGCTTCTGGTTGCCACGCATGCCAGCGTTGCCGACGCCATGATGCGGGCCACGACAATTCTTGTGATCGCCTGCCCCTGCGCGTTGGGGCTGGCAACTCCGCTGGCTATCACGGCGGCGGTTGGCTCCGCCTCAAAAGACGGCCTGCTTATCAGCGACAGCTCGATGCTTGAGACGATGGGCAAGATTGACGTTGTTGTGCTCGACAAGACAGGGACGATCACGCGCGGTGATTTCAAACTGGTGGAGTTTGCCGCTGTTGAGGAGAGGACTGAGGCTCTTCTGGGGACCTCGCCGAGTGCGGGCTCTACTCCTGCACCATCAGGACAAGACCGGCAGACGCAGTTTGTGACCGAATTGCTGCCGATGCTTGCGGGCATTGAAATATGGTCGGAGCATCTGCTGGGGCGCGCACTGGTTCAGTATGCGCGCGAGCAAAGCGTGCAGCCACAGGACGCTTGCGAGATAGAAATACACAAAGGCTTGGGAATCAGCGGGTTTGTTGCCGGGCGCCGCATCTACGTCGGGAATCGGCAGCTGATGACGGATATAGCCGCTGAAGTGGATGGCGGCGCAGACGAACCTGCGCTTGAATGGCAGCATGCGGGGCGAACGGTGGCATTTTTTGCATGGGATGGAGCGGTGCGCGGAGTGCTGGCTTTTGGCGATGAGGTCAAGCCGGGCGCGGCTGAGATGGTAGAGAAGCTGCGTGCGCGCGGAATGGCGGTGAAGGTTGTTTCGGGCGATGCCTACGCGACTACGGGGTCCGTGGCCCGGCGCATCGGAGTAGACGACTTTGTTGCAGAGGCGACACCCGCAGCCAAGGCGCGCATTGTGGAAGACCTGCAGAGAGCGGGAAAGCGCGTGGCTCTTATTGGCGACGGGGTAAACGACGCCCCAGCACTGGCCCAAGCCGACCTGGGCATCGCTCTCGGAACGGGAGCCGACATCGCCATGGGGGCTGCCCCGGTGGTGTTGGTCAGCGGCGCTCTTTCGAAGGTGGAAGAAGTCTTCAGCCTGGGAGCGAAAACTACACGCGTGGTGCGCCAAAACCTATTCTGGGCGTTCTTCTACAACATCGCCGGCATCACGCTCGCGTTGAGTGGGGTGCTTACCCCCATCTTTGCAGCCGCGGCAATGCTTCTCTCAAGCACGTCCGTGGTGGCAAACTCAATGCGCCTCACAAGGCAGGAAGGAAAGTAGCAGGCGCACATGACAAATCTCGCTTCATCGATGCAACTGACGCGCGCCGCGGATTATGCGACTCGTGTCATGGTCTACCTGGCGGCGCAGCCGGGCAATCAGCGAGTATTTCTTCCCGCGCTGGCCGAGGCCACAGCGGTTCCGAGCAGCTTTCTCTCCAAGGTATTGCAGGCCCTGACGCGCGCGGGAATGGTTTCATCACGGCGCGGACAGCAAGGCGGCTTTCAGATTCTTCCCAGGGGACGCCAGGCATCCGTGCGCACGGTTGTGGAGGCCATTGACGGACCGATCAACCTGAATGTCTGCATGCTGCATGGGGCGGGCTGCAACCGGAAACCATGGTGCCCGGCGCACCCTGTCTGGGTGGAGGCCCAGGGGGCCATGTTGAAGGTGCTGGACGCGGCCAAAATTGCCGATCTCTCGGAGGGCTTAACGGATTCAATGCCCAGCCAGCCGACGCTTCTTCCGAGTCTCCTGAGGGAGGATTAGTTTGGTTCGCCTGCCGGCGATTCCGATGATTGGGAAGCGATGGTAACTAAACGAATAAACACAACACCGCGACCTCATGAAACAACCGCGTGCGCGGCTGTTTCATGAGGTCCTGTGCATATTGAGTTTTTGAAAAGCTGCAAAGCAGGCTGAAAGAACCGCGACGCTTTTACTGCCCTTCCCGCGAATCCTTATTCAATTGTGGAGGCGCACTTCTTCGATCCGTCGTCAGTCCACGATGTTCCATCAGCGAAGTTCAACTTAAAGAGAAACACCTGAACGCCGTTGCGATGCTGCGGGTCGTCGGCATGGAAGCCACTCTTCATTTCGATGGTGGTTTCCTCTGAAAGCTTGTCGGTCTTGCCGGGCTTGACTTCGTGTTTGTCGAGGAGGATTTTCTCGTAGTCCGTGTGATGGCCCACGGAGTCATAGACGATAACGCCGAACTTCGAATTTGCAATCGTCTTGTCCGAAGTGTTTGTGAACGAGACGCTTACGTAGGAACCCTTCGGGCTGTCCTTGCCGTGCATCATGGCTTTGAACTCGACCGGGCACTTGTTGTCATTTTTGGCATCTGGCGCGGCCGCTGGAGTCTGGGCCAAAACGGGCAGTACCGCGGAAAGGGTTAAAGCAAGAAATGCAATCTTTGTATTCAATTCGTCTCCTCAAGCTTCCTCCCTTAACGATACACCCCCGCACGCAGGTTTCCGGCGATTCGGGGCGCTTGACTCGAGCGAAAAATGGGCAGCACGAGCGGGTGCGGCAATTTGGTGGTAAGTTGCTTGTTATCAACAGGGTGATCAGGGAGCGATTCAAGGAACTAGCCGTTTTCAAGGCGCGTCTTTATATCGAGGTATGCCACCTGGATGAGCCTGATGAGCGAGGCGGCGTCGGTGGCAGTTTCCGGCGTCAGTTTCACGTGGCGCATGAACTTGCCGGAGCCCTGCAAGATGCGGGTCGGATCGGGCAATGCAGCGCCGTGAAAGAAGCCAACATTCACGTGCGAAGTGAAAACGTTGACGTACCCAAAGGGGGCATCGCCCAGGCATGCAACCGGACAGCCGTCATGCAGGATCTCTCGGACTTCGTCTCCGCATTTCCGCATCGCCTCAAACCACTTGCGGGCGATGGCTCCCAACTCGCCTGGGTGCCCTTTCATCCACGCATCGATGGCGGGATCGTGATCGACTGTGCCGTTGAATCGCAGCAATTCCGAATTCATCGCCGCCTCTTTTCAACTTGTGGTTATATATTATGCGGTGCTCTGGATGCCTACAAATAAGCTGCACTAGTGAGTGAGTTGCCGAATGGAGACTGCACTCAGAGCCGCGATGACCAGGGGAATCGCAAGCACCAGAAAGAGTGCAATTAGCGGGAGGTGCAGTGAGAGGATGTAGCCCGCCATCATGGGTCCGATCACGGCTCCAGCGCGCCCCAGGCCCATCGCCCACCCGAGTCCGGAACTGCGTACCTCCACAGGGTAAACGCAGGCCGCCAGGGGATAGATGCCGTTGAATCCGCCTTGAAGGGTTATACCGATGGCGATGGCCGTGAGCAGTACAGCGCCCACCGGCATTTTGACTCCGCCAAACACGATCAGAAGCGCGGCGGCAGTCAACAAGAAGCTGGCAATGAGCGGCTTCAGACTGGCCGAGTCCGCCAGGCGAGACAGAACGACGGTTCCGGCAAAAGCACCGATGTTGTAAACGGCGCCGGCAAAAATTCCGGCCTTTGGATCGAGGCCGGCATCGATAGCCAGCTTGGGTATCCAACTGACGATTGAATAAAGAACCATGTAGCCGAAGAAGATAGCGGACCACAAAAACAACGTGTCGTGACGCAAGCTCTTGCCGAGAAGCCTGGACAAGACATGCTTCTCGCGCGGCTTAGGCGAAGGCAGTGTTTTGGGTGAAGGCTCGTCGAGCGGGTGATTCATGTAGTTGAGTGGCTCAGGCGATGCGCCGCCGCGGAGATGCTCAAGAAAGGCGACAGACTCCGGCAGCAGAAGGAGGCCAATGGGAAAAAGCACCAGGGAGCCGAAGCCGGAGAACAGCAGGATGCCGCGCCATGAGTGATGAGCGAGCGCCCAGGCAGTGACGAAGCCCGTGGCAGTGGCGCCGATGGGGTAGCCAGCCTGAAGCAGCCCGACAGAGAAATTACGCCTGTGCGGCGGCGCAAACTCAGCCACTAGTGCGGTCATGCACGCAAGAACCGTCCCGATCCCCATACCGACGAGCACGCGCGCCAGAAGCAGGGCGACGACACTGGCAGCGAATCCGCTCAAGAGCATACCCGCCGACATCATCAACAGCGATGACAGGATCAGTGGGCGCCTGCCGTATCGGTCGCCGAGGGGCGCGATGGTCAGTCCGCCGATGGCCATGCCGACCAGCGCTGCGCTGAACAGCTCTCCGAGGGTTGTTGGCGAAAGTGCCCAGTCCCTGGCGATGGACGGAGCCAGGTAGGACATGAGAAAGACGTTCATGCCGTCCACGGCATTGATGATGAAACACAATCCGACGACGAGGAGCGAAAGCCGAGACCATTGTTCGGTCTTTTCGCTACCTGGGCCGTTGGGCGCAGGCGGGGACTTCGCAGCGCGATGAGTTGCATGTTCGGCTGTTGTCATTGCTTGAAGGAATCCGCCATGGTTATCTCCTGGTGCACGGGGTTATTTGAGCATTGTGGTATCCCACCCATTCCGCAAAAGACGCGGAATGGATGGGGCACCGAGCCCTTGTGCGGATTGAGCATTGTAAATGCAGGTCCGTCGACTCGCTGTACTCGCTCAGGATGACTGCTTTGTTTTGGTGCGGTCGTATCTCGCCTGCGCGAGTAAACATGCTCAGAATAAATGATGCGTATGCGAATCCGCCGCGAGGAAGCTGGAGGCTGCGCACGCGGCAGCGAAACCGGCAAGGCGGCTCGCTTCGCGCTCAGACTGGCTGTTGGGCGATGAAGTGCCGTTGCATTCGGTCCGCGTTCGCCTCAAGACCAGTGAACAATCGGAAGGCTCCGATTGCCTGGTGAACCGCCATTCCGCTGCCGTCGAGGGTGCGGCAGCCAGCCGCCCGCGCTTGACGCAGAAGCTCTGTTTCCAGAGGGAAATAGACGATCTCGGCCACCCACAAATCGCTGCGCAGGAGTGAAGCGAGGAGGGGCAATCCGGGATGGCTCTTCATGCCGGTGGGCGTGGCATGAACCAGGCCTTGCGCGTCGGCAAGGCTGGCGGCAATATCGTTAGATTCGCGGATACGGTCGGAGCCAAACTCGCGGCCGTAGCGCTCGACCAGCGCAGCGCAACGGGCCGCTTCGTGATCGATAACGGTGAGGCGGCTGCAGCCCATTTTCAGCAACGCGTAGGCCGTTGTAGCCCCCGCTCCGCCCGCGCCCAGCTGCACCACGCGCTGCAGGGACGCGACCTCGAGCTTGCTCAGCGTTCCTTCGCGGAAGCCGAGCCAGTCAGTGTTGTGACCGAATCGCCGACCATCGCGAAGCACCACCGTATTGATGGCGCCAATCGCGCCTGCATCTGCTGAGATGTCAGTGAGGAGAGGAAGCACCAATTGTTTGCAGGGATGCGTGATGTTCAAGCCGGCAAAGCCTGCGCTCTCGGCTGCATCGAGAATCTCAGGCAGAGCGTCGGGCTGCAACCCCAGAGCGTATAGATCGATCAGTTGGTACTGGCAGGTGAGCCGGTGCTCCGCGGCTTCGCGTTCATGCATGGCAGGGGTTCGCGACGCCTGAATGCCAGAGCCGACCAAGCCGAGCTTGAGTTCAGCCCGGTTGCCTTGAAGATAAGTGCGCAGGTGCATTACTCAACCCTACCGCAAGTGTTGCGGTAGCGAAATGCCGACTGAATTGGTTTGGTTAACTTTGGAAACGCTTCTGCAAATGCCGGCGTCCCCGCTGAAGACGAAAGCGAGGACGCCGGATTGCAAGTACGAATGAGCCGAGAGGCCCAAGGGTGGAACGGTTATGCGGTTACGGCAACCGGCTTCATTGCTTCTTCAACAGCGACCGCGACTGCGACCGATGCGCCGACCATGGGGTTGTTGCCCATGCCGATGAGGCCCATCATCTCAACGTGCGCTGGCACTGAAGACGATCCGGCAAACTGGGCATCAGAGTGCATGCGGCCCATGGTATCGGTCATGCCATAGGAGGCGGGACCGGCACCCATGTTATCGGGATGCAGCGTTCTTCCAGTTCCTCCACCTGAGGCGACGGAGAAGAACTTCTTTCCGTCGAGAAGCCGTTCCTTTTTGTAGATAGCCATGACGGGATGCTGGAAGCGGGTTGGATTTGTGGAGTTGCCGGTGATGGCGACATCCACGCGCTCAAGGTGCATAATGGCAACGCCTTCACGCACATCGTCGGCGCCATAGCAGCGGACAGCCGCGCGCTCGCCCGCGGAATATGCCTTCTCACGCACGACCTTCAGTTCGCTGGTGGCATAGTCGAACTCGGTCTGGACGTATGTGAAGCCATTGACGCGCGAGATAATCATGGCCGCGTCTTTGCCCAGGCCATTGAGAATGACACGCAAGGGTGACTTGCGCGCATTGTTGGCGGACTTGGCAAGGCCGATTGCGCCTTCAGCGGCGGCAAAGGATTCGTGGCCGGCGCAGAAGGCGAAGCATCCGGTTTCTTCGCGCAGCAGCATGGCGGCCAGGTTGCCGTGACCGATGCCAACTTTGCGGTCGTCTGCGACTGAGCCGGGAATGCAAAAAGCCTGCAGGCCCTTGCCGAGCGTTTCGGCAATTTCAGCGGCGACGGTTTGTTTGTTCTTGATGGCAACAGCAGCGCCTATCAGATAGGCCCAGCCGGCATTCTCAAACGCGATGTTCTGAATGGACTTGACGATCTTGCGAACGTCCACATTTTGATCGAGGCAGATTTTCTCGGCTGATTCAAGCGAATCAATGCCCTCAGCCGCAAGAAAGGATCTGATCTGCGCAATCCTTCTTTCGTAACCTTCAAACAAAGCCATAATCGTCTCCTTACTCCTTGCGCGGGTTGATGGTTTTGACGGCGTCGGCAAAACGGCCATAGGTGCCGGTTGCTTTGGTCAGCGCGGTCTGCGCGTCGACGCCTTTGGCGATCGAGTCCATCATGACGCCAAGACGAACAAACTTGTAACCGATGATTTCGCTGTCCGCGTCGAGAGCGATTTCAGTCACGTAGCCTTCGGCCAATTCGAGATAGCGCGCGCCCTTTTCGCTGGTGCCGTACATGGTGGCAGTCACGCTGCGCAGACCCTTGCCGAGATCTTCGAGGCCAGCGCCGATGGGCAGGCCGTCTTCAGAAAACGCTGTCTGAGTGCGGCCGTATACAATCTGCAGAAACAGTTCGCGCATGGCCACGTTGATGGCATCGCAAACGAGATCGGTATTCATGGCTTCAAGGATGGTTTGCCGGGAAGAATTTCAGCGGCCATGGCTGCCGAGTGAGTCATTCCGGAGCAGCCGATGGTTTCAATCAGCGCTTCCTCGATGATTCCGTTCTTTACATTCAGCGTCAGCTTGCATGCTCCCTGCTGGGGCGCACACCAACCCACACCGTGGGTCAGACCCGAGACGTCGGTTACTTCCTTGACTTTGGTCCAACGGCCTTCTTGTGGGATAGGTGCCGGGCCGTGATTCGGTCCCTTGGCAACTACACACATCTGCTCAATTTCGTGCGTATGCATCTGGAGTTAAGCTCCTTTGTCTGGTTGGGTTAAGAACACACCGTTTCATCGAATTCCAGGGCGCGCGACGGTCGCGGAAACCCCATCGGGCAGGCTTCTGCCGCCAGAGCCAACCCGGACTTCGCCCATGGCCAACTGGCGCCGGGAGATGCCCCGGCAACGAGATGGCTTTGGAAGATCGCCCCAATTATAAATCGGCAAATTTTGGGCGGATGTGACCGCCAATGCAGTCGATTGGACGCCTGCGACGGCCAGCTGGCGACGATCAGAGTTGCCGATTTTCTGCCAAAGCAGCCTCCTTCGCCTGTTCTTTTTCAGGTCTGCAGGGCGGGGAGCTGGAAACGGAGAGTTGCTGGCGAAAGTTACGAATCGGGACTAGTGGGGTGAGCCCGAAGTTCATTTAAGAACAAATGCCGATTCTTCGCTTACCACCCCCAAACTCCACCCCACGGACGAAGACCTGTCTGCGGGGACCCCGGAACTGAACAGCGTTTGTGGCCCTGTTCGCTCAGATGGGATGAAAAGGGGCGTACCTTCCTAATACGTGCTC
>Ga0073936_10009709_pt1 | contig 11918 bp, 16 predicted proteins | sample AliMusrvi5mmetaG_FD_87041 | JGI IMG/M metagenome (GOLD analysis project Ga0073936, IMG submission 87041) | Freshwater lake bacterial and archeal communities from Alinen Mustajarvi, Finland, to study Microbial Dark Matter (Phase II) - Alinen... | ecosystem: Environmental > Aquatic > Freshwater >... | reverse complement strand
GAGTTGCTTGTATTGCTTCATCTGTGCACCTTTTACTTGGTCGTTTAAGTGGCGCTGATAGTAACGCAGCTCACCACTTAAATTCACTTACAAAAGTTGCACTTCAGACTTGAATCCGCCACAGATTGAAATAGCATTAAAAAACAATTAAATAGTGCTTAACTTCCTGCATATTGCCCGCTAATCTTTAAGACAGATTTAGCGGGTTTTGCAATTCTCTTTCTACCCATGTCCTACCCGTAGGATTTAGGTAGTAAAATCGCTCCGATTATCCTGCCTATGACTGGGAGGGCACCATGCCAAAGATTAGATTAGAAATTTATCGAAATTACTTATTGTTTAGTCAATAATTCTAAATAGTCTTTCATCAGTTCAGCTACTTCAGCAATAGGCGCTTCCATGTTGCTTTCCACCCATTTATTGAAGACCATATAGGATCCGCCTGCAAGAAATTGTGCCGCAAACAGGCTCTTATCTGTTAGCTTTCGGCCTTTTGTTGCTATTTGCATAACATTCATAGCGTATTTTTCGTAACGGTGTATAATTTTGTGATTAATATTTGCTTTTTGCATTGCTACCTGCAAGTCAAAACTCTTTTCTAATAGAATAAACATCTTTTCGGAGGCCCTAAGAATATTACCCGCACATATATCAGTTTCAACAAGATTATTATATTCATAATGTCTGCGATCCATTTCTTGAATCAAGATATCGTCAATTGATTTAAAATTTCTGTAGAACGTTTGCCGTGCAACACCTGCCCTTTCAGTTAATACTTTAACGTTGATGTTTTTGTATTCAGTCTCTTGCATAAGCGTCAGCAAAGCTTTCAGGAGTTGCGATCTAGATTGTAGTGCCCGTACGTCAGTGGTTTTATTAATAGCAGTCATAACAAATTCCAGTTAGTGATATTGATCAAGTATGCGGCGTCAGAAGATATTATTGTTGCGAACTTGCTAACTTGAAGCAGACTTTAAATAAGTCCGCCAACTCAGCAGTTGGAGTTTTCATGTTGTTCTCCACCCATTTACTGAAAACCATATAAACTCCACCTGCAAAAAAATGCGCGGCAAAAATGCTCTTCGCTGATAGCTCTTTAGTTCCGGCTGTTATCTTGATAATACGTAATAAATATTTATCTAAACGATCCAAAACCGTATTCTCCAAATCTGCCTTTTGCAATGCAACAAATAAATCGAGATTCATTTCTAACAATATGAAGGCCTTTTTTGAAGCATTAAAATAATTCCCCGCCATCAGTTCAGTATCTAACAATTTGTAAAAATCACCGGCCCTGCGATCCAATTCTTCAATCATAATATCTTCAATCGTCTTGTAATTACTATAAAACGTCTGCCGCGAAATACCCGCCTTTTTCGCTAAAACCTTAATGTTAATGTCCTTGAAATCTAATTCCTGTATGAGCCCCAATAAGACCTTAAATAAATACGACATGGGGCGTGGAACCTGTATGTCGATGGTGCTGTCAACTTCCATAGTAAGATTCCGCCATTTATGTATGAATTTTTATTTGCTGGGTAATATGTTTTCAGGCGAACTACAGCTTAAAAACGATCTAACATACCTAATAAAATGATGAAGCGCAAGAACAGGCTTTTATTTAAATATAATTTTAAGACAGTTTTTTTATTGACTTTGTTTGTGAGGTGCGTTATGTACCAAAACCATAGTATGTGACACGTGTCTATATGATGCAACATATGACTAAGTAATGCAACCAATTTGTATGATGTCGGGCAGGGGAATTCCTGACAACAACTTGAATTTAATAAAGGGGGGTAAGGATGAGCAACGTAATGGTTAGAGAAGATGAAAGAACTTTTCCTGAAACTGGAGGAAAGGGGGGTAGACGGCATAAACATTCTGGAATTTCTGTACCCCTGGACAAACAAGAGTGACTACCTGGCAAAAGGCTATAAGATAAAGAAAAGACCCTACCGCGTACTTTACTCCTACAATTATGCGGGTGGTCTTCCCATAGCGAGAAGCGAGGAAGGCTGTCTTGAGCTTCTTGAGTTTGCCGCGGAAAAGAAACTGAAGCTGAACGTGCATTACTGTTCGCTGGCAAACAAACTCACAACACAGATATTTTATCAGAACACCGGCGTGAAACTCATGCCGTATGAAGTTATGTCTGACAAAGACTTCTTTATTAAAATCGCGAGGGTTTACAGCACAAACGCCAACAAGGTAAGAAAGTATCTAGAAAAGGCTGATCCGGACACTTATCAACTTACTGATAATTATCTGGAATTTCATCCGCGTCACATTTCCGGACTTACGGGAATAGACGAGGTTGCTCTCACCTACAATATTGTGGAAATGGGAGACAACTGTACACAGATGCGAGAGCTCAAGATAGACCTGATTAATCCGGATACTTTTGATTACAATAACGACATTTGAGGAGAATAAATGACAATCAGAGAAATTGCAGGCACTTTAAGAAGCAGAGATGTCATGTTTAATGTTCTTTCCCATGTGTTCATTGATGTTCCTGATGATTATGCGGATAAAATGATAGGAGAAACTGCGGATCTGATAGCCGGAATTGCTGAAACTACGGAAAACGAGGATTTTAAAGAGGGTTTTGCACTCCTTTCCGGTTATTTTTCTGTAAAAGGTCCCAGCATCAGCGAATGTTTAAGCGAAACAAGGCTTGAACGTTCATTGGCTTTCACATCTCTTTTTATACTCGGCGGACAGTGGTCACAGTCCGTTTACGAGTCTGTACACCGTTCCGCTGAGAAACTCCTGAAACAGGAACCTTGGAGCGAAGTGAAGGCATTTTACCAGCAGAACGGATTCAGTTGTTCCGAGGAGAAAAATATAAGCGAAGACCACATAGCGATGGAGCTTCAGTTCATGGGCCTTCTCAGCGGCAAGGCCGCGGTAGCCTGCGAAAGAGAAGATTTTGGCGCCTGTGAAGAGTTACTTGGGACTCAGCACCGTTTTTATGAGGAACACATTTCAAAATGGATTCCAGGGCTCTGTACAAAAATTGCTGAATGCAAAGACAAGACCGATTATGCGTTTTATGCCGCTTACGCCCTTATTCTCAAAGGTTTCATTGCCGAGGACATGCTTTTTCTGAAGGAACTTCTGGCGGACTAGAATTAGATAACATTACAAACCATATTCCAGCTAATAAACGCCGTGTAAATAGATAGCTGAAAACATCAAATAGTTAACTCAAATACAACTGTTTGAGAAGGCGTCTTACATGGTATTAGGCTTGAAAACAATTGAGGGGATATTTGAAAAACTTTCGGAACATTTTGTGATTAATAGTTCCAAGTGCGTCCGTGTACGCCATAAAGCCGCTGAATGCACAGACTGCATGGATGTATGTTCGGAAGACGCTATAAAGATTACTTCTGCCGGGGGCAAAGTGCTTGTGGACTGGACCAGATGTTCGGACTGCGGCAAATGCCTTACGGTGTGCAGAAACGGAGTATTCTCCATGCGTAAGGCGGACAGGGAGCGCCTGTTCACTTCCGCCGCTTCTTCAATTAACGACAGCGCCACCGTGTCTCTCTCGTGCAGGCAGTCGCCGCATGCCAAAGCCGCCGCTTATTCAGCCGGCACTCTCGCTTTTTTCAACAGAAAGCATATGGTGCGGCTGGTTTCAATGGGCGCAAATGACATAGTATTGCTTAAGGGTGACTGTGATACCTGCGGTAAAGCCTGTGCAGAGATTGTCAGTTCAGAAATAGACGCCGCCAGGAGAATTATATCTATCTGCGGAAATAAAACTGTTATCAACCTGGTGGACAGACTTGAGTCTCATCCTGAAAAGAAAGAGTACAAAAGCTCAAGAGCTCTTCAGGAAAATGAGAAACTAACGTCCCGCAGGGAGTTCTTTGGTTATCTTAAGAGCCGCACAATAGAATCGGTGGGCAGCACAATCCATTATCTAACCGAGAACGAGGATAAGAATAAAAAGACCGTGCTGACTGCCGACAGCACCGCCACTGAACTCGAAGAGTACACCAACTCCCTGAAAATGATTGGGGGCGACACACTACTCCAAAAAATGACGGACGAAGGACTTCTCAACGAAGTTCATATAGACATGGAAAAGTGCACTCTGTGCGGCATATGTTCCAGAATGTGCCCACACGGCGTTTTTACAGTGGTTACCGAAATGATAAAGGGTCGCGAAAAGGCTGTGGACATTCAGAAGGACAGTTTGTTCTGCACAGGATGCGGGCTATGCGGAATCTCATGCTCGTGCAACGCAATCAGCATTTGGAGGGAGCATGCATTAACAAAGACAATTCCGGGTAGTTTAAGTCCTGATCCTGACATGAAGATTTGTATTACTGAACGGATCACAAGCGATTTATCCAGATGTTCTGAAAACAATAAAGATTGCAATTATGGCCTCTATGCTGGCGAGACGTTCACCTATTGTATGCATCCAGATCATAGGAAATTCCTGATAGTATCCAACAAGAAACATCTGCATTTATTGAAATATAACTAGAAGGGGCTACTAACTATAATGGCAACCTTACTTGAACTCACAGCTCAAATTGTCTCAGCCCATATATTAAACAAAAAAATGAACTCTGATGAAGTGCTCCAAGAGCTTCTGAAAGTACACGCTTCGCTTAAAGCCCTTGAGACAGGATCGCAGCAAGTGGCCTCCACAGTGGATCCAGAGGCTCCTATAATTACAATCAAGCAAGCCTTCAAGAAGAATGAATTAATCTGCATGGTATGTGGCCGATCCTTCAAGGTTCTCAAAAGACACCTTAGAATGGCACACGATTTATTGCCGGGACAGTATCGGAAGAAGTTTAACATACCTTCTAAACAATCACTGGTTGCAAAGTCCTACTCTGAGAAGTGGAGACAAGATGCTATTGATAGAGGTCAGGGTGATTGTCTTGCCAAGTCCAGGGAGGCTAGAGCAGCCAAGGCCCAGATGACAGCTCCTGTGCTGGCAGAGAAGTAAAAGTCGTAAATGTCATCAGTTAAGACAAAACAGTCGTACCAGCAGTAAAGAAAAAAATCATCAGTGTAACTGTCAATCCCAAAGTTATTGAACGCGTTGTCAATGAAAAAGCTGCAGTACTATCTTCTGCGTTTTTAAAAACTCCAGAGGGGTGACGAGGTTTTCGCTGAAGCGGATGCCTCCTCGCCCCTTTCCCATTTCCAGCCCATCTTCAACCCCGTGAAAATCAGAGCCGGCTGTAACAAGTAATTCCAGCTCGATAGCCAGACGTCGCAGAAACTCCATCTCTTCCGCATATACCAGATTATTGTAAACCTCTATGCCATCCAGGCCGCAGCTCTTCAGATCAATGATTATCCGACGAAGTTCCGTATGATCCTTGGAGATGCTGGTCGGATGCGCCAGTACCGAGACACCGCCTATCCGATGTATCTCATTGATTGCGTCTTCAATCAGCCAACAACTTTTTGGGACGTTACACGCCACAAGGTAGTGTTGAAAGGCATCTTCAATATTTTTGACATATCCCCGTTCAAGCAGAGCACGGGCGATATGCGGGCGGCCTATGGCGTCACGTGCAAAGATCAGCACTTCATCTATACCGATTGTAGTACGCCCTTCGACAATCAGCATTTTGTTCACCAGCTCAAGAATTTCATGATTTCGTCTCTCGCGCCTGCGCCGGAAAGCGTTCAACCGTCCGAGGAAAATCTGGTCGCAATAGTCGATGCAGTATCCCAGCAGATGGACGTCGTCCCAGTTTTCGAACTGCACAGAAAGTTCAACAGCCGGTATCACTTCAATGGAGAGTGTCGAACCGCAGGAAATACCCTCGCCCACCCCACCTACAGAATCGTGATCGGCAATTGCGATCGCTTTCAAATCCATCTGTTTGGCCATTGTAACCAGCTCTAAAGGAGTAAGGGCGCCATCTGAAAAGCTGGAATGGATATGAAGATCAATATTCATGATCAACATACTACAGGCAAGCTAAAGAGTTGTAAATGAATAGCATGGGTAAGAAAAAGTAAAACCGCTATTGCGTGATATCATCCATTACGCTACTATCTGCCTATGAAACCTGCCGAAATTCATTCCGTCATAAAAATTCTGCGGGAAGAGTACAAGTCATGGAAGAGTCCCGCCGTAACTATCGTTGCCCAGTGCGAGAAAAGCCCGTACAAGGTTCTGGTTTCTTGCATCATCTCTTTGCGTACAAAGGATGAGGTCACCGCCCAGGCTTCGGCACGGCTGTTTGCTCGTGCCGGGACACCAGCTGCCATGATCGGGCTCCCGGCCTCTGAAATTGCCGGGTTGATCTACCCGGCGGGATTTTACCGGAACAAGTCCTCACAGATATTGAATATTTCACGCAGGTTGGTGTCGGAATACGCCGGTAACGTTCCTGATGATATCGATGAACTCCTGAAATTCAAAGGGGTGGGACGCAAGACCGCCAATCTGGTGGTGACGCTCGGCTTCGGCAAACCGGGTATCTGTGTTGATACCCATGTGCACCGAATTTGCAACCGATGGGGATACGTTGCGACCAAAACCCCTGAGGAGACAGAAAGCGAGCTCAGGAAAAAGCTGCCAAAGGAATACTGGCTTGATATCAATGATCTGCTGGTGGCCTTTGGACAGAATCATTGTCATCCTGTGTCTCCGCGTTGTTCAAGTTGTCGTCTGACCGCCTTTTGTAGTCGCTTGGGAGTCAACTTGTCGAGATGAGATTAATTGTCTTCAAAATATGCTCATATCATTTTTGGGTTGTTGTCGGTCGGATAAAACTGATATAAGACAAAAATTATAATAAACTCAATACGTGTAGGGGAGACATAGGCATGTTACGTAAAATTGGCTTCATCGGATTAGGCACTGTCGGGCGTCATATGGCCGCCAATTTAACAAAGGGCAGTTATGATCTGACTGTATTTGACAATGAAAAGGCCCCTATGGCCGATCTTGTTGCGATGGGGGCGAAAGCCGCCGGATCAGCGCTGGAGGCTGCCAAAGGTCGCGACCTTGTTATCGCAATTGTCCAGGAAGGTGATGAACTCGGCCCGCTGTTTTTCGGTGAAGCCGGCATTCTCGCCGGAATAGATGTTGGTACGATACTGGCGGATATGGGGTCACATTCGCTTGACACCACTCTGAAGTTATCTGATGAGTGTTCAAGAAAACATGTGCACTACCTTGATGCACCCGTCTGGGGGAGCAGAGAGCATGCAGCTAACGGTCTTATGACAATTATCGTAGGTGGCGATCCATCCCTGGTTGGCAAGTGTCGTGAGCCGTTCTCGTTTTTCGGCCTCAATACCATCCATGTCGGTGAGATCGGGGATGCCACCAAGATGAAGTTCATCGTAAACCTGGTTCAGGCCGAACTGGTTCAGGTACTCGCTGAAGGGCTGGTGTTCGGCGAGAAAATGGGCTTCAGCGCCGACAAGATTCTTGAAGTTCTCGATACCCGAGGAGTTGCTTCGCCGTTGTTCCATCTGAAGGGGCGAGCCATGGCCCGAGATGATTTTTCGCGCAGCCTGGCGCTAAAATATGTTCACGAACAGCTCCATATTGTCATGAATGCCGCCCGGCTGGTCGGCTTGCACCTGCCTGCCGCCGAAGTTGCTTACAAGGTATATGGGCAGGCTGTGGAGGACGGATTTGGGGAAGAAGACTTTTCCGCAGTGATCAAGGTATTACGCAAGTAGGATTGCGTGGTTCGGTACGATTTATATTGAACAGGCGTCCGCAATATTGGACGCCTGTTCTGTTTGACATTACGTTTTGATCGAAAAGGAGTTACCAATGGGTTCTGAATTTCGTCCTCGTCCGGTCTATGTGGCGGCATCCTGGATGGCGCCGGTCGGTCGCTATAACGGGAAGGATAAGGAAAACACTTCCTTTCTTGAGATGGCGCAGCAATGCGGTGAGGTGTTTGGCGGCAGTCCGGTGCGACGGCGAGATATCGAGGCAGTTATTGTCGGCAGCCAGAACCCGGCGGCTTTTTCAGGAGTGGACAACACAGCCGCCAAAATCTCGGGTATCCTGGGAATCTCCGGCGCACGCTCGGTGCTGATAGATACGGCTTCATCATCCGGGGCCTCCGCTTTCGAGAGTGCTTATCTGGAAGTGGCGTCCGGACGCTTTGACTATGTCCTGGCTATCGCTGTCCAGAAGATGAGCGATGCGTCTACTCTTGAATCGACCCGTATCATAGCCGGAGTCATAGATCGTGATGAGTCCGAATTCGGGTTGACCATGCCGGCCTGTGGCGCTCTGGTTGCAAGAGCTCTCAAAGAGAGGCTGGGGTTGTCAGATGAGGAATGGACCGCATATTCCGCCATGCTGACGCAGCGCAGCCACAGGTTTGCCGCCAGTAATCCCGATGCCCACCTCAAGTTCCCTATCGAGCTGGATGATTATTACCGTCAGATCGCAAATAATAAAAATTATCGCTACTGGGAACCGCTTCGTTATCATGATTTCTGTCCCATGTCTGATGGCATGGCGGCGGTTATTTTGACATCAAAATATCAGGATGTTCTGGTGAGTGGAGTGGGGAGTGCTACAGACATACCGACTATCGCCGATCGTAATTATCTTCATTCATTTCCGGCCACGGTCATAGCTGCCGGCTATGCTTACGGCATGGCAGGAATCAGGGATATTCGCAGCCTATCCGGCAGGATGCATGTAAATATGCACGACCCCTTCAACGGTTTTGGCCCGGTAAATATGGTTGACCTCGGAATTGTCAGTCGTAACCGACTGATGGATGCCCTGCTTGACGACTCACTCACCGGTCCGGAGGGGGCATTCCCGACCAATCTTACCGGCGGTCTGAAAGGGCGCGGGCATCCTCTCGGGGCTACCGGAATGATCCAGATCGTTGAGAATCATCGTCTGATCAGGGGAGGGGGGTTTAAGGCAGGTCTGTCTCACTCGATCGGTGGACCGATAAATAACAACGTCGTGACTCTGCTTGAACGGAGTGACCATTACCATGCCCGGTTTCACGAACCCTTCAAGCCGTGGGGGATGCCAGCTCTGGGCAGCCTCAAACCGAAAGGTGTCACCCTTGATGCCCTGCTTGTCTCAGGGATGTCTGCAGAAGGGTCCTTTGTGACCTCTACGACCCGTTTTGACTACAAAACCGGTCAGCCGGAAGCGCTCATACTGATCGTTGCCTGTCGCCACGAAGGCGCCACTTACAAGTTCCTGTTCGGTATTGATGGAGAACATTATCCGCAGGTTGCCGCCTTTACAGCGGGCAATCAGCTTTTGGTAGAGCGTGTGAACGGTTCTATCATGGTCAACAGCATGCCGGTGCGGAAGTTCTATACAAGGACGATAAACGGTCTGGTTGAATTGGCCGGGAGTGGGTGGAAGAAGCTGAGAGGGAAGGGGTAGGGGGTTCTCGTTACATAACTCCAGCTACGTAACGCAATGGCCTTGCAAGCTTCTGCTTGCTGGTTTCGGTAAGCTGCAAGCAAGCATCTCCCTGACGAGAGTATATTCCTCTTCCAAGTCTTCATACGCCTTCTTAAAACCTTCCCGCTTCCTGGCTTTTTTAAGGAAAGCGTTATGGTCGTGGGATACCGGTTGATATTTCAAATCAGCCATTTTGAACCTCTTTGGTAACGAAAGTTGCCTCATTTCCCTTTTTTAGTTCTCACAGGTTTTTGCTCTTTTTTTGCCGCATACTTCGAAGATGATTCGGCACAGACCGCCTCTCCGGTTTTACTCACGCTATCCCAAAACTCGTTATGATCCATACCACCGGAAATCTGGATTCTGTTTTCCGCCTCTTTTGTTAATTTTTGAAAACGTGGTGTATGAGCAAGCACCAAGCGTTCAAGTTCTTCCTTATCCTCGTGTACATTCATGAGTATTGCGACAGGCTTGCGATTTTTCATTATAACCACAGGCTCCTCGCGGGATATGGCCAGATAGTCTTGAAAATGGCTTCCTATATCAGTAGCTGTTGCAGTTTTCATAATATGAACTCCTCTCCGCCGATGTAGAGCACATTGCGGCGTTTTATGCCTATGGCAAGAATGTTAATCTGATGGTTTGCATGATTAACCGTGTAAAAAACACGAAATATGTTTGCCGGACCAAAGCGCAGTTCCCACGTTGCTCCGATTTCAGTGGGACGTTGCAGAGGTTTGCGGTTTCTTGATTCAAGCTCCGGTTCAAATGACAACTGTTCATGAATAGTAGCACGAACCAGAGAATGATGCTTGATATCAATCCTCAAAATATGGTTGATGACGGTATTATCATAAACCAGTTTGTATGGCTGACTTGCTACCATTGAAATCCTTTATAATCTTGTTTCGTAGCTTCTGCTGTGGCCTGTTAACAATGGGAAAATAGATCTGTCCCGGTTTTCTGCCAGAGTAGGGTGTGGGTCAAGTACGATTACTTTAGCGCCTCCCAGCCTTCCACCTCTACCGGTTCCATGGGAGCGTCATATTGCAGCACGGTACTTCGCAGGCCCCGAAAACTCTCCTCTGGATCTGCTACATAGGGCACAACCTTCAGGGCTGGCGACTCTACTGTAAATAAGCGGGATGGCTGGATCTGGCCCTTTGCAATAGCGGTAGCCTCTTTCATGCTCTGACGCAGTTGCTCAAAAAGTTCTTTATCCATGATGTTCCAACCTTCGGTTTAGTTAGGCTGTGTTGAGTATCCCCAGGAATTTGTCTCGTTCCGCTTTCGACTCATAATTCTTATACAAACACTTCTCCAAAAAAATATTAAGACACGCATTCAGAATATGTTCGAGTTTGGCTAACTCCCGAAGATTTTCTTTGGGATCATCACTAGTTTCAACTCGACCGTGTACCATGTCAGATCGAAGCGCATACAAAACTCCGACGTCCTTTCTCGTGACACCCATAATCGGGTTAAGCAAGCTGGCAACTCTCATTTTTATTATCTCTGTCGCACCACCAGGTGCATCTTTAGAGAATAAAGATTCTATTGCCGACATGTACATTACGAATGAATCAATCCACTTATTTGCTGACATGCCTCTAAATGCAAAGTACAGAGCATTCCGTGTTTTGGTTGACGCTGCGTTCATTTCGATAAAGCGGTTTAGATAAATATCAATCCTTTGAAGGTCAGAGAGAGTATATACTTTCGAATTTAATCCGGACTCATAATTATGGCTCATTGGATTGTTAAGCCTACGGCAATAATGTTGATTTCAGTTACAAATGCGAAATTTGATAAACGGTGCCTGGCACGGTGATGATACTCGAAAGGCCATAAGTAATAAATTTGAATACTCCAAGTAATTTGTTAAGTCGTTTCCATCAAAGATCAGGCTCCATTGTTCAAGTTTCATATGCCGAATGTCTTGTTCTGAAAATAACTTTGCTTCAATTACATCTTCGTGTCTGAACTCCTCAATGCTGAAAGGATAAGTGGCAAAGGTATACTTTTTGACTCCTATCGATTCATAGTTAAAAACGGCATTACTATTCGCATTGATCCACTCCATACGCCCAAATTGCTCTATCTGCACTGCCCTTTTTTTCGCGCAAATTCATAACCGTTGCACATTTCAGCTAAAGTACAGGCTTTTTCCAGGTCGGCACATCCTTTTTGAGCTTTGTTTAATTTGAGGTATTCGATTCCACGGTTATGATATGCCAGAGCTGACTTCGGATCAAGTCGGACAGCCTGATTATAGTCATCAATGGTGCGTTCAAACTGTTTGAGATCGCCATGAGCAATCCCCCGATTATTGTATGCCATAGCATAATTCGGATCGAGGTGGATCGCTTGGTCAAAGTCTTCTAAAGCGCGTTCAGACTGGTTCAGCTTGGCATATGCGACCCCACGGTTGGAGTATGCCATTGCGAGATTTGGATCAAGTCGGATCGCTTGGTCATAGTCCGCTATGGCGCTTTGAATT
>Ga0073936_10009707_pt1 | contig 11920 bp, 12 predicted proteins | sample AliMusrvi5mmetaG_FD_87041 | JGI IMG/M metagenome (GOLD analysis project Ga0073936, IMG submission 87041) | Freshwater lake bacterial and archeal communities from Alinen Mustajarvi, Finland, to study Microbial Dark Matter (Phase II) - Alinen... | ecosystem: Environmental > Aquatic > Freshwater >... | reverse complement strand
GCAGGGATAGACGCCAAAAATGATGCCCACCTGCGCGCCGTGAAACGTGAAGTTGCCGTCGGCAGCTGCCTGCATGTTGTAATTTTGCTCTTTCAGAAACGCCAGCATTTGGGAGAAGTTTTCCTGCTTGCGCTTGTTCAGCACTTCCTGCGTTGCGGCGCTGATGGGCACCTGTTGTGGGCCGGTAACGGGTTTAAAGTTTTCTTTGATAACACGGCAGACCGTCTGCAGCGGACCACCCGTAAGCACGATGAATTGCCAAGGCTGCTGGCTTGTGGGGTTGGGTGCCCATGAGGCTGCTTCAAGGCATTCCAGAATCAGCTCCTTCGGGGGCATTTCTGCTTTGAACGCCCGAATGCTGCGCCGCTGTTTTATAAGATCGATCATGATTATTTTTCGAGCTGCATTGAATTTATAAAGATGTCGGGTTTCGTTTCTCAACTCGACCTACGGGCTGGGCCGGTTTTTTATCATGTTGTGGCCGGCTCAAACAAAGCATTTTATATTCTGCCCACACACAAACTAGCGCCTGTCATTTGCGTGTTCTGCCTTGAATTTTTCGATAATTCCCTGCAACTGCGGCCTATATTGCTCCGGCATAATTTTTTCAACAGACTGTAGCAGCATGGCCTCGTCAACGGTGCCGGAGCCCCCCTGCTGTTGCGCCTGATCTAAATTTTTCATCGTGGCGGTCAAGCCCGAGTCTCTGAACTGCTCGGGTATTATGTTAATCAAATGCTCCGCAACATTCATGGTCTCCCTGTCAGACCACTCATATTTTTCCTTGAAATCCTGCATCCGTTGTTCGAACTCCTGCTTTTTCTGATCCTCTGCGTTGCGGGAAGCGTCTTCAATGGTTGTAGTTAGGGTGGGCCGGGAGATTGGCCTGACGATTTCACTGGGTTGTTGCTCAACTGCCGTTGTGTTGTCGATTTGAGGGTTGTTCACAACTCGTTGTTTCTGGGGCTTTGGGGTTGCGGGTTTAGACGGCTTGCCGGAATTCTTAACCAGTTGTTTCGATGCCTTTGATGTTGCGGGTTTAGGCGGCTCGCTGGTATTTTGAGATGACGGCAGTCCCAGGTAAATAATAGAGCATACGGCAATGAGTGCGCAAATAATTACGACGTTTTTATTCTGCATTGCTACTGCCTTCTTAGAAGTGCTTTTTTATTCCAGGTCACCCAGCAATTTTTTTGTTTTTGTGCTTCATTATCTTAATCTCTTGATGACAACAATTTGTCACTAGAAGCACCATACTCTCAATGCATCATAACGGGTTGCTGCGTATGTTCACGGATCGAAAACTCATGCACGACCTGGGGTGTTGCTTCATTTTCAAGAAAAAGCTCAAAACGGGCGCGGCCCTCCTGCCCGATCTTGGCCGGCGCCAGAGCAACGATGATGGTGTGATTTGAGCCCGGTTGCGGGCCGGGCAGGGCTTGAATGGGCAACTCCACGGGGTCATTGCCCGGCATGCTCACCCGCGCTTTAGCGGAAACAAATGATCGTTCGATATGCTCAAGCATTACCACAAAGCATAATTTCGGCATCAATGCCGGAATCTTCCCCAGCCAGAGCTCGGGGCCGTAAATGCCCATAACCGAAAGCTTGTTGCCCACTTCATTGCGCACATCATCGCACAGCAGCACGGTATATTTTTTTGCAATGTCCATGAAAACCCCTGTTCAATAAAATTAAATTTATTTGGTCTGAGTATACACTATACGAATTTTCTCAAAAAGCCCAGCCATTGTATATTTTGAGGCTTCAACGGCAATGGTAAAACCGTGCTCGCGGGCAGTTGCCGCGGTGACCGGGCCGATACAGGCAGCAGGGATGCGGCTGGCAATGTCCGGCAAATGCTCTGCGCCGATAAGAGCGGCAAAACCGATGACCGTTGAAGAACTCGTGAATGTTATGAGATCGATTGAGCCGGCTTGAATTTCCTTGAGGGCTTCAGCCGGCGCCACTGCTGGCGGCAGTGACTGATAGGTGATGATTTCATCAACGCGGGCCCCCAGCGCAGCCAGCCCTTCGGGCAGAATATCGCGGCTGCCCGCAGCCCTGGGCAGCAGCACCGTATCGCCTGATTGCACGCACCCTTTCAGCGCATCAAGCAGGCCCTCGGCGCTGTAATCAGTGGGGATGATATCTGCAACAAGGCCACGGGCGCGCAGGCAGTCTGCCGTTGCCGGGCCGATGGAGCAAAGCTTAAGAGCATGAAGGCTCCGCATGTCACTGCCACGTGCAAGCAGCTCATCACAAAAGATTTCAACGCCGTTGCGGCTCGTGAAAATAAGCCACTTATAGGAATCAAGCTTTCCGAATGCTTCATGCAGCTTGTGCAAATCAGGTTCTTTCCTGATTTCTATGGTCGGAAGAACCAGCACTGCAGCCCCAAGAGACTGGAGCTGCTCGATAAAATCAGCTGACTGCTCGGCAGGCCGGGTCACCACAATGCGTTTGCCCCTGAGCGGCAGTTTTTCCGCCCAGGAAAGTTTTTCGCGCAGCCGTACTACATCGCCTATAACCAGAACTGCGGGCGGCTGAATATTCAGCTCACGGGCCTTCCGCACGATATCGCCAAGAGTAGCGGTGAGCACGGTCTGCTCCGGCAGGCTGCCATAGCGCACCAGGGCCGCAGGCGTGTCAGCCGGCCGGCCTGCCGCCATCAAATTTTCCGATATGGCCGGCAGATTTTCAATGCCCATGAGAAATACGAGCGTATCTACGCCGTGGGCAAGCTCGTGCCAGCGGATGGAGCTTTCGGCTTTGCCGGGCTTTTCATGGCCCGTTATAAAGGCGACGCTTGCTGCCATATCGCGATGCGTTACCGGAATGCCGGCATACGCCGGTGCGGCAATGGCCGAGCTGACGCCCGGCACTATTTCAAAATCGCAGCCTTGTTCGGCCAGATACAGCGCTTCTTCGCCGCCCCGGCCGAACAGAAACGGATCGCCGCCTTTCAGTCGCACCACGATTTTTTCTTCAACGCATTTTTGTGCAAGCAGGGCGTTTATCTGTTCCTGCGGCAGGCTATGGGCTGAAGATGCTTTGCCGACATATATCCGCTCAGCCCGGGCAGGCGCAAAGGCAAGCAGCTGCGGCCCGATAAGCCGGTCATACACGACCACATCGGCTTCCCCCAGAACCCGTTTGCCTTTCAGCGTCAACAGGCCCGGATCTCCCGGCCCCGCACCCACAAGATAGACCTTGCCTTTTTTCATAGCCCCTTTGAGTAAATGATGCTTAAAACGTCTGCTGCTTTTTACATCTTTTTTTTAATACCTGTTCAGCACCGGCTGCAAGCAGGCGTTCGGCAAGACTGGTGCCCAGCTTTTCAGTCTCCTGTGTGCTTCCTGAAATGCTTTCTTTAAAAACCTGTTGGCCATTAATAGATGCAATCAGGCCCGTGATGCTGATGCTCTCGCCAGCGGCAGCAGCGCAACAGCCTATGGGCACCTGGCAGCCGCCCTGGAGGCGGCGCAGAAACGCTCGCTCGGCCTGCACTTCACATCCTGTTTTTGCATCATGAATTTTTTCAAGTAGCGCCTGCAGTGCGGCATCACTCGTGCACGCTTCAATGGCGATGGCGCCCTGCCCAGGCGCCGGGACCATGAGCTCTGCGGCTAGCACCTGCGTTACAAAATCCATGAGCCTCAGCCGGGCAATGCCGGCATGGGCCAGCATAATTGCGTCAAGTCCTTCATTTTGCATTTTGTGGATGCGCGTTTCCACGTTGCCCCGCAGGGGGACAACCGTTAGATCGGGCCGGAGGGCTTTTAATTGCGCGGTGCGGCGCAGGCTCGATGTGCCGACACGTCCACCCCGGGGCAGAGTATCGAGCGTGAAGCCTTTGTGGGAAAGCAGTGCGTCGCAGGGATTTTCGCGAGGCAGCACCGCGCCGATGGCAAGGCCCGGCGCAAGCTCCGAGGGCAGGTCCTTGCAGCTGTGCGCGGCAAGGTCGATTGTGCGGTCAAGCAGTGCCTGCTCAATTTCTTTGGTGAAGAGGCCTTTGTCGCCGATTGCGGAAAGGGGGCTATCGAGAATTTTATCGCCCGTGGTTTTGATGGTCACCAACTCAACGGAGATGCCGGGGCTGGCCTTCGCAAGGGCAGCGGAGACAAGCTCTGCCTGCCGCAGGGCCAGTTTACTGCCGCGGGTTCCGAGCCTTATGGTCTGCATCGTCATCATCCAGGCTGAGGTTGAACAGCTCGGCGATCAGGCGGGCATACTCGCTGCCCCTGTCCTCCGAAGCAGTGCTTTTGATGCGGGTAACGGGCTCATGCAGAAGCCGGCCAACTATGGCCTGTGCAAGGCCGGCTATGGTTTGCCGGTCGTGCTCGGAAATAGCGCCGAGCTTTGCCAGGGCCTGCTCAAGCTCTTCGCGCTTAATCTGTTCGGCCTGCTGCTTTAAGGCAAATATGACCGGCACAACGGGCAAGGCCGTCATTTTTTTCATAAAAAGCCTGCTTTCCTTCTCAATAATGCCCCGCGCCTGATGCGCGGCCCGCAGCCGCTCGCGATAGCTTTTGTCGATTACGTTCTGCAGATCATCGATATCATACAGAAACACCCCCGGTATGCGGCCAAGCTCCGGGTCGATATCACGCGGCACGGCGATATCGATGAGCACGATTTCACGTCCCTCGCGTTCCTGCAGCGCTGCCCGGCTCCTCTCGCCATGAATGACGGCATGGGGCGCTGCCGTGCAGGCGATGACGATATCGGCGCGGCTAAGCTCTGCCGGTATCGCCTCAAGGTGCAGCGCCCTGCCGCCCACGGAACCGGCAAGGCCGAAGGCTCGTTCGTAGCATCGGTTGGACACAATAACCGAGCGCACCCCGCTGGCCATAAGATTCTGGAGCGCCAGGGCGGCCATGTCGCCCGCGCCTACAACAAGCACCTGCCGGTCATCAAGGGAGCCGAAGATTTCCCGGCACAGCTCAACCGCGGCAGAGCTTACCGAGACAGGATACCGGCCTATGCCGGTTTGCGTGCGCACCTGCTTGCCCGTATGCAGCGCTGCCTGAAACAGCATGTTCAGGAGGCCGTCGGTGGTATCCAGCTCCGCGGCGGCTGCGTAGGCATCTTTTATCTGGCCCAGAATCTGCTGCTCGCCAAGTATCATGGAGTCAAGCCCGGAGGCAACCGAGAACAAATGGGCTGCAGCCTGCTGGCCCGTATACTTATAGATGTACTGATGGAACTCTTCGGGCCGGATGCCGGAATAGGTTTCAAGGAGCTGCTCAAGCACGGCAAAGCCGCGGCTTTCGTCATGCGCCGAGGCATATACTTCGGTGCGGTTGCAGGTGATGACCAGCACCGCGCCGCCGAGTTCCGGGCTTGCCTTGAGGTTGCGATAAATATCGCGCTGCTGCCCTTTGGAAAAAGCGCAGGTTTCACGGATTCCAATGGGAGCAGTTTTATGATTCAGCCCAGCTGTGATGAGATGCATTCTTTTATACGCTCCATGGCTTGATCATGTTTGCCGGCTGCAAGCAGGTCGAGTATGTCGGAATACACAAGGGCATGGAAGATGACTTCGCGCTTTTCAGCATCGGGCACCTGTTTAATAATTTCGCGCTGCTGACCAAGCAGATCGAGGAACTCCGCATAGGGCGCGGTAATGATCTGCTCAATCTCAGATCGGAGCTTTTGCGCCAGCACGGGGCTTTTTCCTTCGGTTGAAACGGCTATGCACAGGGCGCCCCGCCGCAGCACAGCAGGGACTATATAATCGCAGAGTTCGGGCTCATCCGCCACATTGACCAGTATGCCCCTGGCGCGGCACACAGCTGCAATGCTTGAGTTGATTGACTGATCATCGGTCGCCGCCACGGCAAGAAATTCGCCCTTAAGGTCGGTGGCCGCAAAAGTTTTCCGCTGCCAGAGAACATGGTTTGTTTGTGAAAGCATTTGTATGCGGTCTGTTGCTTCGGGGCTGATGACGGTGACGGCAGCACCCGCATCCAGCAGGCCGTTGATTTTGCGCTCTGCAACACTTCCGCCCCCGACGACAAGGCAGGGCCGTCCCTCAAGCTTCATGAAAAGCGGATAGAGGTGAAATGATTTTGTTTGTTCGGTCATGGCCCGACCTAACGATTTCGGTAAGGTTTTCAAATTATTACAAAAGTTTTCATACCTTGAAGCGGATATTGAGTATGTCGCCGTCTTCGACAATATAATCTTTGCCCTTCAGATAGAGCTTGCCGGCTGATTTCAGGGCCGCTTCGGTTTTATGGGCGATAAGCTCATCATATTTTATGAGCTCGGCCCGAATAAATCCCCGCTGGAGGTCCGAATGAATGGCCCCTGCAGCTTCCGGCGCCGAAGAGTTTTTGCGCAGCAGCCACTGCCGTACCTCATCCTCTCCGACGGTGAAAAACGACATAAGCCCCAGAGCATTCAGGCACAGCCGGGTGAGCTGCCCCAGGGCCGGCTCCTCAATGCCGAGATCATTCAAAAACTCTTTGCGCTCGGCTTCGCTTTCAAGGGCCGCGATCTCAGCTTCCATTTTCGCCGATACCTGCATAATCTCCATTTTTTCTGCTGTGCAGCGGCTGCGCAGTTTTTCAATGATCCCGGTCTCGCCGAGCTGGCCGTCCGCCACATTAAGCACCAGGATCATCTGCTTGAGCGTTATAAAAGGGTAGCTGCGGATAAGCATGTCCTCATCATGGCTGAGCGCGAGCAGGCGCAGGGGCTGCTCTTTTTCGAGATGCTCCCGGAACCGCACGAGCATGTCATGCTCTTTCTGCTGTTTTTCATCCTTGAGCTTTTTCATCTGCGCTTCAAGCCGCTCAAGCCGTTTTTCGATAAACAGCAGGTCGTGCAGAATCAGCTCGCCGTTTACCATATCGATATCCCGGGCCGGATCGATGGAGCCATCCACATGATAGACAGCCTCATCCTCAAAAACGCGCACCACATGACAGACGGCATCCGTATCCGCGATATCCTTGAAGATATCGCCTCGGGCGATAGATTCTTTTTCAAGCTTCGGGAGCAGCTCAAGATCGATCTTTGCGCGCACCTGTTTTTTCGGCTTGTACATCTGAACAAGTATTTCAAACCGGGGGTCGAGAATATCAGCTACCCCCATGGTGGGCTTTTTCTGATCGCCGTGCTCAGTGAATATATGGCCGGTGAGAATCTGAAACAGCGTCTTTTTGCCGGTCTGCGGCAGTCCGATGATACCGATTTTCATGAAGACAGTCCTTAAAAATGTTTAGAGAAGGCCTCAGGGCAGGCACGGGGGCCTGCCCCTACGATTGCAACTTGTTAGTAACCTTGAATCTGTAGGGGCGGTTCGCGAACCGCCCCTACGAACTCCGAACTTATGGCTCCAAACTATTTAACCGCTGGCGCCTGCGGCTGAAAATCAACCAGCATATTTGCCGCCTCGGTCAGCACGGGGTCTTTATCAATGCCGGGTTCATCGTCTTTATCTTTAGTATCCCTGTCGGGCACGGATTCTTTGTCGGTTGCATTGTCCGGCAGCTTATCCAACAGGGGCAGCTTTTTTGCCAGCCGCCGCTTGTTTTCATGATCAAGGCGCCATTTTTTTTCTTCCGCGTCTTCTTTTTTGCGGACGGTCTCCGACAGCGACACCGTTGTTTTGTCCCCCAGCTCCCGCACATGCGCGGCCAGCTCGGCCAGGTAAACATAATCGGGATTGCAGGCAGCGCGCTCTTCATGCTTCTGGTCCAGCTTTGCAATAATACCCTTCAAATCGGGCCCGGCCTTATAGCTTACGGCCCGAATCTTGTCCCAGACAAGGGCATCGGGCAGCGCGCTTTCGCCGATTTTGTTTTTGTCATAAATACTCGGGCAACTTATATCGGGGGTCACGCCCCTGTGTTGCGTGCTTTCCCCTGTTATCCGGTAGAACTTGGCCTGCGTCACCTTTAACTGCCCTTTTTTCAGCGGCAGCAGCGCCTGAACCGTGCCCTTGCCGAAGGTCTGGTCGCCCATGATAATGGCGCGATTATAATCCTGCATGGCGGCGGCGAGAATCTCCGAGGCTGATGCGCTTGTGCGGCCTACCAGCACCACCAGTGGGCCGGTATAGGCAATGCCCGATTCGGGATCATTCAGAACTGTATCTTTTCCGCGGGAGTCCCGCACCTGAACGATGGGGCCGCTGTCTATGAACAGGCCCGACACGGCAATTGCTTCATTGAGCGCTCCGCCGCCATTGTCCCTGAGGTCAAGAACTATGCCGCTGACTTTTTCCTTCGCAAGCTCGCCTAAAAGTTTGCGCACATCGGTAAACGTGCTGCGCAAAGCGCCGGTATGTGCCTGATCTCCCTTGAAATCATGATAGAAGGTCGGCAGATCGATTACGCCGACTTTGCGGGTAGCGCTGCTGCGCTCAACAGGGATGATTTTTTTCTTGGCCGCCTGTTCCTCGAGCTTGACCGTATCGCGCAGAATGCTGACGATCCTGCTCTGGTGCTCATCGGCTGCAATGGCCGGAATGATCTCAAGGCGCACCGTGGTTTGCCGGGGGCCGCGGATTATCTGCACCACATCATCAATGCGCCAGCCCACAACATTGACGATTTCGCCGCTCGCGCCCTGCCCCACGCCGATGATGCGATCCGCGGCCTTGAGCTGCCCTGCTTTATCGGCCGGCCCGCCTTTCACAAGGCTGACGACCTTTGTGTACTCGTTTTCGTTCTGCAGAACAGCGCCGATGCCCTCAAGCGACAGGCTCATGGATATGTTAAAATTATCCGCTGCCCGGGGAGGCAGATACTCCGTATGCGGATCATAGCATCGGGCATAGGAATTCAAGAAAACATTCAGCACATCATCGGGCTTGACCTGTTTTACCTGATTGAGCTGATTGCGATAGCGCTTCACGAGCAGATCGCGCGCCTGCTCGGTTGTTTTGCCCGCAAGCTTGAGATTTAAAAGCTGTGATTTCAGGCGCCTCCGCCACAGATCCCGAAGCTCTGCTTCATCGGCGGCCCAGGGTGCGTTTTTGCGGTCTATCAATACGGTTTCATCAACATCAAAGCGTATATCCTGCAGGTTTTTTTCAAGGGCATCGATCATGTTCTGCAGCTGCTCAATAGTGCGCTGCTGGTAGCGGTTATACATATCATAGGCCGGCCCGATTTCGCCGGTTCGCAGAGCATCGTCCAGCTTGAACCGATAGCGCTCGAAATATTTAATGTCGGCGGCAAAAAAAGAGCTGCGCGCGGGATCGATATCCGCCAGATACCGGTCAAAAACAACGCTTGAAAATTTGTCGTCAAGCTCCTGGCTGACATAATGCGTCTGGCTGACTTCTTTAACCACATCAAGGGCAATCTGCGAAAGCTCTTCTGTCGGCTCAAGCCTGCCGTAAAAATCCGTTGCTTTTACCGCGCCATGCTGCGCGCAGCCCAGGAAAAGCCCATTGATGATGAAGCTCCAGAACAAAACAGCGCGGGTAAATTTTTTGTTAATCGGTGCAGTAGTCATGTGAAGTACCTGTAAGCGAATAATTTTTTAGCAGGTATAACATATTGGCCCTTGAATATAAATTAATATTAGAGATGGCTCATGGAAGCTTGCACCGGGCTGGCATCGATTACGGAACCCATGCAGTCAGGGTGCGTACTGCGAACCCACACGGAACTGCGAAAAAGGCGGCTTTCAGCAGATTCTCGGAACCAGCTCTCCCGTGGGGCGATCAATGACCCGCTCCCCGCCGATAAGGGTAGTGAGCACGGCCCGCCCGCGGCCGGATTCCCGCACCGTGCCGATGAGGGCTGCTTCATGGCCCTCATCATGGGAGCGCATGGCAGCAAGCACTGCCGGGGCTTGGCCGGACCCGCAGAAGACAACCAGTTTTCCTTCATTTGCGAGGTACAGCGGGTCAAACCCCAGCATCTCGCAGACACCCCGTACGCTTTCCCGCAGCGGTATGTCTCGCTCTTGCACGGAAATATCTCGGCCCGACTGCCCGGCTATTTCAGCAAGCACAGCCCCGAGCCCGCCCCGCGTGCAGTCACGCATGCAGTGTATCTCGGGGCTTGACTTTAAAATATCCTGCGCAAGGCCTCCCAGGGCCGCGGAATCGGAAAGAACCGTTGAGGAGAACCCAAGATCCTGCCGGGCGCACAGTATGGCGGCGCCATGATCACCCACGGGGCCGTTTACGATTACCTCGTCGCCCGGTTTGATGGCCAGAGGCGAAAGCTCACGGCCGTACATGAATTCGCCAATGCCCGACGTCGTTATATAGAGCCCGTCGGCAGCGCCGCGGGGGACTACCTTGGTATCGCCGGTCACGACCTGAACAGCGGCCCGGCTGGCAGCTGCCGCCATTGAATCAACGATCCGCTCAAGCTTTTCCGTTGCAAATCCCTCCTCGATAATGAACCCGGCGCTTAAGAAGAGGGGCCGGCTGCCGCAGACCGCAAGATCATTAACCGTGCCGTGCACGGCAAGCGAGCCGATATCGCCCCCCGGGAAGAACAGCGGGCTTACAACATAGGAGTCGGTAGTAAAACAGAACCGTTCACCGCCAATGGCCACAAGCGCGCTGTCGGTGAGCTGCCTGAGATGCGGATTACCCAGCCGCGGCAGAAATACCTGCTCAATAAGCTCACCGGTCAGCAGGCCGCCGCCGCCGTGTTCCAGAAGAATTTTGTCATACAGTTTCATAAGCGATTTTTCTCCGGGTTTCTGATGCCTTGTCCGAGATCATTTTTTTCATATATCAAAGTTCAAGTCAAGGCATGGTTTTGTCGATGCTTTTTAGGAATATTGATTGTATTGGCTTGTTGTTTGTAATAGAAATTAATTATAATATATACTGCATCGAGAAACAGGAAAACTATCTTCATAACGCACTCAGAAGATTTGAACAGCGTCAAATTAGAGTATGGGCGAGGCTGAGATGAAACAATGCAATTTCTGCGGCAATAAACATGTGCGGAAAACGCAGGTTCAATACATTTACCGTCATGACGACAGGTTTCTTGTTGTAAACAATGTTCCCTGCGAGCGGTGCGAGTTCTGCGGCGAGCAGTATTTCAAGGCGCAGGTTCTTAGGAATATCGAGCATGATTTTAATCAAATACATGCCGCCGGTAAAAAAGCAAAAAAAGAGATGAAGGTGCCGGTGGAAGAGTATTTTGAGGTGCATAAAACTTCCCGTAAAACTGCTGCATCATGATAAAAAAAGTATACGTTGACAGCTCAATTATTGGCGGCGTTTATGACAATGAATTTGCAGAGCACTCAAAAAAGTTGCTCCTTGAATTTAAAACCGGTTTATATATTCCGGTGCTATCTACCCTGACAGAAGAAGAAATAAAAGCTGCCCCCTTTTCTGTGCGGGAGGTGTTTCTGGAGATGAAAAGCTATTCAAACTTTATTCAATTGACTGAAGATGCTGTCGCTTTATCAAAACAGTATATGAAGGATGGTAAATTCTCACGGCGGATGCTCGCAGATACTTTGCATATTGCTCTGGCCTCCGTAAATAAAATTGATATTTTAGCGAGCTGGAATTTCCGGGATATTGTAAACTTGAATAAGATTATCATTTATAATGCTGTAAATATTAAGCTTGGGTACCCACTGATAGAAATCAGGAACCCGCGGGAGATCTTACATGATTAAGAAATTCGACTGTGTAAAATTTCAAAGGCAGAGAAGGACGCAGCTGTCGCAACTGTTGTCAGGGATGGCCACAGAAGATATTCTACGTTATTTTAAGGCGAAAACTCCTCATAAGCGGAAGACAAAAGTCGTTGTGCGGCATGTAAACGCTTAAAGGAAGATTGTAGGGTGCGCACTGCGCACCGATTTTCAGCTTCCGCAAATCTGTCAAGCCGTGGGCATTTACGTGGGCATGTGGAGCATTAATTGAAAACAGGGGCGAAAGGACAAACAGGGAAGCGTTCCTAATTAG
>Ga0073936_10009706_pt1 | contig 11922 bp, 10 predicted proteins | sample AliMusrvi5mmetaG_FD_87041 | JGI IMG/M metagenome (GOLD analysis project Ga0073936, IMG submission 87041) | Freshwater lake bacterial and archeal communities from Alinen Mustajarvi, Finland, to study Microbial Dark Matter (Phase II) - Alinen... | ecosystem: Environmental > Aquatic > Freshwater >... | reverse complement strand
CTTTTATATGTGTTTGATAATGTGCTAATTATATCTTAATTTGGATTGGTCGGATTGATGGATTATTGGATTAAAAACTGGAGATTATCTTTTTACTGATTAGTCCGCCACATTAAAAAAAAGCTGCATTCTATTCTTTTTTGTCATTGATATTGGTTAACTTATGGAATAATAATAAGGTATAGGTATGGGTATAGGTATAGGTAGTTTTAGCTATAGAAAGGCTGAATTGAACTTTGCGCGGGAATTAGAAATTCCAATCTACTATAACAATTTTAATATAGGTACCAGGAGAGTTGATTTTTTGGTCCAAGAAACAATCACGGTTGAACTTAAGGCACTTGTCAAATTGGAGGATGTACACCTGGCACAAGGCTTAAATTATCTGGTAGCCTACAAACTGGATAAGGGATTACTCCTAAATTTTGGAGCCAAAAGCCTCGAGATAAAACGATTAAGACATCCATTGAATAAAATGCCCGGAACTATTCCATCACACCTATCGAACAAATTTTAAATCCAACAATCCTTCAATCCAACAAATCCAAATTCAGACATTGTATATGACAGGTGGTCGTTTCAAGGCTCTGTACATCAGGAACGCACCAACCAAAATAAACGGAATACTTAATAATTGTCCCATATTTAAAGACATACCTGCCTCAAATGCTTCCTGATTTTCCTTGATGAACTCTACAAAAAATCTGACGACAAAAATACCAACGAATCCAAAACCTATCATGAATCCTTCTCTGTCTTTCAGCTCTTTAGTTTTGAAAAACATCCATAGGGAGGAGCCAAAAACGACCAGATATCCCAATGCCTCGTATATTTGTGTCGGATGCTTGGCCACAATTTCATGATTGCGTTCGAAGATAAAACCCCATGGCAAATTGGTAGCAACCCCGTAAATTTCAGAATTCATCAGGTTCCCGGTACGGATCATGGCACCAACAAGAGCGGTAGGAATGATCAGACGGTCAAGCGTCCATAGCATAGATCTTTTGGTAACATTTTTGGAGTAGAAGTAGATGGCTAAAGCAATCCCTATACCTCCACCATGACTGGCAAGTCCCTGATAACCGACAAACTTGTAAGCACCTGTCTCACCTTTGGCAATAGGAAGTACAATTTCGAGAAGGTGTTGGGAATAATAGCTCCAGCCATAGAAAAATACATGACCAAGCCTGGCACCAACAATTGTAGCAACAATTGTATAAATAAAGAGCTTATCAAGCCACTCGGTATTTGATTTTTCAAACTTGAACATCTTGTACATGATCTGGTATCCAAAGAGAAAACCGAGGGCAAACATCAATCCGTACCAGCGTACAGAGATAGGTCCCAGACTAAAAAATTCCGGATTGGCGTTCCAGTGTATGGACAATAATGTGCTCACTATCATAATTTTATCTTATTCGTGTCCGTGGCAGTTCTTAAATTTCTTGCCACTTCCGCATGGGCAAGGTTCATTGCGACCAACTTTGGGAGCATGGCGAATGGGTTGAACGACCTTTGGTTCTTCCTTATGCTCACCTCCATGACCAGATGCTTCCATCTTCTCTTCGCGGTATTGCGACCTGTCATCCTTACGTTTGGCCAATGGAGCTTCTTTCACCTGATCTGGCTCACTGATCGGAATCTGACCTTTCATCAGCGTGGATACTACTCCCCTGTTGATCTGTTCCATCATGGCCTTGAAAAGGTTGAATGATTCCAGTTTATAGATGAGCAGAGGATCTTTTTGTTCGTAGGATGCATTCTGAACAGAGGTTCTCAGTTCATCCAGCTCCCGGAGGTTTTCTTTCCAGTGTTCATCAATTGTTGCCAGAATAACCTGCTTTTCGTATGATTTAACCAAATCGACACCTTGCGTCTTGTATGCCTTTTCCAGATTGGTCACGATGTTGAACAACCTGTGGCCATCCGTGATAGGAACAACAATATTATTGTAGATATGCGACTTGGTCTCATATACATTTTTCACGACTGGCCATGCCTGACGGGAAATTGCTTGTGATTTACGGGTAAAATTCTCAATCGATGCACGGTAAACCTTTTCAGTGAGATCATCCACATTCATTTTTGTAAACTCATCGTCGCTAACCGGACAATCCAGCGAGAGCGCCTTAATCAGATCAATTCGGTAATCCTCGTAGGCTTCGTGACCGTTGGGCTGGTGTTCCTGGGTAAGCAATTCACCCATGTCGTAGATCATGTTCAGGATATCAACTTCAATTCGTTCTCCGAACAGGGCATGACGCCTCTTTTTATAGATTACCTCACGTTGGGAGTTCATAACGTCGTCGTATTCCAGAAGACGCTTACGAATACCGAAATTGTTCTCTTCAACTTTTTTCTGCGCCCGCTCAATGGATTTGGAGATCATTGAATGCTGGATCACCTCCCCTTCCTTCAGTCCGAGACGGTCCATGATACCAACGATCCTGTCGGATGAGAACAGCCTCATCAGGTCATCCTCCAGTGAAACGAAGAATTGTGAAGTTCCCGGATCTCCCTGTCGGCCTGATCTACCGCGCAACTGACGGTCAACGCGTCGTGAATCGTGCCTTTCGGTGCCAATGATGGCCAAACCGCCCAAAGTGCGCGTCTCAGGGGTCAACTTGATGTCCGTACCACGACCTGCCATGTTGGTAGCAATCGTGACTGTGCCCAGCTTTCCTGCTTCAGCAACAATATCTGCTTCACGCTGGTGCAGTTTGGCATTCAGAACCTGATGCTTAATGCCTCTCATCTGCAACATCCTGCTAAGCAACTCGGAAATTTCAACGGAGGTAGTACCAACCAGGGTTGGCCTTCCCATTTTATTCAGTTTAACGATCTCATCAATGATCGCCTTGTATTTTTCATTTTTGGTTTTGTACACCAAATCTTCGTAGTCTTTCCTTGTAATTGGCTGGTTGGTAGGTATTACCACAACCTCAAGCTTGTAGATATCCCATAATTCACCGGCTTCCGTTTCCGCCGTACCTGTCATCCCTGCCAGTTTATGGTACATCCTGAAATAGTTCTGCAAGGTGATGGTGGCAAAAGTCTGGGTAGCTGCTTCCACTACAACTCTTTCCTTGGCCTCGATCGCCTGGTGCAGTCCATCAGAATAACGACGGCCTTCCATGATCCGGCCGGTTTGCTCATCGACAATTTTAACCTTGTTCTCTATGAGTACATATTCAATGTCCTTCTCGAACATAGTATATGCCTTCAACAACTGGTTTACCGTATGAACACGTTCTGACTTGACAGCAAAATCCTGCATCAGCTGATCTTTCTTTTCAATTTTTTCCTGATCGGAAAGATTATTTTCATTCTGAATATCAGCAATATTTGCTCCAACATCAGGCAAAATAAAGAAACCTGAATCTGAATTGTTGTGGGAAAGTATATCAATGCCTTTATCTGTCAGTTCAACAGAATTCTGCTTTTCTTCAATGATGAAATAGAGTTCATCTGTGACAATGTGCATGTTTTTGCTGTTGTCGGCCATGTAGAAGTTCTCGGTCTTCAGCATCTTTGCCTTGTTCCCCTCTTCGCTCATGAAACGGATCAACGGCTTGTATTTGGGCAATCCCTTGTAGGCACGAAGAAGCGCCATGGAACCCTCTTCTGCTTCATCCTTGTTATTCGAACCTATCTTCTTCTTGGCCTCAACCAAAAGTTGATTGACAAGTTCACGTTGTGTTTTAACCAATTGTTCAACAGGACCTTTCAATACGTCAAACAATTGATTCTCTCCTTTTGGTACCGGACCGGAAATAATCAGCGGCGTACGGGCATCATCGATCAATACGGAGTCAACCTCATCCACAATGGCATAATGGTGCTTGCGCTGCACAAGATCGGCAGGTTCGGTTGCCATGTTGTCACGCAGGTAGTCAAATCCAAATTCATTGTTGGTTCCAAAAGTAATATCCGCATTGTATGCCTGACGACGTTCCACCGAATTGGGTTGATGCTTGTCTATGCAATCGACAGAGATGCCATGAAACATATACATCGGACCCATCCATTCAGAGTCGCGCTTGGCCAGATAGTCGTTGACAGTTACAATGTGAACACCTCTCCCAGCAAGTGCATTCAGGAATACAGGTAAGGTTGCAACGAGTGTTTTTCCTTCACCTGTAGCCATCTCTGAGATTTTACCTGTGTGAAGTACATACCCACCAATCAGCTGAACATCATAATGAACCATGTTCCAGGTCTGAACGGTTCCTCCGGCCATCCAGCTATTTTTGTAGATCGCCTTATCTCCTTCTATGGTGACAAAATCCTTGGTAGCTGCCAGATCCCGGTCAAAATCAGAAACAGAAACTACGACCTCCTGGTTTTCGAAGAAACGACGTGCCGTATCTTTGACAATGGCGAAGGCAGTAGGCAGGATCGTAAGGAGTATTTCCTCAATCTTTTTGGTAATAATCTCCTCCAGTTTATCAACCCGACTGTAAAGTTTTTCACCTTCCTCGATGGGCATTTCACCACTTTCAGCCCGTTCTTTCAGGGCAACTATCTCCTCCTCCTCCTCTTTGATGAAATCGGAAACTATTTTTTTGATCCTGACTGTTTCTGCGCGAAGCTGATCGTTGGTAAATCCAGTGATCCTGCTGTATTCTTCCTTGATCAAGGCAATAACAGGCGAAATTTCCTTTACATCCCGCTCAGATTTGTTACCAAGAAGTCCCTTTAATAAATTTCCAAAAATTGACATATCAATATTTTCGTATTACTTTCTAGTTCTTAAAATCGTCCTCATGCAAAGGTAATTGAAAAGTTGCAACGAACGAAATATCCGGCTATTTAAAACCCATCAGGTTCCGAAAACCGGACGGGTTATCAAAACATGCCGTTATATCCATAAAAACGAATCCACAAATATTATACCAAATATTTGTGGATTCGACCCTATACCTCCGAATCTGCGCAAACAGGAATCCGAGGTTAAAAATCAGGCTTTTCCCGGGAATGGATTGACAAATACCCTGGACTGCATTTCGCGATCCATCATCAGTAATCCCTGACCTTCTCCGTTTATCAGTTTCAGGTTGTTGAGGATTTGCTCTACATTGGCTTCTTCTTCAACCTGCTCATCAACAAACCATTGCAGAAAACTCTTGGTTGCATGATCGCTTTCCTTGATGGCTACGTCCATCAGATTGTTAATCAAACCCGTAACATTAATCTCATGTTTCAAGGTTTCCTCAAACACATGCATCACACTCTTGAAATCTACAGTAACTTCCGCTATGGGTGCAAGCGTGACGCGACCTCCCCTTTCGAGTACATAATCAAAAAAATGCGTCGCATGAGCCAACTCTTCCTGGTATTGTACCTTCATCCAGTTTGCACATCCTGCCATTCCGACAGATTGCAACCAGGATGACATGGACAAATAGAGGTAAGCTGAATGAAATTCAGCATTAATTTGCTGATTTATAGCTTTTTCGATAGACTTCTTCAACATAGCATTATATTTAAATTGTTATTCTATTCCGATCAATTTTGTCATTTACACTTATGCCATCCTTTTATTGAGCTCTTCTGTCAGTGCATCCATGAACTTCTCCGTAGTCAGATAATTGTCAGTTGTCAGTTTGTCGCCATAAATAGACAAAGCGAGGTCTTTCGTCATTTTCCCGGATTCGACCGTATCGATGCATACTTTTTCAAGCAGTGCCGCAAAATCACGAAGAGGCTGATTGTCATCCAGTTTTCCCCTGAAATCCAATCCTCGGGTCCACGCAAAAATAGATGCGATCGGGTTTGTGGAAGTAGGACGTCCTTTCTGGTATTCACGATAGTGACGGGTTACAGTTCCGTGAGCTGCTTCTGCTTCGATTGTTCCTCCGTCGGGTGTTAAGAGAACAGAGGTCATCAATCCGAGTGAACCAAAGCCTTGAGCCACGGTATCAGACTGCACATCACCATCATAGTTCTTGCATGCCCAAATGAAATTACCGCTCCATTTCAGGGCTGAGGCTACCATATCGTCGATCAGTCGGTGCTCATAGGTAATTCCTGCCTTGTCGAAATCGGGTTTGTAATCATTTAGGAAGATTTCTTCAAAAATGTCCTTGAAGAAACCATCATATTTTTTCAGGATCGTGTTTTTTGTTGAAAGATAGAGTGGCCATTTCTTGGTAAGGGCCATCTTGAAACAACTGTGGGCAAACCCGCGGATGGACTCCTCTGTATTGTACATGGCAAGGGCAACACCTGGACCATCAAAATGATACACATCATGAACTTCACTCACAGTTCCATCATCAGATGTGAATGACAACGTAAGTTTACCCGGACGGTCAAGGACGATATCGGTAGCCCGGTACTGGTCGCCAAAAGCGTGACGGCCAATCATGATCGGAGCTGTCCACTGGGGAACTAACCGTGGTACGTTTTTCACGACGATCGGTTCGCGGAAGATGGTACCGTCGAGGATGTTACGAATGGTACCATTGGGAGATTTCCACATTTTCTTGAGCCCAAACTCTTTCACTCGCGCCTCATCGGGTGTGATGGTGGCGCATTTGATTCCCACCTTGTATTTTTTTATGGCATTAGCAGCCTCAATCGTGACCTGATCATCGGTTTGATCCCTGTATTCAATACCCAGATCATAGTATTTGATATCCAGATCGAGGTACGGCAATATCAATTGTTCCCTGATCATTTTCCAGATAATCCGTGTCATTTCATCCCCATCAAGTTCCACAACGGGGTTAAGTACTTTTATTTTTTGCATATATTCCTAAATAATGATTCTTACTATTTTTTGGAGCGATAAAATTACAAAATATTGGTTGAGTAACAAGTTGAACGAAATTTTAAGCAGAGAAAAGAGTTCATCATTCAAAATCCAGTCCAAATTTGTTTTTCATCATGCTGAGAGCAGGATATTTGGCAGCCATTGAATTGAACCTTTCCTGATCCGTATAGGGCTTATTGATTATATCCTCCAGATTTTCACTGACATTGAATTCAACTGTAACATGTTCATTATTAAGAACTTTGTGTAAATGGCCCAATAATTTCGACTTTACATCCATAACAATTCGCTTTCGCTGAACCTCATTGTCAAGGTTGTACTCAATACAAAAATCATCATGCAAAATTGGCTCTCTGACCGAGAGGGCAGATTTTAACTGTGCGGCGTCCACTTTATTTGCGAAATCCTTCCACGCAACCAACAGTTGACTCAAATCAAATGAGTCTTCATGCGAAGTCACTATCGCTTTTGGAATAGGCACATTGGGCTCTGAAACCGGAGAGAGGCCGGTTCCTTTCAACATACCCGAAATGGAAGGAGTAGCAAGATTCTCGCTATGATGTCGCCGGTTCCTTCGTTCGTTATCTTCCATCCTGGATACAGGAGAATTTCGCGGTTCCGGCGTAATTTCGGCATTTTTTGGTGGCTCGGCAATATCGTTACCTTGTGCAGTGGCAGGTTTGGGTTTGGATATCGATGTCGTTTCAGCAATCTGGGAAATTGTGGTAAAAACAGGCAAGAACCAAAGGCTATTTATTGCTTCGTCAATAGTTTTTTTTTTAATTGCTCCAGCAGTTGAGAACTCCTGATCAAGGCAAGTTCCACCAGGAATCGCTGGTTGGAAGAATTCTTGTACTGAATATCGCAATCGGAAGCAATGATCAGAGCAGCAGTGAGAAAATCTTCAGAACACAAGGCAGCCTGTTTCCTGTAACGTTCCTTGATTTCACCCCCGACTTCAAGTAATGGCAGTGTGACCGTATCACGGCAAATAAGCAAATCACGGAAATGCTGTGACAAACCGATAATAAAATGGTGGGCATTGAAACCCTTTGATAAGATTTCATTGAATATCATCAAGTTACCTGCAACATCACCTTTGATGAATCCTTCTGTCAGCTTGAAATAGTAATCGTAGTCCAGAACATTCAGATTGGCAATGGTATCCTGGTAGGTAACATGGTCGCCGCAAAAGCTTACGACCTGGTCAAAAATGGAGAGTGCATCCCGCATCGCACCATCGGCCTTTTGCGCAATTACATTCAGCGCTTCAGGTTCTATGGTTACCTTCTCTTTCCCGGCTACCTCAAGAAGGTGTTTCTCTATGTCGGAAATGCTGATCCTGTTGAAATCATAGATTTGACAGCGTGAAAGTATGGTAGGGATGATTTTGTGCTTCTCGGTGGTTGCCAGAATAAATATGGCATGTGCAGGTGGTTCTTCCAGTGTTTTCAGAAAGGCGTTGAAGGCAGACTGCGAAAGCATGTGAACCTCATCGATGATATAAACGCTGTATTTGCCGATTTGAGGTGGTATTCTAACCTTTTCCACAAGCAAACGGATGTCCTCAACGGAATTGTTGGAAGCTGCATCCAGCTCATGGATATTGTAGGATCGGTTCTCGTCGAAAGAGACGCAAGATTCACATTTGTTGCATGGTTCAGATTCTGCCGAAAGATTGAGGCAGTTGATCGTTTTGGCAAAAATACGTGCAGAAGTTGTCTTGCCAACCCCTCTCGGACCGCAAAACAAATAAGCGTGGGCCAAATGATTGCTCCGGATCGCATTCTTCAGCGTGGAAGTAATGGAAGGTTGCCCAACCACCGATGTAAAGGTGTCGGGACGATATTTCCGGGCAGATACGATGTAATGTTCCATGCAGAGATTTAACCTATTCGATCCCCAAAAATAAGACAAAAAAGTTTGTGACCAACCCAACGACCGGATAAGTTATCAACCAATGCTAATTTGCTGATGTGCTAATGTGCTAATGAGGAAATGGTAACCACATTGATTCTTTATCGTATAAAATGAATATTATCAATTTAAAACGTATTCACAATGAAAACAATAATTGTTTCACTATGTCTGGTTCTTTCTGCTGTGACTCTTTCGGCTCAGACCAAAGTTTTGTATGATTTCAAGGCCACCACACTGGACGGTCAGGCCTTTGACCTTAATACCCTCAAGGGTAAAAAAGTAATGGTTGTCAATACCGCTTCAAAATGCGGACTCACGCCACAATATGCACTGCTTCAGAAGCTTTACGACAAATACAAGGACCAGAATTTCGTGATCATCGGTTTCCCTGCCAATAATTTTGCTTCCCAGGAGCCTGGTACAAACTCGGAAATAAAGACCTTTTGTACCCAAAATTATGGCGTTACCTTCCCGATGATGTCGAAAATTTCTGTCAAGGGAGATGACATGGATCCTTTGTACAAATGGCTGACCAACAAAGCGGAGAATAAAGTAGTGGATGCCCCCGTTCAATGGAATTTTCAGAAGTTCCTGATCAACGAAAAGGGGCAATTGGCTGATGTGGCTTTTCCAAAAGAACTTCCTGACGAAGAGAAGATCATCAAGTGGATTGAAGGAAAGTGATGTGCTAATTTGCTAATGTGCTAATGTGCTAATTTGCTAATTTGCTAATGTGCTAATGTGCTAATGTAAGATTTCAAGTGATTGGGAAATCATAGAGCAATAAAAAAAGATGAATTTGGGCAATGTATATGCTCAACTTCATCTTTTTTTGGTTTCATTGTCAACTTTCGGTTGTCAATTTTTACGCAAAGGAGAACTGATTACCCCGAGATACCTCCCCATCCAGTAAGGCAATAACCAAATGTCACCGGCGCTGCTTTCTGAATTACCGTTGCCATGGGTTCTGTCGAGGCTGAACATATTCCCGTTGTGCCTGCTAATAGGCCTTTCCTGGGGTGGAAGTACTTCCCTGATCGTTTGTTTCCTGAAATTAGGTTCCAGTTTATCGATGTCCTTCCTGTTGCTGTTGATGATCACCCATTCTATCATATCCATCGGATATTCCTTCAGCCACCATGCTGCTTCGTTGAGATCAAAATTGGGTGTTCCTGTCAGCGCCGTGAATATATTCCAGGCTCCTTCCTTTTCCGGCCTTTCGATTTGCCAGTGGTCAATGATGGCCGCCTTGAAATTGGTCTTCAGTGTATCATTCAGTGCATAGCGATACAAACCCCAATATCCTACAAAATACATTTCGTCATCAGAATGGTTCCAGTCCTCGGAAAGCTCCCTGCTAAGCAGATCCGCTGTTGGATCAGCTTTGCCGATATTGGCCATCTTTTGCATCAGGTTTTCATAGTAGCCATAGTTATTCATCAAATCAAAGGCCTTTTGCATGAATATATCCTTGTGGGTGAAATGATACGCTGTCTGAAGCATGGCAATGATGTTGGATGAATTGATTTTCCTGTCACCTACGTTTTTTGGCCTTGCATTCACATAAACGGGATTCCATTTCCCCCACATGGTCGGTTTCCCGTCAAAATCCACAAGGTACATATCGTGCTCAACAATATGCGTCATCAGAATATCTATCAAGTGTATTGAACGTTTGGTCAGGTCGGGATCTCCGATTAATTCAGCCATCGCGCCCAAAGCAAAAATATGTCCAATTGCCTCATCGCTGCTGGTGGTCGCCTTCCAGTCCCATTCAGTGTCAGCAGAATTTTTCCATCTGTCAGGATCCGAAAGATGTTTCATCCAGCCGCTTCTTTCAAACGACCGGGAAGGAAACCCTTTCAATCCATTGACGCTGTAAAGTTTTTCCATCGCATCGAGTGATTCACGGCAATTCTGTAGTGCATCTTCCGATTTGGTAACTGCATATCTGAAAATCTCACCGCCAAGATACATGGAAGTCCAGAGTCCATCATTATCAGAGTCTGATAGTCTGCCTGTCGACAAATTTCCTTTGTCCATGCTATCGTACGATGAATTAAACCCATTGCGGATATGACGCAAACGAACCTGCTTCTCATAGAATTCAGCCTTGTCGGCAAGTGTCCAGTTTCTATAGGCCATTTCCGTTAACCCTTTCTCCGTCAGGATTAGTACGGAACCATTTTCACCTTTTGCAAAATCGACCACCACATTTCCCGGCAGCCATCTTTCACCATTGAAAAAATTGTATTTCCCATCGGATCTTAATTGAAATGCACCTTCCGTTGAACCAAACCACATGCTGCCGTTCACCTCTTTCACGGTAGTAATGTTCGTGCATGGCATTCTTTGAACGATTGCCCCGATCTGTTTCATGGTACCGGCATCAAATTGAAAATATCCGTTTGTTGTGCCGATATAAACCGTTTTCTTGTCGGCACTCAGATCAAAACTGGTCATGTTATCTGCCTGAAAAACAGATTTCAATAATTTTTTAATGGGATCGAAATTGCAGAGTTGAGTTTTCCCTAATAACCAATAGAGATTGTGTGAAGTATCATACCTGACAGAGAGTATTTTGACGTCAGGAAAACTGCCACTCCATTCAATTTTTGATTCATGCAACAACCTGATTTCCTTGCCATTTGTAACCAAAAAATTAAAATCATTGCCTGTAGCAAAACTAACCGCATCCGGAAGTGCATGCTTTGAGAACAGTTTTCCGGCCCAGCTATTGCTCAGTACTGCCTTGTCATCCAGATACACAAACTGATCCTGATAAACAGCCATGTCAGAAATCTTCTTCAATTCCATCGGCCTGTAGGAGTGATCCTTGGCAAGGGTTCCGGGATACTGGAACTGTCCGTCGTATGGCTTGTATAAACCCGATGAGGTGAGGATTTTTATATCCCCATTCCTGTCACAGCCAACTTTCAACAAATGGATGGTATCTGATTTGGAGTAGTATTTTATACTGTACTCCTGCATAAAAGGAACATCCTGATAAACAGGCTGTTTTTCCTTTTTCACTTCGGCATGCAAAAAAGAGGTAAAAAATAATCCCCCTCCCAAAAAAAGGATGTAAATTGCTTTTCTCATATTCATTGTAGTAGTTAAAAAATGCGATTGATTCGGGGAGTAAATTTAATGATAAATTCATGACCTGTCTGCTTAACAAAGTGTTTTGGATAATAAGTAACAGACATTTGACAATTACGTAT
>Ga0073936_10009704_pt1 | contig 11923 bp, 7 predicted proteins | sample AliMusrvi5mmetaG_FD_87041 | JGI IMG/M metagenome (GOLD analysis project Ga0073936, IMG submission 87041) | Freshwater lake bacterial and archeal communities from Alinen Mustajarvi, Finland, to study Microbial Dark Matter (Phase II) - Alinen... | ecosystem: Environmental > Aquatic > Freshwater >... | reverse complement strand
TCACTCAAGACAGAAGGAAAAGCATTTTTGCCCGTTTTCTTCTCAGAAACTTTTTCCAACTATTTCCATGAAAGTGGTAATCCCAAGGATCGCGAAGAGATTGTAGCCAATAAGGCATCTGGGATGACCTCAAACATGATTACTAAGTTTACGGGGAAGGTTTACGAAGGCTTAAATCCTTATGACAATTATCTGATGATAAGTGATGTCGGGCTAGTCTCACCGCTCAATGGCATGGGATTGCAGTTTTACAAATACTATCTGCTCGACAGCACCTTCAGGGAAGGAAAAAAATATTACGAACTTTCCTACAAACCAAGAAACCCGCAAAGTCCAACTTTCAAAGGGTCGATGTGGATTGAGGCCGGCAGTTATGCAGTGACAAAAATCGACATGCAACTTTCCGAGAAGGCGAACATTAATTTTGTGAATAATTTCAAATATGCCGTTGAATTTGCAAAGGTCGACGACAAATGGACGCCAAAGAATGAAATTATCGTTCTGGATGTGGATATTCAAAAAAATCAAAAATCGAAAAGGATTGGTGTCATCGGAAGAAAAGCCAATTTTTACCAGGATTTCACCTTTGAAGAGGCAAAAGGGATCAAATTGGAGGCCAATGAACGAATTACCGTTCACGATGATGCCATGAACAAAGATGAAAATTTCTGGGAAACATCCAGGCCAATTGAACTGCAGAAAAGGGAACTTGGCATTTATAAAATGGTTGATTCCATCAAACATGTTCCGCTATATAAAACAACTGCTGAATATGTGTACATGTTTTATTACGGGTACCGTGACCTGGGAAAGATTGAATTGGGCCAGTATTACTCCTTCTACTCCAACAACATGGTTGAAGGGAACAGGTTTAAACTGGGTGCACGAACTACCATGAAATTTAATCCCAATCTTCGTCTCAATGGTTACGCGGCCTATGGCTCCAGGGATCAGGAGTTCAAATACAGTGGCGGTTTCGAATACTATTTCTCAAAAAAGCCAAAAGATTATCTATCTGTTCAATACAAACATGATTATGAAATCTTTGGGAAGAGCAAGAACGCCTTCATGATCGACAACATACTGAATACATTACTCAACAAGGTTCCATACAACAAGTTGAATCTGGTGGACAGATTGGAAATCAATTATGATAAAGAGTGGATAGCTGGTCTGACCAATACCTTCTCCTTTAACGGAACTAAGTTTTACAGTGCTCCCTATGTGAAATTTGAATCCCCTACAGGAACTCTTATACCGTCTATCAGAAATAGTGAACTGAGCATCAATACGCGGTATGCACCGAATGAATATTACATCCAGGACGGCTTTGAACGATCAAAATTTGAAAATTCGAGGCCTATTTTCAATTTGAAATTTTCGGCTGGCATAAAGGGTATGCTTGGTGGTGAATACAATTATTTCAAGACGGAGGCGCAGATTAATCAAAAACTGTTGCTAAATCCATTTGGTTTCCTTTATTATACCCTTACTGCGGGTAAAATATGGGGAGACGTACCTTTTCCGCTCATGAAGATTCACGAGGGAAATGACACGTATGCCTACGATTTCTATTCCTTTAACATGATGAACATGCAGGAATTTGTCAGTGACACCTACATGTCTCTGTTCCTTGAACACCATTTTCAGGGCTACTTTCTCAATAAAATCCCTTTGTTCAGGAGGTTGAAATGGAGAGAACTTGCAGGAATGAGAACAGTGATAGGTACCTATGACCCCAATAAACACAATTCATTGCTTTTCCCAGCCGGTATGAAAAGTTTGCAAAACAATCCCTATACGGAGTTCTCCCTTGGATTGGAGAATATTTTCAAGGTGTTTAAAATTGTTGGTGTATGGAGATACAACAACTTGGACCAGACCCACGGCAAATTTGGAGTAGTTGGAACGTTGCAACTGGTTTTATAATAGGTTTGTTACAAAATCAACGAGCTTGAGTCCATTTTAATCTTTACACTTTAGCTACATTTGCGCCATTCAAAAATGGACCGATGCCTGTAACCCATCTTGGTGAAATTTCAGCTCTTCTGACAGCTATCTGCTGGACTGTATCAGCCCTTACTTTTTCTTTGGCAACCCGTCGGGCGGGATCACTTACCGTTAACCTTTTCAGGCTTCTATTCGCCATGATCATGTACATGGTTTGGTCCAAAGTCATGCGTGGTCTCTGGCTGCCAACTGATGCTACTCCTGAATCATGGAAATGGCTTTCTGTCTCCGGATTAATTGGTTTTGTCCTCGGTGACTATTTTCTGTTTACTTCTTACTCCTACCAGTCGGCCAAAGTCTCCATGCTGATTATGTCACTGGCACCACCCATAGCTACAATTTTTGGGGTTCTTGTCCTGCATGAGAGCTTTACCTGGCTGAATTTACTTGGAATGATCCTCGTGCTGTCAGGTATTGCCATTGTCATTCTCAAGAGGGAAGAGGTCGACGACAAGATGACCCATGGACTGAATTATCCGGTCAAAGGATTGCTTTTGGCATTTGGAGGAGCAGCAGGACAGGGGATTGGAGCAGTCTTTTCCAAACTGGGAATGGGTAATTATGACCCTTTTGCCTCATCACAGATTCGAACAATTACTGGAATAGTAGGGTTTGCCCTCATCATCAGCCTGACAAAAAATTGGAAAAAAGTGAGTAGTTCAATTCTACATGAGAAAGCACTTACACCGCTGCTCATTGGTTCCTTTTTTGGACCTTTTTTGGGTGTGTCTTTAAGTCTTCTCGCATTTCAGTATACCAAGGTCGGGGTTGCCTCCACCCTAATTGCAACGGTTCCCGTTTTTATCTTATTGCCATCTGTATTTTTTCTGGGGGAGAAACTTAACTGGAAAGAGGTGACAGGAGCATTTTTGGCAGTTGGAGGCATGTTCGTATTTTTCATTTGACTTTCTCTAACAGATACTTATGTCTTCCAATTCAGTTGGAACTTCGGTCGAAACCAACCATGTCTTTTCCTTGACTTTAGATCAAGAATAACCTTACTGCTCACTCTTCATTGGTTGTGGAAGGATTTCCCCAATAATATTCCCGGTGGAACTTCCGGGAGGAATGATTCCCAGAAGTGCACATATAGTTGGAACCACATCGGTTGCATCTGTCTTCTTCAAGGTTGTACCCTTCTTGATTCCCGCTCCATACCAAACCAGGGGAACCTGGTCGTTATCGGTATAGTCTATCGATTTGTACTTTTCTTTCGGAATCCAACCCTCTTCATAGCGAATCATTACATCCCCTGACCTTTTGATATGAAAATTGTTCTGAAATGAGGCAAGTGGCCCTCCTAAAAAATTATCCGATTCAATTTCAAAAGCGGCTTTGGCATAGGCAATCCCCTCAAACTGATTTAAGAATTGGGCTGTCTCAGCTTGCATATCGTGAAGATTGATCTTCTTTTTGTTCGCTAATTCATGATTTAGATACAATTGCTGGTTACTGAATTTTTCAATCCAGTCTCCTTCTCCGTATTTGATATTTAAAAATGATTTAAGCAGGGAAACAGAACTCTCCGGGTTAAAAGTTCCGGTGTTCAATTTGTATTTCTCCTTTAAGTAATCCGCAGGATAGGAAATGCTCGAGGTGGAGGTAAGGAAAAACAGTACATTTTCAGTACCATACCCATTTTCGATGTATTTAAGCAGTTCAGCGATCTCCTTGTCGAGTCGAAGGTATGTGTCTTCAATCTCTGTGGAAAACGGACCGAAATTGCCTCCATCTTTGTCCATTGAAGAGAAAACAAGTGTGAGTAAATCAGGGATGAAGTCATATCCCAACTGTTCCTTGGGAATCAACTGCAAGGCGAAATCCTTAATATAGGTATTGGCAAATGGGGTGCTTTTAAGGATGGCATAGGTTCCGCCCGACTCTCTTTTCAATTTGGGCAAATCATAGGGGAATACATTGTATTTTCCAAGAAAACCCGTTTCATGCAGTTCGGCACTCTCAACGCTTTCAGTATAGGTGATGGGTTCATTTAACGGTTTCCAGGTTCCGCCCAGATACTTATCAGCCAGTTTAAAATTATTGAAGTCAAGTGCCCAGGTTGGGTATTTATCCATGTAACCTGAGCTGGAAATCATATTGCCTGTGCTGTCATCCAACCAATATGCACCGTCAGCAGAATGCCCGGCTGCAAATATTGCAGCATAATCGTTCATCGCAATGCTAAAAACACGTGCCTTTCCTTTTGTTACAATTTTCAACCGATCTCCCAAAGTGGGAGTCATCAATTTGGATGCAGAGCGCTCACCTTCTTTTGAATTGGATCCTATGGTTGTACAGGTATGATCAAATATGCAGTCCGTCTCTTTATTCTTCAAACGGTCAATCCAGCTATCGTTGACAATGCCATGGTGTGATGGAGTCGTTCCGGTAAATAAGGTTGCCATTCCAACTGATGGGCGCTGTACAAGATTGTTAACATGGTGATTGGCGCAAATAAACCCTTTGGTATAGAGACGCCTGAATCCATCCTCTCCAAATTTATCCCAGAAACGCTCTATGTAGTCAGGGTGCATGTTTTCCACAACAAAACCAACGACCAATCTCGGGGCTGCCGCTGAAACAGTGGTATGCCCTTGTGCGCAGACAAAAATGGGTGAGATGAAGAGAAAAAGAATCCAAAGAGCTTTGTGAAACATACCTATTTTTTTAAGACAAATGTAACGACTTGAGTCGAACCGTCAAAAAACAATTATTTTAGCAGATTATAAAGTTGAAAATACTCGGAAGGAAGAATGAAACCAGTGATAGAAGTTTGTGTCGAATCATTTGAGGAGGCTAAAAGAGCTGTTCAGGCAGGTGCAACCCGCATTGAATTGTGCGATAATCTTGCTGTCGGAGGAACAACTCCCTCCTATGGAACAATAAGAAAATGTGTCGAAAACTTGACTGCTCCTGTAATGGTAATGATACGGCCCAGGGGAGGAAACTTCACCTATACGAAAGATGAATTTGAAATCATGAAAGATGATATTATACAATGCAAGTTACTTTCAGTTTCCGGGGTTGTCTTTGGATTATTAGATGAAGATGGGTCCATAGATGAAGCGCGGACCCGCGAACTCGTAAAACTATCCAGACCAATGCAGGTTACTTTTCACAAAGCCATTGACGAAGTTGATGATATCTTGAGAGGTGTAACGCTTCTTAAAGAGATGGGGATTGAGCGAGTTTTGTCTTCCGGGGGAAGAAGAACGGCAAAGGAAGGCATGGAAATACTTGATAAGATGATAAAATTGGCCTCACCCCGTCTAATCATCGTAGTTGCCGGACAGGTAACCCATGAGAATTTGGCGGAGTTTCAGAAAAAGTTAGATACCAAAGAATTCCACGGTCGGCGATTGGTAGCTATGTGAAGAAGGGGATTCGATTATCACCATCAAACAGGGAAAAGCATGAAATTGGATTGGAAAGGATTACTATTGTTTATCATCATTCTAAACTGGACCCATTTAACGGGTCTGTGCCAGTCCATTGATCTTTCAAGTCAACGATTGCCATTTCATGAATATGGAATAGCGCTCTATCGTTTGGATTCAGATACGCTATTTACCGGAAAACAAAATATTGTGATAGCCGAACTGAAAGGTAATGCCTTTTCACAATATACAATTGCCGTTGCATGGTCTGATTCCATGCTCAAAAGAACGAGTATCTTTGGAGAAGATTCCAAGGCTCTGGTTGCTTTAAATGGAAGTTTTTTTAATGTAGAAAAAGGTGGATCTGTAGCCTACCTTGAATCGAACGGGAAAGTTTATTCGAGAAACCGGGATAGAAAGGAGAAATGGGCAAAAACTGATTCATTGCTAAATGGAGCAATTGTTATCACCAATTCGGGAGATTTAAGGATTGAAATCGCTAAACTGGAATCTGTTTATGAGAAATCTGACTCTGAAAAGACCGTCTTGATCTCCGGGCCTATCCTGTTGGTTAAGGGTGAAATCTTGCCACTTGAAAATTCTGAGTTTTCCAGGAAAAGACATCCAAGAAGCTGCCTCTGTGAAACAACCTCTCACGATATTCTTTTCATCGCTATTGATGGCCGCAGCGACATCGCTTCAGGAATGAATCTAAGAGAGGTGCAACAATTTTTGCTTCGGCTGAACTGCAGGGATGCCATTAATTTGGATGGCGGGGGGTCTACGACACTATGGGTTAATGACGGTAGTACAAAGGAGATTCTCAATAAACCAAGCGATAAGGAGGGCGAACGACCAGTTGCCAATATTATTCTTATTAAGAAGAAATTAGACAATTAAGATCCAGAATATTACCATAAAATGTTCATCCATACTTTTAGTAATCAACATAAAATGAGTATGTTGGCATTTCATGCGAACTTTGATAGTAAAATTGTATTCGCATGAAAGTTTTTCGAGATGGGCTGAATGTAGTTATTGTTGGCACATTTGATTGTACGAACGATTATTGGATTATATTAATTACAAATAAACCATCAACTTTATCAAGTGCATTAAACCACAGAAATTGAAATTCTATTTTCTTGTCATTTGTTTGACATTTCTTAGAAGTCCCCTGTATTCAAAAGATATTTTCTTCCTTTTCTCGAATAAGGAAGCAGATGGTTGTTTGTACCAAAACGGTCTGGTTGCTGCAGATGGCTGTATCTGTTCTGTTTCAGAACCAGAAAGTTTTTGCAGGGATACAACGATCATTCGTCATTCCAGATCTTCGGAGATGATTAATAACAAAGGTCCTCATCTTCAAAACGAGAAATTGGATTCAATCAAACAGAGTTTTAATGATACTGTTTCTTCCGAAAAGAGATTGGATGATTTGGAACTAAACAATAATTTCTCAAGGAACCTGCTCGGATATTTTATTTCGTCCCCACGCAATTCAATGGTAGAATCAGGTGTTCAGAGCATCACTTATTTCAACCACTTCAGCGGCAAAAGAATAGCTTCAATCCGCTTTGTCAGGTTGCATCCATTTGGTACATCTCTGGAAGATACAACCTTGGTCGCAACGAAATGGATCGAGAAAGCTGGAAATCGACTGCACATGAATACGGCAAAAGCCAAACTTCGTATGCAACTGCTTTTTCAAACAGGAGAAAAGGTAAATCCGTTGCTGATGGCTGAAAATGAAAAGCTGATGCGTGATCTAAATTATCTCGAAGATGTATCCTTTCTTCTTGAGCCGGTTGAAAACAGCCCGGATGAGGTGAATCTAACCGTTATCAGCAAAGATAAATTTGAGTATGCTTTCAGCATGAGTTTAAGTGAGGATAACAGTGATGTGGAAGTTGTCAATGAAAACATGTTTGGACTCGGTCACCGTTTGAATTTTGGTATGGCTCAAAAGAATGCCTATTTACCTGAAATGGGTATCTATTTTGGATATCAAATCAACAATATTTTTGGAAAGTTCGTCAATTCGGCTGTTGGATATTCTGATACTTATCTCAAGAAAGGGTGGAATTTTCTCCTGGAAAAGAAATTTCTTACTTCAAAGGAGGTGAATGCAGGTGGATTCTCTTTTGAGCATATCTCAAAATACAATTATATTGCCGAGGACCATCCAACTCAGTTGGATACGACAGTGTCATATGTTACAAGCGATCTCTGGTGGATGCATGGGTTTTCCAACCCCAGGAACATGCTTAGCAAAACATTGGTCTCTTTTAGATATATTCATCAGGAGTTTAACCGAAAGGAAGATGACTCTTTTGGGCAAAGTGAGTTTTTAAGGAATCATGATTTTTTTTTGACAGGTGTCAGTTTTTCCAAAAGAAGCCTCTACAAAAATAACCTTATTTACGGCTACGGTGTCACCGAAGATATTCCATATGGACATTACTATGCTTTTACCACCGGTTTGGATAAATCCCAATTTGGAGTCTGGCCTTATTTCAATCTTTCTTTGAACAATGCCGTTGTTGACAATAAAGGGCGATATTATTGCGGAAACCTTGCTTTTGATGGGTTTTTGGACAATGGAAATATTAAACAAGGAACCATGCTTGCAAGTTTTGATTTCTTTTCCAACAAATTTTTTGCCTTTGGAGACCCAATCAGGGAATTTGTCAAGGTTGAATTTCTCGGAGGAATCAATCGATTCGAGGAGGAATACCTTACAATAGACGGAAGATTTGGAATCCGGGATTTTTATGCTCACGATATAAGAGGGAAAGCCCGCCTGAGATTCAATTTTGAAACTGTCCGTTATTTGAAAACAAATTTTTACGGATTTAAATTCACCAATTACCTTTTTACAGATCTGGCCTTTTTATCTGACAAGCCAAACACTATCCTAAGTCAGGATTTTTATGCAGGAATTGGGGCAGGTTTTAGAATCTATAACGAATCCCTTGTATTTAAAATAATTGATATAAGACTAACCTGGTTTCCGGTTACGCCTCCTGAAGGATTGAGTTCATTTGGTGCAAACCTGCAGGGACTTACTAAATCAACTTTCGACGATTTCTTGGGAAGAAAGCCTGAGGTTATCAGATATCAGTAAAAAATGCTCCTTGTCATGAAAGGCACTAACAACGAAGGCTTTGCCGCATGCGGCAAAGCTCTTTCGCATTTTCTATAATTTGTCTATTGAACCACTTTTCTAAGTGCAGTTACTAAATCATCTTGCAAGGAACGAATAAAGTAACTTATTATAATCAAAACTCTTACCTTGTATTTTTTATTCCAATTGCTTTAATATCTTGCTTGACTGATCACGATAGTACCCTTTTCTTGAGACGATTGATTTGAATTGAGCAATCGCTTTTTGCCGTTCCTCTATCCTCAGATAACAGAGCCCGATATACCATTCAGATTGTTCAACCAGTAGATTATCTCCATGTTGAACCACCTTGGAGTAGGAATTTATTGCCTGGTTGTACTCTCCGAGTTGTTGGTAAGCTATCCCTGAATAATAGTTGATTGTGAACCCATTCTGTTCAGTAAGAGGGATGTTTTCCAGACATTTGAGAGCTGAATGGAAATCATGCTTGTCCATGTCGTAAAGTGCTTTGTTAAGCCCATTATTGGCAACCAAAGCCGATCTGGATGCCATTCCACTGCTGCTATATCCCTGATAATATGAAGCATACAATTCCTGATCTGAATGACTTTTTCGTTGCATCAAGGATGAGAACACAAGCATCAGTATGACAATTGAGGCAGCCGCATACCAATATATATTGTTTCTTCTGGAAGGAACCAACCCAAGTTTATCATTGCTAAGATCACTTTCCACCCTGGAAATTTGCTGCAAATGAGTCCTCAAGGCCATTATATCAGCTTCAGCAATGGCTTTGTCGACTTCCCTGTGGAAGGCAAGATCGTCAGCCAGCCCGGAATTAGCCATTAGTTCATCCTCTAAGAGAGCCAAAGCCTCTTCATCCATCTGGTCATTTAAATATTCATCTATCTCGTCTATTGACCTGGAATGAGAATACTCATTCTGAATCATTTCCTTCAAAGCAGCCCGGAGACGCATGATATCTGTCTCTTCAATAGCTTTGTTGATCTCACTATGTAGATCTATTTCGTAGGAAAGAGCACTATTGACCATTGCTTCCTCCCTAAACATAATTTCAATTTCATTATCGAGCTCACCATTTACAAAATCTTCAATCTCTTCGAATGTGTGCTCATGTATGGATACACTTTGGGCTATGGATTTCAGATTCGCCCGCAGATCAACAATTTCTTTTTCTGAAACTGCATCCTTGATATCTTCAAACAAAATCTCGTCTTCAGCCGATAATGTTTGAAGATCGATTTCAATTGCTTCCTCAAGTTCTGAGAAAAGGTCATGTACAATCTCTTTAGATGCTACAGCATGATTCTTGATGTGAAGTTTTTGAAGATAATTTCCTACTTCATATTCTTCACTGTCAATTTTCAAATTGACGGCATTAAATACCTCCTCCGATAAGCCAAAATAGGCCTCAGTATCCATTGGACACTCATTCATGGAGGGGCTCCCAGTTTGATTGCTAATATTTTTCAATTTGTTTCGTAATAATATGATTTCTTTTTCACCTATTGCTTCTTCTACTTCCGAATACAATCTGATTTCAAATTCAGATCCTTGAACATCCTTAAGAAAAGATTCTATTAAATCAGATTCTGAGTATGTTTGATCTTCATCGGTAAAACTATTTGCAATATCTTTTTGAATATCAAGGTTCATTTTGCAAGATTTTTCATTTCACAAAAATATATGTCTCAACATTCTATTCTATAAACCTCAAAAGAATACGTCCAAAAGGCAATAACTTCTTTCCGATATGCGCTGGTAAATTTGATTTACCGAAGCTGAAAGAGAGCCGCAAAAAGGATCAATACTGAATTACTCAGGAATAAGTATTGGTACAGGAATACCGTATCCACCTTTTACTGATGCCAATTCTTCGTTGGAAAGTACTTCTACTGAAAGGTAATCAAAATTTTTCATGGTAAAAAGTTTTAAGGGTAATCACTCAGGAATAAGTATTGGTACAGGAATACCGTATCCACCTTTTACTGATGCCAATTCTTCGTTGGAAAGCACTTCTACTGTCAGGTAATCAAAATTTCTCATGGCAAAAAGTTTTAAGGGTAATTACTCAGGAATAAGTACTGGTACAGGAATACCGTATCCACCTTTTACTGATGCCAATTCTTCGTTGGAAAGCACTTCTACTGTCAGGTAATCAAAATTTTTCATGGTAAAATGTTTTAATAAGTTAATGACTTTAAATTGTTCCTTGCACCTCTTAATACCATAAAAAGGTAAAAGGTTACCCTCAAATTCAAAAAAAAACCGAATTATTTGAAAAAAAGATGAATTCGGAATCAGTAATATTGAAAAGAAGTCGAATTTTTCGCAGGTATCCATTTTTTAATTTAATTTACATGGACGGAACTGCAACAAACCACTATGCAATATTTTTCTCAGATCAATAAGTTTTTCTGGATGTCTATTATCGCCTGCCTATGGTTGACTTTACCTGAATGCACTCTGGCAAACTCAAATCCAGGTCAGGATGAAAAGGAGTTAATTTCACAGGCTGTGCAGGCATACAGCAGTGGGTCGTACGAGACAGCCATAGCGTTTTTCACTCATCTGCTTCAGATCAGAACCGAAAGATATGGCATTGGTTCAGTTCAGGTTGCGAACGTGATGACGAATCTTGGTGCCTGTAAGAGTCAGATGGGATTGTATGGTGGTGCTATTTCATTTTACGAAAAATCGTTGGCTATTTTTGAGACATTCGGAGATAAGGAATTGAAACACATGGCTTCTGTATATCAAAACCTTGGCATTTGCTACAATGGGAAAGGAGATATCGAAAAAGCAAGAATTTTTTATGAAAATGCCGACAGGCTTTTCCAAAAACTTGGCTCAACCGAACAGGTTTTCTATGAAAGCCTGCTCATAAATTTAACCAACTTTTATCTGGATAATAAGAATATTACGGAGGCTGAGAAATTTAACAAAAAATCGTATGATATTAATCCCAAAAGCAAACTCTATTTTAAGAAATTGACTACCAGCGGATTGATCTGCTTTGAAAAAAAGGAGTATGGTAAAAGCATCCTTTTACTAAACAAAGCTTTAGAGATTGGAGAGAAGGATTTTGGCCCTGATTTTGTAGATAAGGGATTGATTTATTTGAATCTTGGCATGGTCTATCTCGAAATGGAGGATTTTGAACGTTCTGTTGCTAATTATAAGATGGCCAGCAAATTGATCGAAAAAAGCCTTGGGAAACAAGGGATATCCTATTCTACCTGTCTCAAGGATTTGGGTTTGAATTACCTTCGGAAGAGGGAGAGTGAGAGCAATCTTGAAAATTTCCTGTCGCAGCGAAAAAAAAATATCGTTACAGCAATTGATTATTTTCAGAGAGCAATTATTGCCATCACTCCTGGGTTTACAC
>Ga0073936_10009702_pt1 | contig 11927 bp, 6 predicted proteins | sample AliMusrvi5mmetaG_FD_87041 | JGI IMG/M metagenome (GOLD analysis project Ga0073936, IMG submission 87041) | Freshwater lake bacterial and archeal communities from Alinen Mustajarvi, Finland, to study Microbial Dark Matter (Phase II) - Alinen... | ecosystem: Environmental > Aquatic > Freshwater >... | reverse complement strand
GATGACGCCGGCGGCGTGGTTGCCGGCGGCGGCGCGCCAGGCCTCAAAGCAAGCGTCCTCATTGCCTGTGGAACCGATGCCGAGCGCCTCAAGATACCAACGGTCCGCGCCGTCGTGTTGCAGGGCGAGGGTGGCCCAGACTTGCGCGATGTCCTTTTGCTCGTGCAGGGAAACGGCGATCTGGCGGCGCACCGCGGGGCTCGGGTCATGTAGCAGCTTGGCCACGAGTCGCGCGTCGTTTTTGAGCGGCGTCGGATCGATGACTTGGCTGCGCGCCAGCGTGGAGGTCAGGCGCACGGCCCAGGTGCGCACATCCGGGTCGGCGTCGTTGAGACCTGCGGCGAGGGCGCTGATTTCGCTGCCGGGGATGTGGGCGAGCACGCCAAGAGCGCGCGCCCGCAGCCGCGGCAAGGGGCTCTGCCAAAGCTTGGCGAGTTCGCCGACGGCTGTCGCGCCCTGCGCGTGGAGTGCCTGCCATGCCATGCCGCGCACCACGCGGTTAGGCGATTGCAACGCGGCGACGGCCCCGGCGGGGGTGCTCACGTCGGTGGGCGGTGCGGTGAGCTTCGAGCCGGGCGGCGCCACCCGATAGATGCGGCCGCGCACGTGACCTTTTTCATGATCGCCCATGGCGTGGCCTCCGACGCCCGGATCATACCAATCCCCCACGAACAGCGAGCCGTCGGAGGCGATGGCCGCATCACTGGCCCGATACCAGGTGTCAGTGCCGGTTAGAATATCCACCATGGAGGCCTTGTAGCCTGCGCCGTCCAGGGTCACCGGATAGGCCCGCACCGTGCGCGGTCCGGCGTCGCAGTGGATGAGTTGGTTGGTGAATGGCTCGCCAAGCAGCGTGCCTTCATTGACGAGGATGCCGGTGGGAGCGCCGGCACCGGTGAGCAAGAGGTTGGGCACCACGCCCGGATCATTGAGGTGCCAGTGGCGGCGGGGGATCTCCGCCTCGAGGTTGGTGCGCGGGGTCTGCCAGCCGGCGCCGGTCAACTCGTCGGTGTAGCCGAAATTGCCGTATTCCATCACATAGTTGATGCGCACGGCCTGATTGCCGTCATCGTCGTTGTCGCTCTGCCACAGCGTGCCAAACGAGTCCACTGCCACCTCGTAGTTGTTGCGGAAGTTGTGGCCGAGTACCTCGACGTGGCTGGCCTTGCCGTTTGTTAGGTCGATATCGCAACGGAACACCATCCCCTGGCGGTAGGGCTTGCCCTGATTGGTGACCTCACGGCCATCGATGTCTTTGACAATCGAGCCGTCGGGCCACATCAGCTCGGTGATCGAATTGCCCGCATTGAAATAATATTTGCCGTCGGGCCCAAACATGAACGCGTGGATTTGGTGGTCATAGTTCCACACGCCGCCGACCTTGAAAATGACCACTGCCTCGTCGGCCACGTCGTCGCCGTCCTTGTCGGTGAGCAGCCACACGTTCGGCGCGGCGCTGACGATGACCTTGGTGCCCTTGGCTTGCGGGAGCACGCAGATGCCCAGCGGATTTGTCAGTTCCTTGCTTTGATAGAACGTCTTCTCGCGATCGGCGATGCCGTCGCCATCGCTGTCCTCGAGGATGACCACGCGGTCGCCCTCGTCGCGCAGGTTCATGTAGCCGCGGTAATTGACGCATTCGGTGGCCCACACCCGGCCGCGTTGATCGACGTCGATGTTGGTTGGGTTCTGGATCATCGGCTCGGCCGCGAACAAGGTTGCTGCGAGACCGGGCGGGGTGTGGAAAGTGGCCATGTTGTGTTTGGCGTCCTCCACGCCATAGCCTACGCCAGGAGCGGCTTGCGGTGGCGGTGCCGCGGGTGCCGCGGCGACAGGGTTGGCAGTCCAGACCTGGAAGGTGACGGTGGCGCCGTTCTGGCTGGTACCGCCTTCGTCGATGCCGCCGTGCGCCTCGAACGCCACAACGTTGGCGGGAAGGTCAAACGCCAGCAGCGAGGGCGCATGTGCCGCAAACCCGAACGGCACGTTGCGGCCTTTCACGCGCATCGGCACCTGCCCGTCCGAACGCGTGTTGACGCCCAGTTGGCCCCATCCGACTTGCGCGGCTTTGGGCTTGAGTTCGGTGAGCTTGAGCTTGCTGCCGTCGGCCTTCACGAGCACCGGTTCCATCCACTCCGCCCAATCCGCCGCAAAGCCGTCGCCGCCATCCGTCACGGTTAGGTAAAGTTCCCTGGCACCTTTCAAATCGGCCTTGATGTCGACGATGTCGGTATGCACCACTTGCGACTGATAGACCGGCTTCAGGTTGGGATTGGCCGCGGGCGCGGGCTTCTTGCTAGGGCCTTGGCCCTTGTCGTCGAGATTTTCCAACATTTCCTCGGCGCTGACCTTGGAGTCGATGCCAGTGGCTGGCACTTGCGCCTTGGCGGTCCAGACGATGGCATTGAGGACGAGCTTGCGTTGCTGGTCGTTGGCCCAGCCCTGGTGGTAATGGCCGCCGGTGAAACCGAAGCCGCGGCCGCCGTCGGCGCGTTCGGTGGCCCAGGCGGTGTGCTGGGGTTCGTGGTTCTGGAGGGCAAGGCGCACCGCGGGATTGCCGCCGCGATCACTGTCGGTGTTGCTGACGGTTTGCGGCGGCGGCAGGGTGCTGAGGATCGGCGTCACCCCCTGCATGCCGTCCCGAAAGCGCATGTGAAAATACCATTCGTCGTGCGTGGCAAACGGCTTGACCCCCTGGCAGATCGGGTGTTTGGGAAGTTCCTTGTAGGCGGCCTCCCACACCGGATTGACCGACCAAAACGTTTCAAAATATCCCCCGAGCCAGTTTTTGAACTCGGCGCCACCGGGCTTGACGGGAACTTCCACCGCAAAGTGTAGGCACACAAAGCCGCAGCCGCGCGCCATTTGTGTCGACAATTGTTGGAGATGGTTGTCCTGCAACGCCGGCTGCCCGCCCGCCCCATCCGCATAGATCAGAATGGTGTCGGCTTGCTGCAATTCGGCTTCAGCCGGCCACTCCGCGTTGAGATGTACCTTCACCTCCACCAGCTCCGCCGCGTTCTCCCGCAGACATTTCGCAAGCAACAAGACCCCGGCATTGTGCTCGTGCTCGCCCGGCCCATGGCTGGGACGACCGGCGATCAGCACGACGTGTCTTTTCTCAGCCGCAGCCAACGGCGTGGCGGCAGCAAGAACCAGGGTGGCGAATTTGAGGCAGATGGACTTCATGGGAGTGGTGAAAATTGCGGCTGGCGTCCCCATGGCGTCAGCCAAGGTGAGGGCGGCCCTCCCACACTCGGCGGAAAGGACCGGTTCACGCTTGGCGGCAGACACCAATGGATAGACCCCTCATACGACAGCAACCCGGCCCATTCATCAAATAATGTTACTTTTTTCCCCCATTTCTTCCAATCCGGCAGTGACGGCAGGCGTACCGGCAACCGAGTCGCCGCTGCGGCAGATTTGGGTGTGCGTTTTTTGTTGCGTATGAAGCGCAGGGAGGATAGCGTGCCCATTAACCATCAACCGCCATGAAAACCGCGTCGAATTCTCTTCTGCCAGCCAAGAGGCATTGCCGAGCCGCGAAACTAATGCCAGGCAACCGGTTGCCGCAGCGCCTGCTTGCTGCGGCTGCCATCGGCGTGCTAACCGCAGCCTGGCTGCGTGCCGACACCGCCTACACCGAAGACTTCTCAACTGGCGTAGCGGCGGCCTCGTGGACGGGCAGCAACCTGTCGGTCAGTCAGGCCAGCGGGGCCAACACGTCATGGTATCTTGGCCAACTCAACAATGACGATGTGTCGTTGCCGCTCACCGGGCTTGATTTCAGTGGTGGTGCCGCCACCCCAAACAGCCAGGGCCGGCATTCCTTTGTAACCGTTTCCTACGACCTGTTTGTCATCGGCGACTGGACCGGCAATAACGGCAACACCCCGGGCAGCGCCCACACGTTCGCATTTGGCAGCGCTGATGCGGCGGATGGCGCAAGCCCCCGCCTGACCACCACCTTTAGCAACGACGCCGGCTCGTTGCAGACATTTCCTTACGACTCGCTCAACGACGGCTATTTTTCACAACCCGGCGGCAAGGGTGCCAACCAGATCAACACCTTGGGTTTCAGCGGTGCCCTCACCGGCTATGACGATGCGGTGTACCGGTTGGCAGGGGGGCGCAACCAGGCGTTCACCTTCAATCATGACGCGGATGACCTGACGTTGAACTTTGCGGCCACCGCTTTGGATTCCGGCGCCACGTGGGGCATCACCAACCTCAAGGTCACCAGCGGCGGGGTTTTCACCTGGCAGGCGGCGCCATCGATTGGCGATGGCTTGGACGGCGGCTGGGAAATTGGCCAGCACTGGGCTAACCCCAATCCCTCAATGAGCGCATCGCCCGGTCCCGACGACGCCGCCGAGTTCTCCGCCATCGCCGCCTACTACGTGAGCATTCATCAAGACACCAGCGCCGGCTTCCTCCGCGTCACGGCGAGCCAATCGAGCGACTCCGGGGTCCAATTCAACACCATCGGCCACACGCTTACACTGACCGCCGGCAACTATAACAATACGTCCGTGGCGGTGGCCGACGGCTCCGGCCAACCGGCCAACCTGTTTATTTTCAACTCGAACAACGACCCCGACTCGAATATCAATGGCATCGTCAACGCCGAGACGCTGGGTGTCAACGCCGCCGGCACGCTGACCCTTGACGGCTACCTCGACCCCGCCCAGCCAGGCACCAACGGCAATCCCTTGGGCAATGTGGTGCTCAATGTCCAACGCGAGATGAACCTGAGCGCCAATAGCAGCGCCGACGTCGCCACGCTCAATATCCTCCACGGCGCGATCCTCAACGGCGGCCAGGGCGGCGGCAGCGCCTCGAGCAACCCGGCCGACGGCAACGTAATCGGGGTTTACGCCTACGCTGACGGCCCGGTCAACGTCGCTGACCAAAGCATCTGGAATCAGACCGGATCGATCTGGGCGGGCGTCATGGCCAACGGAGAAATCCATGTCACCAGCGGCAGCCAGGTCAATCTCTTCCAGCTTGCCTATGCCGGTCAGCTACCCACCATCGGGGGTTCGCTGGCCATCAGCGGCTTCCCCGGTTCCACCGGCACGGTCACGGTCACCGACCTCAACTCGCAAATCAACGCCGGCCAGGTGCAAGTCGGCACCACCGCGGCCGACGGTTTGCTCACCATCGACAATTCGGGTGTTGTCAACGCCACGTCGGTTTCCATCGGCTCGTATATCGGCGGCTTTTCCGGGCCCTCTGCCAATGCCCTCGTCAACGCCACTCACCGCGGCTTGCTCAACGTCGCCACGCCCGCCGGCGACGGCCAGCTCAATGTCGGGGACTATTTCGATGGCACCATGACCCTTGGCTTGGTCACTGGCAGCGACGGCAGCCTGTTCAGCACGGGCCAGGCCACGACCGACTTTGCGACCATCGGCAACGCCTCGGGCGTTACCGGCGAGGTGGATGTGTCGTATGCTCAAGCCGCCGATCTGCACTCGCTCTTCACCGTCAACAAGACCCTCACGGTCGGCGCGGCGGGCCAGGGCACTCTGTTCATGAATGGCGGCGGGGTGAGCGTCGTGTTGGGACAAGGTTCGGCACCTGGCACAATGGTGACGGTCGGCGATCAAGCCGGCTCCAACGGGCTGGTGTACCTTGGCGGCGGGGCGGGCGGCGCTGGCTGGGCACAGGGATCCACCTTTGATGCCAGCGCCGGTGGCGTGGTGCTGGGTCACTTCGGCCTTGGCCGCCTCGACCTAGCCATCGGCGGCCAGGCCTTCGCCAAATCCGTGGTGATGGCCCAACAACTGGGTTCCTCCGCTGAAATGTCCGTCGACGGCAACGGCTCGGACCATATCCATACGACGCTGCTGCAGATATCCGATCCGGGCAGCGGCCTGGCAGTGGGCCAAGCCGGCACCAGCGCCACCGGCAACGTCGCCAACGGTGGCTTGCTCGACACCTACCGCGCCACTGTCGGCGGTCAGGGTGACAACCTCGGTCCAGGCACCGTCACGGTGCAGGATCTGCGGGATCCGGCCACGGTGACCAACCACGAAATCGGGTCGCTCTGGCTCGTGCACGGCCAATCCACCGGCGTCACCTCCCTCGGCGGCACACTCGATATCGGCGGCGAAGGCCTCGGCGGCCAACACGGCGGCAGCGGCGCGGTCACCCTTGGCACCGGCGGCACCCTGGGAGTGGATATTGCCCTCCTACTCGGCGCCAACGGCAGGCTCGATGTCACTGGTGGCGCGGCCACCGTGGGCACCACCGCCGCGCTCTCGCTGGATGCCACGCCCAACCGTTTGCACGTGGTCGGCAACACCACCTTGCCTGCGGCCACCGCCGCGGTTTACGGCATGGGTGTCATCACGGCCGATGTGCTGATCGATAGCGGCGGCACCCTCGGTCCGAATGGCTCCACCAGCTCCCAAACCGGCACCCTGTCCATTGTCGGCAGCCTCCACGAACTTTCCGGCGGCACCCTGGCCACCCATATCCGGGCCGCCGCCAGCGGCTCTTACGACACCTTTGCCCTGCGCAATACAGCACTGACCGCCCCAGCCGGCACCGCCACCCTCGCCAACGGTGCCGGCGTCACCCTCATCGGCCAGGGTTTCTACCACAACCCCCAGACCGGTGATTTTGTCGATGTCGTCTCAGCCGCCCAGGTCATCATCGGATCGCTCAACCTGAACTTCGTCAACCTGCCCTCGTCTAACTGGTATTACGGGGTGGTGTCCATCCCCGGTGGCCAGGCCCTGCGCGTGCAATACGGGACCGCGGTCCACGAGCCTGGCTCCGTGTCCATCCATGGCAGCGTGCGGCTCAATGGCGCACCGGCCCCTGGCGTGCTGGTCGGGGCCGTGCCCGGCTTTGCCGCCCTCACCGACGGCAGCGGCCACTACACGCTGGCAGTGCCTACCACCTCCAGCGGCACGCTCACTCCCAGTGACAGCGGCTTCCAGTTCAGTCCCCCGCTGCGCACCTTCACCAACCTCACCGCGGATTTGTCCGGGCAGGACTTTTTGATGATCGACGCACTCACCCCGGTCCTGGCCTTCACCACCGAAGGCTCACTCCGCCGGGTCACTTGGACCGGCGTCACCGGCGTCACCTACCAGTCGCAAACCTCGATCAACCTGCTGGATTGGTCCAACCTGGGCAGTCCGGTCCCAGGCACCAACAGCCCGCTGTCCTTCACGTTCCAGACGAGTCCCGACCCGAAGCGCTTCTTCCGGGTGCAGGCACAAAAATGATCCGGGCGGCCAGGCTAACAACAACAGATCAAAAGGACCCAGTGGACAACGGTTTCGGCAAAGTGCTAGCGTGGGGGTGGTTTGTGGGTCTAAGCGGCCTGCTGGCGTTGCCGGTCGCGGGCGAAGAGCAAATCCTGCAATGGGCCGGATCGGACCGCGATGCGCACCCCTGCCTGTATGTCACCGCCGCGGAGGTGGCGCGCCTGCGCCAGACCCGGGCGACGGTGGCAGCCCTCCAACAGGACAAGGCGTGGCAATTGGAATCCGACGGCATGGACAATCTGGTTGAGGCCGCGCTGCTAGCGGAAAACCCCAGCGCGCAAAAAGCCGTGATTGCCGAGGCCTTCAAGCAGTTCGATGAACTGATCCGGAGAATTCCCGAAACCACGGTCAACAATGTCGGCCCGCACGCCTATGCCAGGATTTTCGGCTTTGCGGCGGGCTTGGCGGATGCGGCACTGGCTGGCTCGCAGATGACTGCCGCCCAACGCGCCAGCCTCCTCGCCAAAATCGCCCGGGTCGGTTACCTGATTCATGACCCCAAGTACTGGAACCCGGCGACCGGAAAATGCAGCTTGTGCCCGAATATGACCACCTCCGCGGAAGGCTACCGTCTCACCATCGCCGCGCTGATCCCCTCCCACCCGATGGCCAAGCCATGGTTTGATGCCGCGCTCAAGGCCCTCAAACAGGAACTGGACGACTGGACGGATCCGCAGGGCGGGATGGTCGAGGCCCCGCACTATTCGATGGTGATTTTCGACCAGTGGGTCGGCGCGTTTCTCATCGCCCGCAATGCGGGGGCACCCGATGCGGGCCATCTGTTTGATCCGAAACTCCGCCAGGCCTGCGAATGGTTCGCCAATATTTCCACGCCCCGCGATGCGCGCAACGGCATGTTGCGCCGCCTCCCGTCGCTCGGCCATACCTATGCCAACGAACGCACCGGTGCGTTCGGCTTGATGGCCTACCTTTGGCGAACCCAAGATCCGGCATTCGCGGCCCGGATGCAATGGCTCCACCAGGAACACGGGTCGTTCGGCGAACCTGGAATTCTCAGCTATTATCCGGCCATGATGGGCTACCGGCGCTTTCTGACTGATGGCTCGATCCAACCGACCGTGCCGAGCTGGAGCAGTGCATGCTATCCGGAAACCGGCGTGCAATTGCGCAACGCGAGCGGCTCGGATCGCGAGACGACACTCTACCTGATCGCCGGCCGCAATCACTCCCACTACTTTAACGATTCCGGCAGCATCACGCTGTGGGGCAAGGGCCGCGAGTTGTGCGATGAGGATTCCTATCAGTTTCCACGCGGCCAGGATTCCCGCAGCGTGCACAGCATGCCGGACAAGCCCGCCACCTTCAACGAAGAGCGGGTCATGGCCATCGAGGAGTTCAGCGCCTCAGCCGAATTGGATTATGTCCGGGGAACCCGCCGCGGCTGGCAACGCCAGATCGCGTTCGTGAAGGACGCCTCACCGCGCGGGCCCAACTACTTCGTCATCGCCGATTCGTTCGACGCCACCGCCGCGCCCACCGTTTGGCGGCTGTTTCTGGCGGCCGCACAGATCGTCCCCAACCGTGCCGGGGTGACCGTCGTCGGCAAGGACGACGTGGATATGGACATCGTCTTTGTGAGGCCCGCCAAGGTGAAGGTCGATCCCTCCGCCGATCACCTAAGCGTGGCGCTGGACGCCGCCGGCACGCTGACAGCCGTGCTGTACCCGCGGCTCAAGACCGAAAAGCCGCCGCAGGTGACCCCGCTGGCCGGCGGCAAAGGTGTCAAGGTGGTCACTCCGGTCGGCACCGACTTTGTCTTTCTCAACCCTGACCCGTTCGTCAGCAGCGAGGGCGGCGTGACCTTTGAAGGGAAAGCCGGCCTGGTCAAAATCCGCAACGGCAAGCAGCTCACCTCGCGGCCGGGATCCTGCGCGGTCACCCCGGGCTGGAACGACGGCGACCGGGAACTGCGCACGATTCGCTGGCAAGGGCCGCAATACCCCGTCTCCCCGGATCAATAGTTCCGAGCGTGCCGTTTGCCCGCCTCCGGCGTCCTTGAAAGGCCATCGATATAGTCGTTAGGTCAAGTTCGTTCTCTAACGTCTTGCAGCCTCAGACATCTGGATGCGCGCCGCGACCTATGCGGTTTGAGGGAAATTGCATGAGCTCGATTGGATCCGGGCAGCATGCCTGGTCCACCGTGGCACGCCCATGCTCGCCCGCAGCCAAACGGCTCTCGGGCTCAGGCATTGTCCCACCGGCTCACGATGCCTCGAGCTCAGGCTTGGGCGGCGGGCTGGGCCGGAGTGGCAACACCTTTGCGGATGTTGTCGAAGGTGGCCTCGATGAGCTGTTTGCCCTGGTCGCCGTTGTTGTTATAGATGGCGGACATGGTCTGGATCGTGTTGGCGGCGGGCCCGGCGAAATTGAAGGTGCAATTGATCACCTCGCATTTGTTGAGGACGAACGGGCCGTAGCCGAGCACGACGAAGCGGCAGTCGCGGAATTCGCAGCTGTCGTATTCGTGGAAGTCAAGCAGGACCTCTTCATTCGCAAACGTGTTCTTGACGATTTTCATGGGGATGGGGTGGGTTGAGCGCAGGCTGGGTTGTTAGGGCCGGTTCGTCCAGCCCCAATCCGCGCGGGCTGAAACGGTTGGGGAATCGCGCGAAGCGGCGGAGGGGGCACTCAAGCTGGTTTTATGGCACTGCGCAATCTTTTGCGGGCGAAATGTTGGAAAAAACCGCGCTCACGTGCCGCAGCGGCTGTCCAACTGGAAGATCTGGCCGGAAGTGTAAGGGAGTTGGTGGTGGAGATGGTGGATGAAGCCGGCGACGGCGGCAGGCGTGTTGAATGCGCCCAGGCTGTGCTCGCCCAGGATTTCGGCGCGGCGGACGGCCGAGACCGTCCGCGTCATCGGGGTGGGTAAAAAGCCGGGAAGGATGGCGTTGACGCGGATGCCGTGGCGGCCGTGGCGCGCGGCAAGCTGCCGGGTGAGCCCGAGCAGGCCGGCCTTGGCAGTGGCGTAGGCGGCTTGTCCCGGCGCCGGGTGGCGCGCTGCGTAGCTGGAAATAAACACGATGTGGCCAACGCCGCGCGCCAGCATGCCCGGCATCACCGCCGCCGCGCAGGCTTGCGCGCCACCAAAATTCACCGCCAGGACGTGGTCCCAATCGCTCTCCGGCAGGCGGACCAGCGGGGCATCGCGGGTGATTCCCGCCGCGCAAATGAGCAAATCAACCGTGCGCCCCGCAAAAAATCCGTCGACCGCTGCGGCGTCCGTGACGTCCAACTCGCGGTGTCCCGGTGCGGCGGCTTGCCACAGCGGACGGTGAAAGACGGCGACCAGGGCGCGGCCGAGCCCGCCACTGCCGCCAGTGATGACCAGATGGAGCATGCGCGGGGGATGCTGGGGCGGGGCCGGCGGTTGTGGCAAGCTTTTGGTGCTGGCCATCGGGCCGGTGGCAGGCGTAGTCTCCGTGCGGATGATCTTGGGATTGATGGAACCATCGGGCTTGATCGAGCGGGGCGGACCTCTGGTCTGGATTCTGCTAGGTCTGGCGTTCGTCGGCACGGTGTGCGTGATCGAGCGCTTGTTCTTCTTTCACCGGGCGCGGATCAACGTCGGCGACTTGCTGGTGGGCTTGGCGCACCACATTCGGCGCCGCGCATTTGCCGAGGCGTTGCACGAGGCGGCGCGGGCACCCGGTCCGGTGGCCCGGGTCACCCATGCGGCATTGCTGCGGTATTATTTGCCGCGGCAGGATTTGCGCGATGTGGTGCAGGAGGCCGGGCAACTTGAGGTGCCCAGCATTGAGAACAACATCCGGGCAATCCTCGGCGTGGCGTTGTTGGCCCCGCTGGTGGGCATGCTCGGCACCATGGTCGGTATGGTGGAAACTTTTCAACGAGTCAGTGAACAAGGCGGTTTTTCCGGTCCCGGCGAACTTTCCGGCGGAGTCTTCAGCGCCTTGATCACCTCGGTCGTGGGACTGACCGTGGCGGTGCCGATGTATGTGTTTTACCTGTATTTTCTCGGGCGGGCCAAGCGCCTGGTGCACCGCATCGAGCGGGCCGGCATCGAAATGATCAACCTGATATCGGATGCGCGGGAGGAGGCGGAATTTGCGCCGTTCCGGGGCGAGGTCAGTGCGGGCAAACCTGCTGTCAAACCCGCGCGTCAAACCGCCCCATGAAGTTGGAGCTGACATTGCCCGAACGCCCCGGCTTCCTGCATGTGTTGCCGGTGTTCAACCTGTTCTTGTTGCTGCTGTTGTTTTTCATGTTAGGGCCGTCACTGGTCTCGCAGTCGGGGGTGATGGTGGACTTGCCGCCCTCGAAGTTCCAGATGGAGCGCTTCCGCGACACCTTGGTGGTTACCCTTGGGCCCGTCCAAGGCGGACCGCAGCTCCACTTCCAACGCCATCCGGTGACGCTAGATGAATTGGCGGCGCGGCTCGATGCGTTGCGCACCGACGGCACCGCAGCCAAAGCGGTCATTTTGCTGCAAACCGATGCCGCCACGCCGGTGGCGGAGGAGCGCGCGGTGGCGGAGATGATCCTGGGCAAGGGCTTCCGCCTGGCGCTGGTGGGCCAGCCGCCGCCGAAGCCGCAGACCCCGCCCGGCCCGGACTCCAGCCAACCCGATTCATGAGGTCAGACCGGATCTCCCCTAAGGAT
>Ga0073936_10009700_pt1 | contig 11929 bp, 11 predicted proteins | sample AliMusrvi5mmetaG_FD_87041 | JGI IMG/M metagenome (GOLD analysis project Ga0073936, IMG submission 87041) | Freshwater lake bacterial and archeal communities from Alinen Mustajarvi, Finland, to study Microbial Dark Matter (Phase II) - Alinen... | ecosystem: Environmental > Aquatic > Freshwater >... | reverse complement strand
GAGCGCCTTCGCCGCATACATTCCCACGGTTGTGGCCGCATGGGCCATGTGGATGTGGATGTGTGTGGGCATAAGGGATCGCGGTTCCAGCCGCCGGGCGAGAGCCAGCGCCGCGAGCCCTTGAAAGACAACCTTCGGGCGGTCATTCCATTTCATGTCCGAGGCGAGAAGCGCGTCGGAGATGGCAACCGCCATGACCGCCGCCGAGCGAAGCGGATGGCGAACAAAAAAAACGAACGCGTCCCGCAGAAGCCGCCCGATCCCGGCCCCGTAAACCGTCACTGCCCCGGCCGCCATCCGGTCCAGAGCCTCTTCACCGAGCTCCTTCTCCGGCGGGTAAAGCGAAGCGACACCGACATCGAGTCCCAGTGCCTGCAGCCCGAGGACTTCCTTGTAAACAAATGTCTCGGATCGTTTGGGCAGGACCGAGCTGAGGTAGAGAACCTTCATGGGAATTTCGGGCTAGGCACCTTGCTTGTAGTCGATGACCTCGGCTTGCCGGTTCTGCTTCCGGTGGATCCAGCACTGGAAGATTCCCAGTGTTTGCGGCCATTTTGCCAGCATGGTGGAAATTCCATATTCCAAAGCCGACCGGCCGGACCTGCAGCGCGAGCGGATCCCCTTGGCAATCTTGAGCGACTGGGCGGCGTAGGCGGCGAGGAGGAGCCCGAGCGCCGAGGCAAAGCCGAGCGGACGCAGGGAAAGAAGGCCGCCCAACAGGATCAGGCACGTCCCGGCGGTCCAGACCAGCGGGCTTCGCAGCTTGTCCCGGAAAAGGATTTCCTCGCCTCCGGTGGCGATCGCGGTGCGGCGCGAAACGTCGGCCGCCGCATAGCCGGCACGGACATGGCGGCCCCACCACTGCGAAACCTTTGTGATGTTCGCATCGTGCCGGGTCATGTCGTGCCCGAGCCGCCAGATCCGGCCGCCCGCGCGCCTCAGCCGCAGGCAGAGCTCGGGTTCCTCGCCCGCGATCAGTTCCTCATTAAATCCTCCGACACGCCGGAACGCCTCGACCCGCATGAGCGCGTCGCCGCCGGAGGCCTTCGCCTCGCCGACCGGCGTGTTCCACTCGATCTCGCAGAGGCGGTTGAAAACGGATCGTTCGGGATGGCGCTCCAGCCTCCGCCCGCAAACCACCGCCACGTCGGGATGCTCGGACACAAACCTCATCGCGGCATCCACCCAGCCGGGAACGAGTTCGCAATCCCCGTCAATGAAGTGAACGAACTCCACATCCGGCCAGCGCGCGACGACCGCCTCGCATCCTGCATTCCGCGCCCGCGACATGCTGAACTTTTTTGTGGTGTCCATCGGCAGGACCTCGACGCCGCACGAGCGCGCAAACTCGACGCTCCCATCGGTTGATCCGCTGTCCACATAGACGATGCGGTCGCTGACCGGAAGGATCGAGCGCAGGCAGAGCTTGAGGCGTTCCCCCTCGTTGCGGGCGATCGCGACGAACGCCACCGGGCTCACGCCGGGGATCCTCCGTTGCGCGCCGCCAGCACCTCGCGAAAAAAGTCCTGATACTCGCGCGCGATCCCCGCCCACGAAAACCGGGTTTCCGCCATGTACCGTCGCGCGGCAAGATCCGCCGGGGTTCGCCTTCCAAGTGCCGTGACAAGGGCGGCAGCGACCTTGTCCAAATCCGTGGCATCCACCAGCACCCCGGTGCCCTCGAGGGTCCAGCGTGTCACATGCCGGTCGTGGGTCACAATTGGCAGACCGGTGGCCAAAGCCTCGATGTAGGCGTTGGCGGAAGGCTCATCCAGGCTCATGTGAAGAAACATGTCCGCGCAGCGATACATGCCCGGCATCCGCTCGCGGGGGAGCTTGCGCGGATGAAACCGGCCCGGCAGAAGCTCCTGCCCCAGCGCATAAATCCTCTCCCGCTCGGGACCGTCGCCGCAGACCGCCAAATGCAGGTCGGGAACTTTCGCCGCCGCGCGGATCCCATCGGCCACCCGCTTCGATTCGATCAGCGCGCTCACCATCATCGCCAGGGGAACGCCCTCGGGCAGATCGTAAGCTTTCCTGTCGGCTGGCCCGGGCGAGAACATCGAGGGATCGACGCCATTCGGGATCAGCCGGCTGCGCCAACGGGACCGGTTCCGCTCGTAGTAGTCCGGGTTTGTGCAGACGAGGCCCTCGCAGGAAAACCAACGGAATTCGCTGGATTCCGACTGGATGGCATGGTCGCCGTTCTGGGTGACAAAAACCTGTGCGGGCAGGTGGGCGGAGCGGTTCCTCCGCCGCAGCAGAACCCAGTTCATAAACGGAAAACTGCACGTCACGGCGATGTCGAAATCCGACGGCCGATATCGCGCGAGGAGGCCGGGCAGAAAGGTCGCCTCCTCCCAGACATACTCGGAGCGGAAGACCGGGAATCGCGGGAACTTTTCAAAATGCTCGCGCGAAATAATTCCGGCATGGACGAAGCGGTAGGGAGTTCCGGGCCGGGGTTCACCGGACCCGAAGAGCGTGACCTCGACGCCCGGGAGGAGGGCCATCTCGCTGGCGATGGATTCGAATGCCACCTCGGCCCCGCGGCAGACGCGATGGAGTCCGGGCAGCACGAAGGCTGTTCTGATCTTGTTGGCGCTCATACTCGGGAATCGGGGGATAAATTCATTGTGGGGTCAAGCTACTTGCCGGGGCCGGGTGTCCCGGGCTTTGAAAAACTCCGGAGTTGGTCGAGTCCCTCGCGCAGATCTGCCGCCTTCTGGGAGCCGCCCCGGCCGGTGATCGATTGCAAGCCGAGACGCAGGGCGAACATCGAGATGTAGCAGCCGCGCACGAACTTCTCCGCAATGGCCCCGTAGCACTTGCGCTGGACCAGAAACCGCGCCCGCCACGTGTAGAGCTCGCGCTGGCGGTTCCGGACCCGGGTGGAGTCCGAGGACGCCCCGCCGAGGTGGACGATTTCCACCGCCGGATCGAAGCGGATCCGCCAGCCGTGCCGCCAGAGCCGGTGGCACCATTCACAGTCCTCGCCGTAAAAGAAGAACTCCTCGTCGAGAACCCCCGCCTCGCGGAGCGCGGTGGCCCGCGCGAAGAAAAATGCGCCGCTGACCCACCCGACATCGCGAGGCCCGGCCTCGCGGTCCCAGCCGGAATCTTCGAGATCCGCCCAGCGGAAAAGCGCAGGCACGAGCCACGGGAGCCCGAACGCGCGCACGGCCTCGCGGAGAGGATGCGGAAATTTCCGGCAGACGTTCTGCACCGTGCCGTCGCGGTTCCGCAGCATGCAACTCAGCGCTCCAATTTTCGGGTCCGCCTCCATGATCTTCGTGCAATGGACGATGCACCCCGAACGCACCAGCGTGTCGCTGTTCAGCAGCAGAAGGTAATCCGGCGGATTTTTTTCGGCCATCTGCTCGTGCAGGACCAGGTTGTTCCCGCCGGCGAACCCGAGGTTTTTGTCCAGCGGCCGGAACTCCAGCCATCCCCCACCCCATCCGTTCTCGCGGATCGCCGATTCGATGCGGGGCACCGAGTCGTCGCCGGATGCGTTATCCACGAGGATCACGCGCATGTCGGGATTCACCGCAGCCTCCGGAGCGAGCGTCCGCAGGCAGTCGATTGTCACATCCGGCGTCCGGAAATTCAGGACAATCACGGTGAGGCGCGGGGAAGGAGGCATCCTCCGGCCAGTTAAACCCCAAATTGCCGCATCATTCAATCCCGGACTTCGAATCCGCCGCGAGCCACTCGACCGGCTGGAACAAACAATCTCCCCGGCCGAAAAAAAAAGCCGCGGCCGGGTGGCCGCGGCTTTCTTGTTGGTGGGAAGTTAGATTACTTCTTTTTGGCTTCGCCGGGGCGGTATTCCTCTTCGGCGAACTGGAAGGCCTGATCGAGCCCGACCATGTCCTCGCCGGGGCGCAGGGTGTCGAACGCTTCCGCTTCCTTGCGGAGGGCTTCCTCGCCGTAGTTGGCGGCCTTGATCGAGAGACCGATGCGGCGCTCGGCTTTGTCCACTTTGATGACGCGGGCCTCGACTTCTTGGCCGACCTTGAGGACGTCTTTGACTTTCTCGATCCGGTCCTCGCTGATCTGCGAGATGTGGACGAGGCCGTCGATGTCGTCCTGGAGTTGGACGAAGGCGCCGAAGTTGGTGAGCTTGCTGATCGTTCCCTTGACGAGATCACCGATGCGGAATCGGGTGTCGATTTCCTTCCAGGGATCGGTATCGAGCTGTTTGATGCCGAGGCTGATCCGCTGGTTGGCCTTGTCGATGTCGATGACGACAGCTTCGAGGTCGTCGCCCTTCTTGAGCATTTCGCTCGGGTGATTGATCTTGCGGGTCCAGGAGAGGTCGGACACGTGGATCATGCCGTCGATGCCCTCTTCGAGTTCGACGAATGCACCGTAGGCGGTCATGTTGCGGACCTTGCCCTTGACCTGTTTGCCGATGATGTAGCGGAGCTCGATCTCGTCCCATGGATTCGGTTCGAGCTGGCGGACGCCGAGGGAGATTTTCTGCTCCTCCTTGTTGACTCCGAGCACGACAGCCTCGATGTCCTGACCGAGCGTGAGGACGTCGGACGGACGGGCGATGCGTTTGGTCCAAGAAAGCTCGGAGACGTGGATGAGACCCTCGACTCCCTCTTCGATCTGGACGAATGCGCCGTAAGGCATGAGGTTCGTGATTTTTCCGGAAACCTTCTGGCCGACCGGGAACCGCTCCTCGATCTTGTCCCAGGGATTCGACTGCATCTGCTTGAGACCAAGCGAAACGCGCTCTTTCTCCTTGTTAATGTCGAGAACCTGAACTTCGAGCTGCTGTCCGACCTTGAGGATTTCACCAGGGTGGTTGAGGCGCGCCCACGACATGTCCGTGACATGCAGGAGACCGTCAATGCCATCGAGGTCGATGAAGGCCCCGAAGTCGGTGATGTTTTTGACCGTCCCGAGGATCTTGTCGCCGACGGTGACGCCGCCGAGGAAGGCCTGGCGCTTCTCCGAGCGTTCCTGCTCGATGATTTCGCGGCGGCTCAGGACCACGTTCTTCCGGTCCTCGTTGATTTTGACGATCTTGAAATCGTAGATATTCCCGACGAACTGCTGGAGGTCTTTCGGGGGGATGATGTCGATCTGGGAGGCCGGCAGGAAGGCTTCGACGCCGACGTTGACGGTGAGCCCGCCTTTAACGACCGAGCGGACTTTCCCCTTGATCAGGCCGTCGCCCTTGAAGACGCCGACGATCTTTTCCCAGTTCTGGCGCTGGGCCGCTTTTTCTTTCGAGAGAACAACCATTCCCTCGTCGTTTTCGAGACGTTCGAGAAGGACTTCGATCTCGTCTCCGATCTCGACTTCTTCCGGGTCTTCAAACTCGGAAGCGGGGATGACTCCCTCGCTCTTGTATCCGATGTCCACGAGGAATTCCCGGGGTCTAATTTCGAGGATGTGTCCCTTGACGATACTTCCTTCGCGGTAGTTTTTGATCGAGCTGGCGATCAATTCTTGCAGTGCTGGCATAATGTTGATGGTTTCCTTTAATGGTTCCGCCCCCGTTGGAAAAATTCCACCGGTTGCAACCCTTCTGGCGCGGGCGGGTTGTTGATAATAGAGATCCCCTTCGGGGGAGCAATCTTTTTTCCTGACTTTTTCAGTTTCAGGAGCTTGTGCAAAACCGCAGGGGAAAGCGGCTACTTGCGGGCGAGAAGGATTTGCTCCGCGGCGATGGCATCCTCCGGGGTGTCGATGCCGGGACCGGTGCTTTCGGTCATGAGGACGCGGATTTTCGCCCCGTGCTCGAGGGCGCGGAGCTGCTCGAGTTTTTCCAGTTTTTCCAGCGGAGTCGGCTTCCATTGAACAAAATCCAAGAGAAACCGCCTGCGGTAGGCATAGATGCCCATGTGGCGGAAGCGGGACGGGTTGGAGTCTCCGTCTCTGTCGAAAGGAATCGGGCTCCTGGAAAAGTAGATCGCATTTCCCGCGAGGTCACAGACCACCTTGACGGCATTTGGGTTGTCCAGATCGGCTGGATCAAGCGCGCTGGCCGCCGTGGCCATCTGTGCGCCGGGGTCATCCTTCAACGCCCTGATCAGCTTGCCCGCGAGTTTGGGATCCAGGAACGGCTCGTCGCCCTGGACGTTGACGAGGATGTCTGTCGAGCGGAGGTTTTTTGCGACCTCGGCAATCCGGTCGGTGCCGCTCGGATGCCCGGAGGAGGTCAATGCAACCTCGGCACCGAAGGAAAACGCGACTTCCAAGATACGGGTGTCATCAGTGGCGACGATCACCTGATCGACCCCCGGCACGCGGACGCAGCGCTCCCAGACGTGTTGGATGAGCGGCTTACCGGCGAGAAGGTGGAGCGGCTTCCCCGGAAAACGGGTCGAGCCCCAGCGGGCGGGAATAACAATGGCGGTGCGCGACATCAGGATGCGTATTGCAGAATGAAATCCACGGCTCCGCGAATGCCGTCGGCCACGAAGTCGGGACTTGACGCCAAATGCCCGGCTCCATAGCCGGTGCGGACGAGGATCGTGCGGCAACCGGCGGCACGGCCGCACTCGATATCGATATCCTTGTCGCCCACCATCCAGGACCGGGATCGGTCGATGCCGAGATCCCGGACAGCCTCTTCAATCATCCCGGTGCCCGGTTTCCGCCGCGGGCTTGGTGCAGAAGCGGCATCCGCACAAAAATAAACCGCGTCCACAAAGCCTCCCAGCTGGCGGCCGAGTTCGGATTCGACCGCCCGGTATTGCGCGGGCGAGATTTTTCCCGAAGCCAGGCCGCTTTGATTGGTCACCACAACATTCAGCCAGCCGGCCTCGCGGAGCCTGCGGAGCCCGTCAGCCGCCTCGGGAAACGCCCTCACGAGGGCGGGATCGCTGCAATAGTGGACCTCTTCCATGAGCGTCCCGTCGCGGTCAAAAAAAACTGCCGGCCTATTTTCCATCCTGCTCGAAACTTGCGACCAGTTCGTCGGCCACGAGGGTGGCGGTCCCGAGTTTGGCCACGACAACCCCGCTGGCGTGATTGGATATTTCCGCGGCTTCATGGGATGTCGCCCCGGCACAGGTCGCCAGCGTGTAAAGGGCGATTGCGGTATCCCCTGCTCCAGAGACGTCGAAGACCTCGCGGGCTTTGGTCGGGGTGTGAAACGGAGGGGATCCCTTCTCAAAGAGAACCATCCCATGTTCCCCGAGCGTCACCAACAGACCTTTGAGGCTCCACTTTTGCAGGAGGAGATCGCCCACATCGAGCAGGGCGGCATCCTGCAGCGGATCCTCCCCCGCCCCGGGATCAACCCGCCCCGCCATCGCAAATGCCTCCGAGCGGTTCGGCTTCAAAAGGTCCACCCCGCTCCAATCCAAACGATTGCCCGGATTGGGGTCGGCGGTGAGAATTTTCCCGTGCTCCCGCGCCAAGCTGCAAACACGGTCTTTGAGCGCCTGGCAGAGAAAACCTTTCCCGTAGTCCTCGATGATGACTCCATCGACGGAGGGCATGAGCTCCGTGATCAGCTCCACGGCCCGGTCGGTCACCTCGGCGATTGGGCCCCGGCCTTTTTCGCGATCCACTCGGACGACCTGCTGATGGCGCGCGACGATCCGGGTCTTGACGATCGTCGGGATCAGAGATGTGGCCACCAGGGCACCCGTTTCAATGCTCTCGTCGGAAAGAAGCCCGCGCAGCTTGGCGGCAAACGAATCTTCTCCCACCGCGCCGCACAGCAAAACCCCGGCACAGAACGGACGCAGGTTCCTCGCCACATTGGCCGCTCCACCCGGATAGGCGGATTCCGACTGCACCTCGACGACGGGCACGGGAGCCTCCGGGGAGATGCGGGAAACCCGCCCCCAGACAAATTCGTCCAGCATCACGTCGCCGACAACCAAAACCCGCCTGGAAGCCGCGTTCTGAAGAAGATGTTGTAATCTTGATGGATTCATCGCATGATTCATCCCTGTTCTAGACTGGCGGTGCACCCGCAACAAAGCTCATTTTTTTTACATGACCAAGAATATCCCATTGATTCTGGCCGCAACCTGTCTTGCAACGCTGCATCCCGGTGCGGCGCAATCGGCCCCGGAAAGCATCGACCTGTCAAAATTTCCGGCCAAGGAAGTCGATAACATCGTTGTCCCCGTGCCCAGCGAGATCTTTTCGGTTCTGGACAAGCTCGGGACCCCGAACTGGCGGGCGGAGCTCAGAAGCTCCACGGGGAAAAACACCGGCAACCGCGCGCAGGTGGCGCTCCTTTTGGGCACGGTGATTGCCGAGGGATTCATTGCGGTCGAGGCCGAGGACTCCGAAAAAGTGAAGGATATCGGGAGGGAGGTGCTCGTGCTGGCCGAGGCGATCAATGTCCGCAAAGCCGTGATCGCCCGAAGCAAGAGCATCACCGAGAAGGCCGGGGCCAAGGACTGGCGGTCGGTCCGAAAAGAATTTGACGGCGCGCTCCAGGATGTCCGGGCGGCCATGGAGGAGCTCGGCGACGATGAGCTCGCCCAGCTCGTGAGCATCGGGGGGTGGCTCCGCGGCACGCAGGTCCTGACCTCGATCGTCTCGAAAAACTACTCCCCCGACGGGGCGGAGCTCCTTTACCAGCCTCAGCTTCTGGACTATTTTACCAGGAGGCTCGACGGCCTGAAAAACACGCGTCTCGGCAAGGATGAGCTTGTCATGAGGATCCGGAAGACGCTTGCCGCCATACGCCCGCTCATCGGCAAAGACGACGGCACAAAAATTCCTGCGGAGAATGTCCAGCGCATCAACAAGATGACCAGCGAAGTGGTCGTCGCCATCACATCCAAGGAGGCCTGAGACCTGCGATGAAAAAAACTCTCTGCTTTCTCTTGGCGCTGCTTCTGCTCGCACCGGCGTATGCCTATGTGAACGACGCGCTTTCGTTTGCCCACGAGGCGGTCAACCCCTACGCCAAAAAAGGGTTCAACGTCCGCGAGGATGCATGGGGCGGCGACCTCGGGGTCAAAGACCAGCAGGCGGTCACCGCCCAGCTTTTCAAGGGGAACGAATACTGGTTCTGCCTGGGCACCGAGGTCAAGGGTGCCGTGGTGACCCTCCACATTTACGATTCCCAAGGAAAGCTGGCCGAAACGGAATCCTGGCAAAAAGGCCGGTTTGCGGGTGCGCGGATTGTTCCCTCAAAAACCGGCACCTACTACGCCATCGTCACGGTGGACAAGTCTCCGCAGGAACGCACGGGGTGGGCGGTTATTTACGCCTACAAGTAACTCCTCATGGAGAATTTTACGCTGGAATTTGAAAACGCCCGCGCGTTGCAAGCGGTGTATGGGGGAGACGAAAAGCTCCTCCGCGAGCTCGAGGCCCGGCTCGCCGTGCGCGTGACGGCGCGGGACGGCTGGCTTCGCGTCGAGGGCGACGAGGAAAATCTCAGGCAGGCCCGCGCCGTGATCGAACAGCTCCAGGATGCGGTCAAACGCGGGGTGCCCGTCAAGAAGCACGAATTCCAATACGCGCTGAATTCCGTCAACGGGAAATCCGCCGGAAACATCGGGCTGGGAAGCCTGCTCGAAACGCGGATCCAGTGCTCGGCCCGCAAGCCGCCGATCATCCCAAAAACCGCGGGGCAAAAAGGCTATATTCAGGCGATCTTGGCGAATGACATCACGTTCGGTGTCGGGCCGGCCGGAACCGGCAAGACCTATCTGGCCGTGGCGCTTGCGGTCGCGGCGCTCAAACAGGAGAAGGTCAGCAGGATCGTCCTCACCCGCCCTGCGGTCGAAGCCGGCGAGGCGCTCGGGTTCCTGCCGGGCGACCTCCAGGAAAAAATCCTGCCGTATCTGCGCCCGCTCTACGACGCCCTCTACGACATGCTGGAAGTCGAGGAAATCCAGAAATTCATGGACCGCGGGGTCATCGAGATCGCCCCGCTCGCCTACATGCGCGGGCGCACGCTCGCCAACTCGTTCGTCATTCTGGACGAAGCCCAGAACACCACGGCCGAGCAGATGTTCATGTTCCTCACCCGCCTCGGCGAGGGATCGCGGTGCGTCGTCACCGGGGACCGGACGCAGATCGACCTGCCCCGCAACAAGCTGAGCGGGCTCATCGAAGCCGTCGAGGCCCTCGAAGAGGTTCCCGGCATCGCCATGCATTTTTTCAACGAGCAGGACGTCGTCCGCCACCCCTTGGTGCAGTCGATCATCGTCGCCTACAAGGAACACCGGGGAGCCAGGGAGAGCAGGATTTGAATGCCATGTGGGACTTTTTGAGAAAACGGCGGCTTGTCGGAAAGGGGCTGGACTGCGGGAAACGCCGCAGGACCATCGAGCAAAACGAGTTTGCCGAATCCCTCCAATCCGGCTGGACGGTCAGGTCGATCCTCTTGGCGGCATTCATCGGCGGCCTTGCGATTTTGATCTTTTCCGGCCAGCAGGACGAGCCGGCGAAAAAATTTCTCCTGTGCCTGCTCATCTTCGTGACGGCGGTCGTGCAGTTGTGGATCAACCACCCGCAGACGCTGGCCGTCAATTCGAGGCTTTGCCTGCTGCTCGGGGTATTTCTGGTGCAGTTGACCGCGATCAAAGTGACGCTTTTTCAGGCTGCGGCGGGGAACATCGATCTCCAGTTGGCCCCGCTCCTCGTCCCCTACGCGTTCGCTCCGCTCGTGCTGTCGGTTCTGCTCGGCCGCAACCACGGCCTCTACGCGGCGGTCTTCGCGAGCCTCTGGGGTTCCCTTCTGGTCGGCCGCATCGACCCGGTTTTTCTGGTGATTTCGCTCATCACCGGATTCATCGCCGTCTATGTCACGCTGCAGGTGAGGCGGCGCAGCCGGCTGATCCGCGCGGGAGTGTATGTCGGAATCGCCACGTGGGTCCTCGCCGCGGCATTCGGGCAGATCGGCCCGGTCATCTGGGAGGCTCCGGCGCAGACCGACTGGAGGATGATCGGCCTCCAAAGCCTCGCGGCCATTGCGACAGGGATCGGGACCGCGATCATCGTGAGCGGGATTCTCCCGATGCTGGAGCCGCTGTTTAAAATCACCACCGATATTTCCTGGCTGGAAATGAGCGACCTGAACCACCCTCTTCTCAGGCGCTTGAGCATGGAGGCCCCCGGCACCTACCACCACAGCCTCGCCGTGGCGAACCTGGCGGAAGCGGCTGCGGAGTCCGTCGGGGCGAACCCCACCCTCTGCAGGGTCTGCTCCTACTTCCACGATATCGGCAAGCTCGTGAAGCCCGAATATTTCACGGAAAACATGCACCCGGGCGACAACCCCCACGACGACCTGACGCCGACGATGAGCGCGCTCATCATCATCGCCCATGTGAAAGAGGGCGTCGATCTGGCGCTGAAACACAAACTCAACGGCGAGATCACCGACATCATCCGCCAGCACCACAGCACTTCTCTTGTCACCTATTTTTACAAGCGCGCCCTCCAGCAGCAGGAAGACGCGCGGCTCGGCGGCAAAATCATGAACATGCGCGAGGACGACATCCCGGAGGTGAGGGAGGAGAGCTTCCGCTATCCCGGCCCGCGTCCCAAGACAAAGGAGGCGGCGATCGTGAACTTGGCGGATTCGATCGAAAGCGCTTCGCGGAGTCTGGAGAGACCGACCCCGCAGAGGATCGAGGACCTGATCAACGACATCGTGGAGTCCCGCATCGCCGAGCACCAGCTCGACGAGTGCCCGCTGACGCTTGCGGAGATTTACCGTGCCGCGGAGAGCTTCCGGTTCACGCTGGTCAACATGCTCCACGCACGGATCGCCTACCCCAAACGCGAGGATCCGCCCGCCGCCGACAAGCGCGAGGAAAAATCCGTCGCCTGAATGCGGAAGCATGCCTGACATCGTCATCTTGTCGAGGCAGCGGTCGGTCCGCCACGACCACGGCAGGCTCGTTCTCCTCGTGAAAAATGCCCTTCCGCTGTGCGTGGAAGTCGCAGCGAAACTCGGGGGGCCGCTCTCCGGCCT
>Ga0073936_10009699_pt1 | contig 11929 bp, 7 predicted proteins | sample AliMusrvi5mmetaG_FD_87041 | JGI IMG/M metagenome (GOLD analysis project Ga0073936, IMG submission 87041) | Freshwater lake bacterial and archeal communities from Alinen Mustajarvi, Finland, to study Microbial Dark Matter (Phase II) - Alinen... | ecosystem: Environmental > Aquatic > Freshwater >... | reverse complement strand
CAAGCCGGTGATCAAGCGCGACGACAGCGGCACCATGAAGCCCTCAGGCGAGCACCAGTGCGTGGGCTGCAAGTTGGTCTTCACAGACATTGATACGTGGAGGAATGCGCCTGTGAAAGTGGACGCACCCATCCAGGGCCAGGACGAGGCATAGGCCAAGGCAACAGAAGGCAAAGCAATGAGCACCCCGGTTAAGAAATCACAAATTGTGCAAAACGGTCTGCGTTACAAGGCCAAGGCGTCAGGATCTCCATTTGGAGAAACCAACCAATATGCCCACACCGCGACCATGTCGTGCTTCCTGTGCGGGAAGCACCGACCTCGAACACAGCTCATGACGCGCAAGTTACTCGGCAAGGCGCAAAACGTATGCGCGCCGAAGTGCGAAAAATAGAAAGATCGACCTCGGCGTTTTCGTGTGTCGGCGGCAAGCCACTGATTAGGGTGCTGTGGCCGGAGTGGGCCGAGAGTGTGTGAAAACTCAGTAGAGCACTATTTTCAGGGGTCACTCACCCCTTACCGATGGCGCGATCGCATGTTGTAGCCCGATCTGATAGGTCGCTTTTCATGGCCGTAGCATTCACAGACTGACGGCTCGCCTTTTCACACACTCTCGGCCATGAGCAGTCACAGGATTTGATCGACTCTGTGTCAACTGAGGGCTGAGAGCGGGAGTAATGGTTGACGAACTGGCTGCTCCAAACCGGACATTGGCAACGCGGAACCAGTAGGTAGATTTATAGCGAGTACTTCTTCAACGCAAGTATGCACCAGGAACTTACTTGAGCGATCCCGACAACATCTCAAAACACAGCGCTGCTGCTTTTTCAAAATCAAGGTCCTGCAACGCCAAATCCAAGGCTTCCATGGACTCGACGGGTAGTGGATTCAACACTTCCCTTGCCTCTGCAAACTCTTGCAGGGCTTGCATATCTGACGCTTTCGTCAACTCCGCAAGTCGACGCAATGCCGCAATTGCCGCTTCGCTGACCGGTTGACCGGAAGTGTCTGCAACTACGGGGAGCTTAGTCGGATATTGCGACTCCAGTGCGGCAATTGCCTCATTCAACGATTTCTGGGTGGATCGAATCAGCGTTTCAAATCGATCCAGCCCTACCTCACATTCCCGCATTCCCGCACCCGTAGTGCATAACTTCTCCAGCTTTGCAGCCATTGCCGCCAGCTCTGTGGCGCCCAGGGTGCCCGCGTTCCCTTTGAGAGTGTGCAGATGCATTACAGCCTTTTGCTTGTCTCCGGCAGCCAGGCATTGCCGAAGCTCAGCAATGGCCGTCTCCATGATTTTGACAAAGTCCCGCGCAGTACGTACATACAAAGACTGCATACCCGACATGCGGTTCAAGGCAGTGTGAAGTTCCAGACCCGCAATCTCGGGAACCTGGGGTAGTTCTGATGGCGCAGCCTTGGGGCCATCAGGAGATGCAACGGGTGGCTGAAGGCCCGTCATGCGGATCAACAGGGAAACAAGCTTGAGCATGTCAAAGGGTTTGCCGATATGCTCATCCATACCCGCCGCAATGCATGCGTCGCGGTCGCTGGCCATGGCATTGGCGGTCATTGCAACTATCGGCAATTCGATGAGCCCCAATTCATTGCGGATGACGCGCGTTGCTCCGTAGCCGTCGAGAACCGGCATCTGCACATCCATCAGTACCACATCAAACTGCGGGGCAGCCGCACGCACGGCGTCGACACCCAACTGCCCGTTAGCCGCCAATGAAACGATAGCGCCTTGCGCAGACAACAACTCATCGGCCACTTGCTGGTTGATGAGGTTGTCCTCCACCACCAGAATTCGCATGCCATTGAGCTGTCTGGTACTGGTGCGTCCCTTGGCAATTTTTCGGATGGACGTATTTCCCGAACTCGCATCCATCAAAGCGTCACATAACATGGAAGCAGTGACCGGCTTCACCAGAAATCCGTTGATCATGTCCTGCTCTGCTTCCGTGCGCAGTGCCAGTGTTTCCCGCCCATGCGCCGTGATCATCACAACCAGCGGTTGCTGCATATTGCCCGTTTTGGCCACGTCGCGAATCCGGCGGGTCGCTTCCCATCCGTCCATATCGGGCATTTTCCAGTCCATGTAAATCACCGGATAGGGGAATACGGCATCTGCAGAACTTCCCTGGGCGGCGATCATCTCCAACGCCTGTTTACCGGACCTGGCCAGGTCTGCCGTCCAGCCCCAGGAGCGAACCATGCGCACGGTCAACTCGCCGGCAATCGTGTTGTCATCCACCACCAATACGCGTTGGGGGGCAACAGATGGACGCGCTGGTTCGGCCAGCAGTTCGGAAACGCCCTCTACGGTGGGCATTTCAATGGCAAATGCAAACGTGCTACCCACCCCGGGTGCACTTGTGATTTCTATCTCACCGCCCATGAGTTCCACAAAGCGTTTGCTGATGGCCAGTCCCAGGCCCGTGCCACCGAACCTGCGGGTGGTAGAGCCTTCCGCCTGCGAGAAGCCGCTAAAAATGTGGGCCTGGTGTTCGGGTGCAATGCCTATGCCGGTGTCCTGCACAGCAAACTTGACACTGACAGAGCTTTCTTGACGGGACAGCATGTGCATCGCAAGAACCACCTGCCCCTGCGTTGTGAACTTGACGGCATTGCCTCCCAAATTGATGAGTACCTGTTGCAGGCGCATCGCATCTCCGCACACCATGGCGGGCAATGAGGCATCAATATCGAACAAAACCTCAATGTCTTTGGATCCCACGTTGGACGACAGGATCGTTGAAAGGTTACGTAGGAGCTTGTCGATCCGGAACGGCTCGCTCTCCAGCGGCATCTTGCCGGCTTCGACCTTAGAAAAATCCAGAATGTCATTGAGCAAACCCAGCAGAGACCGCGCTGCGCCATCGGTTTTGCTTGCGTAATCACGTTGGCGATCGGTCAGTTCCGTGCTTTGCAATAAATCCAGTAGCCCCAAAATGGCATTCATCGGCGTGCGGATTTCGTGGCGCATATTGGCCAGAAACTGGCCCTTTGATGTGGCCAGTTCCTCGGCTAAATCTTTGGCAGCACGCAAAGTACTAGCGTGTTCTTTTTGATTGGTGATGTCAAAATTCACACCCACCATCCGCAGGGGCTGCCCCTCTTTATCGCGCTCTACGCGTGCAGTGCCGCGGATATAGTGAATCGACTGGTCGGCCCACACGATACGAAATTCCGTATCAAACTCGCGCTTACCTTCAATCGCATCTTGCAAAGATTTTTCCGAGGCCTCCCGATCGTCGGGGTGAACGCAGTCGGCCCAAACGTTGTAAGGCTCCAAATCGGACTGTTTGACAAGGCCGTACAGGGCATACATCCGATCATCCCACTGGAGCCGGTTCTGCACCACATCAAACACCCAGATCCCGATGCCGGCGGACTGGGTAGCCAATTCGATACGATTTTTCGCAGCCTGCAACTCACGCTCAATCCGTTTGCGGTCCGTGATGTCCTGAAAAATCCCCGTCAGTTTGGCTGCCTTCCCGTCTTCCATGGTGACCGTGCAGGTCGTGCGAACGTCGATAAGCTTGCCTTGGGTGGTGTAGGTCTCAAGCTCAAGGTCGTAGCCCTCGCCCCTGGAAATGGCCGCGTCGAGTGCCTCCGAAATAAGACGTTTGGATTCAGGTAAAAAGTAACCAACCCCTGCGTCCACGCTGGGGTTGAACTTCTCAGGGGAAGTCTCGTGAATTCGATAAGTTTCATCCGTCCAGAACAGAACGCCGGTTCGGAGATTCAACTCCCACCCGCCCACCTTGGCGATGGCTTGCGACTCATCCAGCAGCATCTTGTTGCCGATCAATGCAGTCTGTGCGGATTTTCGGTCATGCACGTCTTGCGTTGAACCGGCCATGCGCGTGGCACGGCCCTGCGCATCCGATCCGGCCTTGGCACGCACACGGAACCAGCGATAGCCTCGGTCTTTGGTCTTGAGTTGCACTTCCAAATCCAAAGCGCGAATTCCAGCAATCGCTGCTTTGTTTTCCTGGCGACTTATCTCCACAAAATCCGGGTGCAATAGCGAAAGGTAGCTGTTACGCGAAGGTGGCAGCTCCGCATCGCTGTAGCCCAAAATGGCGTAGTAGCTTGGCGACCACCACTGTGCTTCCACGCGAACGTCGGGCCAGTCCCACAAACCATCGTTTCCCCCTTCAATGGCGAGGTTGAGGCGCATCGACATTTCATCCAATTTGCGCTGCGCTTGCACCCGATGGGTGATGTCCGTCCGGATGGACACGTATTTCTCCACAAACCCGTCATCACCAACAAAAGGCGCAATCATGGAATCCACCCAATACACTTGGCCGTCTTTTGCACGGTTGCAGATCTCGCCGCGCCACGGGGTGCCTGCCGAAATGGTTTGCCACATTTCCGCCCAAAAACTTTGCGGGTGATGACCGGAATTTACGATGCGATGGTTTTGTCCGATCAGTTCTGCGCGTGTGTACCCGCTGATTCGCTCAAAAGATTCGTTGCAATGGGTGATGATGCCGTTGCGGTCGACCTCCGACACAATGGCGTGGATGTCAATGGCATCGGCCAGTGCATTGGCCTGCTGCAAGGCCGATTCCAACTTCAATTGGGTAATTCTGGCCTTCTCGACGGCATCATCATGTGCAGCAATAACCGCTTGATTCCGTTCTGCGCCCAAAATCTTTCGGGCTTCCAAAGCCTGTGAGGCAGCCAAACCCAAATTCTGCAATATCTCCCGCTGTATTGCCGTGAGCTTTTTGGGTTCGCGGTCGATCACGCACAGGGTGCCGATTCGAGCACCATTGGCCAGCATGATAGGGGCACCCGCGTAAAACCGGATGTCGGGCGCGCCCTGCACCAGCGGGCTCCCGGCAAAGCGTTCATCCTGAAGTGCATCTTCCACTTCAAAAATCTGGTCACCCAGTATGGCGTGGGCACAAAAGGCGACATCTCTCGGCGTTTGAACAGCGCCCAATCCCACATCGGCTTTGAACCATTGCCGATCAGCGTCCACCAGGCTGATCAAGGAAATCGGCACTCCACACACCATGGAGGCCACTTTAACAAGTGCGTCAAATTCCGCTTCCGGTGCGGTGTCGAGTACGTTCAAATCACGCAAAGACTGAAGCCGCCACTCTTCATCATCTGGAAATGCTGCAGGTGTGTAGGACAGTTTCATTGTGTACCCATAAGAGTTTCAGATGATCGCCGAGCCGATTTTGATCGTATCAGAAGGTTTTTTGTCTAGCTTTGAGGAACCGCGTTCCGCCAGGTCAGGTTTGATTGAATCGGCTTCATGTAGAACTGCATCAAAGCGCTTGATCCCGACCAAAAACCTAGTGCCAGTTAGCTGCCGTTCACCAACGACTGTTCCCGCGGCAATGCGGGTCTACGTTTTGCTCCAGACCTGACATCCAAATTTGTGTGTCGGGTTCAGAGAAAACTGGCCGGCTCCTGAGGGCTGATTGGAGTCGGTCGACGGTCTTCAACCTTGGTCCGGTCATGACCCCGTTCCCGTCATACACCGGGCCCTTCGCTAAGTCAGGCACGCGGCGTTGGACTAAACCGCTGTCGCGGTAATCTCCGAGCCGGCGTGTGTGGTTAGCGCCTGCATGGTTTGTGTCGATGTTGTGTATTGAGGCAATTGGCCTCGTCCACAACAGGAGTACCGCCATGCAATCATCGATTTCAACCGTCTCCCCACTGCGCCAACGCATGGTGGAGGACATGCGAATGCGTACGCTCGCACCCAAGACCCAAACCGCCTACATCCGGGCGGTACGCAAGTTCGCCAAGTTCCTGGGCCATTCGCCGGACACCGCTACCGATGAAGACCTGCGCCGGTTCCAATTGGACATGGTGGACAAGGGCACTTCACCGATTACGCTCAACGCCACCATTGTGGCCTTGAACTTCCTGTTCACGGTCACCCTGGGTCGTCCGGAGGTCATGGCCAAGATGCAGTCGGTGCGCGTGCCGCGCAAGTTGCCCGTGGTTTTGAGCAAGCAAGAAGTGACCCGGCTACTGGGCTGCGTATCCCACATCAAACACCAGACTGCGCTGTCAGTGGCTTATGGCACTGGGCTGCGTGTTAGCGAAGTGGTCGGACTCAAGGTCAGTGACATAGACAGCCAGCGCATGACGCTGCGTGTGCAGCAGGGCAAAGGCCGCAAGGACCGCTACGCCATGCTCTCTCCGGTGCTGCTGGAGCGCCTGCGGGTGTGGTGGCGTGTGGCCCGTGCTCAGGGCAAGATGCTCGACGGTGGCTGGCTGTTTCCGGGCATGGATCCTCTGGACGCCTTGACCACACGCCAGCTCAACCGCGCCATTCATGATGCCGCGATCATGGCCGATATCGACAAGCGCGTCTCCATGCATACCCTGAGGCACAGCTTTGCAACACACCTGCTGGAGCAGAAGGTCGACATCCGCGTAATTCAGGTTTTGCTGGGACACGAACGGCTCGACACCACGGCGCAATACGTTCAAGTGGCAACCGATGTCCTGCGCGAAGTCATCAGCCCACTGGAGTCAACGCTCAACCCGATACTGCGGCAGCCCGAACTGATCCCATAGGCCACCGCCATGGGGCCTGGTGCCCTGGAGGTGGCGGACATCTTCCGCGCCCATGGGCCAGCCTGGCGGCTTGCTCAGCGCTCCCACCTGAGCCTGGGTCAGCTCAAGGTTATGTCAGCCATTGAACAGTGCCGTACTGCGGCGCTGGGGGGACACGTCTTGCGTTGTCCGGACTGCCAGCACGATCAGGTCTCCTACAACTCCTGCCGCAACCGCCATTGCCCCAAGTGCCAGTCCATTGCAGCCAAACGCTGGTTGGAAGCCCGCCACGCCGATCTCTTGCCGGTGGATTACTACCATGTGGTATTCACACTGCCGGCTCCCATCAGCGACATCGCGTACTACAACAAGGCTGTGATCTATGGACTGCTGTTTGAGATCGCCGCTGAGACGCTGACCACCATCGCAGCAGACCCTAAGCACCTGGGGGCTGAGGTCGGTGCGACGCTGGTGCTGCACACATGGGGTTCGGCGCTCACGCACCACCCTCATGTGCACGGCATCGTCCCGGGCGGCGGACTCTCGCCGGATGGCAAGCGCTGGGTGTCGTGCAAGCCTGGGTTCTTCTTATCCGTACGGGTGCTCTCACGCCTGTTTCGGCGCCGGTTTCTGGAAGCATTGGAGGAGGCACATCGCGCGGGCAAGCTGCAGTTCTTTGGTGACAGTGCTGACCTAGCCGATCCAAAAGCTTTTGCCAGGTGGCTCGCGCCACTGCGCAAGATTGAGTGGGTGGTGTATGCCAAACGCCCGTTTGCTGGCCCCGAAGCCGTGTTGGCCTATCTGTCGCGATACACGCACCGCGTGGCCATAGCCAACTCCCGACTGCTTGCCATGGACGAGCGCGGTGTGACGTTTCGCTGGAAGGACTACAGGGACAAGGGTAACCCGGACAGACCGCGCCACAGGACCATGACGCTTACGGCCGATGAGTTCATGCGCCGCTTCCTGCTGCATGTGTTGCCAGGCGGTTTCCACCGCATCCGTCACTTCGGTCTGATTGCCAATAACGGACGCAAAGAGAAGCTTGCGCTTGCGCGCGAACTCTTGAACGTGGTGGCTGCTGTCGCAGCCACCGAGGCCAACGGTGACGATGCAATGGAAGAGCCGGTACGCCCGGTGTTTGTTTGTGCGCACTGCGGCGCACAGATGATTGTTCTTGAGTCGTTTGTGCGTGGGCAGTCGATTCGTGCACCACCTACTATGCCGGGGGTGCCATGAACCCTTGCTCGCCAAATTGGCCACCGATCAAACTGACGCTGTACAGCGTGTCAGACGGGGAAGGCTTGCCCGTATCGCGTTTGGCCTGCAAATGTGGTCCTCCATGGAACGGGCATCTGCATCGTTGGAAGCGAGCCTGCGCAAGTTTCTACACAGAACAAACCCACGGCACGGCGCATGCTGACTTCGTGGTCGCGCCTGGCGATCTCAAATCCCCATAGCCGCACGATCTGAACTCGGGCCGTTTCGGTCCCCGCGGTTTCCTCCCTCGAGGTTTATACGACGCCCAACCTTGTGAATCATCGGGACGGGGTTGGCACGCCGCTGCGGTCGGGCATCCTACAAACCTAAACGTTAGGAGCCGTTCGGGAAATGTAGCCAGAAATGTTTGCCGCTCCATTGCAGTCGTTGCCTGTCACAACGGAACTTCTCGGAAGCAGTCATACGTGTCCCTCCGGCAAGCCTGCATGAATTGTTGGTCTGAAGCCGATATCGTGGCCTGCAGTGCAATCTGCAAGGAGGCAGACGATGGAAGTTATGGCGAAGGTGGATGGCGAAGAGGAACTGTCACGGGTATTGGGGGAGATGGAGCACTGGCGCACTCAGCGCAGCAGCATGAGAGAGCGCATTCCCGAACATCTTTGGGAACGCGCAACCAGCTTGGCCGGGCGCCATGGGGTAAGCCGCATAGCAACGCTGCTGCGGCTGGGGCACGCAGCGCTTGGACGTCGTGTTGCGCTTGCCAGCCGGGAAGCACCAACTGCTCTGCCCGAGCCCCAGGGGCCTCAATTTGTTGAACTGTTTGCACCGGCAGCGCCGAGCTCACCGTCACCGGTACAGGCTACTGAGCCCGAAGCCGCGCAGTGCGTGGTCGAGCTGGTCAATGTGCGCGGCACCAAGATGCGTGTTGTGCTGGGCGGCGCGGGTGTGGCGGGCCTGTCTGCGCTGTGCCAGGCATTCTGTGCGGCCAAATGATCCAGATCACCCCGCACATGCGCATTCTGGTGGCCGTGGAGCCCATCGATTTCCGCTGCGGCATTGATGGGCTGGTGGGCGCGTGCAGGAAGCAGCTCCAGGACGACCCCTTCAGCGGTGCGCTGTTTGTATTTGGCAACCGCACCCGCACGGCGCTCAAGATTCTCGTTTATGACGGCCAGGGCTTCTGGCTTTGCCACAAACGGCTCTCCAGCGGGCGCTTTGCCTGGTGGCCTGGCGTAGGGTCGCCTGGCTGCACCCTGCAGGCCTGCGAGCTGCAGGTGCTGCTGATGGCGGGCAACCCCACTCAGGCGAACACCGCTCCTGCATGGCGTGCACTGGCCCCGGTTTGAACTGTGATCTGATCGGCTTTTATTGCGTAGCTGCCTTCTTCACGGGCCGCCACTGAGCTGCGCTGGGAAGTTCCACGGCAGCCACAGCGCCGGGCTGGCAATCACTTCGCCAGCATGGCGCTGCAGCGCGTTGAGATAGTCCAGCGGATTGACATCGCACAGGCGGCAGGTATGGATCAGGCTCATGTACACGTCACCCACCTCAGCACCCGTGACTGTCTTGTAGAACATGGACGCTTTGCGATGCAGTATGGCCCGCTTCAAGGCCCGTTCACACAGGTTATTGTCCAGTGGAGCCCCACTCATGCGCAGGAACAACGTGAGCGCCTCCCAGTGCTTGAGCAAGTAGCGCAGCGCCCGTCCAAGGCCTGAGTTGGGCTCAACCAGACGCTGCTCGAATTGCTCGCTCATCCAGTGATGCAACCCATCCATGATGGGCTTGCTGTGTTTCTGATGAAACGCCAGGCGCTGCTCAGCAGACAAAGCTTCACCTCGGCACTGTGCGTCGTGCTTGTAGACCAAAGCCAGGTCATCGATGACGCGCCGGGCGGCCTCGGGGAATTGCTCGGCAACGTCGCCCACTTGGCGCCTGCCGTGGGCCAGGCAGTTGGCCACCACAGTCTTGAATTCGCCCGCAACGTTGTGGGCCAGAGCGTCACACATCTGCATGGCGGGCTGCAGCTCCTGGGCCCGGTGTGCCAGCACGCGCTCCATGTTCTTGCCCGCGTGGTCGTGCCCGGTGAAGAACAGCACCACCTTGTGCGTCCCAAACACGGCTACCAACCCTGAGGTGTTTATCGCTTTGCGCACAGGCTTGACACCGTCAGCCTCGATACGGGCACGCTCGGCCATCAGGCTGAGCACCCGCATGGGCGTGTCGTCGTTGTGCAGCAGGGGCGCCTGCGCGGCCTGGACAATGAGTTGCTCAAACACCGCACGGGGAGCAGGCACTGCCTTGGAGACGATATCCCACTGGGTGGAGTCAGGCAGCGGCACGTACAAAGAGGCCTGCAGGCCTTCGATGCGGTAATGCGGCATGCCACTGCCGTAGCGCAGCAGGGCAATCATGCTGGCACAGCTGGAGTCGTACTTGGGCAAAGAGGCCACCGCCGCCGGCAATGGCGCGGTGAAGATGGCATCGCACAGGCGGCAGCGCAGGCGCTGCAGCTTGTAGACCGTAGCACCCAGTGGTGCCTGCCCCACCACCTTGACCAGGGACTGCGGGGGCGATTCGTAGACGCGGCCCTTCTCGCACTTGGGGCAACGGTCGCCCGACTCAAGCTCGGTGTGATTGCATTCGACTGTTGAGGCCCCGCTGTAGTCTGCCGCCGCGTTGCGCCCGTGTCCCGGAGCACGCGGTTTCTTGGACGCCTCGGTTTGTGTGGCGGCGACTTCTGGCGTGACCAACCCGGCCGCAATCAAACCTGCCTCTACACCGCCCTGTGCGCTCAAGCCCAGTAAGTCTTGCTTGTGCTCGGTGCTGTGGCCAAACAGCATGCGTTGCAGGCGCTTGAGGGAGGTCTTGGCGTTTTGCAGCTTGAGCATCAGGTAGACGAAGGTCGACAACACCCCTTCAAGTAGCTGGTACTGCTCAGCAGAGAATGTCGGCTTAGCCTGCGCCAGGAGGGCATCGAGCTCTTCCTGCGTGGCCGATACGATCTCGGGCTCCTTCATGCTGCTACGTGTCCCAGACGTTGACGGAAGTCTTTGACCAGTGGCAGCCCCAATATGTTCTTGATCGAGCGGTTGGGCATGTGGGTGGGTGCGTCCTTGCCGCGCCCGGTCGTCACCCCCAGGTGGAGCCAGTTTGCCGCGCGGTAGCAGGTGCCCTGGAAGCGCTGCGGGTCCACGAAGGTCTCCAGGAAGTAGATCGGGTGGGCATACACGGCTTGCCAGTCGGCAGACAGCCTTCTGGAGATACGCCCCAGCAGGTGGGAGGCCAGGTGCGGCACTCTGACCCACGGCAGAATCAGAAAGCGCGTGTTGTAGGCCAGCATGCGGATGTTGGCCAGGCGCGCCTGCGCAGTCCAGCCAATGAACTTGTCGCGACCACCCAGGTGGCGTGGCGCCGAGCTCCAGGCCATGCAGGCGATGGGGCGTCCTTGGGCAAACACCATGTACTTGAGATGCTCGCCCACGGGTTGCGTGTAGCCCAGGTAGTGGTGTTGCTGCATCAGTGCGTTGAAGATGGCCTCCTCTGGCGTGCGGCGTACTTGGCGGATATCGAGTGTGCCCAGATCGGCCAAGCTCATCTCCAGCGGCTCATCGTCCACGCTAACCAAGGTGGGTACCGCACGCTGCACGAACGGATTGCGACTGGCTTGGCGAACTGCAGGCAACTCGATTAGGCCTTGGCGATGCAGCATGAGCATCAGCCCGCGGCACACCATGGAGCGCAACGCGCCGTTGGCCTGCACCCAGTTCCACGCCTGGCACAGCTTCTCTGAAAGATTACGCCTGCTTGATTGGGGATTGGCGGCGATCAGTTCGCGGATGAAGACGAGGTCCTCATCAGAGATGACGCGGTGGCGGTAGCGCAGTGGTTTTTGCATGCGCAGTACGATACAGAAAGCGGGGCCGGAACGCAAGTGGAAAATGCATTCCCAAGCCAAAAACCTTCAGCCGCTAACAAAAATACCTTGGCTTAGGCAGGCTTGCCGGAGGGACACCATTAGGGCTGTTTTGCGGTGTGTCGCTGCTAGCCTGTGCGGTGGGCGTGGGTTCCTGGGCGATAGCCGGAAGGGTATTGAGCCGCTGGCTAAACGCTCCAGCTCGGCAGAAGATCTTCAATCAAGCCATGGCGGTGCTGCTTGCAT
>Ga0073936_10009697_pt1 | contig 11933 bp, 3 predicted proteins | sample AliMusrvi5mmetaG_FD_87041 | JGI IMG/M metagenome (GOLD analysis project Ga0073936, IMG submission 87041) | Freshwater lake bacterial and archeal communities from Alinen Mustajarvi, Finland, to study Microbial Dark Matter (Phase II) - Alinen... | ecosystem: Environmental > Aquatic > Freshwater >... | reverse complement strand
TCCTCTTCCTCTTCGGTGAAGGCTTCGAGGATCCTCTCCATCTCCGAAAGCAATTCCTTGATCGCCTCCAGCTTATCGACGTGCTCCATCTCCTCGTCGTCGAGGACGGTATGGGCCTTATCGAGGAAGTGTTCCTTGATGTTCGATTTCAGGCCGCCGGTCCCGCCCATCGGTTCGGCGTTCGGGTCGCCGTAGGTCGAGGACTGGTCGTCGGTGGGCAAGGCGGCGCCATCGCCCGCTCCGGGGACGCCCAGGCCGTCTTCGTTCAGTGCGCCCAGGTGGTCGAGGGCCAGGGGGCGGCGCGCGGGTCTGCGAGTCTTGGTAGCCATAGCTTTGTACCTCAGTACGGGGACGTGGATGGTCGTGTTGTTGGCCGCGATCGGCATGAAGCCTTTCAGGCCGGGGATTCTCGGGTCGGGCGTCAGGAGCACGTGGCGGATCGGCCACTGGTACTTGTTGCCGTGGGTATCCTGCCACTCGGGCTCAGCATAAATGCTCACGCCGTTACTGGCCGCGATCCGCGGGGCGTCCTTGCCGATCAGCTCGACGTCGGCCCACAGGCTCTTGCCATCGCTCGTGAGGCCGATGACGCTGCCGCGGTTGTGCTCGCCGTCGACCTGGAAGTGGGTTCCGGACGGCACGGGGACCGGGATCTTCCGCTCTTTGAACTCTTGGAACGTGTCGGCCCAGTGTTTGAGCGTGGCCGGCGTGACTTCGAATGCCTCGCCGTCGGCCGTCAAGTAATTGCCACAACGAATCGCCTCGACCCGAAACCTGAAGACCGGCTCGCCGTTGGCATAACGCACGGGTTTCAGCTCGGCGCCGCCGGCGGGCATCGCCTTGGCGATGTTGTCGAGGGCCAGACAGAATCCGCGTGCGAAACTTGCAACCATGATGGCTGTATCTTAGGAGAAGCCCCGAATCTCCGTCAAAGGCATCGACGGAAGAATGCATCCCAAGGCTGTTGGATGATGCGGCGTGCAAGGACGGGCTGCGGGCCAATAAGAAGAGCCACCCGCTAAAGTACGGACGGCTCGATTGCTTTTGTCGATGGCTGGGGCAGAGGCTGTTAACCAGCCGGTCTTAGATTCGCGTCCCGTTTGGGAGACTTATTCCAAATTCGAGAGCCTTAACCGGCCCACTCTTTGACGTAAAACGCCGTGGCGAAATCCGCCCGGCGTTGTCGTTTGCCCCGTTAATATGGAAGGATTTACGTAACGTATCTGACACTCTCTAATGCGTATTTGCTAAAAACAGAGAATGCGATCGCACCCCACGCAGAGGGGTTGTGCATCAACCGGCGATTTACCCGTATTCTCTGCCTCTCTGGGCATCCCGGCCGAATCGTTTAACACCCCGTTGGGTTTGGTGTCTGCCGAGCGATCGAGACGCGAAACTGAATTATCTCTCCATTGGCGGGGGGTTAGCAGGGGCGGGGCGTGGAAAAAGCGGTTGCCGGTCTGGCGTGGCGAGTGCGTGTGATTCCGTCCATCGCTACTAATTATTTTCCGAACACTTTACAAACCCTCCTGACCCATCTAAACTAGGTTCCATCTCGCGGAGACTACTCGTGATGCGAAAGTGACATTCCGCGATGCGGGGGCTGCAATCTTGATTTGCAGTCTTCGCCGCAGATCTCCTGCACGCAGGCATGCACAATGAGGCAGCGTTCGTTCGCACCCTGAAGCCCTTGGCTCGTCGCAATCGCCCTTAACAGGGGGCGTTGTTTCGTGTCTTTCTTGGCTTCGGTACGCCCCCACCGTACTCCTCTCGCGCCGCGTGATGGTTTTTCCCTTTCGCGGCGAGAGAGGAATACGTTGTTCCCAGTGCATTGACTTACTTACCCGAAGAGAGACAGATGTTTAGCAAGACGATGATTCGAGGATTGTTGGCGGTGGCCCTGGTGGCCTCTGCCGTGGCGGTGCAAGCGAACGTGTTCCAGATGCCAACCGGGCAGACGAGCCTGGAAACGGTCTGGGTGGCCAACACGAAGAATGCGGCCGACACGACCGTAATGAATGATAGCACGAGCGGCTATGGAACAGTTGACTATGCCTATCAGATGGGGACCTACGAGGTGACAAATGCACAGTATACCCAGTTCCTCAACGCCAAATTGCCGACTATCAGTGACGCGAAAAAGGGCACGGTTTTGACCAGCGACACCTACGGGCTTTTCAACGTCTTCATGGATACCCAGATCTATGGCGGCATCCGCTATACGCCTGGAGCCGCCACGGGAGCCAAGTTTGCCGCCAAATCGGGCTACGAGAACCGGCCGGTGAATTATGTATCTTGGTATGATTCCCTTCGTTTTGCCAACTGGCTTCAAAACAGCCAAGGTACGGGGAGTACGGAGAGCGGCACGTATACGATCACTACGAAAGGGAGGGAGACTCAGCGCGCGTTGAGGTCGTTTTGTAGGTTCCGCGAGCCAAGCGGGACCGCAATGAAGGATGGTGCGGGGAGCGTTGAGGCGTTGGTACTGAAAAACAACTACACACACGTTTTGTTGGTAAGGGTGCGATCATGTTCCGGGGAACAATTCGATTTGGCGTGAGAGGCGGTTGGCGAGGGCACACATTGAGCGGCGTTACCGCCATTCTGCTACTGCCTTCGCTGGTCGGCGCGGACACATACTGGAATGTCAATTCGGGCGATTGGTCGGACGCAGCGAACTGGACCCTAGGCTTGCCAACTTCCGGCAACGGTGCCAACATTTCCAACGGCGGCACGGCGATCATTACTTCAACAGGACCGCTCTGCGACCACCTTTATCTTGGAAGCAGCAGTACCGTCCAAATTCTCGGCGGCAATTTGGGGTATGTGTACCAGGAGTTTGTCGGTTTCTTCAGCGTGGGGACCATCACGCAGTCCGGCGGAACCAACGCTCCCGAGGAACTCGACGTCGGCTGGAATTACAACGGCAACGGGACGTACAACCTCAGCGGCACGGGCGTCCTGTCCGTCGGCATGAACGGCGAGTGCATGGGCTGGGGAAGGGGAGACGGAAGCACCCAAGGAACCTTCAATCAATCCGGCGGAACTAACACGACTTCCAGCCTCACTCTCGGCCCCTACGCGACAGGGACGTACAACCTCACCGGCGGCCAATTGTCGGTCAACAAGTGGGCAAGTAGCGCCTCCTGGGGAACGGGAATTTTCACGCAGTCTGGCGGAGTCGCCACGATCGGCAGCCTCGATCTTGGCTACATCGACGGCAGCAAGGGGACGTACAAACTCAGCGATACGGGCCAGTTGACGGCCCAAATCGAACACATCGGCGGCGGTTTATCCTCCGCCACGGCGACTTTCACGCAGACCGGGGGCACGAATACGGTCGGCACCCTGTTGATCGGCAAAACCGGACGCTACCAGTACTACGGTGGCTCGCTCCAGATCAGCGGCGGCCTCTCCAACCAAGGCTTCTTCGACGGCGGCAACAGGACCGACACGCTTGAATTGCATGATGTGATTATCGACTTTTCCCAGGGAAGCATTGTCAACGCGCGAACCATGTCGATGAGTGTCGGTGCGAATTCCTTGGTGATCGTGAAACCCGGCTACAACCCCGCGAGTTCCTTTCGCACGTTCAGCAACGGCGGCATGACCCATACCCTGGGGACCTTGCTGAGCGTGCCGGCTGGCCAGGGCTTCGGCGGCTCCGGCTCGATCAGCGATTACGTGGACTGTCAAGGTACGATCGCAGCGAATTCCGGAGGCTCTATCAACCTGAGCAATGGACTGAAACTCTCAGGCACCGGGGCCGTCAACCTCGGTGGCAACCCATTGTTCGGTGGCGGCACGTTGACGATCAACGACAACACATCCGGGATCAGCGGCGGAGCGCTAGCCACACAAATCCAATACATTGGTAAAGGGGGCACCGGTTTGTTCGCGCAATCGGGCGGAACCAACACGTGTAATTGGCTTGAACTCGGCTACAACTCCGGCGACAGCGGAACCTATAACCTCAGCGGTGGAACGCTCGTCGTCAAGGCTATTACCAATTGGAGCGGCACTGCACTATTCAACTTTAACGGCGGAATGTTGAAGGCGGGGGCGACGTTTTCCACCGCCGTACCCCTCACTCTGAACGCCAGCGGGGGCAACGCCACCATCGACACCGCCACATATACCGTTACTTTGTCGAGTGCCCTTTCCGGTCCCGGAAATCTGATCAAGACCGGCAGCGGCACCTTGGTGCTTTCCGCCGCCAACACCTATAGCGGCACCACGACCACCCGCGCGGGCAACCTCTCGCTGACAGGCTCCTTGAACGCCAGCACCGCGCTGGCAGTGGGCGGCGGGACGTTCAGCTACGCACCCGTGGCAAACGGCGGCACGGGCAACAGCCAAACCGTGGCAGGGCTGACCGTCAACGCCGGAGTTTCGGTTATCAATGCCTCCGCTGGCAACACGCTGGTCTTGGGAACCATTGCTCGGAACACCGGCGGCGCCGTGGGCGTCAACAGCAACACCACGGGCACGGTCACCACCACGCTCGCGAACACCAACGGCATCCTCGGTCCGTGGGCCACCTACGGCAGTGGTACGTCGATGAAGTATGCCGCGGCCAGCGGCAGTTCACCGTACACGATCGTGGCCTACACGGGTGCGACGGCCGTTGGTGTCGCCGGCCTGACCGATAGCACGGGGACGGTCAACTACGCGCTGTCCGGCGGGGGAACCCTTGTGGCGGCCGTGAGCGCTAATACCCTCCAATTCACGGGCGCCAACACGATCACCGCCTCCAGCGTTAACTCGCTCAGCGTGAACGGCATCATGAACGTCGGCTCGGGGACGGCAACGATCAACGGCGGAAACCTGGTCATCGGCAGCACCAAGGAACTGGTGTTTACCGGACCGGGCAGCGTGACGGTTGCATCCGCCATTCAGGACCACGCGAGCGGTTCTTCTGCCCTGACCATGGCCGGCAGCGGCACGCTGGTCCTCAACGGCGCAAGCACTCATAGCGGCCCCACGACGATCGGCGCCGGTAAGCTCTATGTCAATGCTTCTCTCTCGCCCAGTAGCGCCGTTTACGTCACCGATGGTGCCACGCTTGGTGGTCAAGGGAGCGCCGGCAACGTCACGGTCGCGGCGGGTGTCATCGGCGGCTCTGTTGAGGCCGGCCAAGGCCGCGTCGGCTGCTTGAGCCTCACCGCGCTAAATTTTGAGGGGAATGCATCGGTTAACGTGGCCAACGTCGACGCCGGTGTCAACGCTTCCATCATCAACGGAGGCTCGCTGGCTGCCAATGGGCCAGCAGGGGCGGTTGCAATCAATATTGCAGGTCCCGCTTTGTCCACCGGAACCTACAAGGTGATGGGTTACACCAGTTCAATCCACGGCGCGGGCGGCTTTGCCGCGTTCAAGGTCGGCTCGGCGCCTTCCAGCGGCCCGCGCGCCGTCTATCAACTCGTCAACGGCACGGGCGAGATCGATTTGCAGGTCAACATTGATTGCGTCCTCTGGACCGGCACCGCGACCGCCGAATGGAGCACCGCCGCCATCGCGTCACCGAAGAACTGGAAGCTGTCTTCTACAGGTGCCCCTACGGACTACTTGGGGACCGTTGACAAGGGAGGTGACGTGGTCGTCTTCGACGACTCGGTGGGCGGTGGCTCGCAGACGGTCAGCATTTCGGCGGCAAACGTCCAGCCCACCAGCGTCACGTTCAGCAATAACACTGCCAACTACCGGCTGCAAAGCTCAGGAAGTTACGGCATCAGCGGTGCCACCGGATTGAGCAAGTCGGGCAGCGGAACGCTGACCATTGCCACGGGGAACTCGTACGTCGGCAACAGCGTGCTGATCGGCGGCGTGTTGCAGATCGGCGTCGCTTCGGGTACAAGGGCCCTCGGCTACGGAACCCTGGTGTGGAGCGGCGGCACATTGTCTTCCGATGGCATCGCGGCGCGGTCCCTCTCGAACGCCGTCTCCCTTACCGGCGACGTGGTTCTGGGCGACGCCACGAACAACGGGCCGTTGACGCTCTCCGACAGCGTGGCGCTCACCGGCAGCCGCCAGGTGGCGATCAATAGCGCGGTCAGCATCAGCGGCGTCATTAGTGGAAGTGGTTATGCGATCACCAAGAACGGCCCCGGCACGCTGATCCTCTCCGCCGCCAACACCTATTCCGGCGGCACGACGCTTAGCGCTGGCCAAATCAACGTCAACAATGCTGCGGCCTTGGGCGCCAGCACCGGTCTGCTGACCATCGCAGGCGACGGCACCAGCAAGCTCGACAACACGGCGGGCTGGGCTATTGCTGTCTCGAACAACCCCCAGGCATGGAACGCCGATTTCACCTTCATCGGCACCAGCAGCCTGAATCTCGGCAGCGGCGCGGTCACGCTCGGTGGCGACCGGAAGGTAACCGTCAACGCTAATACCCTCACGGTCGGCGGCGTGATTAGCGGCGGCTACTCGTTGACAAAGCTTGGCGCGGGCACGCTGACCCTTTCAGGCAGCAACACTTACTCCGGCAAGACGATTGTCAACGCCGGCATGTTGGCCATCCCCAGCGAAAGCAGCTTGGGGAGCAATCCCTCCGCTTTCGTGGCCGATCAACTGACCCTCAACGGCGGTGTCCTCCAGACAACTGCATCCACACCGCTTAGCGGCAATCGCGGCGTCACCCTGGGAAGCGCCGGCGGCACTTTGAGCCCAAGCAGCGGTACCCTGACGGTTTCCAACCCGATCGTGGGCAGCGGCCTTCTGACCAAGTCCGGCTCCGGCACGCTGACCCTTTCGGCCATAAACAGTTATGCCGGTGGGACGACTCTTATCGCCGGCCAGCTTAACCTCAACAACGCCGCGGTGCTGCCCGGCGGCACTTTCACCATCTCCGGGGGTACCATCGGCAACACCTCCGGAACCGCGATCACGCTTGCGAACAACAACTCTCAAGTCTGGAATGCCAACTTTACTTTCCTGGGTACGCAAGCATTGAACCTCGGTGACGGCCCGGTGACGTTGGGCGGCAACCGCCAGGTGACCGTAAGCTCCAACACACTTACCGTCGGCGGCCCCATTGGCGGCAACTACTCTCTGACGAAGGCCGGCACCGGCACGCTGACCCTTTCAGGCTCCAACACCTATTCCGGCGGCACCGTACTCGCCGCTGGCCGGCTGAACATTGGTAATGCCATCGCGCTGGGTAGCGGCGGACTGACCATCGCCGGTTCAAGCACGCTTGATAACACAGCCGGCATCGCAGTTACACTCGGCAATAACATCTCGCAGGCATGGAATGCCGACTTCACCTTCCTGGGTACGCAGGCGTTGAACATCGGCACCGGCTCGGTGACGCTCGGCGGCAACCGCCAAGTGACTGTAAGCTCCAACACACTTACCGTCGGCGGCCCGATTGGCGGCAACTACTCTCTGACGAAGGCTGGTGCCGGTACGCTGACCCTTTCAGGCTCCAACACCTATTCCGGTGGCACGGTGCTCAGCACCGGCCGCTTGAATATCAATAATTCGGCCGCCTTGAGCAGCGGCACATTGACGATTTCCGGTGTGAGTACGCTCGGCAATACCACCAGCGCAGCGATCACGCTCACCGACAACCCCCCGCAAATATGGAATGCCAACTTGACATTCGCCGGAAGCCAGAACCTCAACCTCGGCACCGGCTCGGTAACGCTCGGCGCCAACCGCCAAGTGACCGTAAGCTCCAACACACTTACCGTCGGCGGTCCCATTGGCGGCAATTATTCGTTGACAAAAGCCGGCAGTGGTGTACTCGAACTTAGCGGTAGCAATACATTTACCGGCGCGACGACGGTCAGCGCGGGCAAACTGCTCGTCGATGGTTGGCTGACCAATTCGGCTGTCAGTGTCAACAGCGGCGGCACACTGGGCGGCACGGGCAGCTTGGCGAACGTCACCGTCAACGCCGGTGGGCATCTCGCCCCCGGCGATTTGCTGGGCGTTATGCACCTCAGCGGAAGCCTTACGCTGCTAGCCAACGCGGTGATGGACTACGACCTCGACACTCCTAGCACGAGCGACGAAGTCTTGATGCCGACAGGCCAACTGATTCTCAGCAACCAACGATTTGCCGACTTCCACTTCACTTGGTCGGCCAATTTCGGCCCAGGCACCTACGACTTGATCAACTTCAGATCAAGCAGTGGCAGCCTGGGGACGAACACTAGCGGCACGATCGATGGCCTACCGGCCACGCTTTCAATCGACCCCGTGCAGCATGACCTGGTGCTGACCGTGACACCCGAGCCTTCCACTCTTACCCTTCTCGCCGCTGGTGCCCTCGTCCTTGTCGGCTACGGTTGGCGTCGCAGGACAGCGAGAAGAATGGCGAAGCCGACGGCTTCCGCCCAAGCCGACGCCCCAGCCATTCTTTCCTTCCCCTCACATAGATTGTATCAAGCAAGTGCCGCACGGCGGGCGGCTTGAACTGGAGAAGACCGATGTTCGACAAATTTTCCATGAGAAGCAGTTGCCGAGCGGCTCGGTGGTCGGCTGCGGGCTTCGCGAGTTTCGTGGCCGTTGTGCTGATGGCCTCGCTGCCGGTTCGCGCGGCCAGTTATTCCTGGGCTGTTTCCTCCGGCGACTGGTCCGTAACGTCGAACTGGGGTGGCGCCGTGCCGTCAAGCATTAGCGACACGGCCTTCATAGCCAACGGCGGGACCGCGGCCGTCACAACATCCGTCCCGATCTTCGGCACGCTCTCGCTAGGCAGCAGCACCGGGAGCGGAACGGTGCAACTGAGCGGCGGCGCCAGCCAACTCCAATGCGTTGCAGAATACATCGGCAACACGGGCACCGGGGCGTTCGTACAAGATCATCAATCCAGTAATTCGGCCGGTCAAGCCATTTATTTGGGTTATTATTCCGGCAGTAGCGGCGCGTACAGCCTTAACGGTTCGCTGAACATGGGCGGCCCAGGGCAATCGAGCGACGAGTACATCGGGTACTCGGGAACGGGCAGTTTCACGCAATTGAGCGGATATAATGGGGCTTATGCGACCATGAACCTTTGGCTGGGCTACAATGCCGGCAGTGTTGGCAGTTATTACCTTGCCGGCATCCAACTTACCGCGACCCGGGAGTGCATTGGCTATTCCGGCTCCGGAAGCTTCACTCAGGTCGGCGGGAAGAACGTCAACAACGGTTCCTTCGATCTCGGCCACGAGACCGGAAGCTCCGGTTCCTACACCCTCGGCGGCAGCGGTCAGTTGGCGACCGGAATCCAATACATCGGCTATTCCGGCCAAGGAAGCTTCGCGCAGTCCGGCGGGACCAACTCCTCCAGCGGCACGGTTTACCTCGGCACCAACGCGAGCGGAAGCGGCGCGTACACGCTCAGCGGCAGCGGTGTCATGTCGACCACCTTTGAAATCGTCGGCAACTATGGCAATGGGACTTTCGTCCAGTCTGGAGGGACGAACAGCGTAACCAACTATCTTTATATCGGGAACCATTCCGGAAGCAGCGGGACCTATAGCCTAACGGGCGGCGTACTCGTCCTGGGCGGCCTCTTTCCCGGCGCGGGGACATCCGTTTTCAACTTCGACGGCGGCACCATGCGCGCCAGTCGCAACAACACGACGTGGTTCAGCGTCCTCACCACGGCCTATGTACGAGCGGGAGGAGCGATATTCGACGTGCTGGGTTTCAACGAAACGATCGGGCAACGCTTGTTGCACGACCCGGCGTTAGGCACGGTGATCGACGGCGGCCTCGCCAAGAGCGGCTCCGGCTCTATGACGCTCGCCGCGGCCAACACGTACACCGGCGTCACGATCGTAAGCAGCGGTGCCTTGGTTCTCGCCAACTCTCTGGCGGTGCAAGACAGTACGCTCGACACCAGCGGTGGCGGGATCTTGAGCTTCGGCACGCTGACCGCCGTCACGCTGGGCGGATTGACCGGCCCTGGCACGCTTGCTTTGTCCAATTCCGCTTCTTCCGCCGTGGCCCTCAGCGTGGGCAACAACAACAGCAATACAACGTATTCCGGTAAATTAACAGGTTCCGGCAGTCTGACGAAGATTGGCAGCGGCATCCTCTTGCTCAGCGGCAGCAATACCTACAGCGGCCCGACGACGATCAATCAAGGCAAACTGCTCGTCGATGGCTGGCTGAGCAATTCGGCCGTCACTGTCAATAGCGGCGGCACACTGGGCGGCACGGGCAGCTTGGCGAACGTCACCGTCAACGCCGGTGGGCATCTCGCCCCCGGCGATCCACAAGGCGGCTTGCGGTTGAGCGGTAGCCTCACGCTGGCATCGGGCGCGGCGATGGACTACGAACTGGACGGAATCACGAACGACAACGAGGTCTTGATGCCCTCGGGCCAACTGATTCTCAGTGGCCAGCAGTTCTCTAATTTTATCTTTACGCCGCTGGCCGGTTTCGGCCCCGGCACTTATATTCTGGTTGACGCCGGATCGATCAATGGCAGCCTGGGGACGAACACAACCGGCACGATCGATGGCCTGCCCGCCACGCTTTCAATCGACCCCGTGCAGCATGACCTGGTGCTGACCGTGACGCCCGAGCCTTCCACTCTTACCCTTCTCGCCGCCGGTGCTGTTGGTCTTGCCGGCTATGGCTTACAGAGGCGAAGGATGACGAAAAGAACGGCTAGGCAGGTGGCCTTCGACCAAGCAAGACCGGAGCACGACGGTTCCCCAATTCTAGCCTTCCCTTCGCATTCGGCCCATCTGCCGAACGTGGCACGGCGGGCAGCTTGATCGGGGAGGGGACTAATGGACGTGGACACGCTGCGATCGTGATGTTTCTGGTCAATTTGAAGAACAATGGTCCTTTCCGGCAGAGAGCTACTGATGAGGAGACGAACGATGTGTGACGAGACGATGGCGCAAAAACTGATGACAGCGGCCTTTCTGGCAGCAACCGTCCTCTCGGTCTCTCAGGCGGGCGCGGATTCCACGTGGACCCTGCCGGCCGGACAGGCGGGCGATTGGAGCGTGGCCGCCAACTGGAGCGGAGGAGTGCCCGGCTACGGGGCCAACGCCTATGTCATCAACGGCGGGACCGTGAATGTCACTCTGCCGGGAGAGCTGGCGGGCGGACTCTGGCTGGGCAGCGCCGCGCCGGGAACGGTGCAAATGTCGGCCGGCTCGCTCACCGTCTTCAACGAATACCTGGGTTCGTCCGGCGGCGGAATCGGAACCTTCGTCCAGTCGGGCGGAACCAACGCCGTGGGCTACGGCGGCAATGCCTACTCCCTCTACCTCGGCTATAGTCCTAGTGCCAGCGGCACCTACAAACTGATCGCGGGCAATCTGACTTCTGCATGGGCCGATTACGTGGGCTACAACGGTACGGGGAGTTTCCTGCAATCGGGCGGCGCGAACAGCATGGCCATGTACCTGTATCTGGGCTACAACGCAGGCAGCAGGGGGGCCTATAACCTGAGCGGTGGACAGTTGTCGACACCGAATGAGTACATCGGAAGCAGTACCGGGGCCACGGGCATCTTGCAGCAATCGGGCGGCACGAATGCCGCCGGGAACGTCACCATCGCCACCGGCGGCACGCTGCAGCTCAGCGGCGGCACGCTCCAGATCGGCGTGGGCCTGCTCAACCAAGGGCTGATCGACGGCACCGGCGGCGCCGCCACGCTGAGCCTTCCTGGCAGCGGCGTCATCGACCTTTCCCAGGGGAGCCTGGCCAACACGCAGTCAATGACCGTGAACATTGGGGGTAACTCGCTTTTGATCGTGCCGCCTGGCTTCAATCCGTCGGCAACCTTCGGCGGCTTCAGTTGCCTGGGCCTGGTCCATACCGCGGGGACGACGCTGGTGGTGTCCGCCGGGCAGGGTTTCACCGGCAACACCTCGATCGGCGATCCGGTGAACTGTCAAGGAACGATCGCCGCAAGCCCGCAGGGCTATGTCAACATGAGCGGCGGCCTGACGATCTCCGGAACGGGT
>Ga0073936_10009695_pt1 | contig 11934 bp, 6 predicted proteins | sample AliMusrvi5mmetaG_FD_87041 | JGI IMG/M metagenome (GOLD analysis project Ga0073936, IMG submission 87041) | Freshwater lake bacterial and archeal communities from Alinen Mustajarvi, Finland, to study Microbial Dark Matter (Phase II) - Alinen... | ecosystem: Environmental > Aquatic > Freshwater >... | reverse complement strand
GCCCAGTACGAGACGGTCCAACTGCTCGACGGCGATCTGCACATTCAAAGTTGCCGTCTGGCCAAGCGCCTGTGCGATCCCGACGCGTTCGTGATCTCGGCGGGAGTTTTGAAGACGCACAACGTGCTGATCGCAACGCTGAACGTCAAGAACCTGTGCCTGGGTGCACCGCTGCATAGCCGCCGCAAGGAAAAGCCCTTCAACGACAAGCGAATCTATCACGGCGGCGTCCGCCAGACGCACTATGACGTGATGGTGACCGCGCAGAAACTGGCTCCGGCCTGGGGCTTGGGCGTGCTCGACGGTTTCGAAGGCATGGAAGGCGCCGGCCCGTCGCAGGGCACCCCGGTGAACCAGAAGATCGCCATCGCCTCCACCGACTACATCGCCGCCGACCGCATCGGCACCGAATGCATGGGCATCAACCCCGACTGGATGGGCTACCTGCAGTATTGCGAGAAAGCCGGCGTTGGCAATTTCAAGCGCGAGATGATCGATCTGCGCGGTGAAAGCGTCGATAAGGTGAAGGTGAAATACCGCCTGCACAACGACATCGACCAGGAACTGCAGTGGATGGGTCCGTTGACCGACCTGCCGCCGAAGTTGGGCTAGTTCCCGGCGTTTCGAAGATCACATTGCAGCCAAAAGGATGCGCGGTTCCCGGGTGGGAGCCGCGCGCTTTTTTTGGCACTGCGGCATCCTCTCACCAGCACGGCGCCACGAACGGGAGCGAAGCTTCAGCTCCGCTGGAAAGCTCTAGCTCTTCACCTGCGCTGCCGGCCGAGGTTGCGTCTCCCGAGCCGTCACATGCCGGCGTCTGCGGTCGGTCCTTCAGTTTGAGAGAACCAATCACTAAATTTGGCGGCGAGTTTGTCGATATGTAGACGGGGGCGGGGCTTCCGCGCCGCAAGGCGAATGGCATCGACTCCGAATTGACCCGACACGTCGGGGCAGGAGAACCGATTGCGCATGAACGGCGTGATTCGAGTGCAGCCCTGGAGGGGGTACCACGGGCGACTGGAGGTCGCCCGTGGTAGCGGAGGTTCGGGTGAGGACGGCACTTTGCGAGGAATGCTGGACGCCTTGAAGCTGGTGTGCGCGGTCCAGCCAGACCGGCAACCGGCGTGGGGACATCTGACAATGGCTATCTTTGGGGCGGCGGATTCGCCAGTCTGTCTGGACGGGCATTCGCGCGCTGCAAGCCGGGAACAGGCCTGGTACCCTTTCTGAAAGCTGCGGAGAGGCTTGGAGGGTTACAGGATGATGTCTGCAGAATGACTGTGTTTCGTACTTGCTCCCGGCTGCCTGCCCGATCGGCGCCGAGCCCCGGGGCACCCGTCCCCGTATACTGATAAGAGCAGGTTCCGAGAGCCGCTCTTTCTCACTCATGCGCATTTCCCCTGAAGTTCCTTTCTTTCGACACCAGATTCGTGCAACTGCTTGTGCGGCCGTTCTGGCCTTCACCTTGGTGGCCCAAGGCTGTGCCCCGCGCGCCGTCGAAACCCGACCCCAGGCGGCGCGTCCGGCAGCTAGCTCGGATTGGGACGACACGGCCCGATTTCTTAGCGGCATGCCAGGGCGACCGGACGGCCCATTCCATGCGCTTGAGGACACGGCGCCATGGAAGGCCTACGCGGCTGAATTCGACTCAAACTGGAACCAACTCCAAAACGACCAGATGAAGCCGGTTGACGCCTTCCAGAAGCGCGAGCTCGGCCCGATTCAGCACACCGGTCAATACGTCTTCTACCCCTTCAGCGGCCCGGACGTGCTGTACCTGACGCACTTCTTCCCTACCGGGAAAGTTATGGTCATGGCGGGCCTGGAGCCGGTCGGCAGCCTGCGCGTCACGCAACGTTACAACGCCAAGACTCTGGACCGCGAGTTGAACGGATGGAAGCAGTCCGTCTCCTCGATCTTTGAACGGAGCTTCTTCGTGACCAGCGAGATGGACAGCGAATTCCGGGGCCGTGTGGCCGACGGGTTGCTGCCCATGATCCTGCTGCTGCTGGAGCGGAGCGGGGATTCGATAGAGCAAGTGGACTACGGGCAACTCTCCGCCAACGGCAAGTTCGGTCCCGAAGAGCAGACCAATCCGCCCACCCGGAAGCACAAGGCGGTTAGAATTCGCTTCCATGGCGTCAGCGATTCGACCAGGCGCACGTTGTACTATTTCTCAACCGACCTCGGTCCGGCGTTTGAGAAGAATCCGTCCTTTGCGCGCTTTCTGGACAGCCTCGGCACGCCGGATACGATGGTCAAGTCCGCACAATTCCTGTTGCACTGGAGGATGTGCAGCGGAGTGCGCCACTACATCCTGGCCAAGAGCAACCTGATCCTGCAGGACGACACGGGCGTCCCTTACAGCTACTTCCAGAATGCCGCCTGGCAAGTTCAGCTCTACGGTGAATATAGTGCGCCCATAAAGCCTTTCAAGCGTTTGTATCAAAAGGACTTAGCCCAGGCCTTCAAGGATGGCTCGAAGGTCCGGCCGCTCGGCTTTTCGCTCGGTTACGGCGCCGGCCGCCGTCCATCCAGCCTGATCCTGGCCGTACGCGCCCAGGCGCCGGATCGCTCCAGCGACGGCAGCCACTGAAGTTCGGGCGCCTCCCTCAAAACGGCAGAGACTGCTGGCTCTGCGCCACATGGCTGATGGCCCGGACCACGCGGCGATAGGGCATTTCATCTAGCGCCGGGAACGGGACCCACTCGCCGTCGCGCGAGGAAGAGTAGTACCAGCGGCCTAGCAGTGCGATGTGCTCCTGCCGCTCGCGCAAACTGACACGGGGAACGTTCAGCCCGCCTGCCAGTTCCCTGAGCCGCCGGTCGAGCGGAACCATGTCGCCCCCTTGCAGCAGGCCGAAGGGCACCTCCGGTAGCCAGACGCCGTGGTTGAGAAACCGCAAAGCCACGGTGGCGGGATCGGCCGACGGCAGGACGGCCACTCCGCATAGCCGGTCCAAACTGGTCGCCAATTCGTCGCGCAACCGCAGCACCTGCTCGACGCGCTGATAGCGTTCGTGTTGGCGGCGGGCGTCCTCGAAGCGCAGTTCCTCGCTGAAATGGTCGCGCGCACTGGCGATGGAATGGAGTTGCGACTCGCCGTCGCTCGCCAGAAACTCCACGAGCCGCTGCACCTCGCTGCGGTACTCTTCCACGCCGACTACCTGCTGGCAGGGCCGCAGGCAGCGCATCATCCCGCCCTAGATGCAGCCCGGGTGCTCGGGGGCGGGGTCCAGATCCTCCTGGCAGCGCCTGACCTGGAACAGATCCAGCACTTCCTGCTCAAATCGCTCGGCCGCCGCGCGCGTGCGAAACGGTCCGAATTGAAAGGCGCCGGTGACGCTCAGGCGATTCGTGACGGTGGTGCGCGGGAACTGATTGCCCAACAGAACCTTCACGAAGGGCGGTGGACGCAGGTGGACCATGCGTTCGTACTCCGTGGGAAAATGGCCGCGGGCCAACTCATAAAACAGCAGGCTCGCCTCAAGCTTGGAGGCCGTCGGAGCGTATTCGATGCGGCCCGCGATCGAATGCAGGTTGAGCCGGCGGGAAGCGGCACCGTCCACGCCCAGCAGTCGGCGCAGGCGCCGGCGCAGGAAACTGGTCTTCGACAGATATGGACGCGCCGGATGCTCGCTCGGCTTAGGCCAGACGAGAAACACGGCCGGAACATCGGGTACTGCCGCCAAACAATCGTCCAGCGGGCGGGCGGCCTCAAAGTCGAACGAGATCAGATCCACGGACTACACCCCAAAGCGTCTCGGCCCTACGCCCGAACTCCCAGCTTCAGTGTCTCGCGGCAGTACTTCAGACTCCGCTCCAGATCGAGTTGCTGCTGTTCGCGCAGGGCGGCCGTCAGCGACTCCGGTTTCTGCCCGGTCCCTGCGATCACCATGGCGCCCAGGTATGGGCGTCCCTGCTTCACCAGCGAGAGGAAACGGGCGAAATCAGGGGCAGGCAGGTTGCGGAATCCGTTCCACCACGTGTCTTCGAGGAACGGTAGCATCTGCGGAGGCCGCCCGGTGATGACCTCCAGCAGGATGCTCTTGCCCGGGCAAAGCCGCCCATACAGCTCAACAACTTCCGGCAGTTTCACCGAGCCGTCGCCCATCGCCACCCATTGGAAGGCCGCGCCGCGGGGATGTTCGAAAAGCGCAGAGTCGCGGAAGTGGCTGGTCTCGATGTACGGCGCGAGCAGCTCCAGCGCGAGCGCCGGATCCTCCATGACCCACATCGGGTTCCCGCTGTCAAAATTCACGCCCACCAGGTCCGCACCTGCCGCCACGATTAACTGGCGCAATTCGCGCGCAGTCAGATCGCCGTGGTTCTCTATGGCGACCTTCACTCCCAGGTCCAGCATGCGGGCCCGAGCGGTACGCAGAGCCTTGAGCGTGCTCTCGATGTGAGCCTCGATGGGCAGTTTGGCGTGGCGATCGGTCGGCGCCCCAATGAAAACCCGGAGGTACTTCAGTCCCAGCTCATTCACCACTGTGGCGTTGCGAGCCACGTACTGGGCCGGAGACCCGTTGCCAGGATTCCACGCCGGCGTGGTCGGGCAGATGCAGCCCGCACCCACACTGAGTTCAATGCCCTTCTCCGCGGCGTAGTCCCGAACCTTGTGCAGATGATCGGGCTCCACGCTTTCAAAGTCATTTGGAATGGTCAGTTGCAGCGCGTCGAGTTGGAGCGATACCGCGTAGTCGATATGCTTTAGCGCCTGCCAGCGCAGGTCGCGGACGGAGTACGCATCGTAGCCCAACCGCACTTTGGCCAGCTTATCGGGGACTGCCGATTGCCAGCCCGGAAGCGCCGCTGCGCCAACCAGAAACTCGCGTCGTCTCATCCCGCCATTGTACTGAGTCGCCGGGCTAGGCTGTCCCCGTCGGATAGAACAGCCGCTCGATCACAGAGAGCAGCTCCAGCGCGTCGATCGGCTTCTGAACGTAGGCGTCCATACCTGCCTGCAGGCAGCGCTCCCTGTCGCCGCTCATGGCGTGCGCTGTGAGCGCGATGATGGGCGTGCGCCGCACGCTCCATTCCTCGCGATCGCGAATCTCAGCCGTAGCTTCGAACCCGTCCATCTCGGGCATCTGGACATCCATCAAAATCAAATCGAATTGCTGCCGGTAGAATTCCTCGACCGCCAGCCTGCCATTATCCACGATGACCACGGAGTGCCCCGCCTTTTCAAGCACGCGCTGCACGACCCGTTGGTTCACTGAGTTGTCCTCGGCGAGCAGGACTCTCAATCGCAGGGTTTCCCCATCCGGCAGTGATTCTTTTTGGGAGTACGCTGACTCCGTTCGATCGATGCCCGCGGCGGAATCGGCCACCATCTGGCAGAGGGCGGTATACAATTCCTGGGGCTTGGCCGGCTTCAGGACGTGCCGGTTGATTCCCAGGCTCCTGCACCGCGCGGCATCTCCCAGTGCGCTGGCGGAGGATAACATCAGTGTGCGCGGCGGATAGTGCGGCCAGCGCTCCTTCATCCGGCTCACAAACTCGAAGCCGTCCAGATTGGGCATGTGGCAGTCGGTGATGATCATGCTGAACGGGGGGACGCGCTGCGCCAATAAGTCCAGCGCCTCAGTCCCGCTGGCAGCCAGGGTGGGCTCGACCAGCCAGGACTGGAGTTGACGCTCCAGGATCAGGCGGTTGGTCGTATTGTCATCCACGATTAGCGCCGTCAGCCCGGCAAGCTCACGGTCCTCCCGCGGAGCGGCCTCGCGGGCAACTCCCTGGCTCGGGCGAAAACGGATCGTGAAGTGGACCGTGGTCCCCTGCCCTGGCGTGCTGTCTAGCCAGATCCGGCCGTTCATCATCTCCACCAGGTGTGAGGAGATGGACAATCCCAGCCCACTTCCCCCGTACTTGCGCGTGGTTGTCCCATCGGCTTGCCTGAATGGCATGAACACGAGTTCCTGTTTGTCGGCCTCAATGCCTATGCCGGTATCCCGTACGGAGAACCGGAGAATGGTCGCCGGTTCAGGTGGCGAATCCTGCCCGGCTGGTTCCGAACGGTCCACCTCGACACTCACCACAACCTCGCCTGCCGCGGTGAATTTCACGCCATTGTTCACCAGGTTCACGAGGATCTGACGCAGTCTCAGCGCATCGCCGGCTACGATTTCGGGCACATCGGCGGCGACGTCGCAGGCGAGTTCCAATCCCTTCTCGTGCGCTCGAGGACAGACCACTCGCACTGCGTCAACCAGACAGTCGCGCAGGTTGAAATCAATCGACTCTATGTCCAGCTTGCCTGCCTCGATCTTCGAGAAATCCAAAATGTCGTTGATCACCGCGAGCAGACTCTCCCCGGAACTCTTGACCAAATCCAGGTATTCCTTTTGCTCCCGCGTCAACGAGGTACCGAGAACAAGGTCCGTCATGCCCATCACCCCGTTGAGGGGGGTGCGGATCTCGTGGCTCATATTCGCCAGGAACTCGCTCTTGGCCCGGTTAGCAGCCTCGGCCTCATCCTTGGCGCGGCGGAGTTGCTCGGTTCTCAACTGCACCTGCCGCCGCAGCACGAATACCCAGGCCAGAGCCACGAGAATCAACCCAATCAGGCCCAGGCTGATCCGGAGCGTGCGCGGACCATTCAACCAAGGCGCAGGTTTGAGCAGGGTCACATCCGCCGGAGAGCGGATCTGGAGGCTGAGCGTGGCCGGCAAGAGGACCGGTGCGGACAAATCGACGCCGATCAAAGAAATCCCTCGAACTCGCAACAAACTGCCAGGCTCCAAAGGCTTCAGAGCCCAGGCATCCTGGAGCCGAGCCGTGATGAGCCGCGAACCGGATTGCAGGATCAGCGCTTGATCGATCGGGATCGCATTCTGATTTGCCAGGTATGCGTCAAACTCGACTAACTGGGCATTGAGGCCTTGGTCGAGAATTTCCTCCGGATCGGCGCGTACCGGCGCTGGAGACGGGCCGGACCTGAGTTTCTGGACAACGGCATGATCGATGACCGGACTGTACTCGCCCTGTTGGGGAAAGCCGAGCAGTTCGACCTCGTCTCCCGCTTGAAGAACGATGTAGGCGTGATGCTGAATCAACACGGCCCCGGATGAATCCCGGATGTAGGTCGGGCCCTGCGGGTGGCTGTCGAGCACGGTGCCTGCTACTCGGGCTGCCTGCAGGTTGGCGCTGCCGGTGCCGAATTGCAGCAGCGATACGACCGGGCTAATTGGCATTCGGGCCCATTCAGTCCCCGCACTTACCACCTTCACGAACTCGGGTCCGGGGACGAATAGGGTGATGCCCTGGAATTGGCGCCGGGAATTGAATTGCGTCCCGCATACTCCCTTGAGGCGCACCGTCGAATTCAATAGAGAAAACGCAAATGCTGGCGATGCAAGCAAACGCACCTGGTAGCGGTGCTGCCCAAACGCGACCTCCAACAGAAACTGGCCTTGATCCGGAGAAATTTCCTCGACAATTCCGGGCAGTTCCACCCATTCGCTGTCCGCCCCGCCAAGGAACACCTCTTCGACGGAGGTCGAGGCAGGCTCCGGTAGCCGTCCCTTACCGAGCGGAGTAATTTGCTGAGCCTCGAGCGATGGAGCGAAATCCCCAGGTTCACTCGCCGCATCCAACTGGATCGAATCGCCCGCATTCAAGTTGCCGGCATAGTGGGAAGGGACATCCACGAAGATCCCACCATCCCGATCCTGGACGAATAGCAGCCTCTCAATCACGTCGAAATACGTAACCACCGCGCGCAGCCTTACCGGATATCGCCGTGCGGCCTGCGCCGGACTGAGGTTGCGAACCTCGGAACTGCGTTGCAGCAGCGGCAAAGTCCCTGTTGTGGAGGTGGCGGTTTGTGGTGTGCGCGGAATGCAATGGTCCAGCACGATGGCACCGGCGTCGAGTTCGACGAACCCGGAAACGTCCACCTGGCCCGACTCGCCCGCAGGCAGGCATGCGGCGTCGCGCAGGGGGATTTGCCCGGTCGCGTCCGACAAAGTCCAGGCGGCGCTCCCGGCCGAGCGGACCGGTGTGCCATGCAATCGGACGGCATGGGACGGGAGTTGATGCGGGTGGAGCCGCAACAAATTTCCGACGGCTGCGACAGGCAGCCCGGCCGGATCCGCCGCTTTGCGCTGAACCAGGACGTTCTGTGGCTGGGTAATCCAGATGCGCACCTTGCTGGGAGTGCCTTCGACGCCATGCAGTGAGTTCACAACCCCAACCGCGTCGATCTCCGAATCGATCATCGTCTTCCAATCCGCGGCGGTGCCTCCGATTGTCCTCAATTGAACGAGGCCATGCCCGGTCCACAAATCGAGCGCGGTTCTGCCCGTCCACTGCTGCGAGACGGAGCGGACCACGCCGCTGACTTTCACCAGGCGGTATTCGAACAGGCCCTTTTGGAGATCGCTCTCGGAAGGCACGGCGGGAGTCGCCGGCGGGGCTTGGCCGAGGATCGTTACGCTGGCTTTGACAATAATTGGATCGGTCCCGTCCATGGCGGAACCTGTCACCTGGACGAGTTGTCCGGGTTGTAGGTCTTCGCGATTATTGGGAAACTCGACACGCAATCCACCCGAGGAGTTCTCCACCACCAGGGTCCGATACTTGGTATCGACCAGTGTGAGCACACCTCGAAAAGTTACCCTACGTTGCCCAATCTCTTCCGCTTTGGCAGCGGAGCGGATCTCGCTAACCGTCGTGAGAGCACCGTCGGAAGCAGTCCGGCTACAACCCCACAGACCAGCCAGCAGGGCGCAAACAGCAAACCTTGTCGCGGGAAGACCTCCGCGTTTTCGGCCAACTGTCGCTAGCTTCGCGTGACAATCCATGCCAGCGTTCCCTTATTACCATCTCCGCATTGCGTCGTGACATGCCGCACTTGAAGCAGGCAGACCGGCAAAATACCTGCCTCATCATACCTTGGAGAGTGCCCACTCTGCGCTTGCCTCCAAGTGGGTGTCCGCCGACAAAAAGCCGCCACGGCACGCTCCGCCATCGCTCCAGGATCTTGAACCCGCACTCCCAAACTTGCCCGTGATGGACAGAACCCCGTCGATCGCCCAACAGGCACAATCCTGTGCGTTTGATCCGGGCAATAAATAGAATTCCGGATCTTATAGTAGTAATTGTGCGAACTGGGCGATAAGCTATGGGCAGACACCCATGGCAGTTACAGATCCGTGTCTTAAATTCATACCGGAAGCGCCGACCGACCTGGATAGCCTCGGGATTCCCTGGCCGATGGTGGTCGATCTGGCGGCCAGGCGGCTGCATCTCGATGGCGTCACTGGCCTCGCCACGCTGCGATCGAAATTGAAATTGCCCTATGCCGTGGTCGAAGCCGTATTCCGCTATTTCCAGAAGGAAAAGCTGGTGGAGATCAAGGGCAGCGACGAGAGCGGTTTCTATCTCAGCCTCACCAACGCCGGCCACAAACTCGCCAGCGACCGCCAACAAGTTTGCCATTACGCCGGTCCAGCCCCGGTTTCATTGCGCGCCTACCAGAATGCGGTCCAGTTGCAATCCGCCCGCCCCAAGATCAACCGCCAGCACATGCAGCGCGTCTTCTCGGACCTCGTGGTGGAGGATGATATTCTCGATCAACTCGGCCCGGCGCTCATATCTCAGAAGTCGCTATTCCTGTTCGGTCCTTCCGGAAATGGCAAAACCAGCATCGCGGAACGACTCGTCCGGGTATACCAGGACAACATCGTCATACCCTACGCCATTGAGGTGGACGGGCAAGTCATCTGTGTCTTCGACCCGGTGGTCCACCAGAGGGTCGACGTTGAAATCGGGGAAACCGAAATGGACCCCCGCTGGATCGTGTGCCGGCGTCCGGCCGTGATCGCAGGTGGAGAACTCACCGCCGAGATGTTGGAGCTGAAGCTCGATGCGATCACCAATATCTACGCCGCGCCGGTCCAGATGAAGGCCAACAACGGGATTCTGGTGCTGGATGACTTCGGCCGCCAGACCATTCCACCTACGACTATTCTGAACCGCTGGATTCTACCCTTGGACCGCAGAGTGGATTATCTGAACCTGAACTACGGACTGAAGTTCCAGGTTCCTTTCGAGCTTATGCTGGTCTTCTCGACGAATCTGGAACCGGACTCGCTGATGGATCCCGCCTTCCTGCGGAGGCTGCCCAACAAGATCATGATCCATTCGGTTGGCGAGAAAGCCTTCCTCGAGATATTCAGGCGCTCCTCGGATGGACATGGTTTCCAGTACGACCCAGAGCTCGCCAACCTCCTGCTGCAGTATTGCCGCAGCCTGGGCGGGAACAAACTCCGCGCTTGCTACCCGCGCGACATTTGTGAAATCGCCGCTTGTATCAACTCCTACGAGGAAGACACGCACCGCTTGACGGCGTCGATCCTGAAGCGCGCTGTCAACGTCTACTTCGCAGCGAGTGCTCAAAGAACCGAAGACGACGCCTTGAATTGAGCTGTGCCGGCCGGGAGGAACCGGCTCCCGGCTTCACCGTAGCCTGAGGGTTTCGTCAGGGCCGGGTGAAGGCCGGAGCCAGCAGTAGCACCTGCACCTGAGTAGGCGTTCCATCGACTTTGACGGGGCGGAACTGCCATTGCTCGAGATACGGCAGCAGGTCAGGCAGTTGTGCGTATGCTGCGTCCAACACAGGGCGCAAGCTCACGAGCCTGCCATTGGCGCCGAGCCACCCCTGAAACAACGACGGCAGCGTGGATCGAACTACCTTGGGTGCCGGGACCACCGCCCGCTGAATGAACGGGGCATCCAGTTTGGGCTGCGGGCGCAGTGTCACCACCATTCCCGTCTGGCCGGAGTCCAGGCCGCTGCCTGGCAAAGCGTATTGAAGGGTCCAATCCTGGCCTGTCCCAAGGTCCAGGAAAACGGTGTGCACCGGCCGCCCCGTAAGCAGGCGCTCTGCTTCCGGGATTGTCGAGCCTGGGGTAGATTCGACAATTACGACGTCGAACGCGCCGCCCGGCGGGAACTTCAGCTGCTGCGTCCCGTCCGGCAAGTCTTGAAACTCGACCACTCCCGCCGTGGTTTTGACCATTCGAACCGTGCCCGGCGGAGTGGCACGGGATTGTGTCCCGGCTGGCTTCCCGCCAGATTGAGCCCCGAGTTGGGCGGCCATCTGTTTCGAGGCCGCTGAACCCGGCGAAACGCCCGTTTCTCCGGGTCGGGCGGTGCTCCCGGCACTCCCCGGGGCGGTGGACTTGTCGGCGGCGCCGGAAGCCTTGTGGGCTGTCCGCGAGTCCGTTTGAAGCACGGGCGCCCTGCTTCCCGAGGGCAAGACAGGCTGGCTCACCGGGGGGATCTCCACCTTCTGCCCAGCCTGCGGGACAGTCGATGCGATGGCCAGCACCGAGACTGCGGTTCCGCGTGCGGTCCGGGGCGAGACTGTCGTGCTGGCCGTCTCCCCCCATGCTCCGGCTGTAACGAGCGACCACGCGTTGGGACGGGGAAGCAGGGGCAGGGCCAGCGTCATGGACGTGCTCTCCGGAACGATGGAACTCCGCGTCGAAACTGGCGTGGGCGACTGACTTGCCGCACTTCTCGCGGTCGCGGTTTCGGTGTTTGGCGATGGTGCGATGGGCGAACCGGGAACTAGTGGCTCGGCCGGCTTCGATTGCTCGGGCTGGTGGGAGTTCGACTGGAAACTCAACGAAGGCAATTTGCTGAGACGTGGGTCGGCTGCGATGGGTCTCCCAGGTTGAATCAGGATGGTCCGGAACGGTGACTGAACCGGCTGCGGACCGGCTGCGGCCGCCGTTTCACGCGGATTTGCTTCCGCCTGGGACCCGGGTTCCGCCGGGCGCGAGAGAGCAGCCGGCGGGGCGGGCCGCACCAGCATGGCCGGCAGGTAGATGCGATCGGGCATCCGCAGAACTAGCGCGGCCCGCAGCGACGGTCCATACCGTGCCTGGAATTCCCTGTCGGGGTCTGGAGGCACGCTGC
>Ga0073936_10009689_pt1 | contig 11937 bp, 12 predicted proteins | sample AliMusrvi5mmetaG_FD_87041 | JGI IMG/M metagenome (GOLD analysis project Ga0073936, IMG submission 87041) | Freshwater lake bacterial and archeal communities from Alinen Mustajarvi, Finland, to study Microbial Dark Matter (Phase II) - Alinen... | ecosystem: Environmental > Aquatic > Freshwater >... | reverse complement strand
TCGATGGCGGCAAGCAGCGGCGCGGGCAGGCCGAGTTCGGAAAAAGGAGGTGTGTCCATGAGCAATGAGCAAATCAGAAAAAACGGCGCGGCTAAAGGAATAACGCTCCGGGAAGGCAATGCTACCGCTGATTTCCGGCGGAAAACAAGCACCGATTGGCGGCGTGGATGGATTCCCGGGGGATTCTGGAAAAATTTCCCGGTCTGGCGGCCCCCCCCCCTCAAGGAGCGTTGGCGTCTCGCCAACGCGGTCTCGCCAACGCGCAGTAGATGCCGAATATCGGTGCCGCAGGCAGGCACCCAGGCAGCACTAGTTCAAAGTCGGTCAGCGCCCACTGAGTTTTAGCGTGCCCACCTCGCTCAAGGCGCTCTCGATATTGGCTTTGATCGCCCTCTCCAGCGCCATGTATTGCCGTTTGGCACCGTTGAACGCTTCGCTCACGGTGGCACTGCCTTCAGACTTGAACTCTTAGGTCCAGACGCTCCGACCGGTGTGTTTGGGGTCCTTCAAGTTTGCAATTCCGTTTGATAGAAATCACCCCCCATTTCCCCGCCCGCCGGTCCGGCCATCGGCTTTTCCAACGGCCCTCACCCCAAAAGCGAAATTTCAGTAGAGATGCGCAGACCCGATGATCCGGGCTTGCCGAGCGCCGGTTGGTGGAACATACTGGAGCGATGAAGCAATCGGAACCACCGCGACACCGACCCCGCCGCAGCGGGTGCGCGGACGCGGCATTGCGTGCGGAAATCGAGCGGGTCCTAAGGATGACCATCGATGAGCGCATCAAGGCGGCGCTTTCCATGCACAAGCGGTTCTCGTGGCTCCATCCGGTCAGCAAGCAGAACTAGGCGATGTTCGATCCTGAAGCCAATCTGGAGGCGGCGGAGCGGGTCGCCGGTTTGTTAGAAAGGCATGGCGTCCCGGCCGTGGTCATCGGGGCAGTGGCATTGGCCGCTTACTGCTACGTTCGCCACACCGAGGATATCGATCTGGGAGTGGACGCGGATTTGCCGGACATGCGAATGCTCGTGGCAGCCCTGCGCGCAGAAGATTTCACGGCTGAACTGCGAGAACCGGATGGTGACGATCCTCTCGGCGGAGTCATCGACGTCTCCGGTTCGTTTGGCCTGGTGCAGATCGTCAGTTTCGGGGGTCGTTTTCCGAGCGCGATTCGGGATGCCCTCGCGGGCGACGATGTTCGCGTCAATCCCGGCAGCAAACTCCGCATCGTCCCGCTTCCGCAACTTGTCGCCCTCAAGTTGTACGCGGGCGGAAGCAAGTCCAAGGCGGATATTGTCGAACTGCTCCGCCGGAATCCCGAGGTCGATTTGGCCCCGATCCGCAAAGCGTGTCGACGTTACCGCCTTCGCGGGTTGGATGCCATCCTGCGCGAGTTGCATTCGTGATTTCCTGCGGTCGGCTCCCGGGCAATTCGCCGCTCTTCGCCGCTCTTGCATCCTTGCACTTGCATCTGCATCCCTCCATCCATCGTATTTTCCAACAGAGGAATAATAAATAATGCGCGTCTGGATCTACAAGCAGGCTCCATGGCGCGATTCCCTGGCCCGCCTAAGTGAAGTCTGGGGTGCCGCTTAAGCATCGTATTATTCCACAGAGCATCGTATTATTCCACAGAGGAATAATAAATAAAGTGCTTGCATAGTGGTGGTGGAGGAGTAAGATGCCCGCATGAACGGCACGATGAACGACGAAGACGGGAGGGGCGTGAATGGGACAGGGTGCCGGCGGAAGGGGGGGCGGTGGTTGGCGCCGTGGAAGGATTCGGCGGTGCGCCCGGTGATGTACCACTGTGTGACGCGGGTGGTGGACAGGCGGTTTGCGTTTGAGCAGGCGGACAAGGAGAAATTCCGGACATTGATGCGGATGCAGGAGAATTTCACGGGTTGCCGGGTTCTGGCGTATTGTCTGATGAGCAATCATGTGCATTTGCTGCTGGAAGTGCCGCCGATGCCGGCGGGAGGGTTGTCGGATGACGAGTTGCTGCGACGGATGAAGGCGCTTCACAACGAGGTGGCGGTGGCGGAGGTGGCGAAGCGGTTGGGGGAGTTGCGGGCAAGTGGCCGGGACACGACGGCGCGGGAGTTGCATGAGAGCATCACCTATCGGATGCATGACTTGGGCGAGTTCATGAAGGCGCTGTTGCAGCGGTTTTCGCGGTGGTTCAACACAAATCACCAGCGAACCGGCACGTTGTGGGAATCTCGGTTCAAGAGCGTGCTGGTGGAGGATGGCGTCGCGGCACAAACGATGGCGGCCTATATCGACCTGAATCCGGTTAGGGCGGGAATGGTGGCGGATGCGGCGGAATACCGGTGGAACAGTTATGGTGAGGCGATGGGTGGTGGCCCGAAAGGTAACGGAAAAAAGGCGCGGGCGGGACTGGTGCGGGCGATCATGGCGCACAAGGGGTGGGAGGCGGACGCGCGGCACTGGCCGGGCGAGGTGTCCAAGAGCTACCGGATGATATTGTTAGAGGAGGGCGAGGAAAAACTCAGTGAGGTGGTGAACAAGGCTGGCGAGCTTGAGGTGAAGGTAGTGAGGAAGGGACTGAAGAAGACGGCGGTGGATACGGAGATGGAGCGATTGCAGCGGAGTCGGGATGTGGCGCTTGGCAAGATGCTGCGGTGCCGGGTGAGATATTTTACGGACGGCGCGGTGATCGGGAGCCGGGGATTTGTGGATGAGGTATTCCGCTTGTGCCGTGATCGGTTCGGGCCGCAGCGCAAAGACGGGGCGCGGAAGTTGCGGCGTAGCGGAGCCGCCGCTGCGGGGATGCTGTGGAGTGTCAGGGACTTGCGGCAGGGGATCGGATAGAAAATCCGCTTGAGGGAGGAAGATCCGGGTCAGGAGATCGTGGATTGTGGATGTAGTCCCGGAAAAATCCCCGCTCTTGCATCCGGCGGATTTGTGATGGAATACTTGGGTTCGCCTGTTGCCGCCATGATCATGTCCGAAGCCATCCCCAATCGCGCATTCCTCACCCGCTTCGCCTGGATCTCGATCACTGCGGCGCTGGTGACCATCGTGCTGAAAAGCGCTGCCTATTGGCTGACCGGGTCGGTGGGCCTGCTATCCGACGCGCTCGAGTCGCTGGTGAATCTGATGGGAGGCATCATGGCGCTGGCGATGCTGACCATCGCCGTGAGGCCCGCCGATGAGGAACACGCTTACGGCCACAGCAAGGCCGAGTATTTTTCCAGCGGGGTGGAAGGCACGCTCATTCTGGTGGCGGCGGTGAGCATTGCCGTCGCGGCCATTCCGCGGCTGTTTCAAGCGAAGGCGTTGGAACAAGTGGGTGCCGGGTTGGGAGTCTCGATGGTTGCGGCTTTGGTCAACCTGGGGGTGGCGCTGTTATTGCTGCGGGTGGGCAAAAAACACCATTCGATCACCCTGGAAGCCAACGCCCACCACCTGCTCACCGATGTTTGGACCTCCGTTGGCGTACTCATCGGCGTAGGTGTGGTGGCCCTCACCGGTTGGTTGTGGATGGATCCCGTGGTCGCCCTGCTCGTCGCCGCCAACATCGTCTGGACCGGCTCGCGCATCGTTTGGCGCTCGATCGCCGGCCTCATGGACCTGGCGCTGTCGGCCGAGGACCTGGCCGCGATCCGCCAGGTGCTCGACACCTATCAGAACGAGGAAATCCAGTTCCACGCGCTGCTCACCCGCCAAGCCGGCGCACGCAAGTTCGTGTCGATGCATGTCCTGGTGCCCGGCACTTGGACGGTCCATCACGGTCACGAACTGCTAGAACGCATCGAGGCGGAAATCCGCACGGCCCTACCTAACAGCTCGATTTTCACCCATCTTGAAGCGCTCGAAGACCCGGCCTCATGGGAAGACCAGGGCCTGGATCGGGAGTGAGATGAGAGGCGCTAGCCCCTGGCCCCTAGCCCCTGGCCTGGCCCCTGATCGGTGGCATTCAGCCGCCGATTTCGGTGCGGCCGGAGAGTTGGGCACCCTCTTCCATGGAAAAGACCTTCGATTTGATGTCGCCGTTGATCCTGGATTTGTCCTTCAGTTCGCAGCGTTCGGAGGTGATTTTTCCTTCGACTTTGCCGTACACCTTGACCTCGCCGGCGGTGACATCGCCTTTGATGACCGCGTTTTCGCCGATGGTCACCCGGCCCTTGTCGGAGGAGATTTCACCTTCGATTTTGCCGTCGATGATCATATCGGTGGAGAAACGGATGGAACCGGTGATTTCGATTCCGCTGGAAAGCACGTTGGTCGGGTTGGCCATGACGAGGAGAAGGGAGCAAAGGAATGGCCGCTTGGCAATGGGAAAGATCAGCCGGGAAGAAGTTCGTGGGAAATGATTGGGGATGGACGAGGTTGGGGTGCGGGGGCGCTGGCGCGGATTTGCGTTTTGCAAGGACCCATTGCCCCGGGCGGCCCGACTTGGCGTGGGTGTCCCATTCGGTTTCATCGGTTTGGTGGGTTACCTGGACGAGCAGGTTCCTCTGGACTTTGCCGTCGTGCGGATACCTGGCCTGGTTGGCAACTCCGGCAGGATTTCGGGCATACCATGGATGCACGTTTTCAAGGACTTGCGAAAAGGCGGCCGCGATGGTGGCCACGCCGGTCAAGCTCCCGCTTGCCGAACGGCGGGAACCTGCTTTGATCTCGGCGCTTTCCACCATTCCTACCCCGAAATCATCCCTTCATGATCCATCATCTGGAAACCATCGCCCGCGAGACCGGCATCGCGCTGTCCTCCGTGGCCTCGACCGCCAAGCTGCTTGCCGAAGGCGGCACGGTGCCCTTCATTTCCCGCTACCGCAAAGAACAAACCGGCTCGCTGGACGAGGTGCAGATCACCTGCATCCGCGACCGCATGCTGCAATTGGCGGAGCTTGATACGCGCCGCAGCGCCATCCTCAAGTCGCTCGAAGAACGCTCGCTGCTGACTCCGGAGTTGAAGAAGAAGATCGATGCCGCCATCACCCTGACAAGCCTGGAGGACATCTTCGCTCCCTTTCGTCCGAAACGCCAGACCCGCGCGACCAAAGCCATCGAACGCGGGCTTACCCCGTTGGCGGATTGGTTGGTGGAAAACCAGAATGCGGATCCCGCCGGGGAAGCCGCCAAGTTCGTGGATCCGGAAAAGGATGTCGCCACAGTCGACGACGCGTTGGCCGGGGCGCGCGACATCATCGCCGAGCGGGTGGCCGACGACGCTGCGGTGCGCGGCCGGGTCCGCAGGATTTATGAAGAGGAAGCGGTGGTTTCCTCGAAAATCATGTATGGCAAGAACGAGGAAGCGGAGGCCCAGAAATACCGCGATTATTTCGAGTGGAGCGAGCCGTTCAAATCCATTCCGTCCCACCGCATGCTGGCCATCCGGCGCGGCGAGAAAGAGGCGTTTCTGCTGATGAGAGTCGAGGTTCCGACCGAACGCGTGGTTTCCCAGGCGATCCCGGAGTGGGTGAAATCCATGGCGGCGGCGGGCCAGCAGGTCGCGCTTGCCGTTGAGGATGGCTGCAAGCGCCTGTTGATGCCCTCGATGGAAACCGAGGCGCGTTTGTTAGCGAAAAAACGTGCCGACGAAACGGCCATCGGGGTGTTCGGCGGGAATCTGCGCGAGCTGTTACTGGCCTCGCCGCTGGGCGAGCGGCGCCTGCTGGCGATCGACCCCGGCTTCCGCACCGGTTGCAAAACCGTGGTGCTCGACCGCTCGGGCAAACTCCTCCATCACACGGTCCTGCACGCCACCGCCGGATCTAACAACCAACTCTACGAGGCGGCGGTGGAAGTCACCACGCTGGTGAAAAAACACAACATCGAGGCCATCGCCATCGGCAATGGCACCGGCAGCCGCGAAACAGAAGCGTTCATCAGGAAACTCAAACTCCCGTCCTCGATCCCGGTCGTGATGGTCAATGAAAGCGGTGCCTCGATCTATTCCGCCTCGGAAGCAGCGCGCGAGGAGTTCCCTAACGAAGACGTCACGGTGCGCGGCGCGGTGTCCATCGGCCGCCGCCTGATGGATCCATTGGCAGAGTTGGTGAAACTCGATCCCAAGTCGATCGGGGTCGGCCAATACCAGCACGATGTGGATCAACGCGCGCTCAAGAACAACCTCGATGACACCGTGCGATCCTGCGTCAACGCCGTGGGGGTGGAACTCAACACCGCCTCCAAACAACTGTTATCCTACGTTTCCGGACTCAATGCCACGCTCGCCGAAAACATCGTCGCCTACCGCAACGAAAACGGCTCCTTCACCTCCCGCGAACAACTCAGAAAAGTTCCGCGCCTCGGCGACAAGGCCTTCGAACAAGCCGCCGGATTCCTGCGGGTGCGCGGCGGCAAACACCCGCTCGACGCCTCCGCCGTGCATCCGGAACGCTACCCGCTGGTCGCCCGCATGGCCAACGATGCCGGCTGCAAAGTGGAGGATCTGTTAGTCAACGATGCCGCCCGCAAAAAGATCGACCTGAAAAGATATGTCGATGACCAGGTCGGCCTGCCGACGTTGCAGGACATCCTCGGGGAGTTGGCCAAGCCGGGCCGCGATCCGCGCAAACGCTTCGAGCTCTTCGCGTTCGCCGAGGGCGTCGAAAAACCCGCTGATCTGTTAGTCGGGATGAAGCTGCCGGGCATCGTCACCAACGTCACCGCCTTTGGCGCGTTCGTGGACGTCGGCGTCCATCAGGACGGCCTGGTTCATGTCAGCCAGCTCGCCGACCAGTTTGTCAGGGACGCCGCGGAGATCGTCAAGGTCGGCCAGCAAGTGCAGGTCACGGTGGTGGAGGTGGACCTGAAACGCGGTCGGATCGCGCTGTCGATGAAATCCAAACCGGACCTGGAAGCACGCCGCACGTCAACGGGTGACGGTGGCACCGGCCCGTCGTCACCGCGTGGTGCACGCCCGGGTGGCGGTGCGCGCCCGGCGCTTCCTAACAACGATTGGTTTTCGCAGGCGATGCGCGACGCCAACCGGAAATGATCACTTCTCGTCCGGTTCCTTCACGTCGTTGACATAGAGGCCCTTGATATAACCGTATTCCACGAGGGTATCCTTCCAGGGCGCGGTCGAGGCGGGATCGCGGAAAATGCGGCCAGCCATTTGGAGCCATTCCTCGGCTTTGTTCGGGTCGTCCTTTTCGAAGGCGAGCGCCGCCTTGGCATAGTAATAGTAAGGCGAGTCATCGAGTTCATCGTGTTTCCCGGCGAGGGTATTCACTTCATCGATCTTGCCGAGTTTCAGCTTGCAGAGCATGATCTTGAATTCCACCAAGCGTGCGAGACTGGTCTTGTCAGCCGGCAGGTCCTTGAGGACTTTTTCGAACAGATCCGCGCTTTTCTGCCATTGTTTGGTGACAAAAAGAACCTCACCGATGTTGAACTCGATATTCGGATTGTCCTTGGCCAAATCCGCGGCCGTTTGGAATTCGATCATCGCCTTGTCGAACGCGCGCATTTCCACATAACAACTGCCGCGCAGGTTGTAGAGTTCCGGGCTGTCTTTGAAAATCGCGACCGCCTTGTCGATCTCCTCAGTGGTTTCGAAAATCCGTTTTTGCTGGAAGATGCGGTTGGCTTCAATCAGATGCTTGGCCCATTCCTTGCGTTTTTCCTCAGGCAGATTGAGGAAGGCCTTCTGGTTGGGCATCAGATCCGCCTTGCCCGCTGCGGGCTTTCCATCGGCGGATGGGGGCTTGGTTTGGGCGGAGAGCGGCAGCAACATGGCTATCAGCGAGAGGAAGACGGTGGCTTTCATGGGAATTGGATTCAGGCGCAACCCTATCCGGGAAACCCCCGGACCGCAAGCCATCGTTCACAGGAGTTTTCGGGACAGGGTTTCCGGGTGGCCGATCATCCCGGGTGGGTGCCGATCCGGTCTGCCGCGGTTGGCGGCGGCATGCGGAAAATTCTCGCCGGGACGCATATTTTCGCTTGCCCGGCGGGCCGAAATGGGGTTTGTTCCGAAGAACACTGTTCATAAAACAATGCAAACCAATCTGACCCGCCGCCAACAGGAGATCGTCGAATACCTGCGGATGTCCCAGCGCCAAACGGGCATCATGCCGTCAACCCGCGAAATCCAGCACTATTTCGGCTTTGCCAGCCAAACCGCCGCCATGAGCCACCTGCGCGCCCTCGAACGCAAGGGGATCATCCAACGCCTGGCCGGCAAGGCCCGGGCCGTGATCTTTCCCGAAGCCCTGGATCGCGGCGAAATCGCGGACATCCCGATTTATGGCAGCATTGCCGCAGGCATGTCACAGGACGTCGAACCCGAGCGGCAGGGCTGCATTTCGGTGGACATCACGTCGCTCGGGATCCCGCGTCATGCGCGGACTTTCGCGCTCAAGGTGCGCGGTGACTCGATGATCGACGCCCATATTTGTCATGGGGACACGGTGATTCTGGAATTCCGGGAACCCCGCAAGGGAGATATCGTGGCCGCGTTGATCGATGGCGAAACCACCTTGAAACGCTATGTGGTGGAAAGAGGGCAACCATTCCTCCGCGCCGCCAACGCCAAATACCCCGACCTGATTCCCGCCCGCGAACTGATCATCCAAGGCGTCCTCATCGCCTTGCTCCGCCACGCGGCGTGAAGCCGGATCTAACAATCAGCCGGACCACAGGATGATTGACGCCATGAGCGTCACGCCTAGAGTGCCGTTACCCGAATGGCGACCGATTCCCTGATTTTCCCCTGCCCGGCCTGTGGCATCAAACTCAGTGTGCCGCTGAGGATCGCGGGCATCAGTGGTCCCTGCCCGGCATGCTGGAAACCGATCCAGTCACCGTGCGCGGACGATCCGCCAACTACGGAGCGGGAACCGTCACCAGCGGAACCGGTTCGGGAACGGGACGACATTGCCTCCGGGGAAATGGCGGCGGCATGCGGGGAATTGCCGGAGTCCGTGGTTTGGGCGGCACCGGCGTTATCGAAACCCGTGGCGCGGCCCTTGCCGAGGCGGTCAACTCCCGAGGAAATCGTCATCGATGAGCCGGAAACCCGCATCGGCAGCATGTGGAATGCCCTGCCAACTCCCCTCCCCCGGCCATCACGGAAAACCATGCAGTGGCTGCGTTTTTTGCTCGCGGCAACATGCGTGGGCGGTGCCGCCGCGCTCGCGTATTTCGCAGTGCGGTGACTTAAATCTTATCGCCTTATCCTAAAAGAGAAAATGAAAAACAATATGGCGCTTAATTATTCCACGGATTTCCCGGATTTTAACGGATTACACGGAGAATATGACTGTTTTCTATCAAATTTCACAGTCACCCCATGGGCCGGGGATATTCACAACGATCCGTGACTCTTCCTGGTTCGGCCTGCCTCGTTCAAGGCCCGCCATCCGCCCCGCAATACGGACACCTTCAACTCCTGATCGAGTTCGCGGATGCGTTTGGCAACTTGCCGGCTGACGCCGCAGTTCTCATCGCCGCAATAGACGATGACGCGCGGAGGAGTCCCGGATTTTTCCGCAATTTCCTGGATCGCCAGGGCGAGCGCCCCCTCGAACGCCTGCATGTCTTCGGTCTCGTCGAGATTCCATAACACCGATTTCTCCACCCCGTCTTTCTTCCAATGCGCCCGCGAACGGGCATCCACCCAGAGCACGTTCGCATCCTTCGGAATCCTATCCAGACAAACCTCATCCGGTTTCAAGGAGACCGGATCGCACTGGAACAATCGGCCCGGCGGCCCCTTGAGCACATAAGTCCCGAGCGCGGCCGCCACCGCACACGCGGCGATCACCGCCAACTGACGCCACGGTTTCATGGTTTCGCCACGGCATCTCCCGGACTCGACCTGCGGATCGTCGCGAACACCTGCTGGATCTGGTGGCGTTTGATTTGGCAATCCGTTTCGATCCTGAAGATGCCCAAACACATGGTTTTGATATCCACCGGAGTCACGATCAAATCATAACTTTTCCCCTCCTCGATCGTTTTCAACTCATGTTTGAAGGAATCCGAGGAGGCGGTCACGGAAACCACCCGGATCGGTTTGTCATGATGCATGGTGATGTGGATGGTTTGGGGTTCGCCCTTGCCATTCACCTCCCATTTCAAGGTCTTGGGTTCCAGGGAAACGAGGATCGGGATGTGCACCCGCACCGTGAGCGCCACGGACGGTTTTTCCTCCGGATCCTTGTCGAGCCACAGGGCGACCATCTTGTCCACCACGCCGCTGAGATTCCCCATCTTGAATTGCGCCCGTACCAGGCCGGATTCGCCGGGCGCGTAATGGAGTTTGCCATTCTCGATCTGCACCGAGATGCAGGAACATGTGGGATCGTATTTGGCGATATCGACGGGCTTGCCGGAGCGATTGGTGAATTCGAAATCCGCCGTCACCGATTCGACATCCGGCGGAGCATGGATCTCCCTGAGGGTTGTCGGGAAATCCAAGGCCGCTCCTTGGAGCCATGCCGTCAAGACCAGCAAAATGCCGCATGCGATTTTCATGTGCCGGATTCTTAGTCGGCTTTCGGCTCCGGTGCAAGCACGGCGACGGCGATAATCAAGTGCCCGCCTCGCCATTTCGGCCCCAACACGTACAGTGGCCGGTCGCGTTCCAAGCTGGCGTCGGTCTTGACGATCTTCTTGCGGCTCAGCCACAATTCGAGGTCAAGAACCACCGCTTTCTTGATCGATCCTCCCTTGGTCTCGAAGCGCACCAGCACCTCGTCCGACGGCTTCAGCGGCTGCGCCCAGTTCTCATAACTCCGCAGCAGCGCCTGGGTATCCTGGCCGAGCAGCCGGTAGTTGTCGAAGCGGAGGCTCTTTTCCTTGCGCAGGCGGTCCGCCGTTTCCTTGGATACGCCGGATTTTCCATCCGACGTTTTGGCTTCCCCGTCGGTGGCATGATAAACCGTCACGCAGACCCTGCCGATCTTCGCTTTTCCCGGGTCCTCCTGGGCGATGGCCATGCCCGAGAAGGCGGCTGCCACGCCTGCGATCATCCATTGCCGACGGTTCATAATTCCATCAAATCGTTGCTTTGCGATTCCACCGCGGCCGTCGCATCAAGGTCCCGCTTGTCGTTGAACGACGTGGATTTCGAAAAATCCGTATCATCCGGGATTTCATCGACCCCGCTCAACAAGATCACCGTGGCCGCTGCGGGAGAACTCGTGAATCGTTCCGCTTCCACCCCGTTTTCCGGCGTGTACACCAACGGTTCCACCGTTAGCGTCTTGGGCAGGGCGGATTCGACCGCCACCGTCCGGGGTGGTGCGCTATCGCCCGCCATGTTGGTTCGGCGACTCGTCTCGGTTCCAAGCCAGAACGTGAACGCCATGCCCACACAGGCGGCCATCGGCACGAGCACGCTCTGCCGGAAGAACCACCACTGTTTTTTCGGCACACTCGCCGCTGCAACGGCGACAGGCACCCGGATCGCCCGTTCCACGCGGGTGTTGAAAAATTCCGGATACGGCGGGTCCACTGCGGCCGGAACCGCCGAGGCCATCAACGCACGCCAGCGCCGGACATCCTCGCGGGCCGCGATCATTTCCGGCTGGCTGCCTGCCGTCGCTTCAAACGCGGCTAGTTCCTCGCCGTGCAGTTCGTCGTCCAGCCACAGGGCCATCTTGGTTTCATCGGGATTCGTATTCATCTTTGAGAAGGGTTTGGAGTTTTTGGCGGGCATAAAACAAGCGGCTCATCACGGTGCCGATGGAACACGCCATCACATCGGCGATTTCCTTGTAGGAGAACCCCTGCACGTCCTTCAGGAGGACCACCTCGCGGTGTTCGGGGGAAACCTTGGCCAGCGCGGCCTCGATCTTCGCCCGCAGTTCCCCGTGGGCCATCGTCTCGTCCGGCGATTCGCCACCCGACGGAGTGGTGACCGAATCGGAATCGATCCGCTCCCGCTCGAATATCTCGTCGTTCAGCTCGCCGACGCTTTCGATTTTCCGTTTCCGCGTCCAATCATATACC
>Ga0073936_10009684_pt1 | contig 11943 bp, 7 predicted proteins | sample AliMusrvi5mmetaG_FD_87041 | JGI IMG/M metagenome (GOLD analysis project Ga0073936, IMG submission 87041) | Freshwater lake bacterial and archeal communities from Alinen Mustajarvi, Finland, to study Microbial Dark Matter (Phase II) - Alinen... | ecosystem: Environmental > Aquatic > Freshwater >... | reverse complement strand
GTGGGTGCATGGCGCATTGATAGCGAAGCAGTTTATGCTTATTGGCGGAGGCGGGAGGTGCGGGGGGCGGGACATGCTGGAAAGCGAGCCAAGCGGTGGAGGCGGTGATAATCGCAGTTAGGAAGATGGTTAGGAAAGTTTTCATGGCGTCATTGGTTAGGGACGAGGTTATAGAGTTGTTCGAGGGCGGCGAGCTGCATGGCGATGAAGCGGCGTTGTTCGAGGCGGATGGCAAAGAGCGAGCGGCTGGCGTCGAGCAAATCGGTGAGAGTGGCTTTCGAGCTGAGCCAAGCGGCCTCGATCGTCTTGGTCGCTTGCTGTGCCTTGTCATGGATTTCGCCGGCATAGGCGCGGGCCTGGGCGGCAGCGTTGGCGGCCTCGGTGGTACTGGTGATCACGTCGCCGGAGAGTTCCCTGCGGAGGGTTTCGAGGTCACTGCTGGTGGCGAGCTGGCGCTTGCGGGCTGCGTTGATATTGGCTTGATAGGAACTCTCGTTGAACCAAGGCAGGCTCATTTTCAGGCCCAGCGTGGTGCTGCGGAAGTTGCCGCCCGAGTACACGTTGGAGTCGATGGCCAGTGCGAGACCGGGTAGGCGCTCGCGTTCTGCGATGCGGGTTTCCTGGTTGGCGGCAGCGGCCATTTCGTTCAAGGCGCGGACTTTTGGGTTGAGGCGGGCGAGGCGGGCGATTTCGGCTTGGGCGACGGGCAAAGGTGGTGGAGTGGCGGGCAGTTGCAATTGGGGCCAGGTGGCGTCGAGCGGGCGCCCGAGGATGATATTGAGTTTTTGGGCAAGGCCGTTGCGGTTGCGTCGTGCCGCTTCGAGCATCTGAGTTTCCTTGGCCAACTCGGTCTCCATGCGCAGCGAGTCGCTACCCGAACCCATCGGATCAGTGGCGCGCTGGCGGGCATTTTCCGCCATTGCGCCGAGCCAGCCAATTTGGACTTGCAGCAGGCGGATCGATTCGTCTGCGAGGGCCAGTTCGATGGCATCGGAGGCGGCGAGTGTTCCGGCGGCTAGAGAGTTGGCGCTGGTGGTTAGGGCCTCGGCACGCTGCAGGGCTTCGGCTTTGCGGCGTTTCGCCTCATACATTCCGGGTTTTGGCAGGGTTTGCTCGATCCCGACGATGAGGTCACCCAGATCCGCCCGCATCGAGCGAGGCGCGGCCATCACGCCGAGGCCGAGCATCGGGTCGTCCCACAGGCGCAGGGCTCGCACGTCCTGCTCAGCGGCATCGGCACGGTGTTTGGAGGCGGCCACCGATGGGTGGCTGCGGCCTGCTTCCGCTCTGAGGCGGGAGAGAAATTCGTCATTCAAGGGCTGAGGTTGGGCCGCCTGTAGCAAGCCGCCGGCCAGCGCCAAGCCGGCAAAAATTTTCAGATGCATAAGTCAATTGAGTGGGAGGAGGGGAACCGGGTAGGAAAACCCAGTGGCGAGACATTCCGCGAGATAACGGCGGAGATGAATGGGCACAATACACCTGTCCAGACGCAAACTCAGATGACAAAACTGCAAAACGCCACGGCCAAACTGACCCCTGCGAAACCGGCAGCGGATTCGGTGGTATGAGTGGCGGCTAGGGTGACTGGCAGTTCGCCGGAATGCTGCCAGATATCCTGGGCAACCTTCGTTTCGGCGGTTTTCATGGCCATGCCTTTGAGCAAACTTCCCGGGTGGAGAGGTTGCTGCAAGGGCTTGGGGGCGGGCACTTCGCGTTTTGCGCAGCAGCACGATTTGCTACCCGCACAGCAATCACACGCCTTGGCTGCCGCCACGCAGGGCGGCGCAACGACGCCAGCCGGCAGTACTTGGGCCAACTGGAAAACCAGCCCAAGCAAGACGGTGACGAACGATTTTATGGCCATGACGGTATTGCGAGGCGCGAGCTTGGGCAATTATTCCAACTAAGCACAGCCAATTCTGCAAGGCACTATCGATGAGCTTATCATTGCGGTTTCACTTGCCGCGGCAAAAATCCCGCGCTAGCCTCTGCGCATGCGCACTGCGATTTATAGCTGGCTGGCCATGGCGGGTTTCCTGCACGCGGCGGCACTCACGTTTGAAAAGGAATTGCTCGTAATCGACGCCCCGGCTGACGCCAGCTCGATCGTCGCGGATTTCAGCTTTGAAAACAAGACTGGCAAGCCGGTGACCATCGCCAAGGTGGACAAGACATGCGCATGTATTGACGCGCAGGTGTCCGATGGAAAACTGGTGTATGCGCCGGGGGAAAAAGGCCAGATCCGTGCCACCTTCGATATGAAAAATTTTGCAGGAGTGGTCAACAAGACGGTGGCGCTGTATTTGGACGACGACCCACCGAACCAGCCATCGGTGACGCTCACGGTGGAGGTTCACATACCGGTGCTGGTTGTGCTCAAGGAAAAAACCTTGAAGTGGTCGGTTGGTGCCAAGCCCGAAACCCAGACGATCGATATCACTATGGACTATGCCAAACCGATTAAAATTGTTTCCAACAGTTGCACATCGGACAACTTCAAGGTGGAGGTAAAAACCCTTGAAGAAGGCAAGCACTACGAGTTGCAGGTGACGCCGAGCGAGACCAAGGACCCCGGTCTGGCGATCATCCGCATCGAGACAGATTGTGATGTTAAACGCCACCAAATTTTGCAGGCGTTTGCCGTGATTCGCCGCGATCTGCCGCCCTTGCCATGAATATCGTCGCTCAAACGGCGGTTGTTCTAACACTCGCGTTGGCCGCCGCTGGGACCACATACTGGGTCAAAGGGCCGCCGGAGCGCGGTGTGCGCTGTGATGCCGTCAAACTCAAGTCCGACGAGGTGTGCCTGGAGCGAGTGATGGGCGAATGGCAGGGGCGGGTGCTGTGGGTGGACGCCCGTCCGCGCGGCGACTGGCAGCGCAACGGCATGGCGGGAGCAGCGTTGTGGAACCTCGATACCGACGAAAACATGCAGACCTTCGAGGCGGAGGTTATGCTCCGCATGCAGGATGGGCTGCGGGTGGTCGTCTATTGCAACAATGAGAATTGCGGCACCAGTCGGCAAGTGGCCGAGCGCATCAAGGCCTTGCAGTCGGGCAACGAAGTGTTCGTGCTCTATGGGGGTTGGCGTGCGCTGGCCGCCGCTAAACTTACCAAGGATTTCAAATAGGTTGAAAGTAAGACACAATCCACGTTGGCTCCGGGAAACGCCCGTTCCATCACATCCCCGTACGCCCGCAGTTGGCCGTCATGACGCTCCGCCAGTTCGCTCAGGCTCCCGACTGCGTCGGTTTTGAAATCAATCACCTCCACCCGCGTCACAGTGCCCGCCGTATCGCGGTGGACGTGCAAGCGGTCGATCACCCCGCTGAGCCACCGGCCATCAACCAGTGCGTCGATCGGTTGCTCGCGCAATAACTCCACATTTTGGCCGCGCCGCTCAAAGGTGCTGCGGAGGGTTGCCTCGCCTAACAATTTATCCACCAGTCGCCCTGCTTCATCATCCGGCAACTCCGGCATTGTCTCATCGATCCAGCCCACCCGCTCAAACGCCGCGTGCACGGCGCTGCCAAAGCGCATCCCCGGGGACGGATGTCTCACCGAAGCCTCGTTTGGCTGGTGCTGGGTGCGACTCGGCGTGCTGCGTTCCCTCCTAGCAACTCCGGCTCCTAGCGCCACCGGTGGTGCTTGGGACTTCTGCGTTTCTGTTAGCGGCACGGTATCTATCCAACCGGCTGCGCCATTTTGATAGATAATGCCCGGCTCGCCGTTGGCACCAAGCGCCTGCTCCAACCAATTGGACAACGACGCGCGGTCCTCGGCACGCGTCCTGGACGGTGGCTCCAGCAAAACATACAGTCCGCGTTTGGCCCGGGTGAGTGCCACATACAACGTGCAGAATGCCTCGTAGCGTTGATCGGCAGCCCAGCGGGCCTCCGCCTCGCGCATTTCCGGCAGGATATCGCGAGCCCATTTCGGCGGGGTTTGGCTGATCCAGCCGTCGCCCTGCGCCACGCTAAACCGTTGGGTTTGCGGAATTCCCTCAGTCGGCACATCCGGCAGCACCACGACATCGAAACCGAGCCCTTTCGCCTTGTGGATGGTCATCACTTGCACCGCTGCCATGCCCGGGCTTTGCGATACCTCCAAGCGCTCCACCCGGTCGGCTGCCTCGCGTACATTCGCGCCGCCTTGTGCATCCAGCGCAGCGAGCGCCGCGAGCACATCGCCGGCCCGCCGCCGACCGAAGTCAGACCATTCGTCCCAGCAAGGCTCGACCACCTCCTCGAGCATGCCGGCAAAACCCACCGCTGCGGCGCGGCCCGACAAGCCCTCCCAAACCGCTGGCCACGGCTCGCCAAACCGCCTGCGCAACACCGCAGCCAAGGGCGACATTTCTATCACCTCGCGTGCAAATGCATCCGCCGGGTCTGCGAGCCACTTGAGCACATGGCCTAATACGACGCCCACCGGATTGTCTTTCGCAGGTTCGCGCCGGCCTTCCTCGATCACGTCAAAATTTGCCGATCGCAGGTGGTCCGCCACCTCTCGTACTTGGTTATTGTTGCGCACTAACACGCCGCAGGAAACCGCACGCAGACCGATGCCCAACTCGCCTAACAATCCGGCCAGTCTGTCCAAGCGATCCGCCCATTTTCCGGCCACAATTTCCACGCGGGCCTCGCCGCGTTTGGCGGGTGATTGCAACGGGGTTGCGGCCACGTGCTCCTGCCACTGCCATCGCCCAGCCGCCTCACCAAATAAATTTTGCAAAATTTCCTGGTTGCCGCACACATGATTGACCAGAGCGAGCACCTCTGGGCAGGAGCGCCACGATTCCGCCATTGGCTCGATTTCCAACCCGCCCTTATAGCGGCGCATCACCTCGTCAAACAGCCCGACCTCTCCGCCGCGCCAGGCATAGATCGCTTGCTTGCGGTCCCCCACAATGAACATCGACCCCTCGTCAGCCGTCACCGCCTCATCCATCAACGGTAGCAGGCCTAACCAATCTGCCCGGCTTGTGTCTTGAAATTCATCTAGCAGCCAATGGTCGTAGCGTGCATCCAGCCGGAAATCCACCGCCTCGCGCCGCAAGCGTGTCGTCTCGCCTGCGACCCACTCGCCCATCAGGAATTTTACGTCGTCAAATCCGAGCATCCCGCGTCGGCGGAGGCGCTGTTCGCACAATGCATCAAAGCCGGCCACTACCTCGCGCACGGCGCGGGTTCGCAGCAGGGCGGCCGCCATCTCGCAATGTGCGGCAAGTTCCACCGCCTCGCGCAGTGCCGCGCCCGCCGCCCCGCCAATCTCAAATTCCTTGTAATACTTCACCCCCAGCGCACCGGTGCCACCGGCCGCCACCGCCGTCAGCACGTTTTCCAATAATCCATTAGCGCCGCCCAGGCTGCCGCTGCCGATTGCGTGCGCTGTCAATTGTTCCATCACCTTCTCCAGCGCCGCGGGCTGGCGTTTATCGTTAGTTATGATACCGCCCAGCCCTGTTCGCACCGTGGCCAGCAGCGTATGTTTGCGTTCCTCCCATGCCTCCGGTTCGACCTCTGCCAGCGCCTTTGGCCCCCACGCCAACTCTCGCGCAGCCCGGTAGCGGCCCTGCCACTCTCCCACAAACTCGCGCAGCCCGTCCAACACTCTCAATTCCTCCTTGCCCAGCATCGCCCGCCGGAACGCATGAAAAAATGCGTCGCCTCCGCCATCCACCGACGCTGCCCCCAATACGGAACCTAGCAATTCGTCGCGGGCCGCAGCCGCCCGCGCCCCCTCCAGCAAATCGAAGCGCCCGCCCGTCAGTCCCAATTCGTACTGGAAACCGCGCACCACCTTGGCAAAAAAACTATCCATTGTCCCGAGCATGATGCGTGGCAGCACCCGCAACACCCGCTCCAGTGCCTCCCCGAAATCCGCTTCCGGCAGCGCCAGTTCCTGCCGCAATCTAGCCGACTTTGCCTCGCTGGCGGCCGCTTCCGCCAGCTTGGTGAGCACAGCGTCGGCGAACTCGCCCGCAGCCTTGCGCGTGAACGTCAGGGCAACAATCCGTTCCGGTGCCACACCGCCCGCCACCAATCCGATGACCCGGTTTCCTAACTGAAACGTTTTGCCCGACCCCGCCGAGGCGAGGATGAGCAGGTTTTTTGCCAGGATGTTCATTGCTGCCCGCAGCCTGCCGGTTCTGTGTGAAAATGTCACGCCCGGATGCAATGTGGCAGAGAGCGGAGCACGGGCAGCTTGCCCGTGTGTGAGAGTGCGGCCAAGCAGAGCGGCTGCTCTTGCTATGCATTGGCAAAACAGGCGGCTCCAGACAAAGGCGTCGCTCCTGACGAGCTGAGCTACTTTGCCTGGGCGATGGGCACCTCGCTGAAGGTGAGAGCTGCGATGCCGTTGGTGCCTAGCAGCAGGCTTTCGCGGGAGCCATCCCAGTCGTTGTCGGCGAGGAAGTCGATGGTCTTGGCTTTGGACGGGGCGGCGAGTTGGAGCTTGATGAATTTGCCGCTGGCGCTGCCGGAAGTGACCTGGCCTTTGACGCCATCCAGATAGATATTAATTGCATTGAGAGGATCCCAAGCCATATCCTGGCCAAACTCCAAGGTGATTTCATTATGTTGGGGCGTCGTGAACCAGGCTTTTTTCAAATCCGGGGCGGTGATGGGTTTGGTGGGCACCAAGCCGTAGGTGTCGCGCTCCACGAGTGGGCCCATCAGGGTAGCAAATTGTTCGTAGCCATCCCAGTCGAAATGGCAAAGTCCTCTACCGTTGAAACTGTTGACGATGCCGATGGTGGACATCACGCTCAAGTTGGAATAGAGCCGCGGTAACGTGCGCTGTGCCTCGCGGATCCCGGCACCTTTCGGGCCCATGCTGCACGGGAGCGGCCATACTTGATAGACATAATAGTTGCGGATATTGGGAAAGTCCTGTTTCCAGCACGCCGACAATTTGACAAAGTAATCCTGATAGGACCTGTAATCCCAGTCGCCAGTGGGGGCTGCCGCGCCGCTGTTGTTCTCGCCCTGGTGCCATAGCACTCCGCGGATGCCATGAGTTAGATTGGCTGCCTTTACCCGGGCGAGCAAGCGGCCGTAGATGGTTTCCTGATCCTCCGGCTTGCTTTCATTGCGCTGGTGCTGGTCGATGCGGGTGCCGCCGACCGCGCCGTTGATCATGCAGATGGGGATTTTGTAGGTGGTAACCAGGCGGTCGGCCAGGGCCACGCCCCAGTAGCCGATACGATATGCATCGCCGTCAGCGGAGGATGCCACGGCATTGCCCCATCCCTGTTGGCTGCCGCCGGACATGCCGCCGAAGCTGCGGATCCACTCGCTTTTGAATCTGCCGTGTTTACCGGCTTTGTTATCGGCGACCGTGTTGGATTGGCCATTGAGAAGATAGGCATCGCCGCAGATGATATTGCTCACCGTCCGCGCCACGGTTTCGGTGGTGGTGGATTTGCTGCCGAATTCAACTTTGTATTTGATGAGACCGGGTTTCAGTTTGACAGCGAAGGCATAACTCTTGTCCGCAGCAGGCTTTTGGGATTCGGTTTTGATGAGTTTGTCATCGGCATAAAGTTTCAGAAACACGGAGTCGGTAGGTGTGGTCAAGGTGCCATTGTAATACAGCGTGCCCTCGTTTTTATCGTCGCGGGCATAGAACTGGTTGTCCACCGGTTGCTCATCCTTGGCCGACGTGCGCTGTAGCCAGGGGTCGATTTTTGGTTCGGTTACTTGGATTGTTGTGGTGGCGAGGGTGGCTGTGCCACCGTTATGGATCGCTGCAGTCACGGTTAGAGGGCCGGTGTACTGCGAGCGGATGAGGATCAGCTTGTCGGGCGTGATTTTCTTGATCACCGCGCCGCCAGCAATGGTCCACTGAAAATGCAATTCGCCCGCGCCTTTAGCCGTCATGGCCTTGAGATTGGTGACATCAGGGGCAATCTCGATGGGATCACGGCCGTTCCATTGGGCGGGTGCCTTGAGGGTGAAAACCGGTTCTGGGACGTCCTCCTTGATTGTGACTGGAATCTCCTTGGTCTTCACTCCGCTAGGAAACACGGCCTTTAATTCGAGCACATACGAGGCATCGCCGACGACTCTGCCGGCCTCGAGTTGGTAGGAGAATTGATCCACCGCAGCCATGGTTTCCCGACCGTCCTTTTTGATCACCCAGTAGAGTTTCAAGGCACCGCCGGCTTTGGCAGTGACGGTTACTTTCTTGCCCTCGTCGAGCTTGATGACGGCGGGGGAGACCGCGAATTCATCGCCCGCTTGCATCAGAGAGCCCACGAGGGTTTGTCCGGCTTTCTGGTTCTCATACTCGAGCTTGAGCCAATCCTCGGATCGCGCAACTTTGGACACCCTGACTTCGTCGATGTCTCCGGCAAAATTATCTTTGCCAATGTTCATATAGATATCATTCATCAGCGACATCGTGGCATGTTTCGCCTCATTGCTGCCGTCGAGCACCCCGTTGACGTAGATCTTGCTGGTGCCGTCCGCATAGGTGGCGGCCAGATGATACCACTGGCCCATCATCGGAACGGTTTTGCCGACGACGCCACCGGGGCCGTCGCTGACCCAGCCAACACCGGCTGGTGAGCGCAGTTGGAGATCGACGAGATTGCCATCGCCGGTGAAGCCGTTGAAGCGTGTGGCATAGCGTCCCCAACTCAGGACGGTGGCACCGGCGAGTTCTGCCCGCAACCACAGTTGGGAGGTGAACGGTTGGTCGCTGTACGGATAGGTTTTGATGTGGTCACCGCAGGCAATGCCCTTGCCCGGGACAAAGTGCCGACCCTTGCCAATCATGCCCGCGATGACGGTTGTAGCACCTGTATTTTGCGGTGTCACCAGACCGCCCTCATCGGTGAGTGCCTCGTCCATGTGAAGCACCGAGGCATACCCGTTAGATGCGTTGAATACCGACGCCCCGCTGGATTCGTTCGCCGCATCTGTCTTGCCCCAGTACATTTTGATAAGTTGCACTGCATTGCCAGTGATTTTCGGAATCTTCACCCAGATGCTCGCCGTCGCAGCGGCAGTGTCCCATTCCTCGATTTGATAAGATAGCTTGATGCCCTCGCTGGTTGAAAAACGCAGGTCCTCGCCTTTGGGCTTGGCTTGTGAAAAATCGAAGTTGCCGGCATTTAAGCGAAGCAGTATCGGAAAGTCGCTCACCACGGTCGTTGCCGACAGAGCGGCTCCTTGCGGTGTGGTTAGGATCGGTAGCGCGGCGGCATGGCCCCATGTTGCGTACGACTGCGCCACCACCTGATAGGTTTTTGTCGATCCGTCTTGCGCAGTGAGTGTGTAAGTGACCGGGCGGGTGAAGTCATTGATGCTGCCGGAAGCCGGGCGGAGCGTGGCGAAGGCAGACACAGTGAAGGTCGGCGCGAGGGTCTTCAACGACTGGCTGGCCGGCACCGCCATGTGGATGGAGTCGCCAGTGATGGCCGCCGCGCCAAATGCCCCGAAGGTGCAGCCGCCAATCTCCTTGGCCGAACTCTTGGGCGCAACGGTGACCGCCACCCGATAGACGGTGGTCGTGCCATCCTCGGCAGTGACGCTGTAGCTAACAGGTTTGCTAAAATCGCTGGCGGCACCGGATGCCGGTTTGACGCTGGCCTTTTCCGCCACCTTGAGGGTGGGGGCGAGCTTATTCACCGGCGTGCCCCAAAGCACGTCCAAGGTGATGTCGGTGCCGGAAATTTTGCCGGTACCTAACTCGCCAAAACTACAACTGAAGACTGACTTGTCGGGACTCTTGGGGGTGGCTGCCTCGTTATCGACCAGTTGGAAGCCATTGACGATGACCTGGCCGCCTTTCCCTTCTACGGTTAGCTTGCCGCCGCCATCAGGTTTGAGGCCGGCAAGGTGCAGGAAGTTTTGGCCATCCATCCAATCAAGATTGCGGCCACCGTTGGCCAGATGCTTCTGGATCGTGCCCACCTTGAAATCCTGCGGACTGCCGTCGTTGTTGTGTACACTAGCAATATAGAGGTCGTAGCTGTGCCCCGGAGTCAGGCCGCTGAGGGTCAATACCGGCTTAAATTCCTTGTAGGACGAAGCCACTGGCGACTTGAGAAGGCGCGCGCCGCCCAAGCCGGACCAGTCGGTCCACAGGCCACCTTCCATCGTTGTTGTCAGGCCGACTGTGGTTGGCTTGCCAACGGAATCCAACAGTTTGGTGGCGGTGGCGGTGGCACTGGAGAAATCGTTCCATGTGTTGCCGAGGTATGCCAATGGTGCCACTCTGCTTGCGGTGCCAGATGCGGCGTGGTCGTGTGACCAGACTCCCTGCATGAATGCGCTGGGGTTGCCGCCATAGTTCACATTGATGACATCGGCAGCCATGGCTGAGCCAACGGCGGCAAACATCAGTGTGCCTAGCAGGCGGGCCGGTAAACCGAGGGTGAGGGGAGTGTGGGTAGTTGTGCTCATTCGTGGCGTTGTCTATACTCTATCTCAAACCCTGGTCTTTCGGCCATCAGCAGTTAGAGCCGTTCAACCGGGTTTTTTCACGCTTGGAAAGTGCAATCCGATAACATCGCCGCTGGCGAGGGCCATTTCCTCGACTTGGTCGCGACTGGCCCAGACTTCCAGTTCACCGCGACGGCCATGCTCGGGTGCCACGCTGACGCGTGCAAAAGGGCCTGCAACAAACAAATGACTCACCCGTCCGGTGACGTCCACGCCTTCCTCCGCAGCAAAGCGCAATTCAATCTCATGAGGCCGGATGTAACGGCCGTCGGGCAGCTTATTGACTTCGCCGAGGAACTCATAAACGAAGGGGGTCCGGGGCTCGTCGTAAATATCCTGCGGGGTGCCGATCTGCTCGATACGGGCATTGCGCATCACCACCACTTGGTCTGCGAGTTCCAGAGCTTCCTCTTGGTCGTGGGTGACAAACAGTGTGGTGAGGTTGATTTCGTCATGGAACTGGCGCAACCAGCGGCGCAATTCCTTGCGCACCTGGGCATCCAGCGCGCCGAACGGCTCGTCGAGCAACAACACCTTGGGTCGGATAGCCAGGGCTCGGGCGAGGGCAACGCGTTGGCGCTGGCCGCCGGAGAGTTCGTGCGGGCGGCGTTTGTCCAAGCCTTCGAGCCGCACCAGGCGCAACAACTCGCTGACCCGCTCGCGGATCTCGGCACGCTTGGGACGCCGCGCTTGCGGCATCACATCCAGCCCAAAGGCGATATTTTGCGCGATCGTCATGTGGGTGAACAATGCGTAATGCTGGAACACGAAACCCACACCACGCTTGCCAGCCGTCACCTCGCTCACGTCGTTGCCGTGAAACAGGATGCGCCCGCTCCCGGAATCCGCCATTTCCAGCCCCGCAACAATGCGCAGCAAGGTGGTCTTGCCGGAACCCGACGGACCTAACAAAGCAGTCAGCGACCCGTCCGGCACTTCCAGGGAAATGTCGTCAAGCGCGGTGTAGGTGCCGAATGTCTTGTGGATGGATTGGATGGAAATGGACATGAGGTTAGATGCGGCGGCTGGCGCGTTGGTGAGTGATTTGTTCGACGACGCTCTTGAGGCCGAGTGTGAGCAAGGCTAGCAGGCCGAGCAATGTGGCGCAGGCAAAGGCGGCGCTGAATTGGTATTCGTTATAGAGCACCTCGATGTGCAGGGGCAGGGTGTTCGTTTTTCCGCGGATATGGCCGGAGACCACGGAAACGGCACCGAATTCGCCCATGGCGCGGGCATTACACAAGAGCACGCCGTAGAGGAGGCCCCACTTGATGTTAGGCAGGGTAATGCGGTGGAACATCTGCCAGCCGCTGGCACCGAGGGTCACGGCGGCCAGTTCCTGGTCGTTGCCTTGCGCCTCCATCAGTGGGATTAACTCGCGGGCGACAAACGGAAAGGTAACGAAAACGGTGGCCAGGATAATACCCGGCAGCTCGAAAATGATTCGTATATCATGGGCCGCCAGCCACGGGCCGAACCAGCCTTTGGC
>Ga0073936_10009683_pt1 | contig 11944 bp, 7 predicted proteins | sample AliMusrvi5mmetaG_FD_87041 | JGI IMG/M metagenome (GOLD analysis project Ga0073936, IMG submission 87041) | Freshwater lake bacterial and archeal communities from Alinen Mustajarvi, Finland, to study Microbial Dark Matter (Phase II) - Alinen... | ecosystem: Environmental > Aquatic > Freshwater >... | reverse complement strand
TGTCTGGGCGGCGGCGGCGGCGCGGGCGGGTTCATTTACAGCAATGCGTTCCCGGTCAGTGTCAGCAATTACACTGTAACGGTGGGCGCCGGCGGCGCGGGTACGACAAATCGTGCTGCACAGGGGAGCAACGGCAACAACTCCGTCTTTGGCGCTCTCACGGCCATTGGTGGCGGCGGCGCAGGCTCCTACACTACGCTTACAAGCGGCAAGAGCGGCGGCAGCGGTGGCGGATCGGGGAACGGGGGCAGTTTCGGCATTGGCACATTCGGACAAGGCAACAACGGCGGCGCGGCGGTCACCAGTTATGGCGGTGGCGGTGGTGGCGGCGCCGGCACCGTGGGTACAAACGGCAATGGAACTACGGGTGGCGCGGGCGGCGCGGGCTTGAGCTGCAGCATTTCGGGAACGGCAACCAATTATGCCGGTGGCGGTGGCGGTGGCGGAGACACGGCTGGCGCGGGCGGTTCCGGCGGCGGTGGCGCAGGATCGATCAATAATGCCAGTCCCACGGCCGGGAGTCCGAATACGGGCGGCGGCGGCGGCGGTTCAAGAAACGCCAACAGTGGCCTTGGATACGGCACAAACGGCGGCTCCGGCATCGTGATCGTCCGCTATGCCTTTATAGCGGCAACGGCTTTGCCGGTGATTTCCGACGGGGTCTCGCAGAACCTGTCGAACACGTCGGCAGACGTGGTGGGAACCTTGGGCACGAACGGCTCGGCGGGAACGGCCACGGTCTATCTCTACTGGTCTACGACGGACGGCACGAACAACCCCGCAACATGGCTGGCCGGCGGCAGCGTCAGCAACCTCGGCTCCGGCTTTGCGGATGGCACAACGTTCACCAACACGTTGGCTGGTCTGGCGGCGAACACGACCTACTACTGGAACTATAGCGCGGTCAACGCGTCCGGCACGGTCTGGGGCGCCACGGCGGGATCGCCGTCGTTCAAGACCCTGGGGGCGCCGGGGGTCATCAACGGCGCGGCGACCAGCGTTACCGAATTCACCGCCACGCTGAATGGGAATCTGACCAATGGCGCGTCTGCCCACGTCTACATCCTGCAGGGCCTGACAGACGGCGTCTGGAGCGTGACGAACGACGTGGGGCCGCGCACCGAAGGCGGCTTTGCGTTCCCGGTCAGCGGGTTGACGCTGGCGACGAAATACTACTACACGTCGTATGCCACGAATGTCTACGGGACGGCGCTGGCAACGCCCTCGACGAATTTTACGACCTTGTCTGCCAACACCTACACGTTCAACGCCAACAACGCGATCTGGACTACGGCGGGAAACTGGACCGGCGGTTCCTACGCGCCGCCGCGCAACGGCGACATTGGCATCGTCTCGAACGTGGCGGCCTGGGCCAACGGCAACCTCTACAACGTCGGCGTGGAGACACCGCCTGCCCAGATCTGGGTGCGGGCGGGCGGATCGCTGCAACTCACAAACGGCGTCACGCTGGCGGAACACAATATCATCCTCGACGGCGGAAAGCTCGGCGTGTCTTCCCTCAATGACGTAGTCCCCAATGAAACAGCCACCAATAACGGTTCGATCCGGGTCAACCGCAATTCGACCATCGGCTTGAATACCGGCGACTCGCTCAAACTGAATGGCCCGATCCAGGACAACGGCGCCAACACCGGCATGCTCCAGTTGGGGCTGTCCGGCTATCGTTCCAGTACGATCTATCTCAACGCTACCAACAATACATGGACGGGCGGATCCACGGTGGGCGGGGGGGCCTATGTGGGAGGCGCTGCCTCCGTTGTTTACGCGGGCGCGCCGGGCTGTCTCGGTACCGGTCCCATCACGATTACGAATGGATTGCTGGTCACGGCGCAGGCAACTCCCTCGGGGACGGCGAACATCAACGCCGTGGCGGTTACAAACGTGTTCGGTTCCGGCACCGTAACCGTCTGCGGCGCTTCGGCAAAGTACAGCAGCCGCTTCAACAACGGTCAATTGGATGTGATGGGCGACAGTCCGAATGCCACGTACATTCTCAATACCGGTGGCGTTTTCGGCATGCACACGAATCTGGTCGGCGGCACATTGATCCTGAATGGAGGCATCGTCGGCGCCACCGATTTTTCGGGTGGCAGCGGCGCTTCCTATGACAATTGGCCTGTGAACCCGACGTTCTATGGACCGGTCCGCGTTCGCAGCAACTCCTATCTCGGAAGCGGAGGAGGAAACGAAGTGTTCTCTCTCAGCGGTGGGATCCAGGACGACGGAAACAATACCGGGGCACTCCTGACATTCCCTCCCGCTTATTACCAGCAGACCATCAAACTCTACACCACGAACAGCACGTGGACGGGCGGATTTCTGGCGCAGGGGCATCTCGTGTACGCTGCCGCCTCCAATTGTTTGGGACGCGGCGCGATTGTGATCAACAATGCCGAGACGTATCCGGGTAGGAGGGCTTTCCAGCCGTCGGGATTTCCTCCGTCGGAATTATTTCAGCTAAGCGTACCCTGGGCGGGAATGAACATTTCCTCGTTTACCGTGCAATCCAACGGTTTTTTGATCGTCTGCGACAGCAACGTGGTGGGCAGCGTGCCAATCACGCTGGGGCCTGGCGCGATGCTGATGTACAAGGGCACGCCAGCGGGCCTGGCAACCATGAGCTTCAGCGGAAACAACGTCGTGTCGGACAACGGCTTAGTCGGAGCAAACATTTACAACATGGTGTTCAATGTTGGGGACACCTTTCTGGTGAATACATCCGTCACATTCACGGCAGCCGGTGGCGGCGGCGACAAGTTCAACATCAACGGATATATCGCGGACGGTACGGTAACCGGCAAGGTGATTGGCGTCACCAGCGGCGGGTATACCGAATGGGTCAGGCTGAACTGTGCCACGAACAGTTACAGCGGCGGAACGGACGTGAACCGCGGCCCCATGGAAGTCCTCGTCGCAGGGGCGCTGAGCACAGGGAACGTGAACGTCAACTCCGGCGGCCGCCTGAAGACCTCGGCCTCCAATTCGCTGGGGTCTGTGGTCAGCGCGGGGAACACGGCCAGCGTCAACGCCAACGGCGTATTGGAGCTCAACTCTACCGAAACCAACTTGTGTACGCTCCAGACCGGTGCGGCGTTCATGATGGACGCGGGCGGTTCGGCATCCAAATTCACGTATGGAACCGGCGGCAACATTCAGCTTTCGAAAGGCGCGATCCTGGACACCTCGGTCACAACCCGGCCCTCCCGCGCTGTCGTGACAGGCCAGCTCCTTTCCGGCGACGGCCGCTTCGGTCTCTACGAAGGTCACAACGGAGCCGTGGGCAACTACACGGCCACCCGCTATTTCGGCGACGACAACAACACCAACATCTGGCGCGGTCTGGGGCTCCTGAACTGCGGCGGTACCATGATTTGCACCAACACCATGGTCACCAACGCGGCCGCGACACACCTGGACTTCTGCGCTCAGCGGGACGCCACCTTCACCTTCCAGAACGCCAGCCTGCGGACGCCCGCCGTGCTGCTTGATGGCCAGGGAACCTTCATCTTCCAGAACGGCTCCGGCACCAGCACGTACAGCAGCATTACGTTCAATGGCGGTTCGTCCAGCCTTGGCGGTCTGAAGATCGTCACCAATGGCGACGTGTGCGCCGGCGCCACGATCAACGTCTCCAACGGTTGGTTCGCCGTGAGTTACACCAACACGCTGGCTGGTCTGACAGTCAACCTGGGCAGCGGCGCGGTGTTCAACATCACGACGAACCTGACGTCCGGCACCATCAACCTGAATCCAGGCAGCGCGACTTACGTGGACAGGTTGCTGCGCATGTCCAACGGCGCCAACTGGATTGTCTATGCCGGAACGCAGATCGGCGTGGGCGTGGGCCGGGGCGGCGGAAATACGCCGATCTACAATCTGCCCACGAACGGACTGGCCGACTTTGTGGGGTGGGGCGATTACTATAACGGCAATCCTTTGAACCTGAATAAAGGCTTGGTACTGGGCAACAACACGCGTTTCACGTCCGGTCCCTATAACGATGGGTACTACATTGTCAACAACCTCACGGTGACGAATTCGGACGGTGGCGCTGGCGGCGAAACGATCCAACTCGCAGTGGGCAGCACCCAGGGGCGGTTGTGTAGTCCGGGCGGGACAACCCTGACCATGAACCTGCCGGTCACCCTGAATGCGGGCGCGGGCAAGTTGATCGTCGGAGACGCCAACCTGTTCAACGCACTGATTTTGGGCGGAGTATCCGGCTATCTGCCGATCACCCAGAATGGCACGGTCTATCTCACCAGCACCACCAACCAGATCGGCGATGTGGATATCCAAGCCGGCACGTTGGAGGTCACGGCGCTGGCCTCCTTGGGGACGTCCGCCGCCACGGGTGGCAGCCGCACGATCGCCACCAGCAACGCCGCCACGATGTGGCTCAATTTCTCCAACCCGGTCCTGACCAACACCACGTTGCGCGGCAGCGGCACCATGGTCCTGTCGACAGCGACCGACACGCTCACCCTGACCAACGCGGCCGGCGTCAGCGGCGCGATTCAGCCGGGGAACGCCGGGCCTCTGTCGGTGCAGGGGAATCTGACGTTGGCCGCGAGCGCCACAACCCAGACGCTGTTCAGCATCAACATCGGTAAGACGGGTGGTATGATGACCAACGGCATGCTGGCGGTGAGCGGCAATGTCACCAATCTAAACAACGCAGCCTTGTACGTCTCGTTCGATCCGAGCGTGAGGGCGGCGGACGTCGCCGGGAAAGTGTTCACCATTCTGACGTGCGCCAACGACCTGACGACCGCCCCGCATTTCAACTCCGTGACCTGGGCGGCGCCCGCCACGAAGGGGACGGTGATTTATACCAACGGCGCGGTCCAGCTCTCCACGATTACCATACCGGCCTCGGGCACAACCATTTTCTTCCGGTGACGCCACCGAGACCCGGCGAAAAAATCGCGCCACGGGGTGGAGCGATGGGAATTATTTCCTACTTCGGCTGGCGCGGATCTAAAGTTCCGCCTTCGGCAACGCGCCCATGAGGAAGCGGACGATGTTCTCCTGGGTTACAACGCCGAGCACGGCGCCGGCGTCGTCGCGGACCACGATCATGGGCTGGCGGTTGCGGCGCATAACCGGGAGCAGGTCGTCGGCGGGCATGTCAGGACGGATGAAGAACGGGACGGTCATGCAATCCCTGGCGGTGAGGGCGGCGGGATGATCGACCTTGGCCAGGACTTCCACCAGGTGCAGGATGCCGACGCAGGCGCCGTCCTCCGCATCGAGGACCGGCAAGCGCGTGTGCCCGGACTGGGTGGCCAGATCGTAGCATTCCTGCAACGTCGCCGCCGCGTGCGCATGAATCACCTGCTTCAGCGGCGTCATGACGTCCGTGGCGGTCTTCAACTGCAGGTCCAGCACGCGGTTGATCATCAGGCGTTCGAAGGCCGAGATCTGGCCGCCGGCAGCGCTATCCTGCACCAGCGACTGGATGTGTTCGCGTGTCACGAACAGATTGCGCTCCGGATGCGACAGACGCGGCGAAGCCCAGCGGGTGAGGACCATCGCCAGCCAGACCAGGGGGTGCAGGAAACGTTCGAACATGCGCAGCAGGCCGGCAAACGGCAGGCAGCGCTCGATCGGGCGGCGGTTGAACCAGACCTTGGGCAGGTACTCGCCCAGTACCAGCAGGACCAGCGAGACCGCGCAGGCGGAAATCGCCTGCCCGGTGCGGTTCAGGTTGCGCTCGGCCATGCTTTCGGCCAGCGTCGAGATGATCACCAGCGTCAGGCAGGAACCCACCAGCGTGGTGCCAAGCAGGCGGGCGGTGTTATGAAGGTACCCCTCGATGATTTTTGCGCCGCGCGCGCCGACGCGGACCAGGTGCGTGAGGCGGTGACGATTGATGGAAATGACACCGATCTCGATGCCAGCCAGAAAGGCCTGGGCCAGCAGGCAGACCAGGATGATCGGAAATTCAACGGGGATGTTCATGAGCGCACCCCCTTCGTTGTTCCAGTCGGCAAACTATCCGTTATGGTGGCCGGCCCCGGCGGGCTTGCCCCGCCGGACCGAAAGTTCGGGAGAAAAAGCGCGTCTTCGCGCCTGTTCTCCAGAACTTCTTCACCCGCGGCACAAGGCCGCGGGGGTCGGCCACCCTCCATCAGCTCGAGCTGCACCTGTTCGATGCGGTGATTGCGCAGGCGTCGCACCGTAGCGCGGCACCCTTGCGCCTCTACGCTTTCACCGGCTTTCAAAAGTCGTTCGGCGTGGAAGGCGACCCACCCGGCGATGCGGTCGGCGCCCTCCGCCTCCAGCCGGGTGTCCAGCTCGCGGTTCACCTCGTCCAGCACGGCTGTGCCTGCCACCAGCCAGACGCCGCCGCCGATGGACTCCAGTTGCGGCCTGCGCGCGCCGGTTTCCCGCTCGACGCCCTTGACCACGAATTCCAGCACGTCGCCGCGCGTGACCACGCCGGCGGTGCCGCCATATTCATCCAGTACGCAGGCGATTTCGCGGCTGTTGCGCTGGAACGTGATGAGCAGGTCGTCCAGCGTCACGTTTTCGGGGACGAACAGCGCCGGCGTGGCGGCCTTGCGCACATCGTGGGCCGGATCGAGCAGATAGCGCGTCACGTTCAGGAACCCCTCGATGGCGTCCGGCGTGCGGCGGTAGACCGGCAGGTGCAGGAAGCGCGCCCGGCGGGCCGCGGCAAGCTGCCGTTCGGGTGGATCGTCGAGATCGATCCCGATGAGATCCACGCGCGGCGTCATGGCGTCGCTGGCCTTGAGTTCGGAGAGCCGCATGATGCCGTCCACCATGGAGCGCTCCTCGGCGTCCAGCACGCCCTGCTCGGCGCCAACCTGCATCATGGTCAGGAGTTCCGCGTCGTTCAGCGCCTTGCGCTCCGGCAGCAGGAAACGCCGCAGCGGGCCGGAGCAGACTTCCAGCAGGCGGCCGAGCGGGGCAAACACGTGCATCCAGAGAACCAGCACGGCGCTGAAGATCGGCGCGAGCCGCTCCGCGTAGGCGATGGCCAGGCGCTTGGGCACGAGGTCGCCGGCGAGCAGCAGCAGCACGGTGGTGGCGGGGATGGCGATGAGGGTGCTGTGCTGCGGCGCCAGCGTGTGGACGACCACGAAGCCGACGCTGGCGATGGCGACATTGACGATGGTGTTGCCGATCAGGATGGTGGAGAGCACGCGCTCCGGCTGCGACAGCAGGCGCTGCAGGCGCGCGCCGGCGCGCGGGTTGCGGTCGCGGATGCGCTGCGCCTGCACCGGCGTCAGGGCGAACAGCGCGGTTTCGCTGCCGGAGAAGAACGCCGACAACCCGAACAGCGCCAGAAGCACGGCGCTGTCCAGCATAAGGAGGGGCGTGTTCATGGCGTCAGCACATTGTTCACAAGCAGGCGCGTGCGGAAATCGCTCTTTCCGGCCTCGACATCCAGCTCGTTGATGAACCAGCGGTCCTTGAACTTTTTCACGTCCCGCACGGACATGCGCCGCAGGGGATTGCCGTTCGCATCGAGCTGTTCAGCGCGCATCAGGAAGCCATTCTCGCGGAGGAGCCAGATGCGCACGCCGGAGCAGTTCGGAATCGGCGCCGGCGGCCTGGCCAGCAGGATGTCGCAGGTGCGGTTGAGCACTGCGCCCTCGCCTTCCAGCCGCGCATCCTTCCACCAGAGGAAGTCGAGCGTGAGGTCCAGCCAGGACATGTCGGTGTCGAGCACCCGGGCGGAGAGCGCCGGCATGGGCTGTTTTTCGAGCGCGGGACCGCTGCGCAACTCCAGATCGGGAATGCCGTCGTGGCGGACGATGGTGAGGCACTGCTGGGTTTTCCCCTGAGAGTCCATCAGGTCGCACTGCACGCGCTGGGGCGTGGCGCCCCAGTCGAGCTTCAGGCGGTAGGGGTGTTCGGAGACGACGATGCCGCGCTGCTTGCGGACCGTGAGCGTGCCGGCCAACTCCAACGGTTCCCGCGGGAGGGTGGCCACGCAGGCCGCCAGCATGTCGGCCGCGGTCCGGACTGCCGGAGCCGGAGGCGGCGGTTCCACAGCCGGCGTCTGCGCCCGGAGGGGCAGGACGATACAGGCCGGCAGAAGGAGAAACGCGACCAGAGCTTGCTTCTTCAAGGAGACACCACCTATCGGCCGCGCCGTAAGTAGCGTGGCTGGCTTTTTTATAGCATGTCGCTTCCTTGCGGGGCAAGAGTTGCGGTACGCCCCAATCTCCCAATCTTTCGCCTCGTCCACTTTTGACCCGCCATGCTATTCTTTGCGCCATGGGCATCTATTTGCAATGGATCCTGGGGTGTGCGGGCGCCTATCTGCTCGGCTCGATCCCCTTCGGCTTTCTGGTCGCCAAAGCCAGGGGTGTCGACATCCGGAAGGTTGGCAGTGGAAACATTGGCGCCACCAATGTCTTCCGTTGCGTCAGCAAGCCGCTGGGAATTTTCACCTTCCTTCTGGATCTGGGCAAGGGGTATGCCGGTTGCACAGTCCTGCCCTGGTTGACGATTGCGGCCAGCCCGCACGCCACGGCCGCGCACAGCTTGCTGCCATTCCAGGTCGTCTGCGGCTTCCTGACCGTGGCAGGGCATAACTGGCCCGTTTTTCTGGGATTCAAGGGCGGCAAGGGCATTGCCACCAGCGCCGGTCTGCTGCTCGGCCTGGCGCCGGCCGCCTGCGGCGTGGCGCTGCTGGCCTGGATCGTGACGTTCCTGGCCTCCCGCTACGTTTCCGTGGCCTCGATTGCGGCGGCGGCGGCGCTGGGCATCGCAGCCTGGTTTCCGTTCTTCCGCGGTGACAGCGGCTGGTGGTTCCCGATCATGTTGGACGTGCTGGCGGCGCTGGCCATTGGACGACACCGCAGCAACATCCGGCGACTGCGCGAGGGAACGGAGTCGCGGTTTTCTTTTAAGAGGCGGTTAGGCTGAAGGCTGTTAGACTGTTAGGTTGGAGATTGATGCGCCATATAAATGGCGAAGTCTCGTTACCGTGGTTCAAGTGCTTGCAACCCGTTTGCCATCTACCTAACAGTCTAACAGCCTTCAGCCTAATCACCTTTCAGGAGTGCGCATGAACGTTACTGTAATCGGAGATGGCGGATGGGGCACGGCGCTGGGGCTGCTGCTGCACCAGAAGGGGCATGGCGTGACCATCTGGGGTCCGTTCCCGGACTATCTGGACGACGTGCGCGCCCGGCGCGAAAACACCCGCTACCTGCCGGGCATTGCCATTCCGCCCGGGATCGTCTGGACAGCCGATACCGACGAGGCCGCCCGCCACGCCGAAGCGTTCGTCCTGGCGGTGCCCTCCAAGTTCTATGCCGACGTCTGCCAGCGCTTCCAGGGGCGCATCGCGGCCGGCACACCCGTGGTCAGCGTCACCAAGGGACTTTGCGCCACCACGCATCGCCGCATGAGCGAAATCGCGGCGGAGATTCTGCGGCATGAGGCCGTCACCGTGCTCTCCGGCCCCAGCCACGCGGAAGAGGTCTCGCGCGGCCTGCCGACTGCGGTGGTGGCGGCGGCGCGCGACCGGCAGCACGCCGAGTTTTTCCAGAAGCTATTCACCGGTCCGCGCTTCCGCGTCTACACCTCCTGCGACCCGGTGGGCGTGGAACTGGGCGGCGCGGTAAAGAACGTGATTGCGGTGGCGGTGGGCGTCAGCGATGGGCTCGGTTTCGGCGACAACACGCGCGCCGCGCTCATCACGCGCGGCCTCGCCGAGATGACGCGCCTGGCAACCGCCCTGGGCGCCCAACCGGAGACGCTGGCCGGGCTGAGCGGCGTGGGCGACCTGATCGTCACCTGCACCAGCCGCCACAGCCGCAACCGCGGCGTGGGCGAGCGCCTGGGGCGTGGCGAGAAGATCGAGCAGATTCTGGCCAGCATGAAGATGGTGGCGGAAGGCGTCTGGAACAGCCGGATCGTCCGCGGCTTGGCGCGTGAACGCGGCATCGACATGCCCATCACCGAGCAGGTCTACGGATTCTGTTACGAGAACCTCGATCCGCAGCGGGCGCTCGTTGCGCTGATGAACCGCGACAGCAAGCCCGAATGATTTGCGCCGCAGCGTACTGCGCCGCAAATCATTCCATCGCGCTGCGCGCGGTTTCACGCCGATTGGCCACAAATGCTCACCCACCCCAGATGGGCTGATGCGCGGTCAGCAGCGCGGCCAGCGCGGCCAGCGCGTAGAGCAGCACCGTCACGATCAGCGTCCGGTCGGTCAGCAGGACTTTTTCCGGCCGTCCACCCTGTTCGTGCCGGTAAACGAGGTCGAGGTAGCGGAAGACGCCAAAGACCACGAACGGAATCGTCAGCCCCAGCCGGCTGGTGCCGAACCGGGACACGGTCTCCGGCGATAATGTATAGATCGCGTAAGACACCACTGTGGCCGAGGCGGCAATGCCGATCAGCATGTCCAGCAACCCCTCCTCGTAACCGGCCAGCGCCTCCCGGTGCTGCTGCGCGTCGCAGTCGGCCAGCAGGCGTTTCTCATGGCGTCGCTTGCAGAGTCCCAGGAAAAGGGCCAGCAGGAAGGTGCAGAGCAGCAGCCAGGGCGAGATGCGCACATCGATCGCCAGCGCGCCCCCCACGGCGCGCAGCACAAAGCCGATGGCAATCATGAACACGTCCAACAAGGCCACGCGTTTCAGGCCGAAGGTATAGGCCAGCTGCAGCGCCACGTAGCCGCAGGCCAGCAGGCAGAAATTCGCGGATAGGAAGAATCCGCCGCCCAGTCCGGTCGCCAGCAGCAGCAGGGACATGGCCCACGCTGCGCCGATGCTCAATTCGCCGGCCGCAATGGGGCGTCGGCGTTTGACCGGATGGGCGCGGTCGGCTTCGACATCGCGGATGTCGTTGACCAGGTAGATGGCGCTGGAGATCAGGCAGAACAACCCGGCGGCCGTCACGACGCGCAGCACGGGCAGGAGTCCCGTGTCAAGCGCCTGCTGGCTATCCCAACGCGCAAAGAAATACGCGGCCAGCACGATCAGGTTCTTGATCCACTGGCTGGGGCGCAGCGCGCGTAGGATGGGATGCATGGTTGGCCCTTGTGAAGCGTCATTAGTTATTGGTCAACCGTTCGACTGTTCACTGGTTACTGCTCACTGTTTGCTGATTCCCGCCCGCGGACTTCTCCGGAAACCATGGCACACCGCCAGTTTGATGACCATGAAAATCGCCTCGCGCGCAATGTTCATGCTCATTTTCGAATATCCCTGACGGCGGTCCTCGAACACGATCGGGATTTCCCTGATGCGAAAGCCTTTCATCCAGGCATGATGCGTCATTTCGATCTGAAAGGAGTATCCGCTCGACGTGATCCGGTCGAGGTCGATCGCCTCCAGCACGCGCCGCCGGAAGCACTTGAACCCGCCGGTGGGATCCCAGAACGGCATGCCGGTGATCAGCCGTACATAGGCGCTGGCGCCGGTGCTGAGCAGCAGGCGGCTCAACGGCCAGTTCATCACGCGGATACCGCCCGCGTAGCGCGATCCGAGCACCAGGTCGGCATCCGCGGCCGCCTGGAGAAAGTTCGGCAGCTCCCGGGGACTGTGGGAGAAGTCGGCATCCATCTCGAAGATGAACTCGTAGTCCTTGGCCAGCGCCCATTGGAAGCCGGCGATGTAGGCGCGCCCCAGTCCCTGCTTGCCCGGGCGATGAAGGACGTGGACGTGCGGATCCTGTTGCGCCAGTTCGTCCAGCAACCGGCCGGTTCCGTCGGGCGAGTTGTCATCCACAAAAAGAATGTCGGCGTCCGGCACGTTCTGCCGGACGGCCTGCGCGATGGGCCCGACGTTCTCGCACTCGTCGTAGGTCGGGATGATGACGACCGTCTTTTCCATAAGGTGCCGCCAGTTTAGACAAAAACACGACGACAACACAAGATTTCGCGCATCGCGATTGCAGGTCTCGCTTCTCACCAAGCGTCCTTTAGTAT
>Ga0073936_10009680_pt1 | contig 11946 bp, 8 predicted proteins | sample AliMusrvi5mmetaG_FD_87041 | JGI IMG/M metagenome (GOLD analysis project Ga0073936, IMG submission 87041) | Freshwater lake bacterial and archeal communities from Alinen Mustajarvi, Finland, to study Microbial Dark Matter (Phase II) - Alinen... | ecosystem: Environmental > Aquatic > Freshwater >... | reverse complement strand
TGCGTATCCACGCATCTTCATTGGCCACGGATTTAACCCACGGTTATTGACATTCAAGCCTTTCATGCTTGCGCGAGCACTTTTTCATTTTTCGTTTTTCACTCTCAACTCTCAGTTCTCCACGCTGCACTTTCTCTCCCCCCTTTTTGCGCCGCACCCGATCTCAACAGTGCACCGTTGATAATACAGAATACCCGAATTAAAGCGAAAATGCCCGGCCGGGTGATTTGATTTCCAAATCGCATCTCAAACTACCACGAAAATGTATAACGGCTAATCAGAATTCGCCGCTCCCGAACCTACAATCGCCACATCGTTGCAAAATTGAATTTAAGTTGCACAAAGTGCCTTTCAGTTTCCCGGAAGTACATTATTGCACTTTCAGCCTAAGTTAAAGTTGCCACAATGTCCGTTTTTGCAAATTCGAAGTCCAAAAAGTTCATTCAAAGAGCATTATTATAAATTCAAAGCCCAAAAAGTTCGTTCAAAATAGATTCATGTTCGTTCCAATAAAAAAAAATCCATTCAAGGAGCATTCATTTTCGTTCAAGGTCATAAATTTTTGCGACCAGGTAAGTTCGCACTCCTACAAGGTTGAAAAATAACATAAAAGGTGGTTTTAAGGTTCCACAAAGTAGAAATATAATGCAACCTGGTCTACTTTAATCAGATTATTCCTTGCTCATCCACTGAATAAATATACTGAAGAATCTGATGTGCAGGTTTTTTGATTCGGGACTGGAAGGAGACAGGTTTTTTGCAAAATTTGTGATTTTCAAAATATCTGTCGTTAAATACTGGCAAGCAAATTTGTGATATTGCGTATATGTTTTCAGCATTCAGTGCAGCTCCCAGTCAAATTGATGGAAAAACGTTAGCCGATGCGATTAAACAGTTTTAATTATATATTTGGTGATGTTTGTATGATGAAATGTTCAAATGGACGATAGCAACCGGATAAAATCAGACGCATTACTTTGGAATGAATTCATCAAAGGGGATGAAGAGGCATTTCGTTTGATTTACAAGGACCATGTTCAATCACTTTTTAAATATGGGTGCAATTTCACTCACGACGAGGCGCTCATCAAAGATTGTATTCAGGATGTTTTTGTGGATCTGATGAAATACAGGTCGACCGTTGGCTCAACCAATAACATCAAGCTTTATCTTTTTAAATCATTGAAGCGAAAGATAATAAGATCACTTCAAAAATATGAGATTTACAGCCATTTGGACTCTGATAAAATGCCTTTTCAATATGCCCTTTCATCTGAAGAAGAGACGCTGGAAGATGAAAGCAATCGGCTTAGAACCAGGCATTTGGAAGTTGCAATGTCTAACTTGAGCCCCAGGCAAAAGGAAGCAATTTACCTCAAATATGTTTCGAATCTGAGTTATGAAGAGATCAGCAGCATCATGAAAATGAATTACCAGTCGGCACGCAATTTGATTTTCAGGGGGATGGAGAAATTGAGAGAGAGTTTCCCCAAAGAGATCTTCCTATTTTTCTTATTTGGCAAAAGGTTGCATAAATATCTCTGATCAACTGAGTACGAAATCGTGATTTCCTCCTTATATAGGAAAACATGCTTCTATGAAGGATTTTCCTGTAACTCCATCGAACGATTTTATCTATCAACCAAGATTCGTGGAGTGGGTATTGAGGCCCACGGACGAATTAAATCAGTATTGGAACAATTATTTGAAGGAAAATCCCCAGGAGGCTGGTAAAGTCAATGGTGCCAGAAAATTGATTATTGGTATAGTTCCCAGGGAAAAATATCTTGCCGATGTAGAGGTAAATCTTTTGTGGAATAAGATCAAGGAATCAGCCATCTCCCGTAAAAGCAAGGTAATTGGTATAAGGAGGTGGTCTGCGGCTGCTAGTGTTTTGATTATCATCGGTCTATCAGCTTGGTATCTATTTAATCCGAATTCCAAACAACAGATTGAAATTGACTACCATTCCATTGTTGCTAAACCAAAGGCAGGGAACGAGATCAAGTTGATTCTTGCTGATCAATCGGAAGAAACATTTTCAACCAAGGAGGTTGATCTAAAGTACAACAAAGATGGGTCACTGATTTCCAATCCAGGAGAAAAGGTCTCCAAAGAAAGGGTTGAGCCTGCTACTTTAGCTGAAAAAATGAATCAGCTGGTTGTTCCTTTCGGAAAAAAATCAAAGATTGAACTGGCAGATGGAACCCGATTGTGGCTGAATTCAGGCAGTCGTGCGATATATCCGGTTGTATTCCAAAAAGGGAAGAGGGAAATCTATTTGGAGGGTGAGGGATATCTTGAAGTGGCCCACAATGCTTCAAGTCCATTTTATGTAGTGACAGATCAAATGAAGGTGAGGGTTCTGGGAACCAAATTTAATTTATCAGCCTACAAAGAGGATGCTTCAGTATCGGTTGTTCTGGTTGAGGGAAGCGTGGAGGCATCGTCGGAAAGCGGGAAGCTGATACTTAAACCCAATCAGTTGCTAAACTACCAGAAATCAACCCGGGAATCGACCATTAGTCATGCGAATGTTTTGCAGTATGTATCCTGGATTGATGGATGGATGTTGTGCGACAAGGAGAAACTCTCATCCATTTTTACAAAATTATCCAGGTACTATGACGTAAAAATTGATATTTCGGATCCAAGGTTTGATAAAATGACACTTACAGGAAAACTTGATTTAAAGACCAAGTGCGAGGATGTACTAAAAGTAATTTGTTCGACAGCGCCGATAAAATATTCCATCTCAGAGAAGCAGATTACCCTCATAATCAACAGGCAAAAGTAATACCAAGCCAGAACTCTATATGTACTTAACAAATTAGATGCCAATGAATGAACTAAAGTGACGAAAAAAGGCAGGCTATATTGCAGTATAGCCTACCTAAAGTTTTAACGCCAATTCGAAAAAATTAAACAAATTAAAACCAATCAAAATTATGCAAAAAATCGGGTTATTGGTTCCGTATTCCCGGAACCTAAAAAAAATTCTAATGGTAATGAAATTATTAACACTGCTACTAATTGTATCATTAGCAACAGCATCTGCCAAAACAAGCTATTCTCAGCAGACCAAGTTCACCCTGAATCTGGAGCATGTGACGGTCAAGGAGCTTTTTGATAAGATAGAAGGAAGCAGTGAATTCATTTTTGTCTATTATGATAACATCATTGATCTTAATCAGGAAGTAACGGTTACAGCAAATAATGAAACGGTTGAAGAAATACTTGAAAGGGTTTTTAAAGTTTCTGATAATACCTTCAAGATTTTTGACAGGCAGATAGTTATCTCAAAAAAAGAGCGTGCTGATGAGGAATTTGGGAATTTACCAAATTCCCCGGTTCAAAAGAAGGAATTGACAGGAACCATCAATGATAGCAAAGGATTTCCACTTCCAGGCGTTACAATTGTAGTCAAAGGAACTACTTTGGGAGCCATCACGGATGCTGAGGGTAAATTTTACCTTTCAATACCTGGAGATGCAAAATCGCTTGCCATCTCTTTTATTGGCATGAAGTCGCAGGAAATTGTAATCGGGAACAAGAGTAATTTCAATATTGTCCTAGAGGATCAAACCGTTGGACTGGAGGAGGTTGTAGCAGTAGGTTATGGACAGGTGAGGAAATCAGATGTAACAGGATCCGTTGTGGCCATCAAACCGGATGCCTTCAACAAAGGAAGACAACTGAATGCCCAGGATGCATTGGTGGGAAAGATTCCAGGTGTTATTGTGGTACCCGGATCGGGAGCTCCCGGAAGTACCGGTGATATTCGCATCCGAATGGGTGCCTCATTGGCAGCATCCAACGATCCGCTGATTGTGATTGACGATGTACCTGTGACCAGCACTTCCATCAACATGGTCAATCCGGATGATATTGCAACCTATACGGTTTTGAAGGATGCTTCTGCCACTGCCATTTATGGTTCAAGGGCGTCGAATGGAGTCATCATCATCACCACCAAGAAAGGGGATGCAAGTTCCGGGAAAGCTCAAAAACCGACCATCAATTACAACAATAACTTTACCTCCAACAACATCATCAAATATTCGGATGTTTTGTCAACAGACGAATTTAAGGCAGCTGTTGCAGCCCATTCGTCCAACCCATCCGCCGTTTTGGGAACTGCCTCCACAAATTGGCAAAAGGAGATTTATCGTTCTGGTTTCGGGCAAGAACATAATCTCTCTGTAGTAGGGGCTGCCAAACACCTACCTTACCGCGTGTCCCTGGGCTATACGGATCAGGATGGTATCATCAAGACAAATAATTATCAGCGGACCACGGTGGGCTTGAACGTTTCGCCTATGTTTTTGAAGGACCACCTTCTTTTTAACATCAATATCAAGGGAAGTATTGAAAACGAAAAACCTGTTTCAACAGGTGTCATCGGCAGTGCCAACGGATTTGATCCTACCAGACCTGTTTATCAAACTTATCCGGGGAATGTTGGTCTGGGTTATTTCACCTGGATGAACGGAGGAGTTCCTATTTCTCTCGCTGCGGTGAATCCTGTTTCCAGCCTTGAATTGGGCGACAGGCTAAACAAGACCAACCGTTCCATTGGCAACATGGCCATCACTTACAAAGTTCACGGATTTGAGGATGTTAAACTGCATGTCAACCTGGGTTATGACATCAGTAAGAAGAACAATTCTGAAATGGTCCCCGATTTGGCTCCTTCAATGTATACCGGCAATCTGAAGAATGGTACCGGAATGAACTACACTTCCGAGAGCAATAACACCAACACCATGCTCGACCTTTTTGCTGATTACAACAAGACTTTTGCACAGGACCATTCCGTTAGCTTCATGGGAGGATATAGTTGGCAGCACTTCTGGTACAAAAGCAGCAATGAGACGATGGATTTAAAGGGCAACCAGATTGTTCTTCCTGTTGCTCCAGATCTTGGGGAACTCTATTTGATCTCCCTTTACGGACGTCTCAACTATGCCTATAAGGGGAAGTACATGGTTACCAGTACCCTTCGCGGGGATGCCTCTTCCCGTTTCTCTCCAGAAACCAGATGGGGTTATTTTCCATCTGTCGCTTTGGGCTGGCATCTGAGTAAAGAGGATTTTATGAAGCATTTGTCTGTGATCTCAGATCTAAAGCTCAGGTTAAGCTATGGACAAACAGGCCAGCAGTCCATTGGTTCCTATTATCAATACCTCTCAACTTACGCAGCCTCCGATCTGGCAGCACGTTATGAATTTGGATCCAAATGGTACACTACGTATCGCCCCAATGGGTATGATCCTGAAATAAAGTGGGAGACCACTTCAACTTACAACGCGGGCTTGGATTTTGGGTTGTTCAAGAGCCGTATCACGGGATCTATTGATATTTATAAAAGGAACACTTCCGATCTGCTTAACCAGATCTTTGTCCCGGCAGGCAGTAATTTCACCAATGTTATCAGCACCAATATCGGAAGCATGACCAGCAAAGGAGCTGAATTGGCGCTGAATTTTATCCCGGTGCAGACCAAAGACTGGAACTGGACGATTGGTGGCAATTTTACCTACAACAGTTCAACCATCACCAAACTAAACATTATTGAAACTGGAAACAACTACATCCTGACTGGAAATGCTGGTGGTTCCACCGGCAGGTACCTGCAGGTTCACATGGTAGGACAGACACCTTATACCTTCTTCCTGTTAAAGCAAGCCTATGATAGCAATGGCAAACCTCTCGATGGAAAATACATTGCCAAGGACGGATCGGTTGTTACCAGTGAAGAAAACAGCAATAAATACATTGACGGCAAGAGTTCTCAGGCACCCTATTTTTATGGATTTTCATCCAAGGTTTCCTTCCGCAACTGGGATCTTGGTATGAATGGCCATGGGTCATTTGGCAACTACTTATTTAACTATGTGGCTGCTCAGGGCTCCTATGCGTCACTCTATGATTCGCAGGGGTCTTCCAGCAATTTATTGCATTCAACGCTGACAAGCGGCTTTACCCAGCAGCGCCTTTTTACAGACTATTTCCTTGAAAAGGGGGATTTTTTGAAATTGGATAACGTGACTTTGGGGTATACCCTGCACAAGTTGATCAAGGGGAAAAGTTCTTTGCGTTTTTCCTTTACAGTTCAAAATGTGGCTATTATCACCAAATATTCAGGAATCGATCCGGAAATTTTCAACGGAATAGATAATAATGTTTACCCCCGTCCAAGGAACTTCATGTTCGGTCTGAATCTAAACATAGATTAATCATTCCTTAATTATTGCCAAAGGACATTGAATAGACGATCGCTGAATGCGATAAATCAATGAAACATGCACATTTCATTTTTCATCAGAGCATCAAATTTTAAACAAATGAAGACTACAAATTCCATAAAATATATCTTGATCTTGTTCTTTTCAGGAGTCTTACTGACTTCCTGTTTCAAAGATCTGAATACCCTTCCGCTGGACAGCAAGGTGTTGACCGGGGAACAAGTGTACAGTACCGCCGATGGCTACCGTGGCGTACTCGCAAAGTGTTATGCCTCCCTGATCCTCACAGGTGAAAAAGGAGGTGATGGCGGGAATGGCGATGTCCCTGGGATCGACGAGGGTTATAGCGGCTTTATCCGCTGCCTTTTCTACCTCCAGGTAAATGCCAGCGATGAAATCATTGTGAATTCCGGAAGCTCCCGTGGAACCCGCGCCACTCTTTTCATGAACTGGGACCCATCTACAGAAATCGATGGTTATCCATACTACCGTCTGTATATGTCTATCGGATACTGCAACGAATTTTTGAAAGAGTGCAGTGAAGAAAAGCTGAAAGCCAGGGGGCTTTGGGATGACCTGAAAGCCGATTATCCTTTTTTAAGGGCGGAGGCTCGTTTGATTCGTGCCTACGATTACAGCGTATTATGTGACGTGTATGGTTCGGTTCCATTCATTGATGAGTCAATGGTGCTTGGAACGGTACCTTTCCAGAAAACCCGGAAGGAGATTTATGACTATGTCATTTCTGAAGGGGAGGCACTGACACCAGCCTTGAAAGCCCCAGGCTTGAATGAGTATGGCAGGGTCGACCAGGTTGCCGCATGGTTCCTGCTTGCCAGAGTCTATCTGAATGCCGAATCCTGGCTGGGTATCAGCGCTTATGACAAAGCCTATACCTATTCCAAGAAGATCATTGACAATGGAAGTTATCCGCTGGCACCAGATTATCGTTATATCTTCCTGGCTGATAACAATACCTGCAAAGAAATAATCTGGCCGCTTGTCCAGGATGCAGATTATGCCCAGGGTAGCGCTGGTACAAACTTCTTTATCAAAGCATTGGTTAATGGAGCGATGAACAATTATTACATGACCGGTGTCGGTACCGGTGGATGGGGGAATGCCATATGCAAAACCCAACTGGTAGATAAATTTGAGAAAGCAGATCAGCTTTTTGTCGCAACCGACAACTGGGGAGACCAGAAGAGAGACAAGCGTGCACAGTTTTTCACGGTAGGTACAGGCCGCACCAAGGAAACATGGATCGTTGGAAAAGCATTCCCCAATAACTTCAACAACGGATACGCGTGTATCAAGTGGCGCAATGTCACCAAAGACCGATTGGAACTGAAGCCAGGAGGTACTACCTACTCTTCTGTAGATTTCCCGCTCTTCCGTACTGCCGATGCCTATCTTATGGCCGCCGAGGCCATCCTGCGCGGAGGAGGAGGAACACGTACTGAGGCACTTGGTTATGTGAATGAGATTCGGGACAGGGCTTACATGTATGGCAGTTATGCAAAGACAGGCATTCGGTCTGAAAGTGGTCGGATCACGGATGCACAGCTTAACCTTGATTTTATCCTTGATGAGCGTGGTCGTGAGCTATACACCGAATTAACCCGCAGAACGGATCTGATCCGTTTCAATAAATTCACCAAAAACAACAATTGGGACTGGAAAGGCAGCGATGGATTGGCAGGTAACTACATTGGCAAAGACGTGAGTGATAAATACAAGCTATTCCCAATTCCACAGAACGAATTTACGGTGAATCCCAATCTTACCCAAAATCCTGATTTTAAATAGGTTCATTATCTCATGGATAAATTGCTGACTGGAACGGTCGGTCCCCAGTTGCTGCTGTTGGGACCGACCGTGCGGGTACAGTCGATGTAATCCATCCATAGTTGTGTGTTTTTCTGTTTAGTAAAAACTGATCCGTGAAAATTGGAAAAGTTGAAAGGGATGGCGTCCGGATGGGCCTTATTTGATTAACCAAACACCTGCAAGCCATCCTTGCAGGTGTTTGGTTTTGCGTAAAGAAGTGAGTTTTAAAGGACGGCAGCCGTTTCTATCTTGGATGAAATCAGCTATATTTGAAACTGGAATTCCTTGAATCAACTACTATTTTCATGCAAATCCAAAAATCACCACTGAGATGGGTCGCGGCACTGATTGCCGCCATCGTCGTCACATCCTTTTTTTTCCATTTTCCCATCACGATCGTCAATGCAGTTACTGGAGCGCAGGTACCGGAATTTGGAATTCACCTCTCCACCTGGAGAATTGTCTTTGAACCTTTCGTTGGGTTGTTGCTCTTTTTCAATCAATCCTTTTATGCGATCAAGGAGTTCGGTTCGCTGCTTTTTTGGATCCTTTTCTTGATCGTGATTTACAGTATCGTTGAATCTCTCAGGATCAGTGATGGGAGGGTAAGGAGACGGTTTCTGTTCAGCCAGGTCTTTCAATTACTACTGACAATGGGAATTGGATTTGTAGTTTTTGTAATTGTCATTTTCATCCCGCTGCCCAACAATGTAATCGTCAACCACAGCAAAAACCTGGTGCTGGTTACCACTCATTCCCATACGGATTACAGTCACGACGGGTTAATTACCGAACAGGAATTGAAGGAGTGGCATGACCGAAACGGGTTTGATGCCTTCTTTATTACAGATCACAACAACCACAGCCGGACTTTGGAATTTGTGAAGGCCCAGCTGGCTCACCAGCCTTCCAACGGTCCTGAAGTGTTCGCAGGGGAGGAATTCTCGGGTTCCAATCACCTGAGCCTGCTGGGATTGAAGCGCGAATTCAGAACAAAAGGATTCAACGACGCGACGGCCATTCAACAAACCAGAGTGGACAGCGGGGCAGTGATTGTCAATCATTGGTTCGACGGGGAGCATCAGTCGATGGAATATTACAGGGATTTGGGTGTCGATGGGTTCGAAATTGAAAATACGGCCACCGACAAACGTTACGACCGGAAACTGTATCAAAGAATCAGGGAGTTTTGCATGACGAATCACCTGATTATGCTGGGCGGACTCGATTACCACGGATATGGAAGCGCTTGTTCCATTTGGAATGCCTTCGAGGTGCCCGACTGGAAGAACCTGGATGCACGAGCAAAAGAGGTTGCCATCCTGAAAATTTTAAAAACGCGCGACCAAAGCAAATTACGTATTTTGCTGTACAATGACAGGACGTATTATGACAGTAAGAATTTGCTCTTCGGTCCGCCATTGACCATACTTAACTATTTCAGGACCCTGAATTTCCTTCAAGTTCTCTCCTGGATAGGATGGATCCTTTTGTTTGCCTTTATCAAAGTCCGGATAAGAAGTAATGCTGCGCTAGAAAAAAGGTTTTCCTGCGATTTGTTGGTTCCCATGGCCGGTATTTTGGGTGCCCTCTTTCTCCTGGTTCTGGGGATAACTTATCACCGTTCCAATCAAGTCGTAGAAGATTTTACCAAAATGTACCTGGAGTATGGTTCACTCCTTCTGAAGATAGGAGCAGCCTTGCTGGTCCTGTCTTCTGTTGTGGCCTGGTTCCGGATGAAGAGGAAACTTGGAAACGAATAGAGGGGGATTAAGAATGAAATTGAGTTCGGTCAAACAATACAAAGGCATTATCTGGGATTGGAACGGAACACTGCTGAATGATACGCAGATTGCAGTCGAATCCATGAATAAAATTCTTTTGAAAAGGGGTCTTCCAGTGTTGACCGTAGATCGCTATCAAAGTGTATTCACCTTCCCGGTAAGGAATTATTACCAGTCGGTTGGATTTGATTTTGACAAGGAGCCTTTCGAGATTCCGGCATATGAATTTATTGAGTTCTACAACCAGAAGGTCTGGGAGTGTTCCCTTCACGAAAATGCCATTCAGGTTTTAAATCATTTCAGGGAGGGTGGAATCAGGCAATTTATGCTCTCCGCGATGCAGCAGGAGACGCTGGATCAATGCCTTGAATTCTACCGGATCGACCACTTCTTCGAACAGGTGTCGGGGCTGGGGGATCATTATGCCAACTCAAAACTGGAGACGGGAAGGCAGATGCTGAAAAGTCTTCATCTCGATCCGGAAGAACTTTTGCTGATTGGGGATACCGAACACGATTTCGAGGTCGCCTCGGGACTTGGTTGCACCTGCATGCTCATAGCCAGGGGACACCAGTCGCATGAACGGCTGAAAAGCACGGGCGCTCTGGTACTTGACGATCTTTCGCACTTGCTGAATTAGGAAGCAGACACACTTGGTTGGATAAGTCTTCTACCGGGAACCTTGGACGTATAAAAATCAAATATTACTGTTATACTTGTGTTAATATGATTTCTACTATGATAAAGCAATCAATTTTACTACTATTAGCCATTATTTCAGGATTTTCATCTATGGCACAGCTGAGCGATAAAGACGCACTATCTTTTGCCGTCAGAACTCCCGAACCATTCCTGTTCTCAAGGACTACGCTTACCTCCTCAGATATACCCTGGAGTATGGAATATTCTACCAGTTATGGAGAAAGGGTTTCCGGCGCCTTTGGGTTTGAAGGAGTCGGACAGCAATTGGGAATAAAAGGTTATCTGGGCAATAAGTTGACACTCTGTGGTCAGGCAGCATTCGGCTTCGACCATCAACACAATGTGACAAGTGCCCAGCTAGCTGAGGTAATACGCAATTTTATTGGCGGAACAAAAACGCAGGGATTGAGATTGGGCGTTGGATTGGGTGTGAGTCGGGATTTTGGTGGAGTTGTGTCCATTTTAAGCAGGATCACAGCAACCTATGTCCTCAACAACTGGAAAGCCGGAGGAAACATGCTTATTCAGAAATCCCTTTCAGCAAACAGGGATGCGGTTGACCTTATCTCCAGTATTGGCTTTCACCACCGGATCTATGGGAATCTGTATGGAGGTTTTGAAACCGTGGGAGAAGACATTGAAGGTTTTTGGGATCCTGAGGAGGCAGAAGGGGGTGCAAAACTGATGGTTGGACCCTCGCTGAACATGACCACCAAAGATTCCAGAATGTCCTTCTCAGTATCGGGAGGACCCGTATTCTATGCCACGCAAAACCTGGCCACCAATCCCGTTGCACTCAGGGAACTGCCTTCGCAGAATGGCCTCACCTTGCGTGCAAAAGTCATATTCAACCTTTCGCGGTAGCATATCAATTTTGGAAATCTGTTTTGAGTTGGAATGTTGGTCATTCACTGGTTTATTCTACAAGTTATCTCGAATGAAAATCACTGGTATGGAATCACCAGATCAAATGGTTTTAGAACCTGAATTGCAGCCTGCAGGTCATTACATCGTCGCTGACATCTGAAGTATATCCACTCAAACGGGTAGGTTCATTCATCACCCTGGCATAATAGACAACTAATTTGACATTCTCGGTCATGTAATAGACATAACCAATGCCGAGTGTGTTGTACCGGATATTTGCGACAGATAAATTTGATCCCGGAGCTCCGATCTCGTTCCCGCTTACCTTTGTGTTTGGATCATACCAATCGTATTTGAGCACCAACTGGTGTTTCACGGAAAAGAGGCTCTGAATAAAATAGAAATAGGCTCCATTGAAATTCCTGATATAGTATCCGTCTTTTCCTGTTACGAGTGCCGTAGGAGTTTCACTGCTGGTGGCTGTACCCGTTTGCTGGCCTACCACCAATTCTGCC
>Ga0073936_10009679_pt1 | contig 11946 bp, 7 predicted proteins | sample AliMusrvi5mmetaG_FD_87041 | JGI IMG/M metagenome (GOLD analysis project Ga0073936, IMG submission 87041) | Freshwater lake bacterial and archeal communities from Alinen Mustajarvi, Finland, to study Microbial Dark Matter (Phase II) - Alinen... | ecosystem: Environmental > Aquatic > Freshwater >... | reverse complement strand
TTTTGCAATTTCATTACCTTCTTCAATCACTATTGCAAATGGTGGTTATTCAATGACAGTAGATAACTTTGTATCGAGTTTAGGTGCAACTTCTACTTTGGATGTTAACGGCGAAAATGGTCTGAACGTTGGTGCAGACTTACAGGTTGGCGCCGGACAAGAGCCAGGTCTTTACACAGGTTCTTTTGACGTGACTGTAGCTTACAATTAATAGTGTTGTTAAGCAAGAAAAAAAAGGCCGCAAGTGATTGCGGCCTTTTTTTTGTTTCTATAGGTTCAGTACTTTTCCAACACTTCGTTACTTTTCCAAAGTTTTCTTCACTTTGGAAAAGTTATTATTTGGGAAATTTTTTCATTAAAACTGCCCTGCTGAAAAACACTTTTGGTCCTTTCACGATCTCAAAATCCAGAGTTTTTAACCCACTTATCATTTCTTCAAATTCCTTTTTTCTGACATGGAATTTTGGCTCAATGATCAGCACCTGCCCTCCGGGTTTTAAAATTGATTTCAACTCTTCAAAGAATCTTACCTTGTCAGGCACTTCATGAACCATCCAGAATGCAAGGATAAAATCAACCTTTTCCGTTATTCCGATTTTATCTGTGCCGCATTTATGTATCGTTATCAGGTTCTCAAATTCAGTTCCCTTTATTTTCAAAGCTACTTTGTCAAGCATCCCTTGCTGCAGGTCGGCTGCTATCACTTTTCCCGAACCATTCAGCAGTTGGGCAATCCCGGTTGTAAAAAATCCCGGTCCGCAACCCACGTCAAGCACTGTCATTCCCGGCAGGACATAAGGTTTTAATATTTTCAGAGGATTTTGTAAAGCTCTCCTTATTGAGTTATCAAGTTCCCCGGCGTGTTCAACCCGGCAAACTCTTGGTTTTTTTTCTTTGTTCATGGTAGTTTTATTTTGCATTTATTGCATAAGGTTTGGCAAATCTTTCCTTGAATGCCCCGTTTTCTTTAAGTTTTGAATTCCAATAAAAATTTGTCACCCCTGTTTTAATAAGCGCTCCGAAAATAAATCTCCCCATTGCCGACATCTTATACGGCTTTCGCAGCTTCGCCTTTAAGTCAGGTGCAAAGGCGGTATGTTCCGCAAAGTATTCACCAAGCATTTCAAAATTGCGAAACAACTTTTTTGTCATCATCGGTGGCATACTTTGAATGCCTTCCACACCGCCCTTAATGATTGTTCCAAGGTACTCACATTTTAATCTCGCGGTAAGTTTTTCAAGATATTTTTCAATAAATGACGAGTGAATCGCTTCCGGAAAACCTGACTGAACAATAAATCCTAATTTCTTTCTCCCAGTGAATTCAATCTGTGAAACGTTTTCAATAAATTCCTTTACAATGCCCGGCATGCAATCAGTGTAAAGCGGAAAAATAATGATGACTGTTTCCGAAGTTCTGAATATCTCTTTTTCTTCTTCTTTGGCATTGCGGTCTGCAAGATAATGAACCGTTACTGCTTCGGGGCAAATCCTTCCAAATCCTTCAAGGAAATGGTCTGTAAGTATTTTCGAATTGCTTTTTTTATTTCTCGGCGAGCCGTTAAATATGGTTAGTTTCATACACTATTTCCTCCATTTTAGTATTATCAATGAACTTTATGAAATTTTTGGCACCGTGAAAATTTATTGACAACCTTTCGTAAATGTCATTCACAATTGCAATATCTTCGTCGTCGGTATCCTTCTCCTTCTTCAGCACAAGTCCGAAATCAGGATATTTTTCATATCGCGTCAAATGGTGGCATTCTCCCTCTTTCATTTTAATATAAGGATGCAGAAGCGCGACAAACCTGTCAGTTATTTTCTTTAAGGCTGAACTTGTAAATCCCACCATCAGTGGCGAAGCAAAAATCAAAAAATCCGAATCTACCACCGACCTTAAAATTTCACCGGCATCATCATTGATGGCACATTTTCCCGGAGTTTTCCACCAGCAGCTCCAGCAACCGGTGCAATAATGTAAATTCATTTTGTTAAGAGCAAACACCGTAACCGCATGTTGCTGTCGGAGATTTTCAGAAAGCTTTTCAATGTAAACCGTAAATTCACCTTCCCCATCATCCATGTCGCCATTAAGTATTGTAATTTTCATTTCTACAGATTTGATTTTTTTTGACAAAAGTATTTTGTTTCATTTTAATGAAAATCACAAAATCGGTAAATGAAGAAAATAAACAGTTAAATGAGATCAGGTCCCTTTAAATTCAAACATCTTTGCCCAGCATTTCTTTCATCGGTAAATTTACCCTTGCTACAACCACCATAATCATCCTCTTTCTTAGCATCTACCCGGATTGGTCGATTTATATCTGCACAAAGTTTGTGGGATTGTAAATTTTCTATTTCAATTGATCAATTATTTTCAATTATACATTTCATCATTGCGGCTTTAATCCCGTATGGGATTACATGTATATAGAAAAGGTTGTGTAGGTGATGGTGCGACTCCGAAGGAGTCGTATGTCTCGCCGTAATTCATCTTCTATAAACATGTGAATCCCTCGGATTCATTGCCTTCATCTCGCATTTTCGTTGAACATATGAATCCTACGGATTCGTTCCGCAACTTTTCAATTGTACATTACAATCATTGCGGCTTTAATCCCGTAAGGGATTACATGTTTATAGAAAAGGTTGTGTAGGTGATGGTGCGACTCCGAAGGAGTCGTATGTCTCGCCGTAATTCATCTTCTATAAACATGTGAATCCCTCGGATTCATTGCCTTCATCTCGCATCTTCTATAAACATTTGAATCCTTCGGATTCATTGCTCTTTGTGTTAAGCTGCCACAAAAAAATAGTCCGGGTCCGAGCTGAAGTCGGGCACGGACTTATCCCCGATTATCGCTGTTTTGAGGTTTGACAAATTTTTAAAATTTGTCAAACCTCAAATTCAAATAGCTAAAATTCTAAACAGCCACTTGATTAATGATAAATTTTACTGATTATAAACGATTGATCCTTAGGCTAATTTTTTGCACGGGGTCCCGTGAGAAATTCACGGATACAAGAGAGAAAGTTTCTTTATACCGTGCGTCACGTACGGGACCCCGTGAATAATTTTCGGTATGCCGTGCATCACGTACGGATACAAGAGAGAAATTTCCTGTATACCGTGCGTCACATACTGATACAAGAGAGAAGTTTCCTGTATGCCGTGCGTCATGTACGGGACCCCGTGAATAATTTTCGGCATGAAGTATAAAATTTTCAAAAATCCGTGAATAATTTTCGGAGTTCCGCACAATATTAACGGACTTTGGTGAATACTTGTCTGGCTTTGTTGCGTCTGTTGCGGAGAAGCTAAAAGAGAAATTATTGTCTAATGTCCATTTTTCCCCGTCTTCCTCAAATACAAATCCAGATGCTCAATCAAATCGCCATTGCGGTTGATGTGGACTGTAAACGGAATATTATCCTGCAGAATCTCCCCGTTCATATTCTTTGCAGTGAGGGTATCAATATTCACACTGTAAATTCCGGGGGGTAGCCCCATGTAGTTAAAATAACCATCTTCGTCGGAGGTGGCGGAGGTGAAAAGCTTGCCATCTTTTTTATAAATATTGACAGTAATATTTTTAGCGGTTCTGATAGCGTCATCGGATTTAAAATAAACCGTTCCTGAAACTTCAGCCATGGGCTCAACGGGCACAAAAATAGTCTTCACCTGATCAGGATCGCTGTAAACTGCAATGGTGCTGAATTTGGCCAGCCACGAAATGTTTTGCAGGCTTGAATTGTCAATGGTCAGCAGATACTGGGTATTTGGTTTGAGTGCAATAAATCTGTAAACGCTATCGCCATGATTAGCTTTACTCCCCTGGCTGATATTGACGTTCACATCTTTGATAAAAGGTTCGCCGGGGTCTTTGATGCCATTGTGATTGATGTCGAGAAAAACAATAACATCAATGCCGCAGCTTGAAATGAGTGAGCGCGATGAGGGTGTGATATTGGGTCTTTTTGGTGAAAACAAGAGGCTGCCATAAATATCCTGCTCGGTAGTGACGCTGTTTTTGCTCACAAAAGATGCAAGGCTTGTTTGTGCAAAATTAAGATCGAAACGCATGCTAAAGTTGAGGAAAAAGCTGTTGGTAACGGGAGCGTATGTGTAATTGATATCAGTGATAATTTTTTTGAAAAACTTTTTCTGGGCATCTATCCTGACGCTGTTCATCTGTATGGTCTTGAGATTTGCCATAACCTGTGCATTGAAGATGTACTGGTCGCTGGTAACATAATTCAAACTGACACTTGAATTGACAGTGTAAGTCTGGCTGAGGATACCTGCTGAATTTGCAAACACTATACTGAATTTTCTGAATGCAAAAGATAAATAGTAATCAATGTAATGAAATCCGAAATTGGGTGTGCGGTTATACCTGTAGAGTATTTTGTTGTAGCCGCTGAAATAATGGGTGGTCATCGGGACGGACAGGCCGGAAGAAAGATCATATTTGTCGGAGGTGATGATGGCATCCTGGTTTTTTGTGAACTGTGAAAAATTTGTTTCGAGGTAAAGTTTTTTCAGAAAAGGCAGGGTAAAGTTAAGGCTGTTCTTAACGTTGTAACAATACATGTAATTCAGCATAGCGGAACCAAAAAGCCTTGCTGAGACCGTGAGATAAGGAACAGATTTGTCTTTTAATGTTTTCTGGAAATATTCAAAACCGGTACCGATGCAAATGCTTCGGTTGACGCCATAAACCAGCTTGAAACTTGAATAAAGATCATGCTCCGCATCGAAAGTATATCCGCTGTAGGCCTGATATTGTAACTGTTTTTTCGGAATGAAATTGGACGGCACCAGTATCTCTCTTTCTTCCGATCGTTCTTCGCCCCATGGCCCGTAGTATTTAAGGGTGATCTTTGTGTTGCCATACAAAAGAGGAACATCAAACTGAAAATTTCCGTTTGCATCAGCAGTTTTAAAATCAACCAGAAGGTCGTTCACATAAAGCTCCACTTCCCAGTTGGGCTGAGTTTTATTGAACAGGTGATAGGTGCCATATTGCTTTTGAAATGTTGTGGGGACATTGGATATGCCGCCGCCGATAATAGATGAACTGATTGTTGAAACGCCGGCAGCCGGAATATTGCCAAGCTGAATTTGCCGCAATATTTTGCTGTTATTATTAACCATTCGCCAGGTCATTGTCTGCGAATACATGTTGAATGGGCCATTGGATGGCTGGTTGATATGTGCAAGCAATTCCCCGCCCAGCAATTCCATTCCCACAGCGGCCTGTCCCTGGAAAGATGCCGATCGTCCAATCACCTGCGCCATATTGATCTTCCAGTCGAAGACACCTCCTTTTGCCCAGTGATATTTTCTTTTAAAAGTTGTGTCAACCTTTATTTCGCCCTTGATGTTTTGAAGGTTCTTCCGTATTTTTTCACGTTTTAATTGCTTGATCAAAGGCAGATCGGTTTTGCACGACAGATATGCCGACAGCGTTCTGAAATTAAAAGAGATCTTCAGTTTGAATATCTTCTCCAGTTCATCCACACGCAGGAATAATCCGTAATCGTTTTTCATGATCTTTGCTGCCGATAAAGTGTCAGTAACGTCCTTATACCTGATCTTCATCAGTGCGAAATTGATCGAAAAAGTGTCAATGGGATTGGCAATGTAGCCATCAATAAGGCTGAATTCATTCTTCACTTTCGTGAAAATTTTCAGTTGCTGGAAAAGAGAATAAACCGAAATGTACAAATGGTCGTTGAAGTATAAAGCATCAGTTTCATAATAGGCAACATCCTGCACATTGAGCAGAATTTTGAATTCCTCAACTTCGGAATCGGGATTGTCCTGCGCATTGAGTGTTGAAAACGGGAAAAGAGAACACAATAAAAAAGCCAGGAATAATAAACCATAACGAAAGCCCGGTTTCACCGGGTGTTGATGTTTATGTCCTGGAATTTTGAATTTCATTTAAAGCATAGTCTTCAGGCAAGCAATGGCACATCAGTTGACACTGTAATCGTAAGTGTTGTAAACAACTTTTTTGGGTGTGTTTAAACCATAGTTTATTTTCAGGGTTCCTTTAAGAACAGGAAATTCCTTGGTGTTTAGTTTTATGGTTACCGTTCTTGAATGGTTGGGTGTGTAAACAGAAACCCCGCGCATCATACCAATAACACTGCTTTTTCCTGCCGCATCAACATAGGTCACTGAAAGGTCGCCGAAGATAGATTCAGTGCCTTTGCGGTGAATTGTAAAGGTGATTTGTTTTGTAGTGTCGTTCAATGGCGCCAGGGAAACACTGTCAATAGTGGTGGTAACTGTGAGATTGCCTTTGCGGACAATGATAGGGATAGAAATTCCATAAATTGGAGTCAGTTTTATACCCACTGATGTGTCCTTGGTGGTGGATTTAATGGCATTTTTATCCTGTGGTTTGGTGGATCGGAAATAAAGATGGGAGCGGTATTCGCCATCAGTCATATCGGTTGATTGTTTCACCTGAACTTTTACGATCTGAGTTTCGTTGGGTGCGAGTGTTACAACGCGCGGGAAAATCCTGAGCATTTTATCTGCAAACATCTGACCACTGTCGGGCTTTTCTATTTGCTGAAAAGCGCCCGTTTGCGTCATCCTGTACTGCACGAACGAAATGTTGTAACGCGCGGTATCCTTACTGATATTTGACACCGACAATTCTTCCATTTGCTTGGCTCCTTCAAAAACCACGCGTACCGGGGTTATCAACAAATCGCCTTGTGCAGAAGCCATAAGACTGTTTCCAAGAAGGAAAACCATTATAATTTTACCAAGAGTTTTAAAAGGTATTTTCATTTCAATTTTTTTTCAAATTTATGTATAAAAGGAATATTGTACTAAGCCTGTGATTTATTTTTACAACAAACTATTCAACAAAAGAAGTGCCAATGTTGATTTTACATTTTGTATCAGATCCCGGACAACCAATCCCTGCACTATCATTGAATGTTTACAATACTTTGTTTAATCCGCTTCACTCAGTTTTTCATTCTGGAATAACCTGTAAATTGTTGACTTCCCAATGCCCAGTTTATTGGCAACCACACGCACTTTGTTATTATTTTTTTCAAGAAAATGTTTAATGATCAATTTGTCGTATTCTTCCAGTGTAAGCTCTTTGCTTAAAAGTTCGGATTGCAATGAGGAATATTGGATCTGGATATGTTCAGGTTCTATGATATCAGTATCTGAAAGAACAATGGCAAGTTCAATGATCGCCTTTAGTTCCCTGACATTTCCCGGAAAATGATAATTGAGTAATTTGTTGGTTGATTCAGGTGCCAGCTTTTTTTGTTTGATCTTATTTTTGGTGCAGAATTCTTTGATGAAAAAAGTTGAAAGCAGAATAAAGTCATTCTCCCTTTCACGCAGAGGAGGCATGAAAATGGGAATTCCCAGCAGTCTGTAGTAAAGATCTTCCCTGAAAGTTCCTTTTTTCACTTCGTCCTGCAGGTTGCGGTGGGTTGCAGTAATTACACGAACATTCAGTTTAACGGCCACGTTGCTGCCAACCTTTGTCACTTCCTGCTCCTGCAAAACCCTCAGGAGTTTTGTCTGCATCATCATGTCCATATCGCCGATCTCATCAAGGAAGATGGTTCCTCCCTGAGCTTCTTCAAATTTTCCGATTCGCTTGTTCATAGCCCCTGTGAAGGATCCTTTCTCATGACCGAAAAGTTCGGATTCGATAAGCTCACTTGGTATGGCTGCAACATTGACTGCCACGAAAGGCTTGCTTTTCCGTTGCGAATTGTAATGAATGGCTTTTGCTACCATTTCTTTTCCGCTGCCGGTTTCTCCTGTAATAGACACCACAATGTTTGACTGCGATGCTTTTTCTATCAATCCAAAAACACGCTTCAGATTTGCACTGTTGCCGATAATGGATTTCTCAAAGTTATATTTGGTTTCAACTTCCTGTTGAAGGTCATCAACCCTTTGCACAAGCTGATGATGATTACGAACATGGTTGATGATGTTCCACAAGCGATCCCTTGTGTCGAAATCTTTGACAACATAATCATAAGCGCCCAGCTTGAGAAGGTCAACTGCAACATTTATTTCCTGCTGGCCTGACACCATGATTACAGGAATGTCTTTGTTGTATTTTTTTATTTTCTCAAGAATATCTTTGCCGGTTTCTCCCTGCAAAGAATAGTCAAGTGTAATGATGTCGGGGTTTTTGTGCAGGTTGGCAATGCAATCTTTTCCTTTCAAAAACACCTCAACTTCATTATCGGGGTTCAACGAAAGATGATATTGCATGGTCTTCGCAAACGCCAGATCATCTTCAACAATAAAAATTCGGAATATGCTCATCTTATTTTTAGTTTAAATAAATATCAACCAAATTGTCAATTTCTTTTTCAATATTTTCCATCTGTTGTGAAATGCCATCGTAATCATTGTTTATTGCACTGGATTCAATAGAAAGCGACACTTTATGCAATACCCTGAAGAACATTGTCAGTGAATGACCTTTCAGCAAATGTGCAATTTCTTTTATGCTGTTAATATCCTTTTCAACAAAGGCTTTCCTCATGTCGCTTTTTCCTTTGGTAAGTGTCTCTTTGGTGATCTCGATCAGTTCCCGGAAAAGTTCTTCGTTGTTCAGTATATACTCAAGGAATTCCTTTTTGTCAAAATGATTTTTCGCATCATCTTCCTGAGCTTTTCCTTTCCTGTCACGCCAGCGTTCCATAACAACTTTGAGGTCGTTTAACATCAAAGGTTTTGCAAGGAAATCGTCCATTCCGGCTTTGATGCATTTCTCTTTACTGCCTGCAATAGTCCCTGCAGTAATGGCAACAATGGGAACCCTGCCAAGGGAGTTTTCTTTTTCGTACTGACGTATCATCATTGATGAATCGTAGCCGTTGGTAACAGGCATCTGAATATCCATCAAAACTATGTCGGGTCTGAATTTTTGATAAATATCAAAAGCTTCTTTTCCGTTGTAAGCCACTTCCTGCGAACAATCGGGAACAATAATTTTCACGTAGGTTTGTGCAAGCTTTACATTTGAAATGTTGTCCTCAACAATCAGCACTTTGCAGCAGTGGACGTCAGATTTGTTTTTTTGTTCTTTGTTTTTTTGTACGATCATTTCATTTTCCATGAAGATGACCATTTTTTGCAAATTATTTATCGTTAAAGGCTTTGAGAAAACCTGCATGATCCCTGACTTTGATGCTTCAGATTTGACTGAAACTTCATCGTTGGAACTGTGAAGCAAAACAATCGGGCGGTGGAAATCACCTTCTTTGAATTTTTCATGCAGCCTGTTGGCAAACTCAATCCCATCCAGGGCGGGCAGGGAATAGGTCAGTATGTATGCATCATATCCGGGGTCAACAGCTTTGAGTCCCGAATCAGGATCATTGAAAATTTCCACTTCAATATTGAGGTGTTTAAGCATATTTTTCAGGATGATCTGATTGGTGATATTGTCATCCAGGATAAACACTTTCCTGATGTTTTGAACCGAGAAACTTTTCTCTGTTGAAGAATCTGACGACAAGCGCAGGAGAAGGCTAAAACTGAAAGTGCTCCCAATGCCCGGTTCGCTTTTGACAAACAGAGTTGAATTCATCAACTGAAGGATGCCGATTGAAATGGGCAATCCCAAGCCTGTTCCACCGTATTTTCTGGATGTGGATGTATCGGCCTGCGAAAACATTTCGAATATCAGTTTCTGCTTATCCTTTTCAATTCCTATTCCTGTATCTCTTATCTTAAAATGAAAATATCCGTAATCTTCGTTGACCTCATGTTTTTCGTAACGTATGGAAAGTTCAACCTCGCCTTTTTCTGTAAATTTGATAGCATTCCAGAGTAGGTTTATCAACACCTGCTTCAGCCTGATGCTGTCGGTAAAGATCCAGTTTGGAATGTTCTGCTGAATGTTCAGTAAAAGTTCAAGACCCTTGTCAAATGCTGTGAATTTATAGATCTCGGTGATTTGTTCACATAATTTCAGGATATTGGTTCTTTCTTCAGTCAGCTCCAGTCTGCCGGCTTCAATTTTTGAATAATCCAGTATGTCGTTGATCAAACCCATGAGAATCTCAGCCGAATTGTTCACTGCGTTGATGTATTCCTTCTGGGTGTTGTTCATCTCGGTCTTTAAAAGCAGATCCGAAAAACCCGAGATGGTATTGAGTGGTGTGCGTATTTCATGACTCATGTTGGCAAGAAAATCGCTCTTAGCCCTGCTTGCCTGCTGGGCTTCTTCCATTGATTTCTTCAGCGATTTTTCAAGGTTTCTTCTTTCAATGGCTGCCGACAAAGTTCCTGCAAAAGCAAGCAAAATGGAATGTTCGGCTTCAGTCCAGTTTCGGGCTGTCTTACATTCGTCAATTCCGACAAATCCCCAGAAAAGATCATCAACCCATAGTGGAAGTACAAGAATGGATTTGGTGTTTCTCTTCTCAAGTAATTCCTTTGTTTCCGATGGTTGCAACTCAGTTGTTGTTGCAGCGAACGACTGGTTTTTTTTCAGAGGTTCTATAAAAAGACTGATCTTTTCGAAAGGAGTGCGCTGCATTTCCGGGTCGTTTTTCAGAAGCCCGGTGCCTGTTGCATTCCATTCAATTTTATGGCTGGTGGTATTGAGCAGGCTGCCTTCCCTGATCTCGTTTTCGAACAAATAGATCCTGTCAACGCCAATGGCAAGGCCAAGTTTCCCGAGGTTGTTTTCCAACACTTCGTGATAACTCTCGCTCTTTAATAATTCAAATGTAAGCTCGGCGATGATCGAAAGGATGCGCTCCTTGTGGATAATGGTCTGTTCATTTTTTTTGAGTTCACGGATATCCACAAACGATTCGAGGTAACATTCTTTTTCTTCGAAAATGAATTTCTTGACTTTTTTCAGAATGGGTATCCTTTCGCCGCTGCCGGTGATGAGTGTGCGTTCCGAAAGATCCTCACCCATGGTTCCAATCTCAACGGGGCAATGATCTTCGTCGTTGGGGCAGATAAACATGTTGCATTTTCGGCCCAGTATATCACCTTCGGCAAGGTTGATCAGCAGGGTAGCCGTTGTGTTTATTTTTTCAATGACATGTGTTTTTGCATTGATGATAACCACGCCACTGTTGATGGAATTCATGATAATTTCAATTTCTTTTTTCCCCTGGATAAGCGCTTTTTCAAGGTTTTTCATGTCGGTGATGTCGTGAAGCATCACCAGGTTGGCAGGCTCGTTTTCGTACATCATTCTTCTTGCTCTCACAAGTGCGGTACGAATACTGTTATCCGGACCAAACAGGTCAATTTCGTAATCGTCATATTGATCGCCCCTGTTGAGAATTTCAATTTTCTGTATCACCTTTTTACGATGATCAGGACAAACCCTGTCCAGAACGTTGGATCCGATAAGTGCTTCTTTGGTGCAGCCCGTGATTATACAGGTTTCCTTGTTAAGGTATTTGATAATACCATTTTTGTGGATAAGGATGGATGTTGGCAGGTCGTCGAACCAGCTTATACTTGTACTGTCAATGAGTGTGTTTGAATTGTTGTTGTTACCCATCATAGATAAGGATTTACTGTAGCCTGTTTGAAAAATTTGCTAATACAAAACTATACAAATTTCCCGTACAAAGGTAAAAAAAAAGGCCGCAATTGCTTGCAGCCTTCTTTATGCTTAACAACACTATTAATTGTAAGCTACAGTCACGTCAAAAGAACCGGTGTAAAGTCCTGGCTCTTGTCCGGCGCCAACCTGTAAGTCTGCACCAACGTTCAGACCATTTTCGCCGTTAACATCCAAAGTAGAAGTTGCACCTAAGCTGGATACAAAGTTATCTACTGTCATTGAATAACCACCATTTGCAATAGTGATTGAAGAAGGTAATGAAATTGCAAAAGTTGCAGAAGGATAACCAACGATTGAAAACTGAGCAGCGTTGCTAACG
>Ga0073936_10009675_pt1 | contig 11951 bp, 7 predicted proteins | sample AliMusrvi5mmetaG_FD_87041 | JGI IMG/M metagenome (GOLD analysis project Ga0073936, IMG submission 87041) | Freshwater lake bacterial and archeal communities from Alinen Mustajarvi, Finland, to study Microbial Dark Matter (Phase II) - Alinen... | ecosystem: Environmental > Aquatic > Freshwater >... | reverse complement strand
GGTTGGTATGGCTGCGCCATGTTATGTTATGTCACGCCCAAGGAACCCCTCGGCCTGCCTAACAAGGATGACGTCAAGGTCGGCGTGATCACCTACAAGCTTGCCGCCCATGCCGCCGATCTGGCCAAGGGCCACCCCGGCGCCCAATACCGCGACAACGCCATCAGCAAGGCGCGCTTCGAGTTCCGCTGGGAGGACCAATTCAACCTCGGCCTCGACCCGGAAACCGCGCGCCTCTATCACGACGAAACCCTGCCCCAGGAAGGCGCCAAGACCGCCCATTTCTGCTCGATGTGCGGCCCGCATTTCTGCTCGATGAAAATCAGCGAGGATGTGCGCCAGTATGCCGCCGCACAGGGCATCGCCGAGGAGCAGGCACTGGCGCAAGGCATGGCGGAGAAATCTCGCGAGTTCGTCAATGCCGGCGCCGAGCTCTATTCCGAAGGAAAGGCGATCTCCGAATCGCCTCTTCCATGATCTGAGGCACTCACTGGGCGATTCAGAACCGCAGCGCAGCGGAGATAGCCTGACTGACTGACTGACTTCAAATTCTCAGGCAGATCGCCCCTCCATGAAAGAAAATAGACTCCCCTCCGTTTCGATGGCCGATTCTGCGGTTTCTCAACGAGTACGCACCGGATCCGTACGACCCTCAACCGCCTCCCCCACTGGCAGCAGGCCGGTGCTGTCTATTTCCTGACTTTTCGCCTCCACGACTCCATCCCAGCCGACATCTGCTTCACGCCTGGGTCATCATGCCCAATCACGTGCATCTTCTGCTGTCCCTGGCCGAAACCACCTCACTCGAAAGCGTTGTCGCCAGTTGGAAACGCTTCACCGCGAACCACTGGCAGCTCTTTCACCGGGCGATTCGGAGATCGCCCCTCCTCCCTCGCTCAGGTATCGGATTGATCCACCACGCTTTCGATGCGGCGGTCGGGAATGAGCCACGTGAGGGCGATACCCACATGGCTGGCGCCGGCCCTCCCCTCACTCATAGCGCAACGCCTCAATCGGGTCGAGCGCCGCCGCCTTGCACGCCGGATAAAAGCCGAAAAACACCCCGATCACAAAGCTCACGCCGAATGCCAGCAGGATTGAGCCGGTGGAAACTATCGCCTTGAAATCGGCAAATACCGCCACCAGCCGCGACGCCCCCACGCCAAGCAACACGCCGAGCAAACCTCCTAACAAGCTAAGCGTGATCGCCTCGATGAGAAACTGGAGCTTGATGGCTCCCGGCTGCGCCCCCACGGCAATGCGAATGCCGATTTCACGCGTGCGCTCGGTGACGCTCACCAGCATGATGTTCATGATGCCGATGCCGCCAACCACCAGCGAGATGCCGGAAATCGATCCTAATAGAAGCGTGATCACCACCGAAATGGATTTCACCGTGTCGGCGATTTCCTTTTGATTAAAAATGTTGAAGTCATCCGCGTGGCCGGCGGTCAGCCGATGACGCTGGCGCAGCAAGCTGACGATCTGTTGCTGGGCGACTTCCATGCGCTCGGCACTGACGATCTGGACGTTGACCGAGCGCAGGTAGCGATCCCCGGTGATGCGGCGCATGGCGGTGGTGTATGGGATGACGATGCGGTCGTCCTGGTTCTGCCCGCCCATGCCAGCCCCCTTGGTGGCGAGCAGGCCGATGATGACAAAGGGAATGTTATTGACCCGCACCGTCTGACCGAGCGGGTTGAGCGGACCGAACAATTCATGCGCGGTTTTCGAGCCGATCACCGCTACTTTGGCCGCACCGCTGACCTCACGCTCGGTGAACATCGCGCCGCCGGCCAATTTCCAATCGCGGATTTTCAAATAGTCCGGTGCCTCGCCAACAATGCTGGTGGACCAGTTGCGACCGTTGGCAATGGCCTGCGCGGTGGTGGAAATCTCCGGGCTGATGGCCACCACGTCGGTCACTTCGCGACGGATCGCGTCGGCGTCGGCCAGGGTGATGGCGCTGGCACTGCCGAGGCCGGAACTCACCCCACCGGCATGGCGGCTGCCGGCAAAAACGGTTAGAAGATTCTGGCCGAGGGCGGCCACCTGGCTGGTGATGCGAGCCTGTGCGCCGTTGCCCACCGCAACCATGGCCACCACCGAGGCAACCCCGATGATGATCCCCAGGGCGGTTAGAGTAGAGCGCATCTTGTTACGACGCAACGCGCGCAGGGCGATGAACACCGTCTGCCACGACTGGACCAGCAAGGCTTTGAATGAGGTGAGCATGTCAGGCGAGGTTGGCGTCTTGTTCAGCTAGATCCAGTGAGGAGCGGGCCTCCGCGGCGCAACGGCGGCTTGGGTTGCGGCTGTCGCTGATGAGCACCCCGTCACGCATGACCATCATGCGTTTGCAGTAAGCGGCGATGTCGAGTTCGTGGGTAACCATGACGATGGTGATGCCGGAGTCGTTGAGTTGCTGGAACAAGCCCATCAGTTCGATGCTGGTGCGGGTGTCGAGGTTGCCGGTGGGCTCGTCGGCGAGGACCAGTTCCGGCCGGTTGACCAAGGCGCGGGCGATGGCAATCCGTTGCTGTTGGCCGCCGGAAAGTTGGCTGGGATGATGGTTGAGGCGGTCGCCCAAGCCGACTTTTTCCAGCGCCGCGATGGCGCGCTGGCGGCGTTCGCGCCGCGCCACGATGGGCAGCGCGTAAAGCATGGGCAGTTCGACGTTTTCCAGCGCGCTGGTGCGGGCTAACAGATTGAAGCTTTGAAAGACAAACCCAAGTTTGCTGTTGCGCAGCTTGGCGAGTTGTTTGCGGTTGAGGCCGGCGACGCCCACCCCATCCAACAAATACTCGCCGCTGGTCGGCTGGTCGAGGCAGCCAAGGGTGTTCATGAGGGTGGACTTGCCCGACCCGCTGGCCCCCATGATTGCCACGAAATCGCCGCGATGAATGTCCAGGGTGACGTTGCGCACAGCCCTGACCTCGACCTCGCCGCTCTGATAGGTCCGGGCGAGATTGCGCAGTTGGATGACCGGCGAGGTGCCGGGTTGGAGGGATGCGCTCATGGGCCGGGCGGTGGCGGCCCGCCGAAACCGCTGCTCTTGTCCGACAAGACACTTGAGGTCACGACGGCCGCACCCGCGCTGAGGCCGTCCAGAATCTCGGTGTCCACCCCATCGGTGATGCCGGCTTTGACGACCACCGGCTTGAGTTTGAGGCTGTTGGCAGCGGGCGCATAGATCAGACGCTGACTGCGTTCCAGGTGAGCCGGCGGGGCCGGCTCATACACCACGTTATCCGGCGGAGTGAAACGCAGGGCAGTGTTAGGGATTTTCAAAACGTGGGTGCGCTCGGCGACGCGGATGGAAACGTCCGCCGTCATGCCGGGAAAGAGCTTCTGCTCGGGATTGTCGACGGTGATGATCGTCTCGTAGGTGACCACATTCTGGGTGGTGGTCGGCGACTTGCGCACCTGGGTGACCTTACCGTGAAACACCTCATCGGGAAACGCCTCCACGGTGAACTCGACGGGTTGTGCGGTTTTCACCTGGCCGATGTCCGCCTCGGACACGGAGGCGTTGATGTTCATCTTGGCGATATCCTGCGCGACGACAAACAGAATGGGCGTGCTCATCGCGGCAATGACGGTTTGGCCAAGGTCCACTTTGCGGGCGATGACGATGCCATCCACCGGCGCGGTGATCTTGCAATAGCCGAGGTTGGCACGGGCGCTGTCCACCGTGGCTTGTTTGATGATGACCGACGCTTCGGCCTGCGCCAGTTCGGCGGTGGCCAAGTCCAGATCCATCTGCGAGGCGGCGTGCTGCGGCGCGAGGATCTGTTTGCGCTCCAGGTTCTGGCGCTTGAGCGTGACGGTGGCCACGGCACTGGCCAATTCGCCCTCCGCCTGGCGCAGCAACGCGGCATAGACGGTCGGATCAATTTCCGCCACGATCTGGCCCTTGGTCACCGGCGAGTTGAAATCCACCGCCATCGCCGAAATTTTGCCCGACACCTGGCTGCCGACGTCCACACTAACCACCGCACTGAGCGTGCCGCTGGCGGTGACGTGCTGCACCAGGTCGCCGTTGGTGGCGGCCACCGACTCGAATTTGTAGGTGCCGGCGGCGTGTTTGCAGGACGGCGCGAGCGCCAAAGTGACCGCCGCGAGGGAGCCGGGCAGCAGTGGGTGAAAATTGCGGATTATTGTTAGATTCATCGGGCGTTATTTCCAGCCGCCACCCAGTGCCTTGTAGAGAGCGAGCTGGCTGGCGAGTTTGTTGCGTTTGGCTTGGAGCCTGCTCTGCTGGGCACTGTAGAGATCCTGTTGGGCGTAAAGCACGTTCAGATAGGTATCCTCTCCCTGGCGGTAGCGGGTGGTGGCCAGCTCGAAGCGGCGTTGTTGGGCCTGGATGAGCGCCGCCAGCGCGTCAATTTCGTTAGCATAACTGCGGCTTGCCACCAGCGCGTCGGCAACCTCGCGAAACGCCGTCTGGATGGCTTTCTCGTAGGTGGCCACGGCGATGCTGCGGCCGATCTTTGCGGCATCCACCTCGGCGCGGTTCTGGCCACCGGTGAAAATGGGCACGGCCACTTGCGGCGAAAAACTCCACACGCCCGTGCCCGTGCCGAACAGTTTCGCCAGCTGGGAACTGCCCGCTCCCGCCGATCCTGTTAGAGTAATCGTTGGAAAGCACGCGGCGCGCGCGGCACCGATGTTGGCGTTGGCGGCCTTGAGGGTGTGCTCGGCCTCGAGAATATCCGGGCGGCGCCCCACCAACTCGGAGGGCAGCCCGGCCGGAGTGTCGGCGAGCAGGCGGCTGTCGCTAAACGCGCGGCCTGCCGGCAGGTCGCCGGGCAGCGGCCGGCCGATGAGCGGCTCGAGCGCGTTGCGAGTCAGGGCGATCTGGCGCTGATAGGTCAGCACGTTGATTTTGGCCGTCTGCACCTGGCCATCCGCCGTGCGGAGGTCCAGCTCGTTGCTGGCACCGGCATTGAAGGTGGCTTGGTTGAGGGTGAAGGACTCCTGCACGGTGGCTTGCGTCTGTTGTGCCAGGCGGAGTTGTTCTTCCGCCAGGCGCAGGGTGAAATAGGTGTCGGCCACACTGGCCACCAGCGCAATCCGCGCGCTGCGTTGCGCCTCGGCGGTGGCAAAGAATGTCTCCAACGCCTGTCGATTAAGGCTGTGGACCCGGCCAAACAAATCCACCTCGTAGGCGGTCGTGCCGAGGGTCGCACTCCACCGATCCACGCTGATGCCGGCCGCATGGGAGCGGCTGAAACTCGCGCCGCCCTCCACATTGGGAACCGTCGCGGCCTGGCTGATCCGATATTGCGCCTGGCTTTGCTCGACATGGAGCACAGCCACGCGCAGGTCACGATTGTTTGCCAAAGCCAGCTTGACGAGTTGCTTGAGCCGTTCGTCGGCAAAAAATTGCTGCCAGCCGATGTCCGCAGCCGCGGGTGCGGCGGTGGCGGGCGTGCCCGGATAGCGCGCCGCCACGGGCGCTGCCGGCCGCTGATAGGTGGGATTCAGGGTACAACCCACGAGGGCGACGACCGCAAAGAGCATTGCAGGCGGTGGGATTGAGGTGGCCTGGGAGGTCATTCGGAATGGGTTTTGGCTGGACGCGGATTCGGCGGCCATTCTTGCGGTGGCACCGCCGGCGCACTCTGCAATCCCGCCGCGATGAAGCGGATGACCTCCTGCAACAAGCTGTCATCGAATTTTGCATGGCGCTGCGGCCGCAACGTGCCCATCCGCACCGAGAACATCAACAGCGCGCCCATCGAAAACGTCACCCGCAGGTGGATCAAATCCACCGGCACCGCGCCCAGCGAGCGCCGGAACGCCGCCACAAACGCCGCGTTGATCGGCTCGGTCTCCCCCTGAAACACCGCTTCCAAAAACGGCGGCGGCATGAACAGACCGCGCGCCAGCAGGGCGTGAAAGCCCGGGTGCTCCAGCCCTAACACGTACGGCGGCCGCACCATGCACTCGACGATGGTTTCCACCAGCAGCGGCCGGCCTCGCGCGTTGGCCTGCGCCACCCGCAGCAACCGCAGCCGCTCCCCATTGACCGGGCGCAAGCGCCGCATGAGCGCTTCCACGTAGAGCGCCTGCTTCGACCCGAAGTGATAGGTCGCCGCGCCCAGGTTGACTTTTGCCGCTTCCGCCAACAGCCGCATCCCCACCCCGTCGTAGCCGTGTTCGCCAAACAGGCGTTCCACGGTATCTAACAAACGCTCCGTGGTCTCCCGGCTTGTCGCCGCCTCCTGGGGGGTCTTGCGCTTCACGCGGCGATCATACGAACGTATGAATCAACGGCAAGGACTTTTTGCCACTTTATTGTGGAGGGGCGGTCTCCGCATCGCCCCAACCGCAACTTCGGTTTGACGCGTGGCGGCGCGAGCTGTAATGATGCACGGGCATTCGCCCTGCATGCCTTGAATTGACCAATCCAACAGAAACGCCCTGTGCGCTCCAAACTCCTACGCACCAAGAGTCCAGACCATCTGATGGCGGAGGCGGCCGCGCCCGAGCGCTTGATGAAGCGCTCTCTAACTGCATTCGACCTGACCTGTCTGGGCATTGGCGCGATCATTGGCTCGGGCATTTTCGCCCTCACCGGCACCGCCGCGGCGGGCGAAACCACCCAAGCCAACGCCGGAACCATGATGACGCCGGTGATCAACTTTGTCCAGTCGTGGCTCACTCACGCACCGATGGTTCTGGGGCGGCCGGGGGCCGGACCTGCGGTGGTCCTGTCATTTGTGGTGGCGGCGATCGCCTGCGGCTTCGCGGCGTTGTGCTATGCCGAGTTGGCGGCCATGATTCCGGTATCGGGGTCGGCCTATACCTATGCCTACGCGACTCTCGGCGAGCTGGTCGCGTGGATCATCGGGTGGGATTTGATTCTCGAATATGCGGTGGGCAACATGGCGGTGGCGGTCGGCTGGTCCGGATACTTCGTGCAACTTTGTGAGAGTCTGTTCGGGTTGCGATTCCCGCTGTGGACCGTGGCGGACTACCACACGGCTAGCGATCTCCTCGCACAGGGGGGCGACGCGCTGCAGCAATTTTCCTCGACGACCCTGCCGGTCATCGCCGGGCATGCGATCGCGCTGAACCTGCCGGCGCTGGTCATTGTGGCGGCGGTCACGGTTGTGCTCATCTATGGCATTCGCGAAAGTGCGCGGGCTAACAGCATTATCGTGGTGCTCAAGGTGGCGGTGGTGGTGTTCTTCATCGCGTTTGGGGCGTTTTTGGTTCACCCTGGCAACTGGCACCCATTCATGCCGAGCGGTTTCAGCGGTGTGATGAGCGGGGCGGCGATCGTGTTTTTCGCGTTCATCGGGTTTGATGCGATTTCCACCACGGCGGAAGAAACCCGCAATCCGCAGCGCGACCTGCCCCGCGGCATGATCGCCAGCCTGATCATCTGCACCTTGTTGTATGTGCTGATGTCGGCGGTTCTAACGGGTGTGAAGAAGTACACGGCCTACCTCGGGGATTCGGCCGCGGTGGCGACGGCCTTTGCCGGGCGGCCGTGGGCCCAGGCCCTGGTGAGTGCCGGGGCCTTGGCCGGGATGACCTCGGTGCTGCTGGTGTTTCAATTGGGCCAGCCGCGCATTCTCATGGCGATGGCGCGCGACGGGCTGCTGCCGCGCTATTTTGCCAGGCTTCACCCGCGCTATCGCACCCCTCATGTCACCACCATCTGGACCGGCATCGTGGTCGGCGGGGTGGCCATGGTGAGTGACATCGGCTCGCTGGCGGATCTAACCAATATCGGGACCCTCTTCGCGTTCGCGCTGGTGTGCCTCGGAGTGATCATTTTGCGGCGCACCCATGCCACCCGCCCGCGGCCGTTCCGCGTGCCGTGGGTGCCTCTCATGCCAATCCTAGGGGTGATGCTTTGCGGCGTGCTGATGCTGAGTCTGCCGCTTCTAACATGGCTGCGGTTTTTCGTGTGGCTCGCGGTGGGCCTGCTCATTTACTTCTCCTATGGCTTGGGCCACAGCCGCCTGGGCCAGGGCGAGGACGTCGGCGAGACCGAAAACACCTTGCCGCCAATCTAGCAATTAAACAACCACCCCGGCCTGCGGGACGCGGGCCGGGGTGGTTTGATTGGGTCGCCGAGAGCCTCAGGCGGTGGTGGAGTCCTCGTCTTCGTCGAAGATTTCCTTGGGGATGATGATCGGTTCGGGTTCCTCGACAGTGAACTCGAAGGTGGCCTCGCGGTGGCAATGGAAACCGGAACCGGCCGGGATGAGGTGACCCATGATGACGTTCTCCTTGAAACCGGTGAGGTAATCGACCTTGCCGAGGGTGGCGGCTTCGGTGAGGACGCGGGTGGTGTCTTGGAAGGAAGCCGCGGAGATGAACGAGTCGGTTTCCAACGACGCCTTGGTGATGCCCAGCAACACCGGTTCCCCTTCGGCGGGCTTGCCGCCGTTGGCGACAATTTCGGCATTGACGCGCTTGAAGGTGGAGCGATCCACCTGGTCGCCCCAGAGGTATTGGTCGGCATCGCCCGGATCGGTGATTTTCACCTTGCGCAGCATTTGCCTAACGATGACCTCGATATGCTTGTCGTTGATTTCCACCCCTTGGACGCGATAGACAGACTGCACCTCGTTGACCAGATGTTCCTGGAGTTCCTGGGCGCCGCAGGCTTCCAACAAATCTTCCGGGGACACCGGGCCCTCGGTGATCTGGTCGCCACGTTTGACCTGGTCGCCATCGGTGACGACGATGTGCTTGCCCATCGGCACGAGATGATCGACCTGCTCGCCGGTGGACGGATCGGTGATGACAACCTTTTTCTTGCCGCGCACATTGGAGCCGAAGGAAATCTCGCCATCGATTTTGGCGATCACGCAGGAGTCCTTGGGTTTGCGGGCCTCAAACAGTTCGGCAACGCGCGGCAGACCGCCGGTGATGTCCTTGGTGCGGGCCACCTTGCGCGGCGTCTTGGCCAGCTGAATGCCGCCGTGGACGATATCGCCCTCCTTGACGGACAGATGGGCACCGACGGGAATGGAATAACTGGCTTTGATCTCCTTGGTGATCTCGTCGTAGATGACCACCTGCGGGTGCAGGTCTTCCTTGTGCTCGGTGACCACGACCCCCTTCTTGCCGGTTTCCTTGTCGGTTTCGTTAGCCACGGTGATGCCAGCGATCATGTCACGGAATTCGACGCGGCCGGCTTTTTCCGTTAGGATAGGCACGTTGTACGGGTCCCAGGTGACGACGGTGTCGGCCTTTTTGACATCCTCGCCATCCTTGATGGAGATGACAGAACCGATGACGATGTTATGGCTTTCCAACTCCAGGCCATCCTTGCCGCGGATGGAGATCATGCCGTTTTTGTTGAGCACGACCCAATGGCCGTCGGCGGACTGGACGGTGCGCAGCGCCTTGTACACCAATTGGCCCGAGTGTTTGACCTTGATGATGGGCTGCTTGAAGGTGGCGGCAGCGACCCCGCCGACATGGAAGGTACGCATGGTCAGCTGGGTGCCGGGCTCGCCGATGGACTGGGCGGCGATGATACCGACCGCCTCGCCGATTTTCACGGGCTTGCTGGTGGCGAGGTTCAGGCCGTAACAATTCGCGCAGCACCCGCGGTCTGATTCGCAGGTGAGCACCGAACGGATCTTGAGTTTGAGGCAACCGATGCGCTCGATGGCGGTGGCTTGGCGCTCGTTGACGATGTCATCGATATCGAGGAGGATTTCGCCGGTGACCGGATCCTTGATTTGCTCGCAGGAAACCCGGCCGTAGATGCGTGTGGAGAGCGAGGCGGCTTCCTCATCGCCATCGACAATGGCCGCGACGGTGATGCCGTTGGCGGTGCCACAATCCTGATGGGTGATGATGACGTCCTGCGCCACATCGACGAGCTTGCGGGTCATGTAACCGGAGTCCGCGGTCTTGAGCGCGGTGTCGGACAGCCCCTTGCGGGCGCCGTGGGTGGAGATGAAGTATTCCAACACGGAAAGACCCTCGCGGAAGTTCGAGATGATGGGCCGTTCGATAATTTCGCCGGACGGCTTGGCCATCAACCCGCGCATGCCGCCGAGTTGCTTGATCTGGCTCTTGTTACCGCGCGCGCCGGAATCCACCATCATGAACAAGGGGCTGGCCTTGGCCTTGCCATCGTTATGCTCGATTTTGCGATACAGCGCGTTGGCGATGGTGTCGGTGGCGTGGGTCCAGACGTCGACGATTTTCTGATAACGTTCGCCATCGGTGATGACCCCGTTGCGGTACTGCTTGGTGACCTTGTCGACATCCTCGTAAGCCTTGATGATGACATCCTTTTTCTCCTCGGGGATGACCATGTCAACAATCCCGATGGAGGTGCCGGAGCGGGTGGCTTCCTTGAAGCCGAGGGTCTTGAGCAAGTCGAGGGTTTCGACGGTCTTCTTCTGGCCGGAAACCTGATAGCAACGCCAGATGATGTCGCCGATCTGCTTTTTGCCGACATTGTAGTTCACGAAACCCAGGCCGGAGGGCCAAATTTCATTGAACCGGACCCGGCCGGGGGTGGTCTCGAGGATTTTGCTCTCCTTGTCGCCGAGCAAGGTGTCGCGGCCGTAATCGGCATTGCGGATGCGAATCCAGCAGTGGTATTCGATCTTGCGGGAAGCGATCGCGAACTCCACCTCCGAGGCGTTTTCAAACAGCGGCAGATGTTCTTGCTTTTCGCGGTCCTTCTGGGTGCGCAGCGGCGCCCATGTCAGATAGTAGGTGCCCAGAATGATGTCCTGCGAAGGCACCGTGATCGGGCGGCCGGAGGCGGGCGAGAAAATATTGTTAGGAGCGAGCATCAGCTGGCGGCATTCCAACTGGGCCTCCACCGACAACGGCACGTGAACGGCCATTTGGTCGCCGTCGAAGTCCGCGTTGTAGGCGGTGCACACGAGCGGATGGACGCGGATGGCCTCGCCCTCGATGAGCTTGGGCTCGAACGCCTGGATGGATAGGCGGTGCAGCGTGGGGGCGCGATTGAGCAGGATCGGATGGCCCTTGGTGACTTCGGCCAAGATGTCCCACACCTCGGTGGTCTTGCGATCAATCATCTTCTTGGCCGAACGCACGGTGTGGCAATAGCCCAGCTCCTTGAGGCGGCGAATGATGAATGGCTCGAACAGGGTGAGCGCCATCTTCTTGGGCAGGCCGCACTGGCCGAGCTTGAGATCGGGGCCGACGACGATGACCGAGCGGCCCGAGTAGTCGACGCGTTTGCCCAACAGGTTCTGGCGGAACCGGCCGCCCTTGCCCTTGAGCATATCGCTGAGGGATTTGAGCGGGCGGTTGCCGGCGCCGGTGACGGCGCGGCCGTGGCGGCCATTGTCAAACAGCGCGTCGACGGCCTCCTGCAACATGCGCTTTTCGTTGCGGATGATAACTTCGGGAGTCTTGAGCAACAGCAGGTTTTTGAGGCGGTTGTTGCGGTTGATGAAGCGCCGATAGAGGTCGTTGAGGTCGGAGGTGGCGAAGCGGCCGCCTTCGAGGGGCACCAATGGGCGCAGGTCGGGCGGAATGACCGGCAGCACGGTTTGGATCATCCATTCCGGGCGCGACTTGGATGCGGCGAAGCCCTGGGTGATCTTGAGGCGCTTGGCAAACTTCTTGCGGTTCTGCTTGGAGCGGGTGGTGGCCAGCTCCTCTTCGAGCACCTTGGCCAGAGCGGTTAGGTCCACTTGCTTCAGCAGGTCCTGCAATGCCTCGGCCCCCATGCCGGCGCGGAACGAGCCGTCGCCGTAGGTGTCTTCCGCCTCGCGCAGCTCAGTTTCGGTTAGAAGCTGGCCGAGTTCGAGCGCGGTGTTGCCCGGCTCGGTGACGATATAGTCCTCGTAATAGATGACGCGTTCCAACTGGCGTGCGCTGATGTCCAACATCAGGCCGATGCGCGAGGGCATGCACTTGTAGAACCAGATATGCGAGACGGGCACGGCCAGTTCGATGTGGCCCATGCGTTCGCG
>Ga0073936_10009669_pt1 | contig 11955 bp, 4 predicted proteins | sample AliMusrvi5mmetaG_FD_87041 | JGI IMG/M metagenome (GOLD analysis project Ga0073936, IMG submission 87041) | Freshwater lake bacterial and archeal communities from Alinen Mustajarvi, Finland, to study Microbial Dark Matter (Phase II) - Alinen... | ecosystem: Environmental > Aquatic > Freshwater >... | reverse complement strand
GTTGTAGTTGGTGACGCCCAGCCAGCCGGCCATCGGGAAAATTCCCGCCATTTGTGGGCCGCGGACGCGGCTGAAATAATAACAGGTTTCCCCGCCGCCGGAAAAACCCGCAGCCATTTCCGCCGTCGGATCAAACAGCACCCGTTGCCGGATATCGCGCGTCACTGCGTACACATCCTGCATCACCTGCTCCCAAGTGCCGTCATTGCTGGAGTTGATGATGCCCACCGTGATGATCTGCAACGCGGAGCTAACCGCTAGAAAATCAGCCACCAGCCCGCCGCCACCGGGATTGAACGTGTAGAGGATGGGCAGCGGTGTCCCGTCCGGGGAATAGTTAGGCGGCAGATAGATGTCGTATTTGACGGCCGGATTGTCGCGGCATGCGACCATGTCGTGCTGCCCGCCGCTGAGCGGAAACAGCGGCACCGGATCATCCTCCGTGATGACCGCCGTCACTTGCCGCGGATCGATCGCGGTTCCGTTCGTCACCGACGCGATGTCCGTCACAATCGTCTTTTCGGGAAATGCATAACTCGTGTTTGGCACCGCCGTCAGGGTGATGGAGCCGCTCGTGGCTCCCGCGGGTATCACAATGCTCGTCGCGGAAGGCCGGTAGTCGGTCGTCAGCGTGGCGGTCCCGGTGAATGCCAGATACACCGTGACATTTTTCCAGTGCTTTGCTGATAGGGTCGCCGTCACCGTCGCCACGCCACTCGATTCGGCCAGCGGGCTGCCGGACAATCCCAGTGTCACCGAGGGCTGCACCGCGACGGTATAGACAATGGTGGAGCCGTTCTGCGCAGTGACGGTGTAGGTTTGGGGGTTGGTGAAATCCCGCGGGGTGCCGGAGGCCGGCGCACAGGTGGCGCCTGCGGCCAAAACATAAGTGGGTGCCAGCGCCGTCACCACCGTGCCGGTCGGCACGCTCAGCGAAATGTTGGTCCCGGCAATCGTGGCGTTGCCCAGCCCCGGAAAGGTGAAGCTCGTGAAATTCTTCTGCGGGCTGAGCGAGGTGATGTCGTGCAGGGCGTACCCTTGGAAATACACCTCGTTGCCCTGGCCTCCGGGCGAGGCTTGTTGTTTTCTGGAATACTGCATGTTCAGCGTGGTGTCCACCGCGGTCCAGGTTGCCGACAACACCGAGTTGTTGCCCGACCAGGTGAACTCAGGGCGGCCCTCCACCGCGACCGTGCCGTCGTTGGGCGCTTCCGAAATCAGTTGCAACCGATAGGTGTGGCCGACCACCAGCCCGCCGATCACCATGTCCGATCTGGAATCCGTGTAGGCAATCCACCACGCATGGTCCATCAAACTGTCAAACGCCGCGTTGCCGATCGCATAGGCCCGGTTGTCCGACGCGTTGTGCCGCCACCCTGTCGTGCGGCTCGACACCGGCAGCACTTCCTGGTCGCCGCCATCCGGATTGATCAAGTGTGCCGTGGAAATCCCGAACACCAGCCCGTTGGCCAAGGTGACCGGCGTTTCGCCCCCGGCACCAACGTGGTTGGCCTCGATGAGCGTGCCGGTATTGAGAATCTCCGCCCCGATTCCCGAGGCGCTCACGTTCATGGGCGTGACCGCAAACGTGACAGCCGTCGTTGGCGTTACGGTGGCCGTCACGGTATAGACCTGTGTGCTGCCGTTCTGCGCGGCGACAGTGTAGGTTTGCGCCGATGAAAAGTTCCGTGCGACGCCGGAGGCCGGATTGCATGTCGCCCCCGCAGAAACCGTTAGAACGGGCGCAAGGTTGGTCACCGCCGTGCCGGGCGCCAGCGTCCAGGAAATGTTGGTCCCGGAAATGACCGCGCCCGGGCCAAAGGTCAGCATGTCCTTGGCCGCGCTCGCAACCGTCGTCGAGCCAACTTGCGCACAATCCGCGCTCTCACCCATGACGTTGCTTGCGGAAACCACGTAATAGTAGGGGGTTCCATACACCGCCGTCGTGTCGGTGAAGCTGGCATCGCTCACCGTGCCGATGCTCGCATAGCCCGCGCCGCTCGTCTGCGAACGCTTCACCGTGTATCCCGCCGCGCCAGCCGACGCCGACCACGTGAGCGCGATTTGCGCGACGCCAGGTGTGGCCGAAAGACCGGTCGGTGTCGGCGGCGCCGAGTCTAACAATTGAAAGCCGCTCAGATAGGCCCGCTTGTCATTGGTGCCGCTGTCAGCTGTCATGGTGATGGTGATGCGGTTGGCGGCGTCGGCCTCGATGTTGTCGAAGCGCACGTAGTTCACGCCCCGCACCCAGGTGTTCGAGTTGCCGTTGGCCCCGCCGTTGTCGGCGATCTGGGTGCCGCTGGTGCCTGTCACGTTGGGGGTGGCAAACAGGCTTCTGCCGCCGAGCAGGTTCGGATGGAAACTGGCGATAAACAGGGCGTATTTCCGGTTCCGCGAGAGGCCGTTGATCACCAGCGTGCTCGACGAGAACCAATCCGTCTGATAGGCCCCGCCGCTCAGCATCTTGAGCGTGGGTGCGCCCCAGGCACTCACGTTTCCGGCACTGCAGGTGAAACCCGCCAGCGTGGCCGTGCCGCTGGCGCTTGACAGCCCGGTTTTTGTTAGCCCGGCGACGCCCAACTGCTGGTTCCAGGTCGCGCCGGCACCCGCGGCGGGTCCGACAAGTCCGCTTCGGGTTGCGGTATCGAGATTCACATTCAGTTCCACGAACGGGGTATCGACCACCACGGTCACAGTATAAACATGGGTTAGAGTCCCGTCGGTGACGCTGTAGGTTTGTGGGGTGCTGAAGTTTTGGGTTGATCCTGACGCCTTGGTGCAGGTCCCGGAGGTGAGGGTGTAGGTTGGCGCAAGAGCCGTCACGTTGGTGCCATTCGGCACGGTCCAAACAATGTTGGTCCCGCTGATCACCGCAGGGTTGCCCGGCAGGCCGAAGGTCGTGATGCCCGCCAAGTCCAGCGTGTCATAGGTGATGGTGATCGTGCCCGACCAAGTGCCGCCCACGCCGACCCCGTCCCAACTGTTGCCGATCATGACTGCGGCATTGTGCAGGTCAATGGTGGTTGGGAAATTCCCGGCTGCGCTCTTGGTGTCAATCACTTTGGTGCCGACACCGCCGTAGCCACTGGCCCAGGCCAGATTCACGTTCGGACCCATCTTGTCGCCATTGCCAACTGCCAGCAAACAATCGCCGCCCGGAGCCTCCGGCGTCGGATCCACCATGACCATCAAATCCCAGGCCCAATTGTCATTGTTGGTGCTCTCGAGCGTGGCGTTGACCGAGACCGATCTCAGGATCGATCCTGCGGGCAGGTTTCCCTTGGCAATCCACGACGTGAATGCGGCACCCGCGAAAAACGTGCCGCTACCGCTTGCGCCGAGGTTGTAGGATGCGGTGGCGATCGCGGCCCGCGCGGTTCCCGCCACCAAGCCCGCGCCCGCCACCAGGACAAGCGCAAGACGGTGCGCGACCCAACCCGGATGCGTGTCGATCGACTGGATCTTCTTCGGAACCCGCTGCGCTTGCCGCCTCCAAACCCCTGCCAGGTTCGTGAGTCTCGTCACAAACAGGTCAGCCGCACGCCCAATTTTCCAAATCACAATCCGAGATTGGGCAATTTCCCCCCATACGGCAACTAGTAATTCCAAAAAGAGAGGTGCCCCCCTTTTCGGTTGCTCGGTTTTCCCGGCATCGCGTTTCTTATTCGTGAAGGCGACGGCAATCCGGTTACTTCAGCAAGGTGACATGCATGATATATCCGCCCTTTCAATGGCTTCCGGGGCGGCGGCGGGAAACCAGTTGTCCGAGGTCCGGGCTGTAGGTCCCGTCGCTGCCATGGAACATGCCGATTTCCGGCTCCCAGAAACTTTCCGGAGCCATCCAGCGCAGGCCGATGGACGAACTCGTATCCGCAACGGGCGTGCCGTTGGCATCGAGGAAGATCGGTTTGCCGGCATCGTCGCAATCAAAGCGTTCGATCGCTTCGCCAGTGGTATGGGTGATGAGGTTGATGGACGAGCAAGTGCCGGGCTTGTGATGGCCGGGGCGGATCAAGGCGTTTTCCAAACCGCCATGTGGGTAGTAGGTGGTGCCATTGCGGGTGGAGATGCCCTGTTTCAGGCCGTCGGCGCAGACCAGAGTCATGTCAGGGCTGAGGACACCGCTGCCATCATCGCTTAACTCCTGGATGCAGACGCTGCCGTCATAGACGAAGCGGGAGTCCATGGATGGCAGACCACCCCCGTGGTGAATTTTGTGGATCATCACCCGGCCGAGCGGATCGTAGTCGTAGCTGGTGATGGAAGCCCCGGTGGCAGTATCGTTCACGGCGCGGAGTCGTCCTTCGGCATCGTGGACGAAGGTGAGTGATCCGGTGGCTGTGGTCATGAGCGCGAGGCTTCCGTTGTCATCCCACACTAACGGACCACGGGGCCATGTGGTGTATTGACTCATTTGTTGGTCGCCGGGAGGCAGCTTGCTTACCTGGGTGTAAGTCCCGGAATTGCCCCCGCCAGTGGCGCTTAGACGGCGGCCTTCGAGGTCGAGGGTGTAGGTGACATGGCTCTCGACGAGGATCTCCCCATTGGCAACCGAGCGGCGATTGGTGATGCAGTCGGTGACGCGGCCAAGGCGATCCAAGGTGAAGGATTTGGATCGGCCGGGTGCACCGGTGCCTGCGGCGAAGGCGGTTCGTTCGCGGATCACCCGCTGGTTAGAGTCGCGGCTCAGCATGGTGTCGCTGAGGAGGGTGGCTGCGGCATTGCTGACGGTGATTCGGACGCAGTCGTCGAAGGATGCGTCGCTACCACCTGTTAGCGGCGCGTCTCCATCGGCACGATAGCTGTAGTTGGTGACCACACCGTTGCCATGGGTGCTTCGGCAAACCCGGTGGCCGAGGTGATCCAGTGTAACCACCGGTGGCGTAACCGGTTTGCCACCACTCACGGCGTACACGGCAAGCAGCAGGCCGGTTGCGTCGCGGCTTTCGACAAACTGGCGGCCATCAGGATAAGTGATGCTGGTGCGTCCGCGTTGGTTGAAGGTGCGGGAAACCGTTAATCGATCCTGTGTTTCGCTGGTGGGATTGCCACAGGAGTCGAAGCTGAAGGTCACGAGAGAGGACCCCTGCCCGGCACTTACGCAGCGGCCGAGACCATCGTGGAGATAGGTGGTATCCGGCACAGGGGTTACGCCGGCAGCAGGGTTAGACCAAGCGCAAGATGTCGGGCGGCCATTCACGTCGAAAGTGGTGGTGCGCAGGGATAAGTCCTGGCATCTCCAAATGTAGTTTCGCCCGAGCGAGTCGTAGCTCCACTCTTCATAGGTGGTGTCAGGATGATCGCAGCGGACCACGCGGCCAAGGGCGTCGCTGCTGAAGACGGTGCTATTTCCGTTAGAATCGGTGACACTGCGGCACTCGCCGCAGCGGACCAACGTGCTAGAGAGCACTTTGGCAGTTCCATCACCGTTGACATCCGCTGAAATCCGTATGCTGAACGGACCGGTGGGCGAGTCGCTGTCATAGGTGGCGTGGACGATCAGCCCGCCGGGTTCGGTGACGGTCACGCAGCGGCCGAGTGAATCGAAGGCGAAGGATGCGGTGTTGCCGGTGCCATCAGTGGATTGGGTGCTGCGACCGAGCGGATCAATGGTGCGTGCGACCGTGAATGTTTTGTTAGGCACGCCGAGAACCCCAGAGATATCAGTGCGGGTGACCGATGTCACGTTGCCGCAGGCATCTAACGTTCGCGCCGCCGCGCAGGTTCCGTCCTGGCAACGAATGAGGCGTCCGGCACTATCATATTCGCAGGAGAGCAACAGGTCGCCATTGCAGGTGACTGCCTGCACGAGTCCAGCGGGCGAGCGGTCCACCACGGTGACTTCGGTGGGATGGGTGGCGGAGTCGCCGGGGCTGAAGCGCTCGACGGTGAAGGTGTCGTTTAGGGTTTCCACGGTGAAGAAGGCGGCTCTCTCCACCAGCAGGCCGGAAGACTTGGAGTCGAAGCCATTACTAGCTCTCCCGGCATACATTGGATTGGATTGCAGCTCGGACATTTTGGCTTTGTGTTTCGCCAGCAGCACATTGCCTTTTGCCCCCGGCACGTCATTGACTTGGCCGTAAACGGAAGTGGTCACGGAGCCATCATTCCCATACTCAAAAATCGTCAGGTTATCCATCGGGTCGGTGGCGGAAGCGAGGCGGCGGAAGCCATCATAAGTGAAGAGCATTTGCGGGCTGGAGACACCGTCAGAGGCGAGCGTGGCGCTGCGGACACAGTCACCTAGCAAATCGTAGTCGCATTCAGTGGTGACGGCACCGGGATTGCCGGTGCCGCCGTCGATGCAGCGGTGCAGCAGGCCGCGTTCGTCATAGGTGAAATCACAGGCGAGATCCGTGGTCTGGGCGCGGCAGGCGGCGGGAGTGCTGACGCGCACGATCTGGCCGGCATCGTCGTAGGTGAGGTTGCAGATGGCATAACTTCCGAGTTCCTGCGGATCCGGGGCGAGGGCTCCGGGCGCGGGATTGACCGGGCGTTCTTCTTCCGCCACCTGAACGAGGCGGGCGCGATCGTCATAGACATAGAAAGTCGAGTAGGTCGGATTGGTGGCTTCGGCGGTTCCATCCGGTGCGAGGTGATCGAAATCACAGCGGGCGAGGCGGCCGCCGGCGTCGATGGTGAAGTTCATCGAGATGCGTTGCGGCAGGGCGGGGGATCGGGCCTGTACGCATTGGTCGAGCGGATTGTAGCCATATAGCCAGTCGTTGCCTCGGGGGTCGGTCACGCTGGTGACACGTCCTAACGCATCGTGCGCGACGCTGGTGGTTAGATGGAGGCCTGCGCTATCGCAGACCAAGCTGCTGGGGAGGCCGGTTGCGGCATCGTAGGTGCATTCGTCATGAAACGAGGAGTCCGGTCCGTTGAGCACGGTGCTGCCGGTGCACTGGCCGCGGGTATTGTATTGATAGAGTACGCCCTTGCCAGGCAGCGGGCTGAGGGCGCTGGTGCAGTTGCCGTGTTCATCATAGCTCCAGGAGGAAATCTGGCCGTGGGCACTGACCATGGATAGGCGGAAGTTTGAGCACAGCCAGGCTTTTTGTTTCTGGCCGATCTTGCGCTCGTCATCATCGGCCGTGCCATCGCAATCCTCATCCTCGCCTACGGCACACGCGGCGACGACGATTCCCGCGACGGCACCTCCGGTGATTCCGGCAATGCTGGATCTGTTATGGAACGGCGTGTGGCGTCCGCCTTCCTCTTTCTTGAAAACCGTTGCCGAGGCCTGACGGTTGGCGGTGCTGATTGTAATGTTTCCGTTGACCATGCCGCCCTTCCTGACTTGGGCTAGGCCGTCTGCCCGATGCGGACCGCCTTTGACACTGAGTCCGCTGATCGGATTGCCCGGGCGGGCCAACCCCAAACCACCGGGATTCCTGCCGCCTTTGACGCAGAGGCCGCCGATTGGATTTCCCGGGCGGGCGGATTCCGGGTTGCCGAAACCCGGTTGGTAGGTGCAGGTCACCACACGTTCCTCGCCACCGGCGGAACGCAGGGTCATCACTCGGGGATTGGCACGCTCGCGCACCGGGCAACCAGGCTGGAAGTCGCGACCATAGGTGACGAGTTCCTGGCTGCCGTCCGGATGAGTGATGCGCGTACACAGGCTGTCCGCATTGTAGTCACAGGTGGTTTCAAAATAGGGCGGATCGCTGGCACGCAAGGGTCCGGTGGGACGGTTGTCGGTGGACGTCACAGGAATTCCAGGCACGCAAAAACCGGTGTATTCGTGGAGGCTGACAACACGGTGCAGACGGTCGCAAACGGTTTCGGTGAGGCGGCCGATCTCATCGACTTCAAAGATCGTGTAGCCACCTTCCGGTGAGGTTCCCGGCGGCTGGAGCTCGCGCCGGTTGAGGGTGACGTGGCCGGTCTTGTAGCGATTGTGGGAAACGCAGGTGTCGTAGTCGGGATGGATCTGATCGCTTTGCGCCGAGTAGGCAAACGCCTCTAACAACCTTCCGGCGCCATCGGTGATGCTGAGCAGATTGTGGTTGAGGTTGGGGTCCGAATTTCCTGTTGAATAGGTGTAAACCGTGGCACCGACGACGGAGAGAGCTCCGCCGACCTGCGGACTGGACGCGGATTTGAGATCGCCTTCGCTGCCATCCGAATCGGCCGCGCCATAAGGGGTGAATTGGACGCTTCGACCGCTGGAGTCCGCGACACGGGTGATAAAGCCTGCCCCGTCCCAAGTGACGTTGAGGCTGCGCGGCGGAGAAAACGAATCGCTCACAGAAGCGAGCAGGCCGGTGGCGGGATTGTAGGTACAGGTGAGGGCGAGGCCGTTGCGGTCGGTGATGGCCGCGATTTTTCCGGCGGACGGCGAACGGTCGAGCGGGTTGAACGTCCAGGTGCCCTTATCGGCGAACGTGAGGGTGAAGGTATCGCCGGTGAAGCGACCTTCGCGGAACATTCCCTCGCAACGATACGTCGCATCGGCCTGGCGGAAGAAGATATCAGCGCGGCCGCCGCCATCATGGATGACCACGCGAGAGGCGCTGGTGCCCGCCGATGACGGCAGGGTTTCGATCCAGATATTGTAGGAGAAATCCCAGCCCGTGCCGTGACCCGAGTTGAGCGATTTCATCGACCGGTAGGTGCGCACCCAGGCGAGCGGCGGCCCGGCCGGACAAGCGAGTGATAGATCGCAGGTCTGGAAGGAAACCTCGCCGGGCAAACCCGAGGGCACCGGGGTGATCGCGGTGGGCCCCATTTCCCGTTTCATCAGATCCGGGTGCTTGACCGGCCGCCGGATTCCCTCACGGACGGCGGCGGACGGCATGTCGCCGCTCATTCCGCCAGCCACGAAATACGGGTTGTTCTGCAACCCGGTGGAATTCATATCCGACTTTGCCTTGTAATAATCGTAGCCTTTCTTGGAGAGAAATTGGGATAATGCGATGCTCAGAAAGCTGCCGTCACCGGGGTCGCAGTTGCCGTCATCGCACTCCTCAGGTCCGTAAGCGGTCCTTTGCGGTTTCGGGTTGGTGGGGCCCCACGGCCTCGGTTTCTTATCGCCCGGCAGTCCCTTTTCGTTGATGGCCATGCCGAGGGGGGAAAAGGGGTCCCCATCATCACAGTCCTGGTTTGGGCCAAGCGCCGCAACCCTGGTATTGTTGCAGTTTCCCGGATGTTTCTTCACGATAATGGGTATCCCTGGAACAGGGTTGCTTTGGGCCTGAGGATCCGGCGAGGCGGGTGGCAAGGATGGGGGCGAATCCAAGGCCCGTCCCGTCGGGGTGACTGTGAGCGGCAGATTGAGGGGGACCAGCGTGGTGCCGTTCCCATCCACGATGAGCGCGGAAATCACACTGCCGCCCGGCACAAAGGGGTGCGCGACACTCGCCCGCCACACGCCGCCACCGAGATCTTCCAACGGCACTCTGAGCTGCGATGGCGGCGTGCCGTCGATCTCGAGCACCAGGAAACTGCCCGCCGGAATCCTCTGGCCCCGGACGAGGAGTTCTCCGCCAGTGGGAGAAAGCAGCGGCGGGGAAATCGAAAACACGTCGGCTTGAGGAAGCGTCACGCGATAGAAGGCTTTTTGTGAGGTCGGTTCCGGATCCAGCCACACACACTCCGCCCCGGTGGCTTCGACCAGCGCGAGTTGCGTCCAGCTGCCAGCAGCTCCGCTGGCGAGGGCGGTGGAGCGCTCGATCCGGTAACTCTGCCCGACCGTTGCCGACCAACTCAAACGCACCTGATTGCCCGGCAGACCGGAGGTGATCTCAAGCAGCGGCTGAGCCGGCGGGCTCTCGGCACGCATCAATGCGGGCACCACCAGCCATAGCAGTGTCGCTAGAATGCAGGATTTCATTGCCGCAGCGGCAAACGTCGATGACGCGAATGCAGTTTTCATATATAGGATGGTTCAGGCTCTTGACCGCCGGGCGCCAAGCAACAGGGTTTTCATGACTGTGATTGTTGTTTTCCGGGTTGTAACACTCCGTTTAATCCGGCGGCAACAGCGGGTCAAGAGAAAACAATACATTTTTTTCATAAATCAGCAGGTTCATTTCCCTGTCAAGGTTTATGGGTGATCGGCGGTTGCAGGCGATAGGCCGGTTTGCTGGATTTTGGCAGCCGCAGCGGGCAACTTTCTTCCGGTCGATTCCAAGCCTGCCATGCGACTCACCAGTTCGCCGACGAGCGGGTTCGGAAACCTGCGGCTCGGGGTGATTCAACGGGGGCGGTTTCCTGATCCTGCGCTTCGCGCCTGGTGGTTGCGCTCACCTGTGTGCTGCATGCGGTGGCGGGATTTTTTCTAACGGGAGTTTCCGCGCCGGAGACGCCGTCGAATCTAACTGGCTTCGTGGTCGGGGTGTTCCTCGCCCTGTTTTTCTTACAAGCGCTGCTGTGGCGGGCGTGCCATGACCCGTTTGGTCGCCGACTCTATGTGCACGCGCTGAACGGCTTCTACCTCGGCACCATCGCCAACCGCCTGCTCGGCCATCTCTGACCACGCCGCCCGGGTTTCTGAAAACTTCCAACTCGATACCATTTCACCTCACTCATGAACGCCATACTTATAACTCCCGTCGTCGCTCCACCCGCTCTGGAATCCGCCATCGTTGCCGCGCTTGGACGCGTCGCGCCGCTTTGGCCGATCGGTCACTTCGTCGCCGTGAATCCCTTCGCCGGTCTGTTAGACCAGCAGCGGCCGCACGCCCATCGGAGTGTATTTGTTGTCGAGGAAATCTCGAAATGGTGCGCAGTTGCCTTCGATGAAAACCAGGCGACCTGGAAATCGGACTGCCGATCCAATCAATCCACGATGGCGAGAAGTCTATGCACGAACCGCGGCGGCTCACCGTGGTCGCTCAAGGGCATAGACTCGTTGCTCTCCATCGTGCAGATGCCGGCGGGCATCCCGACCGCCACCTTCGCCATCGGCAGGGCTGGCGCGGTCAATGCCGCCTTGTTTGCAGGGGCGATGCTGGCCAATTCATCACCGGAACTCGCAGGCAAACACGCGGCGTTCCGTGCGCAACAGAACGCGAAAGTGAAATCTGAGGAATGGATTCCGTTCGAAAAGGAACCGTCGTCGCCTCGCGCACGATGGTTTTGACCGGCACCTCGTCATTGCGCTCGGTACTGTCGGCGACAGATCCGACATCTATTTCATTCGAGCCTTATTAGCGACACGAAACCCCCGTCTTTTGAATGCTTCATCTTTGACACGCCTCAGAGCACCGCTGTCGAGACACTCAGACGAATGATTCCACAAGACGAGCAACCAACAAATGCCAAAGATCAGAACGCGTGGATTCAATGGTATCGAGATAGGCACATCATCCCTCAATGAAAGTTTCTACCGGGGGCAGGACGATGCTTGGGCTTTGCAGATTTTTGTAGGTCAAGCTCGCTCTCGTATCTACATGTGGCAGAACAACTAAGCGAACACCTGGGTATATACCGACGGGGCGGACCAGCTCACCAACGCCGCCACCAGCACCTGGTGCCAATTCGAAATGCTCCCCAACCGAATTCCACATCAGAAATCAATTCTTCCTCTTCATGCCCCTCCCTTCTCTCACCCAATCCCAGAAAGATGCTCTCTTGCTAGACGAGTTCAATCTCCAAACTGCCGAGGCTCTCAATCCTCTCGCTGCCACCATGGGGCGTTGCAATGCATCGTTCTGGAATCTTCCTGACAAGCGTCTCACCGTCGTTCTAAACACCGACCCCGACCGAACCGTCGCCGTTTTCTCGGCCAATTCGATTCTTGGCACCCAGGTCAACTCCATGCTCGATGCTCTCGCCTTGCCGATGTATTCCGCTCGTGTCCCCTTGGTCCCTGGTCCCTGGTCCTTGGTCCTTGGTCGCCAGATCGCGCTAGACTCCTCCGGCTTCTACTCCGTCATCCCGCTTCCTCCTCCGCCCCCGCTTCCTCCAGCCCTCTTGGCGTAGTGGCTCCTGCGTCCCGCAGCAGGC
>Ga0073936_10009668_pt1 | contig 11956 bp, 8 predicted proteins | sample AliMusrvi5mmetaG_FD_87041 | JGI IMG/M metagenome (GOLD analysis project Ga0073936, IMG submission 87041) | Freshwater lake bacterial and archeal communities from Alinen Mustajarvi, Finland, to study Microbial Dark Matter (Phase II) - Alinen... | ecosystem: Environmental > Aquatic > Freshwater >... | reverse complement strand
GATCGGGACCGTGTAATCGCAGCCGGTGAGGAGCAGGAGGCCGGCGAAGGCGGCGCCGGCCAGACGCAGGGAGGTTCTCATCGGGCGACGAGCTTGGACGAATTGCGGCGGGTGTCGGCCATATTCGCGAGGCGGCGGGCAATGCAGAAATCTAATGCCCGCCGGCTCCGCGCCAATCGGTGCGCAATGATGGGCGTTGCCTCGACCCGGCGGTCGGTCGTTACTCGGTCGCCCCCCGGTGATGAACATCCACCATCTTGAGCTGTTCTATTATGTGGCCCGGCATGGGGGGATCAGCCGCGCGGTGCGGCACATGCCCTACGGGATCCAGCAGCCGGCGGTGAGCAGCCAGATCCTGCGACTCGAGGAGGACCTGGGGGTGAAGCTCATCGATCGGCAGCCATTCCGTCTGACCGAGGCGGGGCAGGAGCTGCTCGCGTTCATCCGGCCGTTTTTCGACAACCTTGACGCCGTCGGCATCCGGCTCCGGGCGCGCCTCGCGCCGCAGCTCCGCATCGGCGCATCGGAGGTATTGCTCCGCGACTACCTGCCGGTGGTGACGCAGCGCGTGCGGCTGACGCATCCCGACCTGCGGCTTGGCCTGCGCTCCGGGTTCCAGCCCGAGCTGGAGGCCTGGCTGAACGACGGCCAGATCGACCTCGCGATCGTGCCGCTGCGGGCGCGGCCGCCCGCGGGCATCCAGATGCTGCGGCTGATGCGGCTCCCGCTCGTGCTGCTGGTGCACCGGAAGGTGAAGGCGGCCAGTGCCGCCGACCTGTGGCGTGACGGGAATCCGAAGCTGCCGCTGATCAGCCTGCCGGCGACGGAAAGCATCAGCCTCCACCTGCAGAAGGGCCTGAAGCGCCACGGGGTGACCTGGCCGGTGGCGATCGAGGCGAGCTCGATGGAGCTGATCACGCGGTACGTCGCGAACGGCGACGGCGTGGGGGCGAGCATTGCCGTGCCCCACCTCGTCAAGGGCCCGCAGGTCCGCATGCTCCCGCTGGAGGGCTTTGCGCCGGTCGAGCTGGCCGCGCTCTGGCCCGGCCAGCCGTCGCCGCTGCTGCGCACGCTGCTCCTGGAGTGCCAGCGCTATGTCCGCGAGAGCTGGCCGGAGGCCGCGGTGCAGGACAGCCTGCCGGCGGCGCGCGGCTGACCGCGCGGGCAAAAAAAAGAGCGGGTCCCGGGGGACCCGCTCGATGACTGGGTGAAGGCGGACCGCGATCAGGCCTTGTTGGCCGCCTCGTCCGGGATGCGCATGCTGTAGAAGCTGCGGTACACGAAGACGAGGGCGACGGCGAAGAAGAACAGGCCGATGCCGGTCTTGAGGTTCTGGTTGGTCATCGTCACGGCGATCTCGACGGCGAGGAGGCCGAAGAGCGTGGTGAACTTGATGACCGGGTTCATGGCCACGGAGGAGGTGTCCTTGAACGGGTCGCCCACGGTGTCGCCGACGACGGTGGCGGCGTGGAGCTCGGTGCCCTTCTGGCGGAGCTCGACCTCGACGATCTTCTTGGCGTTGTCCCAGGCGCCGCCGGCGTTGGCCATGAAGATGGCCTGGAAGAGGCCGAAGAACGCGATGCCGATCAGGTAGCCGATGAAGAAGTACGCGTTGAAGAACGGCAGCGCGAGGGCGAAGCAGAACACCACGATGAAGATGTTCCACATGCCCTTCTGCGCGTAGACCGTGCAGATGCGGACGACTTCCTTCGAGTCCTTCACGGAGGCGGTCTTCGCGTCGAGCTTCATGTGCTCCTTGATGTAGACGACGGCGCTGTAGGCGCCGGTGACGACCGCCTGGCAGGAGGCGCCGGTGAACCAGTAGATCACCGCGCCGCCCATGATGAGGCCGAGGATGATCTCGGGCTGCACGATGGAGAGGGCGGCGACGACCTCCTTGAACGGGCCGGCGACGCCGGACGCCACCTGGATCTCAAACATCTTCTGCAGGAGCATGATGATGCCGAACACCATCGTCGTGGCGCCGACGACCGCGGTGCCGATGAGCACGGGCTTGGCGGTGGCCTTGAAGGTGTTGCCGGCGCCGTCGCCCTTCTCGAGCTGGTACTTGGCGTTCTCGAAGTCGGGCTTGAAGCCGAAATCCTTCTCAATCTCGGCGGCGATGCCGGAGCGGCCCTCGATCTGGGAGAGCTCATAGACGGACTGCGCGTTGTCGGTGACCGGGCCGTAGCTGTCGACCGCGATGGTCACCGGGCCCATGCCCAGGAAGCCGAAGGCCACGAGGCCGAACGCGAAGATCGGCGCGGCGAACAGGAACTTGGCCGGCATGAGGGAGAGCAGGGCGGGGTTCTGCGAGAAGTAGTAGGACGCGGCCATCAGGAGCATGATGACCAGGCCCATCCAGAACGCGGAGAAGTTGCCCGCGACCAGGCCCGACAGGATGTTCAGCGAGGCGCCGCCGTGGCGGGAGCAGTTCGTGACTTCCTTCACGTGGCGGGAGTTCGTGCTGACGAAGATCTTGGTGAACTCCGGGATCAGCGCGCCGGCGACGGTGCCGCAGCTGATGATGACCGAGAGGACCCACCAGAGGGACGGGTTGATGCCGGCCTGGTGGGCGAGCAGGAAGTACGAGGCGAGGAACGTGACGCCGATGGACACGACCGACGTGATCCAGACGAGGTGCGTCAGCGGGGCCTCGAAATCAAAGTCCTTCAGGCTGCCGTACTTCGCCTTGGAGATGATCTCGTTGATGAAGTAGGAGGCGAGCGAGGTGACGATCATCAGCGCGCGCATCGTGAAGAGCCAGACGATGAGCATGGCGCAGAGCTCGTGGCTCTCGGCGAGGGCGAGGGCGAGGAAGGCGATCAGCGCGACGCCGGTCACGCCGTAGGTCTCGAAGCCGTCGGCGGTCGGCCCGACGGAGTCGCCGGCGTTGTCACCGGTGCAGTCCGCGATGACGCCCGGGTTCTTGGGGTCGTCCTCGGGCAGCTTGAACACGATCTTCATCAGGTCGGAGCCGATGTCGGCGATCTTGGTGAAAATGCCGCCGCAGATGCGGAGGACCGAGGCGCCGAGGGACTCGCCGATGGCGAAGCCGATGAAGCAGGGGCCGACCAGCTCCCGGGGCAGGAACACCAGGATGCAGATCATGAAGAACAGCTCCACGCAGACCAGCAGGAGGCCGACGCTCATGCCGGAGCGCAGCGGGATGAAGAGCGTGTTGAGCGGGTTGCCCTTGAGCGCGGAGAACGCGGCGCGGGAGTTGGCGACGGTGTTGATGCGGATGCCGAACCAGGCGACGCCGTACGAGCCGAGGATGCCGAGGACGGAGGCCAGCAGGATCACCGCGACATGGAGCGCGGAATTGCCGCCGAGGAAGCCGAAGTAGTACACCATGCAGGCGCCGATCAGCACCCAGAGGATCGCGAGGAACTTGCCCTGCGTGAACAGGTAGGTCTTGCAGGTCTCCCAGATCATGTGGGAAACGCCGGCCATCGAGGAGTGCACCTGCAGCGCCTTCGTCTGCGTGTACTGCACGATGCCGAAGACCGCGCCGATCGCGCAGATCAGGATGCCCAGGTACATCAGCGTCACGCCACTCAGCCCGCCCAGGCCGTCAAAGTGAACGTGAGTGAGATCGGGGATCTTGATGTCGGCTTCGCTCGCGCGCAGCGACGGGAGTACGGAAGTCGCCAGCAGGGCGGCACCCATGAGGTTGAGACGGCGGAGTTTCATTGTGGGTAGGGGGATTGTAGGGGCTCAACTTGTGCCGGCGCCCCCGAATGGCCGCGAGCCAAATTTGCCTCGCCCTGCGCAGAAAAGTGCCGCTTATCCAAAGCCTTGGGCCGCTTATGCGGCTTAATTACTCCGCGCACTTTTCCCATGCACCACCTGCGTTTTCGCCAGGTTCACCTCGATTTTCACACGAGCGGACTTATCCGCGATATCGGGGCCAAGTTCAACAAGCGCCAGTTCCAGGAGGCCCTCAAGGTCGGACACGTGAACTCGATCACGGTGTTCTCCAAGTGCCACCATGGGTACAGCTATCACCCGACCAAGGTGGGTCAGCAGCACCCGCACCTGAAGTTTGACCTGCTGGCGCGGCAGATCGACGCGTGCCGCGAGATTGGCGTGCGCTGCCCGATCTATCTCAGCGCGGGCCTCGACGAGCTTGCGGCGTTCGCGAACCCGACGTGGGTGGTGAAGAAGAAGGACGGCACAACCTACAAGCCGCTCGAGGTCGAGTGGTTCGTGCGCATCCTGCGCTTCAACTCGCCCTACCTCGACTACCTTTGCGCGCAGATCGAGGAGGTCGTGCAGCGCTGGCCGGACAACGACGGCATCTTCCTCGACATCATCGGCACGCAGCGGGACTACAGCGACGACGCGCTGAAGGAGATGAAGCAGCTCGGCCTGAACCCCGAGAACGACGCGGCGGTGCAGACCTACGCCGAGCAGGTGCTTTTCCGCTACTTCAAGGCGTCCACCGCCGCGGCGCAGTCGGTGCGCAAGGACACGCCGGTCTTCCACAACTCCGGCCACATCTCGCTCGGGGCGCGGAAGGCGCTGGCGCACAACACGCACCTCGAGCTCGAGTCGCTGCCCACCGGCGGCTGGGGCTACGATCATTTCCCGATGTCGGCGCGGTATGTCCTCACCCAGAAGTGGGACTTCCTTGGGATGACCGGCAAGTTCCACAACACGTGGGGCGAGTTTGGCGGCTTCAAGCGTCCCGCGGCGCTGCAGTACGAGTGCGGCGCGATGGTGGCCTACGGCGCGAAGTGCAGCGTGGGCGACCAGCTGCATCCGAACGGGGAGATGAACCTGGACACCTACCGGCTCATCGGCTCGGCGTACGCCGAGATCGAGCGCAAGGAACCGTGGTGCGACCATGTGAAGCCGGTGGCGCGGATCGCGCTCGTGAGCTGCGAGATCAACCAGGAGCGCTGGCGCGGCGGCCAGGCGGCATCGGCCGTCGCCGACGAGGGCACGGGCCGCATGCTGCTCGAGCTGCACCAGCCGTTCGTGGTGCTCGACATGCACGCGGACTGGAGCGCGTTCGACCTGGTGGTGCTGCCCGACACCTTTGTGATGAACGCGGCCAATGTCGCGAAGGCCAAGAAGCTCCTCGCGCGCGGCGGCCGCATCATCGGCGCGGGCTCGGCGCTGCTCAACGAGGCCCACACGGCCTTCGCCATCGATCCCGGCGCGCGGCTGCTCGGCCGCTCGAAGGGCGAGATGGACTACCTCCTGGCCACGCCGCTCACGCCCGGGGTGGCGGTGAAGTCGGCGATCGTGATTCCGGGCGGGGCGTTCGAGATCAAGCCCACGCGGGCGAAGGTCCTCGCGAACCGGCGGGAGTCGTATTTCAACCGCACCTGGGAGCACTACTGCTCGCACCAGCATGCGCCCGACGCGCCGGGGGCCGCGACGCCGGCGGCGGTCATCGGGAAGCAGATCGCCTATTTCGCGCACGACATCTTCACGCGCTACCGCACGTACGGCCAGCCGCTGTACCGCGACTTCTTCGAGGCGGCGCTGCGCCGGCTGCTGGGCGGCAAGCTCCCGGTCGAGACCAACCTGCCCAAGGGCGCGCGCATCTCCGTCATGGAGCAGCCGCGGGAGCGGCGCTACGTGACGCACCTGCTGTACGCGCCGACCAGCACGCGCGGCAAGTTCAACGGCCAGCCCATCGAGCTGATCGAGGACCTCGTGCCGCTGCGCGACATCACCGTGGCGCTGCGGCTGCCCCGGAAGGTGAAGACCGTCCGGCTCGTGCCCGACGGCGGCGCGCTGGAGTTCACGCAGCGCGACGGCCTGGTGATGTTCACCGTGCCGGAGTTCACCGCCCACCAGATGATCGAGCTGGCGTATTGAGGGGGCGGGACAATCGGAGGGCGTCTTTTGCTGCAGAGTCAGTGGCTTTGACTGGATGCCCAGTTGGCCGTGGCTGGCCGTGCCATCCGAAGCTCGTAGAGCGAAGGCTGGTGCCCAGGGCCGGACTCGAACCGGCATGCCCTTGCAGGCAGGGGATTTTAAGTCCCCAGCGTCTACCATTCCGCCACCCGGGCTGGCGGGCTGACTGTCGGGCGGGGCCGGAGGAGCGTCAACTCTCATGGAATGCACCCGGAAATGGCCTTGCCCGGAGGATGGCCCCGCCCCACGGTGCGCGCCGGTGAAAATCGGATTCCTCGGCGGCAGCTTCGATCCCGTGCATTTCGGCCACCTGATGGCCGCGCAGGATGCCTATGAGCAGTGCCACCTGGACCGGCTGATCCTCGTCCCGGCGGCCCAGGCCCCGCTCAAGCCGAACGATGTGCAGTCCACGTCGAAGGACCGGCTGGCCATGCTCCGGGAGTCGGTCGAGTGGGACAAGCGCTTCGAAATCTCCGACTTTGAGCTCAGCCGGGGCGGCGTCAGCTACACCATCGACTCGGTCCGGCATTTCCGCGCGCTGTATCCCAACGACGAGCTCTTCTGGATCATCGGCGGCGACCAGCTGCCCCAGCTGCACCTGTGGAAGGACATCCAGGAACTGGCCCGGCTGGTGGAGTTCATCTTCCTCGAGCGGCCGGGCCACCCGGTGAAGGCCGTGCCGGACATCCCCGGGCTGCGCCTGCGCCGGTGCGACGGACACCTGCTCGCCATCAGCTCGACCGAGCTGCGGGATCGGGTCAAACGGGACCTCTCGCTCGACTATTTTGTCCCGCACAAGGCGATTGTGTATATCCGGGAGCACCGTCTTTATCGGGAATCACCATGAAGGGAAAAACCTCCGCGTCGTTGTCTTTGGTCAAACTGTGCTGCCGCGTCCTGGACGAGAAGAAGGCGGGGGACCTGCGCGTGCTCGATGTCAGCGACCAGTCCTCGATCACCGACTTCCTCGTCCTCGCCACGGGCACGTCCGACCCGCACCTGCGGGCCCTCCGGGTGGAACTGGAGAAGGCCATCGACGCCACCAGCACCCGGATCGTCGGCATGGAGACCGCCCAGGAGAGCGGCTGGATCGTCGTGGATCTCTTCGACGTCATGGTGCACATCTTCTCGTCCGCCAACCGGTCCAAGTACGGCCTCGAGAACCTATGGAAGGATGCCGTCGAGGTGTCCGTGCCCAGCCTGCTGGCCGAGCCCAAGGCCGCCAAGGCCAAGCCCGCCAAGGCGGCCAAACCGGCCAAGTCAGCCAAGCCGGCCAAGGCCACCCGTGCCACGAAACCCGCCGCCACCAAGCGCCGCAAGTCGGCCAAGTAGGCCGGTATCAATCCGCTTGTTACCAGGTGCCGGCCAAGGCCCCGTGCCAAGCGCGGAAGGGATCTTCCCCGGACGGGTGGAAATTTTGGAATTCGTCTACTTCGAAGATTTTCCAACAGTCCGTGAGGCCCCCGTTTTTGGCCATTCCGGACATTGACTTAGGATTTACAATTAATCGTAAGTTCTTCGTAAAGCCTTATTAATATAATTGTAAAAGTCTGTAAGAGGCTGGTCTTCAATTGGTAGTACTAATACCTAGGATTAATGCCTTGCTCAAATTCCCAATAATGCGATTTGTTGGCCGTACTGCCCGTTCCTTGGGCAGACTCGTATAATAATAATAGCATCCATACCATGAAAATGAACCAGTCCAGCAAGGGTTTCACCCTCGTCGAAATCATGATCGTCGTCGTCATCATCGGCCTCCTGGCCGCCATGGCGATTCCCGCGTTCCAGAAGGTCCGTCAGTCCTCCCAGGACAAGGCCGTCTTGAACAACGCCCGTCAGCTCTCCGCCGCCGCCGACCAGTACTACCTCGAGAACGGTGTCTCCACCGTCACCCTGGGCAGCCTGGTGGGTACGTCGAACTACGTGAAGGCGCTGAATCTCGTGGCGAACGAGACCTATCCTGACTCCTACACGCAGGGTGTGACGATCACGATCACCGGTGTCGCCGGTGTCCGCACGATCACCTACGCCCCGTAATCGGGTTGTAGCTGCCAGTCTTCAAAGCCGTCCGCTTTCCGCGGACGGCTTTTTCTTTCCCCTTTCGCGATGGGGTGGGGGCCCGGCCGGGACCGGCCCCGTCGCCAACGGGCTTTCAATTCCGACGACAAACTCCCAAGCTCCCGCCCACATGACCCCGAGCGCCTTTTCGTTTCTCCTTTCCGACAAACGCTTCTGGCTGTTCCTCCTCTCCGGCGTGGTGGCCGTGGTGCTCGGCTTCTTCGCCATCCCCGGCACCATGGCCATCGTGTTCGTCTCCGACGCGGGCTACTGGTTCGAGCTCGCGGCCTTCATCCTGTTCGTCTGGGCGCTCTGGCGGACCTTCCGCGAGGACCTGGCCGCGCTCCGTTGGGCGACAGTGGACTGGGCCTCGGTGGCGGTGGTCGGCGTGAGCGGCCTCGTCCTGCTCGTCCACGAGACCTTCGGGTTCAAGATCGTGATGGATGAGATCATGCTCCTCGGCACGTCGATGAGCATGCACTTCGACAAGACGGTGCTCACGCCCATCCGCGGGAATGACATCCAGGGCGCGTTCGTGGTGCTCGACGGCATGATGGACAAGCGGCCGCTGTTCTTCCCGTTCCTGCTCTCGCTGCTGCACGACCTCCTCGGCTACCGGCCGGAGAACGCCTTCCTCCTCAACGGCGTCCTCACCTTCATCTTTCTCGGCCTGATCCACCGCTGCGGCGTGCTGCTCGCCGGCCGGCGCGGGGGCTGGCTCGGGGTGCTGCTCTTCGCGGGCCTGCCGCTGCTCGGCCAGAACGCCACCGGCGGCGGCTTCGAGCTGCTGAACCTCGTCATGATCCTCGCCACGCTGCTGCTCGGCGTGCGGTTCGTGGCGCGGCGGGACGAGGCCTCGCTTGCCGCCCTCTGCCTCGCGGCGCTGCTCCTGGGCCAGACGCGGTACGAGTCGCTGATCTACGCGCTGCCCGTGGCGGTCCTCGTGCTGTGGGTGTGGGCGCAGGAGCGCCGCTCCCTGCTCACCTGGCCCGTCCTGATTGCGCCGCTCCTGCTGCTGACCTATCCGCTCCAGCACCGCATCTTCGAGCTGCGCACCTCGGCCTGGCAGCTCGAGAGCAAGCCGGAATTCTCGAAGCCGTTCTCGCCCGCCTATGCCGCCGACAACCTCGCGCACGCGGAGAGCTTCTTCTTTGCGCGCGCCACCGACCAGCCGAACTCCCTGACGCTCTCCATCCTGGGCTGGATCGCGGTGCCGTTCTTCCTGCTCCTCGCGGCGAAGCGCTTGCGCCGGCTGCGGGACGAGCCCCCGGCCGTCGTGGCCACGGTGGTGTTCACCCTCGGATTCCTCGGGCAGTTCGTCCTGATGATGTGCTATTTCTGGGGCAAGTTCGACGATCCCGTCATCCGCCGCCTGAGCCTGCCCACGCACCTCTGGCTGGTGGTGTCGGTGCTGGCGGTGCTGCCGCAGTTCGCCGCGGCCAACTTCCAGCGGCTCCTGGTCGGGATCGCGGCCTTCGGCGCGCTGGCCAGCGGGATCCCGTCGATGGCGGCCCACACCTACACGCAGGAATATCTCCCGGGCCGCGAGACGGCCTGGCGCCGGCAGTTCATCGCCGAACAGCCGCGGCACGACTACCTGATGATCGATAACGACTCGATCCTCTGGGTCGCGCACCAGATCTCCGCCACGACCATTATGCAGGCGCAGCGGCGGCGCGACGCGATCGTGTTCCACATGCGCAACCGCACCTTCTCGGCCGTCTATGTGTTCCAGCGGTACAACATCGACCCGAAGACCGGCGCGATGACGCTCCGGCCGGGCGACGACCTCGGGCCGGCCTTCGTGCTTGAGCCGGTGCGCGAGGAGCGGCTGCAGACGCTGACCCTCACGCGCATCAGCCGCGTGAAGGAGGTGCGGGCGGGCGCGGTCTCGCTCACGGCGCCGGCCGGCGCGGATCCGGTGGTCCCGAAGGACCGCGCGGAGATCGAGCGGCTGCGCAAGGCCTACCTCGAGAACTTCATCAAGCAGCTGCCGTGATCCCGGCGCACCCGCGGGCCCGATGATGCTGCTTCACCGCCTTTCCCCCGATCCCGCGACCCGGCGCCGCCTGGCGCTGTTCGCCGTCAGCGGCGCGCTCGCGGTCGCCGTCGGCTTCATCCTGGTCTCGCCCAAGCTGGCCGGGTACCTGATCCAGCAGTACGGCTATTTCTACATGCTGGGCCTCTTTGCCGCGTTCGTGGCCGCGGGCGTGCGGGTGGCCCGCGGGCGGCGCGAGGTCTGGCTCGCCTGGCTGCGGCGGCCCGGCTGGATCGGCGCCGCGCTGCTGGCCGCGACCCTGTTCACGCTCTGGTCCGACTCCTACCAGCACAAGGTCCTCTTCGACGAGTACGTGCTGCAGGCGACGGGCTTCCACATGCACGCGACCAAGGAGGTCGGCACCGTCATCCGCGCCTACTGGCTCGACGGGAGCTGGCTGCCGATCGACACGTTCCTCGACAAGCGCCCGTACTTTTTCACGTTCCTGCTCTCGCTCGTCCACGACCTGACCGGGTACCGGCTGGTCAACGTCTTCGTCCTGAACTCGGTCCTCGCCGCGGCGTTCCTCGGCCTCACGTACTGGTTCGGCCGCCAGCTCACCGGCCGCGCCGGCGGCCTGCTCGCCGTGGCGCTGCTCGCGACCATGCCGCTGCTCGGCCAGAACGCCACTAGCGCCGGCATGGAGATGCACAACCTCACCATGCTCGCGCTGGTGATGTGCCTCGCGCTGCTTTACCTGCGCGCGCCCGACGCCGACCGGCTCGCCCTCCTGTGCCTCGGCACCGTCCTGCTCGCCCAGAGCCGCTACGAGTCCGCGATCTACGTCGTGCCCGCCGCCGTCATCGTCGTCGCCGGCTGGTGGCGCGCCCGCGCCATCTTCCTGCCGTGGACCGCCGTCGTCACGCCACTGCTGCTGATCCCGTACGCCTGGCACAACCGCGTCCTCTCGGCCACCCCGCTGCTCTGGCAGCTGGGCGAGGGCCAGACGGCCCGGTTCAGCACGTCCTACCTGCCCATCAACCTGCGCGGCGCCGTCCACTTCCTCTTCAACTTCGAGAACACCCTCGCCAACTCCTGGTACCTCTCCGTGCTCGGCGTCCTCGGCCTGGCCTGGCTGGCCTGGGCCGCCGTCCAGTGGAACCGCACCCGCCCGCCCGTGTCGCCGGCGGCGCTGGTGGCGCTGGTGTTCGGCGCCGGCGTCGCGGGGAACTTCGCGATGGTGCAGTTCTACTATTGGAGCCGGCTCGACGACACCGTGACGTCCCGCTTCGCGCTGCCGCTCACGCTCATGCTGGCCCTGGTCGCCGCCGTTGCCGTGTGCCGGGTCAACGAGCACCGCCCCGTGCTGCGGCCCGCCTTCCTCGGCGTCGGGGTCTTCCTCCTCGTCTCCGGGCTGCCCGCGATCGCCTACCGGCTCTACACGACGCAGAACCTCGTGATGAAGGAGATCGACTGGGAGCGGGACTTCGTCCTCGCGCGCGCGCCCGGCCCGCGGCTCTTCATCTCCAACAAGTCCAGCATCCCCTGGGTGCTGTGGCAGACGCCCTCGCTGATCATCGGGGTCGCCCGCCAGCGCGGGGAACAGCTCCGGTATCACCTCTCGCAGGGCACCTTCAGCGAGATCCTGGTCACGCAGGCGCTGCGGCCGACGACGCCCCAGGGTAATTTCGGCGTGGATCCCGACGACGTCCTGCCCGCGGGCTTCCACCTCGAGATGCTCGCCGAGAAGCGCTTCGGCGGGCGGATGGAGCGCCTGAGCCGGCTGGTGTCCGTGGATCCCGGCGCCTCCGTGCCCGCCCCCGCGGCCGAACCGCGACCGGCCTCATGACCCCGCCGGCCGGCCCGAATCGGAGGCTCTGGCTCCTGCTGGCGCTGCTGCTGCTCGGTTATTTCGCGGCCTTCGCGGTTTATCCCGGGATGTTCTTCGCCCTCGGGGTGAACCACTACGACGCGTGGTTCCTCGACACGTTCGCGCTGCTGGCGTCGAACGACGCGATCACCCGCGGACTCGACCCCTACGCG
>Ga0073936_10009666_pt1 | contig 11957 bp, 13 predicted proteins | sample AliMusrvi5mmetaG_FD_87041 | JGI IMG/M metagenome (GOLD analysis project Ga0073936, IMG submission 87041) | Freshwater lake bacterial and archeal communities from Alinen Mustajarvi, Finland, to study Microbial Dark Matter (Phase II) - Alinen... | ecosystem: Environmental > Aquatic > Freshwater >... | reverse complement strand
TTATCGATGCGGGAAGCTCCTCCTTTGATTCCGCCATCTGGTGCGATGCGGCGCTGATGAAGCAGGCGTTTAAAATCTCTTTTGATTCGTATCAGTCAATTATTATAAAGCTCGCGGAGCCCGCGGCCTTTGAAACAGTCAAGCAGAAAATACTTGCCGACCCCCGCCTGAATGTCGATGTCGAGCGGGAGACCGTTTTTTATGAAAACCAGTCAAAGGCCATCAGCGCGCTCATAACCGGCCTCGGCTTTCTGGTGGCAGTCATCATGGGCGTAGGAGCTGTTTTTGCGGCCCTGAACACCATGTATGCGGCCGTGGGCGCCCGGGTGTCCGAAATCGCCACCATGCGCGCCCTCGGGTTCAGGAGCGGCAGCGTGGTGCTGTCGTTTCTGGCGGAATCCATGATCATTTCCTTCTGCGGCGGCATTGCCGGCTGCCTGCTCATCTTGCCGCTCAACGGGTTCACCGCTTCTACCTTTGACATGGCGTCATTTTCAATGGTGCACTTTTCCTTTCTGCTGACGCCGGACCTGATGCTGAAGGGGATTTTCTTTGCCCTTGTCATGGGATTTTTCGGGGGGCTGTTTCCCGCGCTGCGGGCGGCGCGCCAGCCGATTGCCGGATCGCTGCGGGGAATGTAATCATTTTTGGATTGGGGCAGAGAGAATTTGAAGTGCACAAGTATCCACTAGAGCATGTAACTTTATTCTATAGCCGTTTGCACGGAGGAGTTTTTGGTTCATTCGCCCGTGCTATATTCTCGCAAGACGCGCCGCCAGGGAAAATACGCCCGTGGCTCGAACCGCACGGGCTGCTTCACCAAAAGCTCACCTGTGCCTGTATGGCTACAGTATCTTGAAAAATGCTCTAACAGTTCCACCACACCGGCCGTATCTTCAACATACCGTTAAAGCTTGATGGTTTCGTAAAAAGTCCCAGCAGGTGTCATTGCGAGGAGCGAGAGCGACGCGGCAATCTCGGTTTTTCAAGTGCTTACACACGCAGAGATTGCTTCACTTCGTTCGCAATGACCACTTTTTTGATTTTTTACGGGACCATCAAGCTTTATTTTGTCGCTTTAACCACATACATAGTATCAGCATTTGTTGAAGTATCAAGCAGGGTGTTGTCAGAAAGGTGCGCGCACGAGCGCGATATCTCCCCGGCTTTTTCCGCAGCTTGCGGCAACGGTTGCACACTTGACCTTAAAGAGGAAAAAAATGTTTTCGCGGGCATCGCTCAGGGTTTCGTAATTGCCCTGGCCTTTTGCGATAATGAGATCAGCCCGGGCATAGGCCGCCCGGAACTGCGCTGAGCAGCGTTCAAGGATGATGCCCGCAATATCCGCGCCCGTATCAATGACCGGCACAAGGGCCTCGATGCCCGCAGTGGCGGCATCCTGCCGGGTGCAGTCGTTCATAATCGGGCCACCCCGTACGGCATAGAGCGCCTTGCCTTTCGGCAGCTGCCCCAGCAGCAGGCGATCGAAAACCGCCTCCCCCGCATTGTCGCCGATATAAAGAATGCGGTTCGCCGCTGCTGCCGCCAGCCGCAGCTGATCGAGCATCTCCCGGTCAAGCTCCTGGGTTAGGGACTGCGTGATGGTTTTCTGCACCAGGTCCCGGCTTACGCTAAGGCCCGAGCTGAAATCGATTATGTTACCGGCAATGGCAAGCCGAACAGCGGTCTCAAACGGATCGGCCGAAGCAGCGACCCGGGCGGCAAGTCCGGGGTAGAGCTCAAGGGCAAAACTGTTTGAGGCTTCTTTTATCCGGCGGTAGGGATCTGGGTTCCCAATTGCTTCTGCTATGAGGTGGTGAATGGTGCGGCCCATGAGGGGCGGCGGCGCGTCAAGGTCAAGGCAGTCGACGAGCTCCCGCACCCGGCGCACGACCTGCTCCTGCGCGGCCGTATCAGCGCCGGCAATGCGCATGCCCTCGGCTGCCTGCCGGACAAAGCAGTCAAGGCAACCGGGCCCGGTTTTCAAGCGGGGGCCTTGCGGCACAGGTCCTGCAAAGCGCCGGTTACATGGTTTATTTCAAGCTCCTGTCTGATGCCGAAGCGCGTGAGCGCAAAATCATAGCGCACGGGATCATCGGGTGAAATTTTTCTGAATCCTTCCGTGATCTCAAGGGCGGTTTTCAGGTCTGCCTGCCTGCGGCAGGTAAAGCCGAGCGAGCGGCCGATGGCGTCCATATGCGTATCAAGGGGTATGACCAGAAGCCGCCGGGAAATTCCGTTCCAGCCGCCCGGATCAACATCATCGAAGCGCACCATCCAGCGCAGCAGAAGGTTCAACCGCTTGCAGGCACTGCCCCGGCCGGGCGAGGCAAGAGTATACAGATCAAGGCTGCCGCAGGCTTCGCGCAGCTCGCGGGTAAAGAGTTCAAGGGCCGGCAGTATGGTTTCGTCGCTTTCGGCAATGTGTTTTTTTAGACACAGGCCAAGGGAGCCGTGCTTCTTTATGGTTTTTTGTGCGCCGCAGAGGAGCCGCCCGATTTCTTCACCCGTGGTGAAGCGGTGCTTGATGCCGGCAAGCAGGCGCTCAAGCTCCCGAGGCTTACTGTGCATGAGTAGCTCTGCCGGGTGGGGCCCGAGCCGCCCCAGCACGGTTTCAAGAGTGCGGATAATCTGCGCCACCCGGCCATAGGCAAGGGTAGCACATATCAGGGCTGCGATCTCCCGGTCGGCAGGGTCAGGATAGCTGTAGAGAAACTGCAGCGGGTCGGGGGAAACGAACTCGCGGCGGTTGAAAGTATCATACAGCGATTCAAGATAGGTATGCAGTCGTTTGGCTGTCATGCGCATCACTGGTTTGTCTATCAATATTGACGACCTCGCAAAAAGCCCTCGTGCTTGTCATTGCGAGCATCTGACCCCGGCGCTGCGCTTCGGGGTTGGTCATGAAAAGAACTTTTATCGTGAAAGTCAATATAACCTGTCATTGCGAGCGAAGCGAAGCAATCTCGCCCCTGTACCGGCACGTGAGATCGCCACGGCCTGCGGCCTCGCGATGACAGAGCCGTGGTGTTACTACCCTTTTTCGGGCCTTGTATGCATCAAGTTCCTTAGGAGGCCGCAGGCCGCGGCAATCTCTGCCCTTCCTGCACGTGTTCAACATTATTCAAAATTTCCCGGAGATTGTTGCGACAGTTAATCATGATTATGCGACTATCCCGCCCATGTCAATCGCAAAAGAAGTTGCAACCGGAGCGGCTTTGCTGCTAGAAACAGAACCTGTAGAGCACACATTCAAATTACAACGCGTAGGGTGGGTGAAACCCACCATTAATGAAAACGAATTAATTTGGTGGGTTGCACCCACCCTACAAAAATTACAACAAAAGCAATTGCAAATTTGAGGTTATTCCCCATGGAAAGCTGCACCTGCCCGAAATGTATCAGCGCCTGCCGCAATGACCCGGGCAGGCTTGTGCCCGAAGACCTGCAGAAGCTTGCGGCCGAGCTTGGCATGACGGAAGCCGATGTTGTAGCAACATACCTGGTAAAAATTCCGCTGACGCCCGGAGAAAACATTTATGCCCTGGCCCCGGCCAAGCGCAAGGGCAAGCGCTTACTGGCAGAGCCGGGCACGGTTGTGCCTGATTATTATGCCATTGAGCCCGGAGCGTGCATTTTTTTCGACGGCAAGGGCAGTTGCACGGTCCACGCGGCAAAACCCTTTGAGTGCAAAGCCTATCTGGGCTGTAAGCATACCTTTCTCGGAAAACCGTATAAGAAAAAATATGTAGAGGAATATTTTCAGCTGCGCTGGCGCAAGACAGGGATAAAATTATAAGGCCCCGATGATATCTGTGACCCTATGGCTTTCCGTGAAAAGTCTTGCATGGTATACTATATATGATACTATTAATTTATGAGCTCGTCCGATAAAAAGCTTGAGAAGATGCGCAATAGTCCGGCGGGATGGCATATCAGCGATGTGCTGTCTCTTGCAGAGCGGTACGGCATTGAGGCGCGGACAACCGGCGGAAGCCATTATGTGCTGTCGCATGCCGCGTGCCTGGAAAATCTGAGCATACCGGCGCACCGGCCAATTAAGCCGTTTTATATCAAGCTTTTTGTCGTTATGGTCAACACCGTAAGAGAGGCACAAAAATGAGTGTAAAAAAGATAAAACAAGTCAAGCCACCGTATCCGTTTGAGGCATACACGCATGTAGTGAGCCCGCTTTCCGCTGAAGACGGCGGTGGGTTTTTAATAACATTTCCCGATTTGCCGGGATGTGTGTCCGATGGAGAAACGATTGAAGAGGCCATTGAGAACGGCCGGGATGCTTTTATAAGCTGGGTGTCAGCCCGCGCTGATATGAAAAAGCCGATACCAAAGCCAGTTATCAGGGAAACGGGAGCTGATGATTTTTCAGGCCGGTTTGTTCAGCGTGTGCCGAAATCCCTTCATGCACGGCTTGCCCGGCAGGCAAAAAAGGAGGGGGTAAGCCTTAATACTTTTATTTTGAGTCTTATTTCGGAAGGGCTGGGGCATCGGGTCTGAGCAGGCAAAGTAGGCGCCTGTGCATTCCCGGTATTTAATATGTAACTGAAGCTGCATTCCTGCCTCATCACTGCTCAACATACTCCCCATTATTATAGTCAAGCATCACATAATGCCTGTGCCCGGCACCGCCGCCAAAAAATCGCCGGTATGCCCATAACACAAATCGGATCATCCAGCAGATCAGGCATGCTGCAAGATAGGCATAGATCATAGTCAGTGTGCCAAAAACAATCATGCTGGTCGTAAAGAACACAATGGTTTTTATCATTTATTTTGCACCGCTTTTAGTTACTAGTATCGTTGCTGTCGCTTGCCGCTATTGCGGACCGGGTTTGCCGCTACCGACAGATCCCGTCTGATCTCGGAGAGTACACGCCACAGAAAAGAAAGTACGCCGTACGCAATATAGGCGTACACCATACCCAGTGTGCCAAAGACAATGAGAAGCACGAGCACTATTGCCAAGGTTTTCATGGTTTATCCTTTAAAATTCTCAATCCTCATAAAACCAGCCGTCATCATCGGTGCGGGCAATGGCATCGGCATAGCAAAAGGATTCCTGCAAAATCATCTCTTCGGTATCATCATCGAAGAGCTCTTCATGCTCCGGCTCATCTTCGTAGCCCCAATACGCATAGGGTCCGACGTCAAATTCTTCCTGCCCGGCATCAAAATCGGCAAAATCAACGTCAGGCTCACAGCTTTCGTCAGCATCAGAAATATCATTAACGGGTTCTTCCTCGCCGGCAGGGTCTGCGCATTCAGGCGTGGATAATTCCTCAACATCTGCCTCGTCTTCTATCGGCGGAATCTCTTCATCTAATTGCCTGATAGCCTCCGGGAGCTCCGGCACAGTTTCTACCGCGAAAAATGATTCGTCTTTACGGCCCAGCCATGGCGGAATAATGTTTTCAAAATAGTTCTCATCCGCAAAATCACGGTCGATCTGTTCTGCGTAGTCTGCTGTGTTTTTCATGGCCTTCCCCTTTGATTATTGGTTTTCACCACAGAGGCACTGAGGACACAGAGCAGGTTTGATTTTTGAGCGGTATTCTTGTTTGTCGCCGTCTCCCGACAAACAAAAGCGCTATACTCTCTGCGAACTCTGTGGCTCCGTGGTTCATTGATTTCCTCAAAACGGAATCTTATCATCCTCATCAGAAAACTCGGGTAGCACGTTCCCCTGCATCCCGCTTTCCTGCACCCCGCTCTCCTGAAAGCCTTTGCTGCTCTGGCCGTTTTTTCCGCCCAGCATCTTGAGGTTTTCCGTTATAATCTCCGTGCGGGAGTGTTTTTTGCCTTCCTTGTCATCCCAGGTGTTTGTCTTCAGCCGGCCTTCAATACAGACCATGCTGCCCTTACGAAGGTATTCGCCGCAAATTTCAGCTGTTCGGCCATACACCACAATATGGTGCCATTCCGTTTCATCCACCTTCTGGCCCTGCTTGTTATTGTAGTAGCGATTTGTGGCCAGCGTAAAATTCGCAACCGCCGCGCCTGATGTGGGCAGGTAGCGGATTTCAGGGTCTTTGCCGAGATTGCCGATTAGAATTACTTTGTTTAAGCTCATAGCCTCTCCCATTTAATTGTACTGCCGTTTATAGGCCGTCAAAATCCGGTCTGCGGAAACAATAATTGCCGTGCCCTGGGCCTTGTCGATGATCTGCAGAATCCGTTTCAACTCTTTGCGCAGATGCTCAGCCTCGCGCCGCCCGAAAAAAATCTGCTCCGCGCCACCCGGCGCGCTCGTCACACTGCCGCACTCTTCCACTATCCGCAGCAGCGCTTCCGGTAAACCCCGCTGCCGCGCCCGTGCTTCTGCATGATGTGTTGCTTCCATAATTTTGCCTCCTGTGGGTTGCCGTTTTTTTGTCTCTCAGCTACATATGGCAATCAATCCTTGAAAAAGTTCCATGCGAGGGCAAAAAATTTTTATTAATTTGAAAAACCTTGTCTTTTTGATATGTGCGCTGTAAAAGGACAAGAGAAATGGAACTTGTTAAGTATCAACTTGTCTCATGTTAAGGAGAGGCTTATGTGCGACAAAGCCGGGCAGGACTATGAGCTTGTACAGCAGGTTTTGGCTGGAGATAACAAGGCGTACTGGCTGCTGATAGAAAGTACCAAAAAGTTGGTTTTTAAAGTCTGCAACAGGGAGCTTGTAGCAAAACCGAAAACCCCCTTGTTCAGCAGGCAAAAGGTAGACGATATTGCCCGAGATATTTACCTTCATGTTTATAATAATCTTAAAAATTTTAAGGGTAATGCCAAGTTTTCCACCTGGCTGCATACAGTGGCAAGAAACTACTGCATTAATGTGCGAATCAAGGCGGAAAATGAAAATAAACGCACCCTGGACTTCGATGCAGGCCTCGATGGCACTTTGGCATCGGAGCAGAATTTTTCCGACATTTCCTTTGATGATTTATATGCGGATGGGGCAATCGACGATTGCACTGCCGAATTTGATACAACAGCACAGTGCCGGGATGGGCTGCTTGAAGAAACTACAGAGGTTGACCAGCCCGATGCTTTTCAAAAATGTGTCAGGAGCAAAATAGCCATGCTCGGCGAAAAGCATAGTGCGGTCATTAAGCTGGTTCACTTTGCATCGCATTCCTATAAACAGGCAGCAATAGCTTTACAGTGCCCTATAGGCACTATCCGCTCACAACTCAACAGAGCGCTTGAAAAGCTTGAGCCGCTTGTTCTTGAATGTCTTGCACTGAGGAGAGGATAAAGCCATGGCCTGTAACAATATACAAGATCAGCTCTACGATTATCTAACCGGCAGACTCGATGATACAAACTGTAGCAAGGTCGCCGAGCACCTTAATACCTGTCCCGAATGCCGTCAAAAGCTCGATGCGCTTACAATAACCCTCAACATTCTTGACCAAGCCCAACCCCCGGAACCATCCGCCGACTTCAACGACCGGGTCATGCGCTCCATACAAGAGCAAAAAGCTTTAAAAAAAGCTCAGGATTCACAGACTGCCAAAATTCTGCAATTTCCGAAGCGCGAGCGGTTTGATCCCTCAAAATATTTTAAAGATCTCCCGATGGTGGTCAACCGTGGCGGGGCTTCACCTTCAAATGAGGAATGCACAACAAGGGCTGTCAGCCTATACAATAAGGGCACACTGTCAGAGGATTTAGACGAAAAAGAAAAGCTGTTTCTCGAAGCCCTTCAATCAGGCTGCAGCGACGAAAAGATACTAGCCAAAATTTGCAACAACCTTGCTGACTGCTACGAGCGCCTTGGCAGGCTCGATGAATCAATAGAGGCATATACCAAGGCCGTTGAACTCGACCCAGAGCTTTACATTGCACTGCTCAGTCTTGGGGATATTTATAAATTGAAGGACTTATGTCAAGAAGCCTTGGATTTTTATAAAAAAGCGTTGATCGTTATGGATGCTCTACTGCAGGGTAGCAAAATAGATTCTAAGGAAATTGAAAACATAAAAAATATGGTTGCAGAATTAGAATTTAGAAAAAATTTTTTTAATCAGCCCTTGCGATAATGGAAAATGGAATATTATGAAAAAATATTTTGCAATAGGCGTCTGTGGGGTTTTAGTGATATTAATTTGTTGTGATGTCGCAACAGCAAAGCAGGTGATACCATATTCAGATATTATATATGCCATTACCGCTATCCTCATTGCATGGTATTCATTTGAAACAGCGCACATGAAGGATGAAATTTCGAAGCAAAATAAATTGTCAATTATGCCATGCCTGACAATTTATGAATGCGACAGAAAATTTTGGCTTAAGAACACCGGTGGACCTGCCTTAAACATAAAAACCCTAGACATTAAACTAGATGAACTTGCGATTTTTTCATTTAATTCAATCATATTTCTCAATAAAGACCAAGAAGTGGAAATAATTCCGATATGTAAGGCTGGAAATTCTGATTATTTGGGAAAAGGCCTTCATGTTTTTTGGAATGGGTTACATGATTTCAAAAAAATATTCTTAGTTAAAATTCATTATGATGATTTGGTAGGTAGAAAATACGAAACAGTCATGAGGGCTGGGCAAGGTACGCATGAAATTATACGAATTGGAGAAATAATGGAGGTGTAGACTATGCGACATGCGTTTACATTTCCATCAAATGCAAAAAAAGCTGTCAAGGAACATATTGATAAAGCGATAGCTCGCATTGCACCAGAAAGATATCAACAAGAGGCTACATATATAGCTGCTTTGGCAATCTCACTTGAGGGGGTTGCATACGATGGATCAGACGGGCATGTGGAATTTCAAGCCACTGTAGTGAATGATCGTGGCCCCAATTCTGCCGAAAAATGGTCGGGGGCTGATTTTGCAATCACCGCAACTATATCCGACACAGAGCAAACTATAAAAAAGGCCATACTGATACAAGCAAAACTTGGCAGAATTGATGAACTGCCCCCTTCAAAAAAACAAGGGCTCATTGAACAAATAAAAAAAATGAAACAATTAACAAGATCGCCAAAAGTAATGGAAATTACCGAAATAAATTCTAGCCGAATCCCGCTAATTATTAGTGCTAATAGAATATTAGATGAAGCTTGTTATGAAAGCTATGAATTGCCGGATTATTTTACAAGAAGAGTGCTTACAACATTTGATGGGGATACTCGACCAGATTTTGTTGAGAGAGTTCAAAAGAGTTCATTGAATTTGTTTAGGGTCACCGCCAAACTCACAAAAGAGATCTTATGATAATTTGTGCTATGCGGAGAGAAAATGGAAAAATCCGATGATCAAATAAGAAATCCGAACGAAGATAAAGAAAACACAGCCGATGCAGATTATTACCTTTCTATAGATAAGCTTAAATCGATTGTCGATCACCTTAACGAATTGCGAAGCCATAAGCGCTATGACGAAGCCATCGCTTTTGCAAAAAAGCACCTCGACGCAAATATTACCAATCAAAATTCCTATATACCCTGGTTGCTATGCGCAACGCTTGCAGATCTTTATATGGATATGGATAAGTATTCCTTATCGGAGGGCTGTTTTAAAAAAGCCCTTAATATATGTGAAAGGGCCTGTGGGCAGGAACACCCGAATACCGCCACAAGTCTCAATGATTTGGCCACACATTATTATAACATGGGAAACTATGTTGCAGCAGAACCCCTTTATAAAAGGGCACTAGTAATTCGAGAAAAAGCCTTTGGCCCTGATCACGCCGATACTGCCACGAGTTTAAACAATCTGGCGTTGCTTTATCATGCAATATGCAATTATGATGACGCAGTGCCGCTGTATATGCGCGCGCTGGAAATTTGTGAGAAAGCCCTCAGCCCAGAGCACCCTTATACTGCCACGATCTTAAGCAACTTGGCAAACCTATATAAAAACTTTGGTAGATATGTCGATGCAGAACCCTTGTATAAAAGAGCTATAACAATTACCGAAAAAACCCTCGGCCCAGAACACCCCGATACCGCCACCATCCTTAATAACCTTGCTGAACTATATATGAAAACCGGCAATTATGCCGAGGCAGAACCGCTATACAAAAGAGTGCTTGCAATTGACGAAAAAATTTTTGGCCCGGAACATTCTGATACTGCTATGAGTCTCAATACTTTAGCCTTGATGTATTGCAAAATGGAAAATTATCCCGCAGCAAAGCCTCTCTACAAGCGGGCATTAGCAATTGAAGAAAAAATCCTTGGCCATAACCACCCCGATACTGCAGCGACCCTCTATAACTTGGGTGCAATGTACTGCGACATGAGCAACTATGCTATGGCTGAGCCAATCTATAAACAGGCACTGGCAATTAGAGAAAAGGTTCTTGGCCTTAACCATTCCGATACCGCAGCCAGCCTCTATAACTTGGGGGCAATGTATTATGACATGGGCAACTATAACATGGCTGAAACAATGTTTAATCGGGCGCTGGCAATTAACGAAACAGCCCTAGGCCCAGAGCACCCTGAAACCGTTAAAAATCTTATATTTCTTGCATTGCTTTATGATGTAACTCGCAATTATGCTGCTGCAGAGCCACTCTATATTAGAGCGTTAGCAATTAAAGAAAAAATTTTGGGTCCGGAGCACACCGATACCGCAACAAGCTTGAACTGCTTGGCAGTACTTTATCGCAAGATATACAACTATGCTGCTGCTGAGCCGCTGTGTAAAAGGGCACTAGCAATTAGGGAAAAAGCTCTTGGCCCTGAACATCCAGATACCGCCATCAGCCTAAACAACTTGGCCATTTTGTATGAGAACATCGGCAATTATGCCGCAGCAGAGCCGCTGTATAAGCGGGCACTGGAAATCAGAGAAACAGTCTTTGGTCCTGAACATCCAGATACCGCCACGAGTCTGAACAACTTAGGCGGGCTGCATGAGAACATGGGTCATTTCGCAAAGGCAGAGCTCTGCTATAAGCGGGCGCTAGCAATTAGAGAAATAGCTCTTGGTCATGAACATCCAAGTACCGCCACTAGCCTAAATAACTTGGCCATATTGTATGACCACATTGGCAACTATGCCGCAGCAGAGCCGCTATTTAAGAGATCACTGGAAATTAGAGAGAAAGTCCTTGGCCCTGAACATCTTGATACCGCCACGAGTCTGAACAACTTAGGCGGGCTGCATGAGAACATGGGTGATTTCGCAAAGGCAGAGCTGCTCTATAAGCGGATGCTGGCAATTAACGAAAAAGTTCACGGACCGGATCACCCTGATACTGCAACAAGCCTTGGCGACTTAGCCTTGATGTATTACAAAATGGGGAACTATGCCGCAGCAGAACCGCTGTTTAAGAGGTCACTGGAAATCAGAGAAAAAGCTCTTGGCTCGGATCACACTGATACCGCTACAAGCCTTTACTGCTTAGCTATCATGTATTACAAAATGGAGAACTATTCCGTAGCAGAGCCGCTGTTTAAACGGGCCTTGCAGATAAACGAAAAAGCTTTTGGCCCGGATCACCCAGATACTGCTACAATCCTTGGCGACTTAGCTATGATGTATTACAAAATGGAGAACTATCTCGAAGCAGAGCCGCTGTATAAAAAAGCTTTGGAAATCAGAGAAAAAACCCTCGGCCCAGAGCACCCAGATACCGCTACAAGCCTTAGTGACTTAGCCTTGGTGTATTCCAAAATGGAGAAATATCCAGCAGCAGAACCGCTGTACAAACGGGCGTTGGAAATTAGAGAAAAAGCTCTTGGCACGGAACATTTATATACAATTGTAAGTCTGAGGGTTCTTGTACTTAATTACAATAAAACAAAAAACTATGCTTCCGCAGAACCTTTGATTAAGCGTTTGCTGGCAATTCAAGAAAAAACCCTCGGCCCAGACCCCGATGGCCACTTGAAAATCCCATGGTTGTGGCCAGGTCAAAATCCCACCCCCAGCCTGTGCAGCAGAACGAAAGTTTAATTACTTCTTTTTCATCTCCA
>Ga0073936_10009661_pt1 | contig 11962 bp, 4 predicted proteins | sample AliMusrvi5mmetaG_FD_87041 | JGI IMG/M metagenome (GOLD analysis project Ga0073936, IMG submission 87041) | Freshwater lake bacterial and archeal communities from Alinen Mustajarvi, Finland, to study Microbial Dark Matter (Phase II) - Alinen... | ecosystem: Environmental > Aquatic > Freshwater >... | reverse complement strand
TCCCAATGATTTCATCCTCCGAACTCTTTCAGGCGAATTGCACTTCTTTAGGATTGGCAATAATTTTCTTTCCGTCAATATCTTTCACATAGACTGCATCCGGAATCAAGTCGATTATCGTCCTGAAAAGCGTTCGTTCATTCTGGAGCGACTCCTCCGCCTGTTTTCGACTGGTAATATCCCGCTCAACAAACAGCATACTCTCTGGTTGTCCATCGGCATCAAACAGCACAGTAGAATTCACATCCACATAGAACTGGCTGCCATCCTCTCTCACGGCCAGGTACTCAGTGATCCTTTTATCATTCTCACCGGCTATCAAATTCTCAATATTTTCACTGAGCAATTGATGGTTGGAGGGATCAATAAAATCGAATACGGTTTTGTCTACATATTTTTCCTTTTGGTCTACAGTGAAACCATAAATAGCAGCCAGTTTGTCAGACATCAGTTGCAGTTTTCCATCCAGCGAAACCATACCTATTCCATCCGGTGAGGCAGCAATGATCGCTTCCCATTTCTTGCTACTTTGAAGCAGCGCCGCTTCTGCATCTTTTTGAACGCTTATGTCTACAAAACTCTCCAATAATTTTTTCTTTCCTCCTATCAGTATCTCTTTTACCGTTTTCAGAATAGTTAATGGCAAATCATTTGTACGAAGTAATGTTCTTTCAGAACTATCAACCACCAGGTCTTTGTCACAAACCGGACATGAATTTTCGTTCGCAGGGCAAATATAATGGTGACATTTGCGACCAACAATATTCTCAGGACTTTCACCTATTAACAGCGAAGCAAAAGTGTTCACAAGTTCAATCCGACGTGTTTCAGGGTCAATGATTACAATTCCGACTGACACATTTTCCAACAAGGATCGCTGAAAACTCTCACTGTCCTTCAGTTGATCTTCTGATTCTTTTCTTGCGGTTATATCTCTGCTTATTCCGAGAATACCAATCAATGTTCCATCACTTGCCCAATAAGGTGTCTTTAGTGTGTCAAGCATTACTTTCCTGCCATCCGGATAGGTGATCCATTCTTCGTTGTGGCGCGGCAATTTAAGTCTAAGCATTTCGGCATCAAAATGGACAAAAGAGTTGGCAGTCTCTTTATCGAAGAGATCAAAATCGCTTTTCCCTACAATATCACTTTTGGGCATACCTACAAATTCAGCAAATGGAATGTTGCATCCAAGGTATTTTCCTGCTGTATCCTTAAAAAAGATGATGTCGGGGATTGAATCCAATAAGGAAGTGATCAGACCAGATTGCCGGATACGTTCAACTTCAGCCTTTTTGCGCTCCGTGATGTCTTCCTTGATGGCAATAAAGTGGGTAATAACTTTATTTTCATTGATGATGGGCGAAATCAGGGCTGATTCCCAATACAATTCCCCATTCTTTTTTTTATTTTGCAACTCTCCCTGCCATTCCTTTCCGGCTAAAATTGTATTCCACAAATTAGTAAAATGCTCCCTTGGAGTATCATCTGTTTTTAGTATTCGCGGATTGTTTCCAATGGCCTCTTCTTTTTTATATCCCGTTAAATTGCAGAATTTTGGATTTACATATTCTATATCCCCATTGATATCAGTGATAACAATGGAAGCAGGATTCTGTTCAACTGCTTTCCACAGTTTCAAGATCTCCTCCTCCGCTTGATTCCTCTCCTCAATTAACTTTAAAAGGGAATCGAAAAGGTAACTACTGTCAGAATTTGCTGTTTCATCTTCATTGAACCTCTTGTTCTCTGTTGGATTTAACGCATAAATTGCTCCCTTAATGTTGTCAATGGTCGTTTTTTGGGCTTCTGCATCCTGTTTTTGCTTCAACAAGCTATCTCTTAACTCCTGCGAACTGATCTCAATTGAGTTTTGAAGCAATTTAAAATCGTCTTCAAAATTTGCATAAGTGCTGCTTACATCCTGAATGAATCCACCGATTCCTTCAGGAAGTTGATCAATAGAGCCGAAGTGCCTCCTAATTTGGCGCAGCAGTAGTTTGTTTAAGCTGTCTCCCATCATAAGGTAAGTTTAGTTTTCCTTGAATACGGTGATTGTCATGGTTTGGTTGTGAAGCTCACAATGCTGTTCAAATGGTTTGATCGGGCAAATTTCGCCATATGAATAAAATCCGGTGATAGCAGCACTGGATCCGAGTACCTCCCGAATGATCTCCAATTCTTCTTCCACACGCTGTTTAAGTACGAGCTTCCTGCCCACACAACTGATCAGGATGGCAAGATCCGGATCTGAGTTTCTAAGGCTAATCTTTGACATTTCAGCAGCATCATTGGCACCATCTATCAGTTTGTCGAAATTGGCCTTCATTAGTCGAACAATCTCTCCCTGAGGAATATCTCCTGCAAACACCATACTCCCATCTTCTTCATTGACTGCCAGGACAGTACGTACAACTGAAGTCTCAGAGTTGTGCAAACGCAAGCTCAAGGGAAACAGCAATGCCGAGGCAGGCAAATTGGCTGCATGGTCTCCAAGGTACCGTTTGTAAAGCTCTAAAGCTGGATGGCCATCCAATTCATATAAAATATTACCCTTGGATCGGGTTACCTCTCTGTCCACCCCAAAGGAATCCCATCCGCCCATCGACCCATATCCAACCTGAAGATGCTCTCCATAAAATCCTATTGCAAGTACAAGATTCTTTTCTCCGGCCCGATTGTGCACGATTACTGTTTCGTTAAAATCTGCCTGATCACCAGCTAATCCACCAGTGACGGAAATCCTGTTTTTGAGTTTGCTGTTTACTCCTTTGGTAAGTTCACTCCCATTGATATTCAATCCTTCAGAGAGTACCATTACGTGAACAAGACTTTCCCTATCCAGTCGTGAAGCAAGTTTTTCCCCAATGGAAAAGCTCTCGCCCATTTCAACAATTGGTTCAGAGGCTATAACCACCTCTGTTTTCTCAAACCAAATAGCTGTACAAATAATATTTTCATTAAAAACCTCTTCACCGCAAATCTCACCTGAAGTCGAACATCCCACTATCTCCGCAAGAGGATAAGCCTTTTTCACAGCGTCAATATGCCGCTGTTCCTGAAGCAGTCGTCTGTTCCCAAACAAAAAAACCACTCGAGCAAGTGATGAAAGATTTTGGTCACTCTTTTTTACCCAACCTGTGGCAGCAGAAAAAATACTTTGTTCTGTTTTCATAATATACTTATTGCTATTTATAGTCAAAACGATGAAAAATTCGGTATCGAGCAATGTACGAAAGCCAATATTTTAGTTTAAATGAAGATCAAGACCGTTTCGTCAATGAAGAAAATATTCTCTAAATGTTTAAGTTATTACGGGAGAATTTTCAAAAAGTTTTCACCATAACCCGTTAACGAAGGACTCTTTCCCGCTCTTTCCTTCGCAAAAACAGGCAACTCGATCAGATCCGTTGAAGTTACAACAATTTTTCTTTCAACATTGTTTATGGAACTATGTTTAAAATTAAACAACTCACTATTTTTTGATACGTTGGAGCACTGAGCATGAACCGATTGTCACCTCATTTAAAATCAAAAAAAATCCCCTTCACTTTTGCGAAGGGGATCCTCTTATGCCATGCCTTTGGGCGGTCCAAAAGGGGTAGAAGGATTGGGTTCATAATCACCCTGAATTTGTATCTGTCCATAGATAGATTCGTATTTCTGCAGATTTTCCTGCAAAGCCTTCATCAATCTTTTGGCATGGTCCGGAGTCAAAATGATTCTGGATTTCACCTGTGCCTTTGGTACACCTGGTACAACCCGGACGAAATCGACTACAAATTCAGATGGAGAGTGAGTAATGATAGCCAGATTGGAATAGGTTCCCTGCGCCACCTCTTCACTAAGTTCAATATTAAGTTGATTTTGATTGTCTTCCTGCATAGTTGAACTCATTAAAAATTTACTCCTCTTCCTCTACCGTTTCATATTTCTTGTGGTCGATCAGACGATCATATTCATCTTTAGAGCCGACCACGATATTTCTAAACATTGGATTACCTGTTCCTGCCGGAATCAGGTGACCGCAGATGACGTTCTCTTTCAAACCTTCCAGATAATCAACCTTGCCATTGATGGCAGCTTCGTTCAAAACTTTGGTAGTTTCCTGGAAAGATGCAGCAGACATCCACGACTTCGTTTGAAGTGAAGCCCTTGTAATGCCCTGTAACACCTGACTTGAAGTGGCAGGCACAGAATCCCTGGCTTCCACCACTTTTTTGTCGCGGCGTTTCAGCATGGAATTCTCGTCTCTCAAGCGGCGGGCCGTAATGATCTGACCTGCTTTCAAGTTCTCAGAATCTCCCGGATCGGTGACAATTTTCTTGCCGAAAACCCAATCATTTTCTACATTGAACTCGCCCTTGTCGATAATCTGTTTTTCAAGGAAACGGGTGTCGCCCTGGTCAACGATCTCAACTTTGCGCATCATCTGGCGAACAATAACCTCAAAATGTTTGTCATTGATCTTCACACCCTGCATCCTGTACACGTCCTGCACCTCGTTCACGATGTACTCCTGAACTTTGGTCGGGCCTTTGATGGCCAGGATATCAGAAGGAGTGGTAGCCCCGTCGGACAGTGGAATACCGGCACGTACATAGTCATTTTCCTGAACCAGAATCTGGCGGGAAAGTGGAACCAGGTATTTCTTCTGTTCCCCGGTACGTGAAGTGATGGTTATTTCGCGGTTACCTCTCTTGATTTTACCCAAAGATACTTCACCATCGATTTCAGATACAACGGCAGGATTGGATGGGTTACGTGCCTCGAAAAGCTCTGTTACCCTTGGAAGTCCACCGGTGATGTCACCAGCCTTACCGGATGCCCTTGGAATCTTTACCAAAACATCTCCGGCTTTCACCATCTGACCTTCGTCCACACTGATGTGTCCGCCAACCGGAAGGTTATAGAGTCTGATATCCTCACCGCTTTCATCCAAAATCCGCAGAGTCGGGTTCTTGGTTTTATCTCTTGTTTCGATCACCACTTTTTCGCGGTAACCGGTCTGCTCATCTGATTCTTCCCGGTAGGTTACACTGTCAATAAAATCCTGGAAGGAGACCCTACCATTGAATTCAGTGATGATAACTCCGTTGTAAGGATCCCACTCGCAAACGATTGAATCCTTCTTGATTTCAGATCCGTTCTTGATGAACAGTTTCGAGCCATATGGCATAGAGTGGGTAGAGAGGGGGATTCCGGTATTTTTGTCCAGAATCTTCAACTCAGCAAGTCGGCTTACGACTATATCCACTTTTTCGCCCTTTTCATCGGTCCATTCAACCGTCCTCAACTCTTCGATTTCTGCGATACCATCGTACCGTGAAATAACTGTCGACTGCGTTGAAACGTTGCCTGCGATACCCCCGACGTGGAAGGTACGAAGTGTCAACTGTGTTCCAGGCTCACCGATGGATTGTGCGGCAATTACACCGACTGCCTCACCCATCTGTACCATCTTTCCGGTAGCCAGGTTACGTCCATAGCATTTGCCACATACGCCATTCTCGGCTTCGCAAGTCAGTACCGAACGAATTTCGACTCTTTCGATAGGTGAATCCTCAATGACAGCTGCGATCTCTTCGGTAATCTGCTCTCCGGAATGAACGATCAATTTCCCTGTCATCGGATGATAAACATCGTGGACAGTGGTACGTCCCAAGATTCTTTCGGAAAGTGAAGCGACCACCTCTTCGTTGTTTTTCAAGGCAGAGGCAATCAGACCACGCAACGTGCCACAATCTGGTTCGTTGATGATCACATCCTGTGCCACGTCGACAAGACGACGGGTCAGGTAACCAGCATCTGCAGTCTTCAGAGCCGTATCGGCCAAACCTTTACGGGCACCGTGGGTAGAGATGAAGTATTCGAGTACCGAAAGACCTTCTTTGAAGTTGGCCAAAATCGGGTTCTCAATAATTTGTGAACCTGTAGATCCTGATTTCTGGGGTTTGGCCATCAATCCACGCATTCCGCACAACTGGCGGATTTGCTCCTTGGAACCACGGGCTCCTGAGTCCAACATCATGTAAATTGAGTTGAATCCCTGTTTATCGGTACTGATGGTTTTCATCACACTCTGGGTCAACTTGGCATTTACGTGTGTCCAGATATCGATCACTCCGTTGTACCTTTCGTTGTTGGTGATGAAACCCATGTTGTAGTTGTTCGAAATTTCTTCGACGCCGGCATAACCTTCGTCAACCATTTCAGTTTTGCCTTCCGGGATGATAACGTCATCCAGGTTGAACGAAAGACCTCCACGGTAAGCCATCTTGTAGCCAAGATCTTTGATATCATCAAGGAATTGAGCAGTGATGGCATTGTTGGTCCTTTTCAAGATATCGGCAATGATATCGCGCAAAGCCTTCTTGGTCATCAGTTTGTTGAGATAACCGGCCTCCTTGGGAACGAATTCATTGAAAAGAATACGTCCGACAGTCGTTTCGATGGAAGCAATTTTTGACTCCCCGTTTTCGTCCAGGTCTACAACTTTGCAATTGACAATGGTATGCATATCAACCTTGCCTTCGTTGTAAGCAATGATGGCCTCTTCTGGTGAATAGAAAGAAAGACCCTCTCCTTTGGCACCCTTGCGGTGTTTGGTCATGTAATAAAGACCCAAGACCATGTCCTGTGATGGAACCGTGATAGGCGCACCGTTGGCAGGGTTCAACAAGTTATGTGAAGAGAGCATCAATAACTGAGCCTCCAGAATGGCAGCATTGCCAAGCGGAAGATGAACAGCCATCTGGTCACCGTCGAAGTCGGCGTTGAAACCGGTACAGACGAGCGGGTGCAGACGAATGGCTTTCCCTTCTACCAGAACAGGCTGGAATGCCTGAATGGAAAGACGGTGAAGCGTAGGTGCACGGTTCAGCAGAACCGGATGACCCTTCATCACATTCTCCAGGATATCCCAAACAACGGGATCCTTGCGATCCACAATTTTCTTGGCTGATTTGACAGTTTTAACGATACCGCGCTCAATCAGTTTACGAATGACAAACGGTTTGTATAATTCGGCGGCCATCTCTTTCGGGATACCGCATTCATGAATTTTTAAATTTGGACCAACGACGATAACCGAACGGGCTGAATAGTCCACACGTTTACCGAGAAGGTTCTGACGGAAACGACCCTGTTTTCCCTTGAGGGAATCAGAAAGTGATTTCAGCGCACGATTGTTGTCTGTTTTAACCGCATTGGATTTGCGGCTGTTGTCGAACAATGAATCGACAGCTTCCTGCAACATTCGTTTCTCGTTTCGGAGAATAACTTCAGGTGCCTTGATTTCGATCAGTCTTTTCAGACGATTGTTGCGAATGATAACCCTGCGGTAGAGGTCGTTCAAGTCGGAAGTGGCAAAACGGCCACCATCCAGTGGCACGAGTGGCCTCAGGTCCGGCGGAATAACAGGAACTACCTTCACGATCATCCACTCCGGCTGATTTCTCACTTTTGAAGAACGGAAAGCTTCCACAACCTGCAGGCGTTTCAAAGCTTCACTCTTGCGTTGCTGGGAACCTTCGTTGCCTGCCTTGTTACGCAGATCATAGGAAAGCTCATCCAAGTCAAGCCTGGAAAGCAGTTTATACAACGCTTCTGCACCCATGTCGGCAATGAACTTGTCTGGGTGTTCGTCATCAAGTTGTTGATTTTCCTTTGGCAAGGAATCGATGATGTCGATGTACTCTTCTTCCGTTAAAAAGTCGAGGTATTTGACACCGTCGTTGCGTTTGATACCTGCATTGATCACCACATACCGTTCGTAATAGATGATTGAATCCAGTTTCTTGGTTGGCAAGCCAAGCAGGTAACCGATTTTATTGGGCAAAGACTTGAAGTACCAGATGTGTACCACCGGAACTACCAGTGAGATGTGGCCCATTCTTTCGCGGCGCACTTTCTTTTCTGTAACTTCTACGCCACAGCGGTCGCAAACAATTCCGCGGTAACGGATCCGTTTGTATTTTCCGCAATGACATTCGTAATCCTTCACCGGCCCGAAAATCCTTTCGCAAAAAAGTCCATCACGTTCGGGCTTGTAGGTCCGGTAGTTGATGGTTTCAGGTTTTAAAACTTCTCCGTGCGAACGTTCAAGAATTTCTTCTGGTGAAGCAAGACTGATACTGATCTTGGTGAAATTACTCTTAACCTTGTTATCTCGTCTGAATGCCATAATTTATAGGGAATATTTGTAACATAACCAAATGATAAACAAAAAGCCGGCATCCGCAGAGAGACTCTCCGGATGCTGACAAACCAATTACTCTAAGTTGACACTCAATCCCAGTCCCCTGAGTTCGTGCAACAGTACGTTCAATGATTCCGGAATTCCGGGCTGTGGCATTGGATCACCTTTGACGATGGCTTCGTAAGCTTTCGCACGACCCATCACATCATCCGATTTCACCGTCAGAATTTCCTGAAGGATATTGGATGCACCGAATGCTTCGAGTGCCCAAACCTCCATTTCTCCGAAACGCTGTCCGCCGAACTGTGCCTTACCACCCAACGGTTGCTGGGTAATCAGTGAATAAGGACCAATGGAACGAGCATGCATTTTATCTTCAACCATGTGGCCAAGTTTCAGCATGTAGATCACACCTACAGTTGCAGGCTGGTCGAATTGCTCTCCGGTTTCCCCATCGTGTAACCACGTCTTTCCAAATCGAGAAACACCTGCTTTTTCAGTATATTCCGTAATCTGGTCCAAGGTAGCACCGTCAAAGATCGGAGTCGCAAATTTCACGCCAAGTTCTTTACCGGCCCATCCAAGAACAGTCTCGTAAATTTGTCCAAGGTTCATACGGGAAGGAACACCCAGCGGATTCAGAACGATGTCTACAGGAGTACCATCTGAAAGGAAAGGCATATCCTCGTCACGTACAATCCGGGATACAATACCCTTGTTTCCGTGGCGGCCCGCCATTTTATCACCAATCTGCAATTTGCGCTTTTTGGCAATGTATACTTTGGCAAGCTGAAGGATCCCTGCAGGAAGTTCATCCCCGATGGTCACGTTGTAACGCTTGCGGCGGGCAACGGCCTCTGCCTCCTTGTATTTCATGATAAAATTATTCACAAGGGCGTAGATCATGTCATTCTTGTCCTTGTCGGTGGTCCATTTACCAGGATTGACATTCAGATAATCGATCATCTGAAGTTGTTTCTGGGTAAATTTGACCCCTTTCGGTATCAGATCGGCATTGAAATAGTCTTTGACTCCCTGCGAAGTTTTGCCATTGACAAGATTGAACAGTTTTTCTACGAGGATTTCTCTCAACTTGTTTGTTTCGTTTTCAAATTCATGGTCAATCTGTTCAAGTAGCGGTTTAGTAGCTACTTTCCCTTTTTTCTCCTTAACCACTCTTGAAAAGAGTTTTTTATCGATCACCACTCCGTTGAGGGAGGGTGACGCTTTCAATGAGGCATCTTTCACATCGCCTGCCTTGTCGCCAAAGATGGCACGAAGCAGCTTTTCTTCCGGAGAAGGATCAGATTCTCCTTTTGGAGTGATCTTACCAATCAGGATATCACCGGGTTTCACAATGGCACCGATACGGATCAGACCGTTTTCATCGAGGTTGCGGGTAGCTTCTTCGCTGACATTCGGAATATCTGAGGTAAACTCTTCGGATCCTCTTTTGGTATCACGTACTTCGAGTGAATACTCATCGACGTGGATTGAAGTAAAGATGTCATCGCGGACGATCCTTTCGGAGATCACGATAGCATCCTCATAGTTGTATCCCTGCCAGGGCATGAAAGCCACCTTCAGGTTACGTCCCAAAGCCAGTTCTCCACCGGCCGTCGCGTATCCCTCGGTCATAATGTCTCCCGCTTCCACCCGCATTCCCTTTTTAACCATTGGTTTAAGGTCGATACAGGTTCCCTGGTTGGTCTTCTTGTATTTTGGCAGTGTATAAGTCTTGGTTTCCAGATCGAAACTGACATATCGTTCTTCATCCGTCATGTCATAGCGAACCACAATCTTGTCGGCATCCACATATTCGATGGTACCTGGTCCTTCCGCTACGATATTGATACGGGCGTCCTTCGCGATGTTGCGTTCGAGACCGGTACCTACGATAGGTGATTCGGGACGCATCAGCGGAACTGCCTGGCGCATCATGTTGGATCCCATCAAGGCACGGTTGGCATCATCATGTTCGAGGAACGTGATCAGAGATGCAGCAATCGAGGCAATCTGGTTTGGACCAACGTCCATCAAATCAGCATCTTCACGATTAGCCAACGGATAATCAGCATCCAGACGGGCTTTCACCTTGGGGTTGATAAAACGACCGTCGGCATCAATCAATGCGTTGGCCTGGGCAATAATTTTACCTTCTTCCTCTTCTGCAGTGTAATAGGTAACGTCATCGTTGTTCAAATTGACTTTACCATTTTCAGACTTGCGGTAGGGGGTGGAGATAAAACCAAGATTGTTGATCTTCGCGAAAACACAAAGCGAGGAGATCAGACCAATGTTTGGACCTTCAGGAGTTTCGATCGGACACAAACGGCCGTAGTGGGTATAATGCACGTCACGGACTTCAAATCCAGCTCTTTCGCGGGAAAGACCGCCGGGTCCCAAAGCAGACATACGACGTTTGTGCGTCATTTCTGCCAGAGGGTTTGTCTGATCCATGAATTGCGACAATGCGTTTGTTCCAAAGAACGAATTAATTACCGAAGACAAGGTCTTGGAATTGATCAAATCTATTGGGGTAAACACCTCATTATCACGAACATTCATTCTTTCGCGAATGGTACGGGCCATCCTGGCCAAACCAACCGCAAACTGGGTAAACATCTGTTCGCCCACAGTTCTTACACGTCTGTTTGACAAGTGGTCAATATCGTCGACATCCGTTTTGGAGTTGACCAATTTGATCAGGTACTTGATGATCTCGATGATGTCGTGGTTGGTCAACACACGGGTAGTCATCTCGATATTCAATCCCAATTTCTTGTTGATCCTGTAACGACCCACTTCGCCCAAATCGTAACGGACTTCGGAGAAGAAAAGTTTGTCAATGACATCCCTTGCAGTAGCTTCATCCGGTGGTTCAGAGTTCCTGAGCTGACGGTAGATGTAAAGTACAGCCTCTTTTTCAGAGTTACACTGGTCTTTCTGTAAGGTATTGTAGATGATGGCATAGTCACCGTTCACGGCATCCTCTTTGTGTAAAAGAATGGTTTTGGTGCCAGATTCCAGAATTTCATCCACATGTTCATTGGTGATAACCACTTCGCGGTCGACGATCACCTCATTTCTTTCGATGGAGACCACCTCACCGGTATCTTCATCTACGAAATCCTCCACCCAGGTTTTTAACACGCGTGCAGCCAATTTTCTTCCAACCACCTTTTTGAGGGCTGCTTTTGAAATCTTGATCTCATCTGCAAGGTCAAAGATCTCCAGAATATCCTTATCGCTTTCGTATCCGATCGCGCGCAAAAGAGTTGTTACGGGTAACTTTTTCTTCCGGTCGATATAGGCATACATCACGTTGTTGATGTCTGTGGCAAATTCAATCCAGGATCCTTTGAATGGGATGACCCGGGCAGAATAGAGCTTGGTACCGTTGGCGTGAACGCTTTGTCCGAAGAAAACTCCGGGAGAACGGTGAAGCTGGGAAACGACAACTCTTTCGGCACCATTGATCACAAAGGAGCCGGTTTGAGTCATATAAGGAACTGTCCCAAGGTAAACATCCTGAACTACGGTATGAAAATTTTCGTGTTCGGGATCGGTACAGAACAGTTTAAGCTTAGCTTTAAGCGGAGCACTGAATGTTAGTCCGCGCTCGATACACTCTTCAATGCTGTATCTCGGAGGATCGACCTGATAGTCAATAAACTCTAAAACAAAATTATTTCTGGTATCGGAAATGAGGAAATTTTCCTGAAAAACCTTGAAAAGACCTTCCAGCTTGCGGTCTTCCGG
>Ga0073936_10009660_pt1 | contig 11962 bp, 12 predicted proteins | sample AliMusrvi5mmetaG_FD_87041 | JGI IMG/M metagenome (GOLD analysis project Ga0073936, IMG submission 87041) | Freshwater lake bacterial and archeal communities from Alinen Mustajarvi, Finland, to study Microbial Dark Matter (Phase II) - Alinen... | ecosystem: Environmental > Aquatic > Freshwater >... | reverse complement strand
CCGGGGCGGACTGTACGACTGCGACTTTAATCTCGCTCTGGGCATGAAAATTAAAGGCTATGAAGACACGCCGTTCTGGGATGTCGATTTTTCAGACTTTTGCCCGGAAATCACTTTCGAAGAACACTGCTGGGCCTGCACGGCAGGCTCTGGCAGCAGCTGCCATGGCGCGTTGGTAGCAGACACAACGCCCGGCGCGGAGCAGAGGAACTGTGCACGTTCTGTTTCTCACCTTTGATTATCTAACCCAGCCACTGGGCATTGCCAGCCTGTCTGCTGTGTTAACGCAGGCAGGCCATCGCTGCGAAGTTGCAGCGCTGCATGACCTGCGGCGCCAGAAGGTTCTTCTGCGGGATTTCATGCCGGACATTCTCTGCCTCTCACTCATCACGGGGCAGCATCCGTTATTCCTTAAACGCACCAGTGAAATAAAGGCCGATCATCCCCACCTTATCGTCCTTGCCGGGGGACCTCATCCGACCTTTTATCCGGAATGCATTGAAGAGCCCTGTCTTGACGCCGTCTGCCGCGGTGAGGGCGATCTTGCCCTGCCCGCAATGATCAATGCGATAGAGCAAATCAACCGGCTGCCCCAGCAGCTCCCTAACTGGTGGATCAAAAAGCCCGATGGATCAATAAGCCGCTCCGATATTAGTCCGCTTATCGAAAACCTCGATACTGTCCCTTTCCCCGAGCATGATATTTTTGACCGCGCATGTCCGGGTCGCGTGCCCGTTACCACGTATGTCATGACATCGCGTGGCTGCCCGTACGGCTGCAGTTACTGTTTCAATCATGCCTATAGCGAATTGTATCAGGACAAGGGAACAATGTGCCGAAGGCGAAGTGTGGGTAATGTGCTTGAGGAATTAATCCTCCTCAAAAATCGCTATCCTCTGCAAATAATCGTATTTCAGGATGACACGTTCAATCTTGACCGAAAGTGGCTGCGGGACTTTGCCGCAAGGTATCCCCGAGAAATCAACCTGCCCTTCCACTGCCATCTCCGGGCTGATCTGCTTGATGGTGAAACAGCGCAGCTACTCGATCAAACCGGGTGCATTTCCGTAAAGCTCGGGCTTGAAGCCGGCAGCGACTATGTGCGCAACAGCATCCTGAAAAGGGGCATGAGCCTTGAGCAGTTTGAAAACGCCTGCGGACTACTCCACCGCCATAAAATACGTTTTGCAACGGAAAACATCCTTGGAGTTCCCGGCACCACGCTGGATGATGACCTCTTAACCTATACAATAAACCGGCGCGTCAGATCGCACCATACCTTTGCAACCCTTATGCAGGTATATCCCCGCACGGGCATTGCTTATTATGCAGTGAAGCAGGGGCTGGTGAAAACACCGCCCACGGATTTCCCCTCCACATTCTACCATGACTCAAGCATTGCCTTACCCGACAAAAAAAAACGTGGCAGGCTCCGCGCCCTGGCCGCCATCGGCGTAAGCCTGCAGCTGCCGCTGCCGGTCATGCGCATACTTATCCGGCTTCCGCTTCGGCGCTTATATGAATTTCTTGACCGTCTTTGGAAAGGCTACTGCCTGCGCTTTCGCATCTATCCCTACCGGCAGGGATGTATAGGTTTAATAAAAGAAACTCTGCAGTATCTCGGGGCTTCCTACTATTGAAACAGCAACAACTGGCAGAGCGTATTACTCGGATTCCCCTTCCGGATGAATCCTGCAATAGTGTAAGACATTTCTTGCAATAATTCCGTGCGCAGCTTCAAAACAGCTATATGAAAAACCTATCCATGAGCGGTTTGTCATAGAAATAATCAAATTGACGGCAGTGGATCCATGCGTCATGTATAAGCAGCAGGACATTCACCCATGAGGATACAACATGTATTCAGCAGGAATTGACATCGGCTCGGTTGCCACAAAAGGAGTCCTTTATAACGGCGGTGTCGCCACAAGCGTCATCATACCCACTGGCTGGAGCCCGCGCGATGCATCGCGCCATGCCCTGAGCATGGTTCTTGATCAAAGCGGGATCAATCGCGATTCGGTCAAATCAATCATTGCAACCGGCTACGGAAGGGTATCGGCTGATTTTGCAAATCGTGCGGTTACCGAGATAACCTGCCACGCCCGTGGAGCATATGCGCTTAATCCCGATATCCGCACTGTTCTTGATATAGGCGGTCAGGATGCAAAAGTCATACGCCTTGACGAAAAAGGCTCGGTGATTGATTTCGCCATGAACGACAAATGCGCAGCCGGAACCGGACGCTTCCTTGAAGTCATGGCGCGCATTCTGGAAACAGAGGTGCAGGATTTCGACAGCCTGGCCGAACACGCGGAGCCCGTGCCCATTACCAGCATGTGCGCCGTTTTTGCCGAATCCGAGGTGATAAGCCTTATGGCCAGGGGTGCGTCACGGGAAGCGATAGCGCGCGGCGTGCTCGAATCGATTGCCGATCGCGTCGTCGCTCTCATGGGCAGGCTTGCTAACGGGCCTGGCATTGCCTTCACCGGCGGTCTTTCCCGCAGCTGCATCCTGTGCCGCAGTATCGAAAAACGCCTCGGCATGCCCCTGTTCACCTCACCAAGCTCCCAGATTGCAGGCGCACTCGGGGGCGCGGTCATCGGCTGGAATTAATCGCCCATGCAGTATATCGACAACATGATTACTGCTCTGGCAAAGACGCGCGAAAGCGCAATTGCCGATCTGCAAAAGCTGAAAGACGCCGGCACTAAAATAATCGGCGCGTACTGCCTCTTTGCACCCGTGGAGGTGATCGCCGCTGCAGGCGCCGTACCCGTATCCCTGTGCGGCATGACGCAGGAGCCCATTGCCCATGCCGAAAAGCATTTGCCGCGAAATCTCTGCCCGCTCATCAAATCAAGCTACGGCTATGCCGTCACCGGAACCTGCCCGTATTTCTATTACAGCGACCTTGTTGTCGGCGAAACGACCTGCGACGGCAAGAAAAAAATGTTCGAACTATTGGAAAAAATCGCGCCCGTGCACGTCATGCGCCTGCCGCAGGCTAATGACCGGCTTGAGGACGTTCAGGCATGGAAGCAGGAAATCATCCGGCTTAAGGAACGAATTGAAAAACAGTTCGGCCTTGTCATAACAGATGATGCGTTGCGCGAGGCGATCAAGGAAAAAAACGAGGAGCGCCGGGTGTACCGGGAGTTTTACGGGCTTTCAAAGCTTGTTCCGCCGCCTCTGTGGGGAAGCCAGGTTCACCGCGTGCTGCACGGCTCGGGCTATGCTTTTGACAAAAAAGCGCAGCTTGCAAAGGTGAAAAGCCTCATAGCGGAGATACAAAGCGCCTGCGAAGACGGCGAACTGTCAACGCCTGCCGGCAGACCGCGCATACTGATAACCGGCTGCCCCATCGGCGGGGCAACGGAAAAAATCATTACTATAATCGAGGAAAGCGGGGGCATAATCGTCTGCTATGAAAATTGCGGCGGCGCCAAGGACAGGGAGTTCCCGGTTGATGAAACCATCGATCCCTATGAAGCGCTTGCCCAAAAGTATATCCGCCTTGCCTGTTCCTGCATGAGTCCGAACAATGCACGCATGGAGCTACTTTCACGGCTCATCGACGAGTATGCCGTCCAGGGTGTTATTGATGTCGTCCTTCATGCCTGCCACACATACAATATGGAAACATGGCGCGTCAAGGAACTCGCGCAGCAGGACAAGGGCATACACTACCTGAACCTGGAAACCGACTACTCCCCCGGCGATGAGGGCCAGCTCCGCACGCGCATCAGTGCTTTTATCGAGATGCTCTCATAAGTGCGGCACTGATACGCCCCCCGTATTTCAACTTTTCTGTCATACCCCAGACTGACAAAGACTCAGCCATCATATGCATCGCTCGCCACTTATTAATGACAAAAGTATTCTGGTTCTGTGTATTTTTCATGCCGCATTCTCCTAAACCCGCAGCTGCTTAATCAGCATCAGTCAAGTATAACGATAGATTGATTTAATCAATAGAATAAACACTTAGTATTGATATTACATATTTGTCTGCTTTTTGACAAATGTGTTATTGATTTACAACAAAAAAAAACCAACTTATTAACATTTAACAAAAGGAGAGAACGAATGAAACAAAGAATGGTTAGGATCGCGCTATGTGCATTGTTATCAAGCTTCATCATAACGTGTTCTGTACAAGCGCAGGAAACGGAAGCTACGATTACTATTACGAGTCTGACAGCACTAAATTCAAACGGCGCAGCGCATTTTCTTTATAAGAATGGCGACACCATAGGCTTTTCAGCGCAAATTGTAACAACAGCTACCAAACCCATGCTGCTTTTGGGCCGAACGACAGCAACAGGCGTTGACGGGTTCACGGGTAAAACATTCCTGATAAAATATATCCCCTCCGCCAATACGTACACAATCACTTCTTTCACAAAAGCGCACGTTACCTCAAGTGCTGAAGGCATAGCGACCGTTAAGCTTGAGCTGTTTACCCTGAAGGGGGACAAGGCCGATAAATCCATCTCTATCGCAATTAACAAACCCGGAACGGCCACGGAAATTTCCATGGCTGATCTTGCTACTGAAATCGCAACACAAAACTATTATACAACGGTTGGCTACCTCTGGAATTACACATCCCCTGCGACGTACCTGACCAATGCCGATTTGCCGGTGCCTCCTGCAAAATTTCTGATCGACGTACGTGACGCATCGGAATTCATGCAGGCCCATATTCAGGACGCTTTCAACCTCTCACGCGTTGATTTCATGGATAATAAACGGCCCGATATCCTCTATGCTATGGTGCCCGATATCAACACCCCCATCATCACCTACTGCAATGGCTTCGGTCAGGACAAGCAGTTCGCGGACCAGGCTGCAGCTCTTGGTTATCAGGATGTGCGCTACTATACCAACGGCGTGACCGAATGGAAACAGACCCATTACATGGTGGTTGAAACCGAGCGGGTCAAGGCGATTGTGGACGCCAACGACAATTCAGCCTACATTGTTGATGCGTGGACCACCGACACCGCGGACAACGCAAAGGGTATAATTCCGGGCGCCCAGGCCCTGGATATTTCAAAATTTTGGGACAGCACCAACAGTGTATTGGTTGATGGTGGCACGGCTCTGACCACGATCTGCCCGGACAAAACCAAGCCGATTATTTTTTACTGCGGAAGCTGGGCATGCGGAAAATCAAAAGCTGCTTGCAGTGCGGCAGGTAAGCTTGGATACACGAAAATATATCGCTATCAGGGCGGCATTAATGAATGGGTGGATGTGTATCACTACGCAACGAATCCGACGCCCTGATACACACTACACCATGACCTTTCGCGCCTTTAAGATAGCAGGGCTTGAGGATATCTGTGAGGACTACGGCCAAATTGCAACATATAATGGCACTATTCCCGAATTACCGCACAGCTTCATTCTGGACGACCACCACGTATTCGAGACGGGCAAGCCCATGCTGGTCTGCGGCAACACGGCAGCCATGGTGCAGGAAACCCGCTATGGATGTCACTTCACCGTAACTGGAGATCACTCCCGGCACTTCGGCCCGTTCCCCTGCGGCCCGGCGGCGGCAACCGCCGCCGGCAATGAATCCTGCGGCAGTGGCTGCTGCTGACAAAGCCACAGTCTGTAATTTAATAGCAGGAGTATCTCCACCTGCAAACTACCGTCGCCCTGCATACTGTGATGGTTTTGATGTATCACGTGCACAAGCCTTTTACCCATGCACGGTGTATGGTACTTGAAAGAATTGTCAGTTGAAGCTACATTTATGGTTAATGATTCATTTGAATTTTTAAAACCACTACTAAGGGAGATGAGGGATGAAGGAGATGCATGATACCTTCAAAATGTTCAAAAATGAGTTCCCGTCCATTAATGAGGCGCATGAAGCATTGGGGCAGGAAATCCACGAAAAAGCCGGTCCTCTTCCTGAAAAATGCCGATGGCTTATAAAAGTCGCTGTTTCAGGGGCAAGTGGTCACAGCCGGGCCCTTGAAACGCACATTGTAAAAGCACGTGAAGCAGGAGCGACAGATGATGAAATCAAGCATGCCCTTCTTCTTATCATACAGACGACCGGATTCCCCACATTTATGGAAGCATATTCAGTTTTTAAAAATATGGTCTGATATCGTCTAGGTATAACATACCAGAGAAAAGGAAATATAATGTCATCCTGAGCGCAGCGAAGTATCTCGGTCCTTCAGTGCACTAATAATCAAAGAAATTCTTCACTGCGCTTCGTTTGATACGGCCATGTTAGCTTCTCTACGCGCCGGAGTTTTCCATCCGGACCGCCCGCCACCATAAGGACAATTGAGAGACAGCCTCTGACGTTTGAAAACTCTATTTCGGCACCACGTTCATTGGTATGCCCAGCGCGTCCGCCACACCCTTGCCATAGGCCGGGTCTGCCTTGAGGCAGTTGCCGATATGGCGAATTTTTATCTCCTTTGTCGCATCGGCAATAGAGCGAGCGGTGTTGGCAAAAAGAATCTTCTGTTGTTCAGCGCTCATCAGGCGAAACAGCAGGCCGGGCTGGGTGTAGTAGTCATCATCGTCCTTGCGGAAGTCCCAGTGATCGGCCGCGCCGTCAAGAGCCAGCGGCGGCTCGGCAAATTCCGGCTGCTGCTGCCACTGGCCATAGCTGTTGGGCTCGTAGCCAAGCGTGCTGCCGTAATTGCCGTCAACGCGCATGGCCCCGTCGCGGTGATAGCTGTGAAACGGGCAGCGCGAAGCATTGACCGGTATCAGGTGATGGTTTACCCCGAGACGATACCGCTGCGTGTCGCCATAGGAGAAAAGCCTTCCCTGCAGCATCCTATCAGGCGAAAAGCCGATGCCGGGCACCACATTGGCAGGATTGAAAGCCGCCTGCTCGACCTCGGCAAAATAGTTTTCGGGATTGCGGTTCAGCTCCATGACGCCGACCTCGATCAGCGGATAATCCTTCTTGAGCCAGACCTTGCTGAGATCAAAGGGATGAAAGCGGTATTTGCCGCGTCCTTTTCCGGCATATCTGCACAAACAGGGTCCAGCGTGGGCAGTCGCCTTTTTCGATGTTCTCGTACAAGTCGCGCTGATGGCTTTCCCGGCACTTCCCGATCAACGCCTCTGCCTCCGCGTCGGTCAGATTTTTAATGCCCTGCTGGGTGCGGAAATGAAACTTGACCCAGCAGCGCTCATTCTTTGCATTGATAAAGCTGAAGGTGTGGCTCCCGAAACCGTGCATATGGCGATAGGTGGCAGGAATGCCCCTGTCGCTCATGACAATGGTGACCTGATGCAGCGCCTCGGGCAGCGAAGTCCAGAAGTCCCAGTTGTTGAGGGCGCTGCGCAGGTTGGTGCGGGGGTCGCGCTTGACCGCATGGTTCAGGTCGGGAAACTTTAGCGGGTCGCGCAGAAAAAACACCGGTGTATTATTGCCAACAAGGTCCCAGTTGCCCTCTTCGGTGTAAAATTTCATGGCAAAACCCCGGATATCGCGCTCTGCATCGGCTGCACCGCGTTCGCCGGCAACCGTGGAAAAACGGACGAAAAGATCGGTCTTTTTCCCTACTTTCGAAAATATTTTTGCTTTGGTGTAGGCAGTTATATCATGGGTGACGGTAAAGTTACCGTAGGCGCCAGAGCCCTTGGCATGCATGCGCCGCTCAGGAATAACCTCCCGGTCGAAATGGGCGAGCTTCTCCAGGAACCAGACATCCTGCAAAAGCTGCGGCCCCCGTGGCCCTGCGGTCATAACATTCTGGTTATCGACTACCGGCGCGCCCGCATTGGTGGTGAGCTTCTTTTTATTAGCCATGGCCATTCTCCCTGTTTAATGGTTTGGATTTATTTTTTTTGTATGACTGATGATTTTTTGTGGGATGGAAACATCCTTATATATATAGTTAATGCTTTTTTATTTTCAACCATTTTAATAACAAACTGATAAATTCAAATGGCCATGTCCACTAGTATAAAATAAAATGATTGTAAGATTGCCGGTATCATTCTAAAATTCCTTCTCCATATTCTTCAGGCCAACCATTACCGTCAACACGGGGTAATACATTTGTCAATGCAACACAAACTAAATGAACGCAGCCACTGCATAATCCATACTCGGAATGATTAAATACCACTTTCTTTTTTATATCGTACTTTTTGCAGCTTCACTCTCTATTTTCACAGGGTGCGAGTTCAAACCGTCTGGGGAAAAAAAAGCTGAAAGCGCAGCCGGAATTCCCTTGCCCTCTCCGGGCAGTATCTATCACGGCGTGCACCCGATGCCGCTTTCGGCAGTGGATGAGGACCTCCGGCCGGATGATCTCACCTCGTATGAAAGCATGGCCGGCAAAAAGGCTGCTTGGGTCGATATTTCGCATAACTGGAGCATAAGCCGAAAATTCCCTTCTGCTATTGCAGCATGGATACAAGCCTCCGGCAGCATTCCCTATATCCGCCTGATGCTTCGCAGCACTATGAAAGAAGATCGCCCGGAAAGAGTGTTAACGCTTGCTGCAATTTTAAAAGGCGATTTTGATGCGGATTTTCTGGCCTGGGCACTTGCCGCGCGAGATTTCGCCGCGCCGCTGATCGTTGAATTCGGGCCGGAAGTCAACGGCAAATGGTATCCCTGGAACGGCTTCTGGAACGGCGGAGGAACAACAGGCGGCTATGGTGACCCATCCTTGCCGGACGGGCCCGAGCGCTTCCGCGATGCCTATCGCCGCATCATATCGATAATGCGTGAAGCAGGCGCCGGTAACATCACCTGGGTGTTTCATGTAAATTATAATGACTGGCCACTGGAGCCCTGGAACAGGCTTGAAAACTATTATCCCGGCGACGGGTATATAGACTGGCTCGCGGTCAGTATTTACGGAGCCCAACAGCCGGTTTATGAGCACTGGCCCGAATTCGCAGAGCTAATGGAGCCGGTGTACGGCCGCCTGCAAAAGCTGAGCAGCTCAAAACCCATTGTGGTTGCTGAGTTCGGCGTATCAGCTGATGCTGCCGGCGGCAGCCAGGCCCTGTGGGCGCAGCACGCCCTTGAAGGCCTGACCACCGGCCGCTGGCCGCGCGTGATCGGTTTCGCCTGGTGGAACGGAAGCTGGCAGAATGATGCCAACCCCCTGCACGACTCCAACATGCGCTTGCAGGACAACCCCGCCCTTGCAATCGTCTTCAAACAATATGTCGGCGGCAGGAACCAGGTCCTAGAGAAAATTATTAAATGAAACTACTGCTGTTGTGCGCGGCAGCGCTGGGCCAGGCCGGTTGTTATTTGGCGCTCCTGTTTTTGGGAAACCTTCGGCGCCATGTTCCTGAAACACTCTGCATTTTTGCCGTTTGTTTTCTATTGTATCTGCTTACACTTCGTCTGTTGCTGCGTAATGAATATCCTGAACGCAATGCACCTGCGGCACGGCAAACCTTTATGCACAGCAACAGATACCTGACAGCCGTACTCGGCCTTGCCGTCCTGTTTCGCTTGATCCTGTGGCCGAGCATTCCATCGCTTTCCGATGATCTGTACCGCTACTCGTGGGAAGGCAGAGTGATCTGCAGCGGCCATAATCCCTATGCGCTTTCTCCTGACGCCCCTGAGCTTAAAGATCTGCGTGACATGAAAATTTTTCCGCTTGTGTCAAGGCCAAACCTCTCGACCATTTATCCGCCCGTTGCCCAGCTCATTTTTGCCACAGCATCGGCTGTCAGCTATTCAGTCGCTTCCATGAAGGCGATTTTTATTTTCTTTGACCTTGCCGTACTGGCACTGCTGCTGCGAATACTCACAACGCTCGGTAAAAATCCACTGCTGTCAGCAATCTATGCGCTCAATCCACTGATCGTAATAGAATTTTCCGGCAGCGGACATCTTGACAGCGCGGGTATTTTTTTCATGATACTCGCCCTCTATTTCTGCCTGAAGCGCCGGGAAAAATTGTCCGCAGTTGCCCTGGCTATGGCATTTTTAGTAAAGCTGCTGCCGCTACTGCTGCTTCCGATAATTGCACACAAAAAAAAATTTTTATCTTTTGCCTTTTTTATAATAATTTCTGTCGCGGCGTTTCTGCCGTTTATCAGTGCAGGGCAAAAGCTGTTTGCCTCGCTTAGCCTCTACACCGAGAACTGGATGTTTAACGGCTCGTGCTATAATCTGCTTCTTTTGTTTGTCCCGGACAATCAGACAGCGCGTCGCATTATAGCTGCGCTGTTCTGCCTGGTCGCAGCCGCGGCATATTACAGGTTTAATAATATAAATCGGCTCGAACATCCGGAAATCATTTTTCGGCAGTGTCTTTTCATCCTGGGTCTATTGCTACTCTTTACCCCGATAGTGCATCCATGGTATGTATGCTGGGTTGTGCCGCTCGTGGCAGTAGTTCAGAACAGAGCATGGCTGCTCTTCAGCGGCCTTGTGTTTGCCTCCTACTGGGTACTGCGTGAATTTAACGCCAGCGGACAGTGGCAGGAATCACCGGCAGTACTTCTAATTGAATACCTGCCCTTGTACGCGCTGCTGCTGTTTGATTATGTTCAAGCCCGCGGAAAGAATGTACATGCAAGCCCTATTTAAAATTATTATCTGCTGTTTTTTTTTATTATTTTCTTCAGCGGCTGTCGTTGCCGAACCTGGCCGGATATATACCAGCACTGCCCAGCGGCTGCTTGAGCATGTTAAGTATCAGGAGCCTGTGGAAAATGAGCTTGCGGCATTGCGCTTGGCAGAGACTGAAATGCTTTATCGCCAGCTTGATACGGACCAGAAGAAAAAAGCATTCTGGATAAATATTTTTAACAGTCTTGCTACTATAGAGCTGCGCCAGAACCCGCAGCTCTATGCGGACAGAAAAAAATTTTTCAGCCGGAAAATTTTCGCCCTTGCTGACCGCAGTTTCAGCCTTGACGATATAGAACACAGTCTGCTTCGCCGCTCAGAGCCCGGCTTTCTGCCCCGCTTTCTTCGGCCCCTTTTTATGAGCCCGTTTACGCGGCGGCTGAGTGTACGCGAACTTGACCCCCGCATTCATTTTGCCCTGAACTGCACTGCCCGCAGCTGCCCGCCGATTCTTTTCTATGATGCTGATAAACTGGATACCCAGCTCGATCTGGCAACGCTTAATTATCTTAGAGCATCAGTGCACTATGACCCTGCGGCCAACAGGATTGAACTGCCTGCAATCTTCAGCTGGTATGCAGGGGATTTCGGTGAAGAGCAGGGCATTGCCGGGTTGCTGAAAAAATACGGCATAACCGGTCATGGCGTCAGTCCTGCGTTCACTTATAAACCCTGGGACTGGTCTCCCGAACCGGGAAAGTTTCAGTAGGATGGCAAACACAACCGGCATGCAACCACTAACTGCATTACTACTTATTGGCGCACTTTTATGCATGGCCGCACCTGCCCGTGCCGGAATCGAGCGCCAGTATTACCGGGCCGGCAGAGTTAAAACCGAAACCGAAATGGCCGGCGGGCAAAAAAACGGCACGGAGCGTGAATTTTACGAAAACGGGGCGCTTAAAAAATTCTGTGTATACCGCCAGGGTAAGCTGGATGGCGAAGCACGCGCCTATTATGAAACAGGCGGCACGGAAACACTTACTGTTTATGCAAGCGGCCTTATGCAGGGTATTGCAAAATACTATTATGAAAGCGGCAGGCTGAAAAAAGAAACCCCCTATGCCGGTGACCGCATCGAAGGAATGGTGAAAACCTACTACCCCAGCGGCAAGCTGGAAGCTGAAGAGCCGTACAAAGACAATATCAAAAACGGGCTGGCGCGCCGCTATTACGAAAGCGGCAGGCTCATGTTGGAAGAACAGTTCAGCACTGATCTTAAAAACGGGACCTCCAAATATTTTTATGAAAGCGGCAATCTGCTTAAAGAAGAGCTATGGAATAAGGGCAAACTCGACGGCCCGAGCCGCGAATATTATGAGAGCGGCGGCATTAAATCCGATTTTACCT
>Ga0073936_10009657_pt1 | contig 11964 bp, 16 predicted proteins | sample AliMusrvi5mmetaG_FD_87041 | JGI IMG/M metagenome (GOLD analysis project Ga0073936, IMG submission 87041) | Freshwater lake bacterial and archeal communities from Alinen Mustajarvi, Finland, to study Microbial Dark Matter (Phase II) - Alinen... | ecosystem: Environmental > Aquatic > Freshwater >... | reverse complement strand
ATGGTGGGGTGTGAATCCACGCAAACTACGGACAATGTCATAACCATAAGCCCGGCGAGTGCGACTCTGTCGAATGATTGGGCGACCGTTGTGTTTACGGCGTCTTTTGCCAGTACCAATACGGCGCTTGCTTTGCCATTGATCTGGTCGGTCAGCGATCCGGCGCGTGGAACCATTCGAGCCAGTGGCGGGTTGACAGCCATATATGAAGGAAAGAATCTGGGCGGGAACAATACTATTACCGTGCGAGACCAGGGCGATAACAACGGGATCGCGGTGGTGATTCACTAATGCTTATGGCCGGGCAGACGTATCTAGATTCCGCGCCAAAACGAAGAGTTTTTGACAGAATGAACAAAATTTACAAAATTATTAGGAGTTGAAGGAAATTCTTATCACATCATTCTGAACATTCTGTAAATTATGTCAAAACTCTTGATTTTTGGGTGGTTTAGATGCGTTTGCTCTGATTCTTATTGCGGTAATCATATCAATTGATATGATTGATACAGTTAATGGAGAGCATAAATGAAAACGACTGTATCGGCGATGGAGGCTCGAAGAAATTTCGGGCATTTATTGAACACGGTGGCTTTGACCCATACCTCGGTCACTATTGAGCGGGTCGGGAAACCTATAGCCCAACTGGTTGGGATCGGTTCACCCGGGAAAGCCCGACGTTCTCCGGCGAAATTGGATATCCGATCATACCGTGGGATGGGCAAGGAACTCTGGCAGTCCGTGGAGGCTGAGCGCTATATCACAGGGGAACGTGCCGCATGGGATTGAAACTGCGTCCGGACGAAACTATTTTTCTGGATACCGCCCCTTTTATCTATTTTTTCGAGGATAATAAGGTCTATGCAGATCGGGTTGACGCCTTATTTGTTGCCGGGATGGAATCAGGTTGCCGGTTCGTGACATCGCTCATCACCTATATTGAGATTCTCACGTTGCCAGAAAGGCAGGGAAATCATCGACTGGCGGCCAAGTATCGCGATTACTTCACAAATTCCGAGTCACTCACCATTCATCCGCTAGATTTGAATGTTGCCGATGGCTCAGTTCGGATTCGGGCTCGTTATGGTTTGAAAACCCCGGATGCTATCCAAGTGGCTACAGCTTTGTCATGCGGGGCGGATCATGTAGTGACGAATGATAAACAGTGGCGATGTGTCCCGGATCTTCCCGTTGTATTGGTGGATGAGCTTTAACATTTGCCGCCCGCCGCGCCGCGTTGCTGTCAGGGGATTTTATTAGCTTTTCATAATTCGCAGACGTATTATCTACCTAAGGTATAGAACAAGTTTTGTGGAAGGTCCTGGTTATGAATATAAATCTCAACGTTCGAATTACCCTTGATCCGAAGATCATGGCTGGAAAACCTGTCATTCGTGGGACCCGCATTCCCGTGGACATGATTGTCCGAATGATAGCCCAAGGGATGGCTGAATCGGAAATTATCGCAGAGTATCCCCAGTTGATACACGAAGATATCAAAGCCGCGCTTATCTATGCCGCCGAAGTTGTTTCCGATGAGGAAGTCTTTCCTATTGCAGCAACAGCGTAAGGGGCTCCCATGTTACGCTTTGTCGTTGATGAATCTACAGGTCGGGATCCGACGGGTTTGAGAGTTTGGCTGAATATGTTTTGGTAGGGCGGCCAGTCCCCTGGCCGCCACAGCGAGTAAGGGACAGCAACAGGGACAGGAAATCGTCGAGTTGCGCGAATCTTCTTTCTCGCATATTTTTTGAGATGTACTACATTCAGAACTGAATTTGGGTCCATCAAGAGCGAGGTGCTTATGAATTTATCTGATACCATTATCCCGATTAGTGAGGCTAAAACCCATACTGCCCGGTTGATCAATTCTGTCGCGGAGAGCCGGTGTCCTGTTTTCATTACTCAGAATGGCCATGCCAGGGTGGTGGTTGAGGATATTCAGACTTATGAGGAGACACGGGAAACTCTGGCCTTACTCAAGATCATGGTTATGGGACGCAAGGATGTGGCGGCTGGCCAATACAAGCCCGTTGCAGAGGCCTTCTCAGGAATTCGTAATCGCCTGGCCGCCGCTCAGAAGTCATGACTCATTACCGAGTTCAAATTACCCGGGAGGCGGATCGGGATTTGTTAGATATTGGCACCTATATCGCCCGAAATGATTCTCTTGAACGGGCCAGTGTTTTGATGGATTCTCTTGAAAAAGCGTGTTTGGCTTTGGCGAGTTATCCTGGTAGGGGCCATATACCGCCGGAGATGAGAAGGATCGGAATAGATCTTTATCGGGAAACTCATTACCAAGTTTACCGTATTATATATGAAGTCTCTGCACGGAACGTTTTTGTGTATGCTGTTGTGGATGGTCGGCGGGACTTGCAGTCTTTCTTAGAAAGACGATTATTAAGACCAAGAGAATAAGCAGGAAGTTTTGGAGCTTACGATGTATCGCGAATTTTATAATCTCAGGGAGGCTCCTTTCAATGTCACCAGTGACCCTGAATTCCTTTTTCTCAGCCCGACTCACCAGGAGGCGTTGGAGCATCTGCGCTATGGAATTGAGCAGCGAAAGGGTTTTTTGGCGATCACTGGCGAGATCGGGGCGGGCAAAACTACCCTTTGTCGTGCCCTGGTCAACCACCTTGACTCGAAAGTAAAGGTAGCCCTCATCCTCAATGCCGTCCTGCCGGAAATCCAACTGCTGGAGGCTATTGTTGATGACTTCGGGATTACCGTTGAAAAACGCACCAAAGGGGCGTTGATCAAAAAGATCAACCAATTCCTGCTGGAACAACTTTCCCGGGGAAATAATGCGGTCTTGATCATTGACGAAGCCCAGAACATGCGATTCTCCGCCCTTGAGACGGTGAGAATGCTTTCCAATCTGGAGACGGAAAAGGAGAAGTTGCTGCAAATTGTCCTGGTTGGCCAGCCTCAATTGAAGGATAAGTTGAACGCGCCGGAACTGGTCCAGTTGAAACAGCGCATTGCCGTCAGATTTCACATCCGGGCGCTGAATGAGCAGGAGGTCGCAAACTATATCCAACACAGGCTCTCAGTGGCTGGCTCTCAGGGAAGAATTGTGTTTAGCACCGCCGCCATCCAAGCCATCTTCGACCATACCGGTGGCGTGCCGCGCCTGATTAACATTCTGGCTGACAAGGCGCTGCTCCGGGGGTTTGTGAAGGAAATCTTTACCCTGGATCAGCTTCACATACAGGATTGCATCAAGGAACTTGATGGTGAGCATCTCGCCTGAGAGGCTTTCTTATGAGTACCATTAGCGAAGCGTTAAAAAAGGCCCAGAAGCAACGACTGGGAAACCAGGTTGCGCCCGTCCCACCGCCACCGCCCTCTGAACCACCCCGGGATATCGGAAGGGTGTATACAAAACCGGAACCGTTGCCTTCCCAGTCTTCTGGCAGCCCCAGTTTTCTCCTGATTCTGGTTTGTGTGGCGATCGTAGTCGGGGGTGTATTCTATTACTTGCGAGGGGCCAGTGAAGTTGCACGTACTGCGGAAACTTCACAAACTCCGGTCACCAAACCCGAAGCGCCTGCCTCGCCGCCTGCACCGGAAGGCATTGTCATCCCGCCAACGTCCATGTCTGTGGTTCCCCAAGACGGCTCGGCAGGGACGCCTCGCCCTACCCAAATGCAAGAGATTCCTCAAGGTAGGGCGAAGCCTTCCAGCCTTCGTAGCCCCTCCGGCGGAGTTGGCCCGGCTGAGCCGGAGATTATTCAAGAGGTTGTGAGTCAACCAGGCCAGCCCAAGGCGGCCCGGACAGATACTCCGGTTCTCGGGGGGATCTTCTATTCAGCGAAAAATCCGGTGGCAATCATCAATGGTTCCGCCATGAAAGAAGGCGAAATGGTTGGCGTCTATCAGGTAGTGAAAATTTCGACATACAGTGTCGCGCTGAAATGCGATGGTGAAATCGTCGAACTTCACCTCAAATAAGTGGGCCCGGCAGGGCTCGAACCTGCGACCAAAGGATTATGAGTCCTCCGCTCTGACCAACTGAGCTACGGGCCCGTCATCTGAGAAGACGAGCGGGGGTATTATGCCTTTCGCAACGATGACGGCAAGAATCTTTTGCACTAAAATCAAAAAGGTGCAAAGAAGCGCTTGAATGGAATGACCGTTAACAATTATAGTGGCGCTCATGAAAGTCGAACTTCTTGCCATTACACCTGATGCTGAACGTATCATCGAAATTGCCGCCAGAACCTGTTACCAGAGCGGGGATAAAATGGTTCCTGAGAAAATGGGGGAACTGCTTCCCAAGCTTATTGCCATGGAACATGAATCCCCTTTTGAACATGCCTATGCAACTTTCCGGATCAGTGATGTGTCACGAGCCATGACCCACCAATTGGTCCGGCATCGCCTGCTCTCTGTTTCGCAGAAAAGTCAGAGATATGTTTCTGAATCGACCTTTGGGTGGATTGTGCCACCCGCTGTGGATGCAGCCGCCAAAGCTGAGTTCGATAAGGATATGGTGGCCATTCGCGATATGTATACGAAATGGAAGGACAAAGGGCTGAAAAGCGAAGATGCCCGATTTGTACTTCCCAATGCCTGCACCACCGAGTTGGTCGTGTCGGCCAATTTTCGTGAATGGCGTCATGTTTTCCAGGTACGCTGTCATCGGCGTGCCCAGTGGGAAATCCGCGATGTTTGCCTGGCGATATTGAAAGAGCTGCATAAACACGCTCCTCATGTTTTCGCCGATATCGTCTCTCAACTTGCGAAACCGTAAACTGGAAATTTTGGCTTTTTGACCGTTAGTTCCTCCTTGTAATTTACCTTTCTAATGATACCATCAGAGTATCAATATTGAGAGGTATTATGATTACCCGTGAAACGGATTATTCCATGCGACTAGTTTTAGCCCTTGCAGATCGGCAAAAAAAGGGCGTTATGTCTGTTTCTTCTGCCGAGGTGGCAAAAGAAATGGAAATTCCTTACAGATTTTTACGAAAATTGATTAAACGCCTTGTGGATGGGGGAATCATTGAAAGCCGACGAGGTAAAGGCGGGGGAGTTGCCCTGGCCAAAGCGCCGCAATTCATTACCTTGTATGACATCCTGTCGGTAATGGGGCCCAAGGGGGCGGAATTGAGCCTTTGCACCTCTGATCCAAAATCCTGCAATCGCTCAGCCTTGTGCACGATGCAGCGTGAGTTTTCTAAAATTCAAGCGGAAGTGGATAGGCGATTGAAAAAAGTTAATATCGCGGATCTCGTGTGAGAAAAAATAAATTATCTTGATAATGATACCGTGGAGGTGTCATTATCTCGGGCGTAGTAATTGTCCGGTGCGAGCCGGTGTTAATAACAAAAAAAGGAGAAAACATTATGTCCGTATTAGTCACAAAAGTAGCGCCTGATTTTACAGCCCAAGCAGTGATGCCCGACAATCAGATCAAAGAATTGACCCTTTCTTCCTATCGTGGGAAATATGTGGTTCTGTTCTTTTATCCATTGGATTTTACGTTTGTATGCCCCTCGGAGATCTTGGCCTTTAATAAGGCGGAGAAAATCTTTGAAAAGAAGGGTGCGGTCATTTTGGGTGTATCTGTGGATTCCCAGTTTTCCCACTATGCGTGGAGGCATACTCCCCTGACCAAGGGCGGTATTGGTGAGATTTCATTCCCGTTGATTGCGGATTTGGATAAAAAGATTTCCCGTGACTATGATGTTTTGTTGAATGACTCCGTCGCTCTGCGTGGGTTGTTCCTTATAGACCAGAAGGGGATCGTGCGTCACCAGTTGGTGAATGATCTTCCGATCGGTCGCAATGTCGAGGAGGCTTTACGCACATTGGATGCGCTCAAATTCCATGAAGAGCATGGGGATGTATGCCCGGCCAATTGGAAAGAAGGCGAAGCAGCGATGACGCCTACTGCTGCCGGCGTGGCATCTTACCTGGCCAAGTACGTTAAGTAAGCGATTGAAATACCCCGAATATTGTAATAGATTATCAGCCGCAACGGAGAAAAGTTGCGGCTGATTTGTTAATGTGGTTGTCTTCGGGACCGGGTGACTTATCGAAGAGATAACGATTCCCAACCGGCGGTTAAAGCCCGCGAGTCTTGCGAAAGCCGGACAGACACGGTGAAATGCCGTGGCCGACAGTGATGGTGGCGTGAATGCGCCTCTCAGTCTGGATGGGAGAAGACAGAGCCGGCATTTGTATTGCCGTTCATTGTCCCGGAGACCGATTTGGTCTTCGGGCTTTTTTTTGATGATTCATAATCCGTTGGTTCACTCTGAAGGCTTAACTGGAGAATGGTAATGAGCAAAATTGACCGGGAATTTGACCCCATTGAGTCGGTGATTGCCGATATCCGTCGCGGGAAAATGGTGGTGGTCACAGATGATGAGAATCGTGAGAATGAAGGTGATCTCATCATGGCTGCGGATAAAATCACGGATAACGCCATCAATTTTATGGCTCGTTATGGACGGGGTCTCATTTGCGTGGCCATGACCAAAGAGCGCCTCGAAAAACTCAATATCCGCAGCATGGTAAACCGAGGCGGTGGCGATCATTTTGGTACGGCGTTTATGGAGTCAGCTGACGCTCATGAGGGTGTAACAACCGGGATCAGTGCGCATGATCGGGCTAAAACCATTAAAACCCTGGTTGCGCCTGGTTCTCAACGGCGCGATTTGATCAGTCCGGGGCATGTATTTCCACTACAAGCCCGAGAAGGTGGTGTTTTGTGTCGGGCTGGCCATACCGAAACGGCCGTCGATCTGGCCCGGTTGGCCGGATTAACCCCAGCAGGGGTGATCTGTGAGATCATGAAGGACAACGGTGAGATGGCGCGCTTGCCTGAGCTGGTGAAGTTTGCCAAGAAACATGGCTTAAAAATTGCCACTGTCGCAAGTTTGATTGAATATCGGCGTCGTGAGGAGCGTCTGGTTGAACTTGAGCGAACGGTGGATATGCCCACCCGGCATGGCTTGTTCAAGTTGAAGCTATATCGCTCACTGATTGGTAATGAGCACCATCTGGCGTTAATTATGGGTGATCCGCGGAAGGCGAAGTCACCCCTTGTGCGGGTACACAGTGAATGTTTGACAGGGGATGTGTTTGGTTCTTTAAGGTGTGATTGTGGAGATCAACTTGCCAAGGCCATGGACATGGTTGCCCGTGAAAAAGTCGGGGTCGTGCTCTATATGCGCCAGGAAGGGCGGGGAATCGGCCTGGCTAACAAACTTCATGCTTATGCCTTGCAAGAGAAGGGGCTTGATACGGTTGAGGCCAATGAAAAGCTTGGGTTTAAGGCGGATTTAAGGGATTACGGCGTTGGCGCCCAGATCCTTGCTGATCTAGGGTTGACCAAAATCCGTCTCATAACCAATAATCCACGCAAGGTAGTCGGGCTTCAGGCGTATGGCTTGAGTATTGCGGAGCGGGTTCCGCTAATCCTTCCTGCGAACGAACACAGTCAGCGCTATCTGGCGACCAAAAAAAAGAAAATGGGTCACTGGCTTTGAAGGAAGTACGGAATGCGGAATACTAGAGTGATGAATTAAGAAAGGGCAAATAATGAGTGCAAATGTGAAAGAACTATCTGGGAACCTGATTGGACAGGGGCTTAAATTCAGCATCGTGGTCAGCCGGTTCAACGACTTGTTTACCAAGGAATTGGTAGGGGGCGCTATTGATTGTTTCGTACGGCATGGCGTGAATGAAAAAGATGTCACGGTCGCCTGGGTGCCGGGTGCCAATGAATTGCCGTTTGTGGTGCAGCAACTGGCGGCTAAAGGTGGCCAGAATGCCATTGTGGCACTGGGAGTGGTGATTCAAGGGGCGACTCCGCATGCGGATCTGATTAATTCCCAGGTGTCTCGGGCTCTGTCTGGGATTGCTCTTGATAAGCAGGTGCCGGTCATCAATGCGGTAGTCTGTGCTGATAATCTGGAGCAAGCCATCGAGCGGTGTGGTACCAAGGCCGGGAATAAGGGTTGGAGTGGTGCGCTTGCCGCCATTGAGATGGCGAACCTGTGCAAACAGATGGGAGTTTAATATGGGGTCCCGACGAGATGCCCGCGAATCAGCGGTGCAGATCCTGTTTCAGTTGGATTTTAATCCTGGTGAATTGGATGTCACTTTGGCTTCCTATTGGATGGAACGCAAAGTGGCGGCCAAAACCCGGCAGTTTGTTGAAGAACTGGTGCGCGGAGTCATGGAGAACCGTTTCCAAGTGGATGCGGTCATCGCCAAATGTGCCCAGAATTGGGATTTGCCACGCATGGCAACCGTGGATCGTAATGTGATCCGCCTGGCGGTCTACGAGATGATGTTTCGCGACGATATTCCTCATGCCGTTTCGATTAATGAAGCCGTTGCCATAGCCAAGAATATGGGTGATGTGGGGTCCGGTCGGTTTGTGAACGGAGTATTGGATCGGGTCCATCGTGATATTGAAGCTATTGGCGGCGCAGAGACGATTGCAGGATCAGAATCATGAAGTCCTGGCTGACGGCACTGGCACGTACCCGTGATAAAATCGCCGATGGACTTGCACGGCTGATTCCCGGCTTGGCCAAGGCCGATCCTGTCGCGCTGGAAGCGTGGGAGAAAATACTGATCCAGGCCGACATTGCCCCCCGCCTGGTTGAAGAATGGATTTCCCGGTTAAAACGCAAGGCCGGGAGTGGTGACATCACACAACATGTTGAGGCAATGCTGTTGGCGGCTTTCCCTGAACAAACGCCCTATCAATGGAAACTCCCGACCTCTCCGAAAGTCATTTTGATTACTGGCGTAAACGGATCAGGGAAAACGACGACCACTGCCAAACTTGGTCACCTAGTTAAACAACAAGGAATGACCCCTCTCCTGGCTGCCGCTGATACGTTCCGGGCGGCAGGGGCACATCAACTTAAATTATGGGCGGATCGTCTTAAATTGGATGTGGTCGTAGGTGCCCATGGGGCGGATTCCGCCGCCGTGGCGTTTGATGCCGTGAAGGCCTCTGTGGCTCGTAAAGCGGATGTGGTCTTAATTGACACTGCTGGACGCATGCATACCAAACAGCCTTTGATGGATGAACTTCAAAAAGTGCAGCGCTCCATCGCCAAAGCGCTACCCGGTGCGCCTCACGAGAACTGGATTGTTCTCGATGCCACGTTAGGGAATAACGCCGTTATTCAGGCCAGAATGTTCAAAGAATGTGTGGATCTCTCCGGGGTAGTGATTGCCAAGTTGGATGGCTCTTCAAAGGCTGGATTTATTTTTACCATTCGCAAAGAACTTGGGTTACCGGTCCATTTTGTTGGCTTGGGAGAAGGCGAAGACGATCTTGCACCATTTGACTCCAACGAGTTCGTAAAGGGCTTCTTAGGCGTGTAGATTCCAAATGTGACATGTGAGATTTCAGACTTCAAATGAAGACTGACGATACAAAATGGATGACCGAAGCGCTACACCTTGCCCGATCAGGCGAAGGGCTGACGCGGCCTAACCCGCCTGTCGGTGCTGTGGTGGTCAAGGATGGCGAGGCCGTTGGCCGTGGTTACCATCGTAAGGCGGGTGGTCCGCATGCGGAAATCTATGCCCTGCGGCAGGCAGGTACCAAGGCTTCAGGTGCCACGCTCTATGTGACGCTGGAACCCTGTTCATCATGGGGACGGACGCCTCCCTGCACCGATTCGATTCTTTCTGCCGGTATCAAGCATGTCGTTTGTGCGGTGGCCGACCCGAATCCAAAACATGCGGGTAAAGGGTTCAGGATATTGCGTAAAGCCGGAGTGACGGTGCAATGCGGCGTGGGCGCTGATGAAGGAGCTGAAATTCTGCGGCCGTTTACCTCAAGCATGCTTCGGGACCGGCCTTATTTATCGGTCAAGCTTGCCGTATCTTTGGATGGCCGTATTGCCGACTCCTCAGGCTGTTCTCAGTGGATATCCGGTACCAAAGCCCGCGGATGGGTGCAAGGGCTTAGGCGGCGGGCGGATGCCATCATGGTGGGGGCAGGCACAGTGATCAAGGATAACCCGTCATTATTGCCACGTCCTGCCAAGGGGCGGAAACCGTATCGGGTTATCGTGGATGCCGCTGGTCGAGTCTCGTCTCAATCCCGTGTGTTTACCGATGAGTATGCGGCCTGCACCATTTTGGCGACCACCAAAAGATGTCCTGACCGACAGCGTGCAGCCTATGCAAAATGTGGAGCTCAGGTGTTAGTGCTGCCGGCATCGGGGATGGGGGTATCGATGGCGGCTTTGATGAAGGCACTGCATGCCAAAGGGATTATGCATGTGGTCTGTGAAGGCGGCGGGGTATTGGTTGGCTCCCTGTTGAAGGCAGGGTTGTTGGATGAAATGGTGATGTTTGTTGCGCCGGTTATTCTGGGAGCGCAGGGTTTGGCCTCGGTAGGCGCAGTTAACTGGGCATTGGCGAAAGCCCCCCGGATGCAAGTGGTCGAGTCGAGTCGGGTTGGCGATGATGTGATGATCCGTTTACGACCACGATCAGAATAAAGAATTTGAACAGAAGCACGCGAAGACCGCGGAGGGGCAAATTAATGCGCCTGCGGCGAAAACTTCAAAGGTTTGAATCTCAATTAATAATGCCCGCGGTTGCGGTGTATTCGCCGTAACCGCCTTTGCGATCTTAGCGTGCGTCTGTTCAAATTGTTCTCTGTTTCGGTTATGACGGGTTAGGAGGAATAATATGTTTACAGGCTTAATTCAGAAGGTCGGGAAGTTGGCAGGGAAGAAACCGCGTGGCGATGGCATGGTTTTTACCATCCAGCATGACGCTTGGGATTCTCCTCTGGTTAATGGCGAAAGTGTGGCGGTGCAGGGGGTATGCCTCACGGTTACCGCGGTTCGGGCAGGTGAATTTTCCTGTGATGTTCTTAACGAGACCGTTAATAAAACAAATCTTGGTAAGAAGGATCCCGGCACTCCCCTGAATCTAGAGCGTGCCCTGCGTGCTGATGAGCGGCTCGGAGGCCATATTGTGAGTGGTCATGTGGATGGGCCCGGGATGGTGATGGCTTTTGATCAGAAAGGTTCTGACTGGGTTCTCGAGATCACCTGTGATGAGTCCTTAATGAGGGGGATTGTTCCAAAGGGCTCCATTGCGATAGACGGTATCAGCCTGACCATTGCGGAACTGCGCCCGAAGTCCTTCACGGTACACATCATTCCTCACACGCTGGCAAACACCTCGCTTAAGGTTTTGAAGAAAAGCCACACCGTCAATCTTGAGACCGACATAATTGGAAAGTACGTCCAGCGCTATCTGGAGCGCATTCAGCCCGCATCGGGCGTGACGATGGATAAGCTTCTGTCCGCATTTGGGGGCTGATTAAAACCGCTGCATTGGATGATGCGTATTTGTTTTTGTAATGTAAGAATGCATTGCATTTTTACATAAGCAATCGTATATTAATTTAATGAACTCTGGGCGTATTACACGATTATTGGAAGTTCCTGATCGGTCTTTTTTCCTATTTGGCCCCCGCGGAACCGGTAAGAGCACGTGGTTGCGTGATGTTTTACCGAAAGCTGTACGTTTGGATTTGTTGGACACGGCTCTGGCGTATGAACTTGAACGGGAACCGCATCGTCTTGAAGCGATGATCGGGAAGTTGCCTGCGGCAGGCTGGGTTGTGCTTGATGAGATCCAGAAAATCCCTGTGCTTCTCGACGAGGTTCACCGATTAATGGAAACTCGGCAATGGCATTTTGCACTCTGTGGGTCATCTGCGAGGCAACTTCGAAAGGTTGGCGTAAACCTACTTGCGGGACGGGCTTTGACGCTGGCTATGGCGCCCTTTTCAGCCGTTGAACTTGGGGATCGTTTTGAAATGGGGGCCGCACTGGAAAAAGGGCTCCTTCCCGTTGTACAAATGGATCCTCCTTATGCGGTTGCCACGTTGCGTGCCTACGTGGATACCTATCTGAAGGAAGAAATCCGACAGGAAGGGGTTGT